>Ga0315282_10014476_pt1 | contig 11732 bp, 10 predicted proteins | sample YL17G07_20_MG_FD_203693 | JGI IMG/M metagenome (GOLD analysis project Ga0315282, IMG submission 203693) | Sediment microbial communities from Yellowstone Lake, YNP, Wyoming, USA - YL17G07_20 | ecosystem: Environmental > Aquatic > Freshwater > Lake > Sediment | place: USA: Wyoming | collected...
GCGGCGCTGAAGGTCAATCCCGGTTTCAGCCCGAAACAATGCGTCTCGTTTCATCTAACTCTCTCCTCGATTTTTTTTCACTGCGGTGTCAGACACTGACTTATGACTTAAGGCCCCCGCGACCGAAGAGCGGTCGCGGCGACCTTATTTTTCAAACGGGTGCCGCAGCACCACCGTTTCCTCGCGTTCCGCGCCCACCGAGATCGCGGCCACCGGCACCCCGGTCAAGGCCTCGATCCGACGAACGTAATCGCGCGCCGGCCGCGGTAACTGTTCGAGCGACCGACAGCCGGCCAGGTTCTCCTGCCACCCCGGCATCTCCTCCCAGGTCGGCTCACATCGCTCCAAGGTCTCCAGGTCCGGCGGAAACTCCTCCACCAGCCGGCCTTGGCAGCGATAGCCCACGCAGATCCGGATCGGGTCCAGCCCGGTCAGCACGTCCAGCTTGGTGATCATGATCTCGGTCAAGCCGTTCACCCGCCGGGCATAGCGGAGCGCAAAAATATCCAGCCAGCCGCAGCGCCGGGGCCGGCCGGTGGTGGCGCCGAACTCCTTGCCCCGCTCGCGGAGCCTGGCCCCGATTTCATCCTTGAGTTCGGTCGGAAACGGCCCGCCGCCCACCCGGGTGGTGTAAGCCTTGCTGATGCCGATCACCTTGTCAATTCGCTTGGGCCCGACCCCGGCCCCGGTGCAGGCCGCGCCGGCGATGGTATTGGAGGAAGTGACAAAGGGATAGGTGCCGTGGTCAATGTCGAGCATGGTGCCCTGCGCGCCTTCAAATAAAACCTTGTGGCCTTGATCCAGCCGCTCCTCGATCACCTTGGAAACGTCGCCGGCATAGGGAGCCAGGCGCCGGGCATAGCCCAGGAACTCTTCCACCACCGCCTCCGCGTCCAGCGGCGCTTCTTCCAAGACCTGGGTGAGGAAAAGGTTCTTTTCGGCGACCATGGCCCGGATCAGGCCGGGCAGCCGCTCAGGATCGAGCAGGTGATGGAAGCGGAGTCCGGTGCGGGCCATCTTGTCGCTATAGGCCGGTCCGATGCCGCGGCCGGTGGTGCCGATCTTGTTCCGGCCCTTGCGGTTCTCGGCGGCCAGGTCCAGCCGGCGATGGTAGGGCATGATCAGGTGCGCCCGGGTGGAGATGACCAGGCGGGAATCATCGTCAAAGTAATGCCTGGCCCGAAGCCCGTCCATCTCTTCGCACAGCACCTGGGGATCAATCACCACGCCGTTCCCGATCAAGCACAGCTTGTCCGGATGCAGGATGCCGGAAGGGATCAGGTGCACGATCACCTGGTCGTCATCCACCACCAGGGTGTGACCGGCGTTGTTGCCGCCCTGGAAGCGAACTACCACGTCGGCCTCGCCGGCAAAATGGTCCACCAGCTTGCCTTTGCCTTCATCGCCCCACTGGGCGCCCACCAGCACAACTAATGGCATAAATTAACCTATTCTCCGAGTAGTCAGTAGTCAGTAGTCGGTAGTCGGTAGTCAGGGACTGGAGGATGGCGACGTCTTTTTCTGAACCTGACTACTGACTACCGACTACTGCCTACTAATCCAACTTGACCTGCTGCACCGAAATAATGTTCGGCAGCTTACGCAACTCCTCCAGCACCGCTTCCGGCGCCGGCTCGTCCACGTTGACCATGCACAGGGCCTGGCCGCCCAGCCGGCCGAGCTTGAACTGGCCGATGTTGATCCCGCTCTTGCCCAGGGTGGCGCCGAGGTTGCCGATCACGCCCGGTTTGTCGTGGTTGCGGATCACCAGGACCGAGCCTTCCGGCACCGCGTCCAGGATGATCCCGCCCACCCGCACGATCCTCGGGTTTTGCTTCCCGAACAGGGTTCCCGCGATCTCCTGCGCCTCGGCGTGCTGGCCGTGCACCTTCATGGTGATGAGGCTGGTATATTCCTGCGGTTCCTCGGTGGTGGTCTCGATCACCTTGATCCCGCGCTGGCGGGCATAAGCCGGCGCGTTCACGTAATTGATCGGGATATCGAGATGGGCCTGGATCAGGCCCTTGAGCGCGGCGTGGGTGACCGGCCGGGTGTCGTACTTGGCCACTTCGCCGCTGTATTCGAGGGTCACGTCGTCCAGGCACTGGAGCATCTGCCCGAGCAGGCTGCCCATCCGCTCGGCCAGGTTCAGGTAGGGCCGGATCCGGATCATCACTTCGCCGCTCACCGAGGGGAAGTTGACCGCGTTGCGGATGGTGCCCCGCACCAGGTAATCCGCCACCTGCTCGGCGATGGCCACGGCCACCGAGGCCTGGGCCTCGTCCGTGCTCGCGCCCAGGTGGGGGGTAAAGATCGCGCTCTCGCACTCGAAGAGCGGGCTTTGGCCCGGCGGCTCCTTGCTGAACACGTCCACCGCGGCGCCGGCCACCCGGCCGGACTTCAGAGCCGCGGCCAGGTCGGCCTCGTTCACCAGCTCGCCCCGGGCGCAGTTGATGATGCGCACGCCCGGTTTCATCCGGGCAATGGTCTCGGCCCGGATCAGGTTCCGGGTCTCCTCGGTCTTGGGAATATGCAAAGTCAAATAATCGGACCGGGCGAAAACCTCGTCCAGGTCCTTGAGCTCAACCCCGATCTTATGCCCGGCTTCCTTGGTCACGAAGGGGTCGTAGGCGATCACGCTCATCTTGAGCCCGAGCGCCCGCTCCGCCACCAGCCGGCCGATGTTGCCGAGTCCGACGATGCCCAGCGTCTTCTCGGACACCTGGGTGCCCATGAACTTGTTCTTCTCCCACTTGCCGGCCCGGACCGAGGCCGTGGCCTGGGGCAGATGCCGGGAGAGCGCGAGCATCATGGCGATGGTAAGCTCGGCCGCGGCGAGCGAGTTGCCCCCCGGCGTGTTCATCACCACCACCCCGCGCTGGGTGGCCGCGGGCACGTCCACGTTGTCCACCCCCACCCCGGCCCGGCCCACGACGCGGAGCCGTTCGGCCTTTTCAAGCACGTCCGCGGTCACCTTGGTGGCCGAGCGGATAATCAGTCCCTCATAGCCCCCGATGACGGCTTTCAGCTCCTCGGGCTTGAGCCCGGAGCGAGCCTCGACCTCCAGGTCCGGCGCCTGCTTCAGAATCTCAATCCCCTCGGGCGAAAGGCCGTCGGTAACCAGGACTTTCATTTGCTCTTTCCTGCCAGGGCCAAGCCCAAAAGCTCGGTCGCCTTGCCGGTGCCGGCGCCCATGGTAAAGCGATAGCCCATGCTGGAGAGCGTCATCTCGAGCGCGCTGAGGGCCGCGATCACGTCAAAGACGGTGATGCAGCCCATGTGGGCGATGCGGAAGATCTTGCCCTTGACCTGGTCCTGGCCGCCGGCGATGGTGACGCCAAAAGTGTCGCGCATGGTCTTGACCAGGGCCTCGCCGTCCAGCCCGGCCGGCACCTTCACCGCGGTCACCGCGTCGCTCGGCGCCTCGGCCGCGTAGAGCTCGAGACCGAGGGCCTTGACTGATGCGCGGGTGGCCTCGGCCAGGCGGTGGGTCTCGGCGAAAAGCGATGGCAGGCCCTGGCTCCGGACCCGGGCCAGCACTTCCTGCAAGCCGACCAGAAGCGTGATCGCCGGGGTGTAGGCGGTCTGGTCCTTTTCCAGGTTCTTCTTCTCCTTGGCAAAGTCAAAGTAGTATTTGGGCAGATCGGATTGCTTCGTCGCTTCCCAGGCCCGCTGGCTCAGGCAGGCAAAGGCCAGGCCCGGGGGCAGCATGAGCGCCTTTTGCGAGCCGGTCAGGAGCACGTCCAGGCCCCATTCGTCGAAGGGCAGGGGGAACACGCCCACGCCGGTGATGCCGTCCACGAAGAGCAGCGTGTCGCGGCTGCGGGTGATCGCGGCGACCTCCTGGACCGGGTGCACCGCGCCGGTGGAAGTTTCGGTGGCCTGCATCAGGACCGCGCGGTAATTTTTCCGGTCCAGGCGGGCCTTGACCTCGGCCGGGCTGACCGCTTTGCCCCAGGGCAGCGCGATCTCGTCATAGGCAAGCCCGTGGGCCTTGCAGATTTCGCTCCAGCGCTCGCCGAACTTGCCGGCCTGCACGACCAGGACCCGGTCCGTTTTTTTGAGCACGTTGACGACCGAGCCTTCCATGGCGCCGGTGCCGGAGGACGCGAGGATGATCACTTCCTGCTCGGTCTGGAAGAGATATTTAAGCCCTTCGCGGATCTCGTGCAGGATCTTCTTGAAGCCGGGGTGGCGGTGGTGCGGCACCGGGAGCGCCATCTGCATCAGCGTGCTCTCCGCCACCGGGGTGGGGCCGGGGGTCATCAAAATTTGCTTGGGCATTCTTTTCTCCGTATTTAGTATTCCGTATTACGTATTTCGTATTTCGCATTCCGTATTTCGTATAGATCAGGATCGCTTCGCGGCGGTCAATGACCGAATCTTGAGCCGCAGCCCCTGAAGCCGGATGAAACCGGTGGCGTCGGCCTGCTCGTAGCCGCCCTTTTCGTCGAAGCTGACCACGTCCTTGCGGTACAAGCTGGAAGGGGACTTGCGGCCGGTGACGATCACGTTGCCCTTGTAAAGCTTGAGGCGCACGGTGCCGCTTACCCGTTGCTGGGTCTGGTCAATCATGCGTTGCAGCGCTTCGCGCTCGGGCGAGAACCAGAAGCCGAAATAACAGAGCCGGGCGTAGAGCGGCATCTGGGAATCCTTGAGGAACATGACCTCCCGGTCCAGGGTGATGCTCTCCAGGGCCCGGTGCGCGACATGGAGCACCGTGCCGCCGGGGGTCTCGTAGACGCCCCGCGACTTCATGCCCACGAAGCGGCTCTCGACCAGGTCCACCCGGCCCACGCCGTGCCGGCCGGCCAGACGGTTGAGCTGGTCGAGCAGCTTGGCCGGAGAGAGCTTCTTCCCGTTCACCGCCACCGGATTCCCCTGCCGGAACGAGACGGTGATGGTCTCGGACCGGGCGGGCGCGCGCTCGGGGGACACGGTCATCTGGAACATGGTCTCGTCCGGCTCGCGCCAGGGGTCTTCGAGGATGCCGCCCTCGTAGGAGATGTGCATGAGGTTGCCGTCGGAAGAGTAGGGCTTCGCCGCGGTGACCGGGACCGGGATCTTATGCCGTTTGGCATAGGCGACCAGGTCGCGCCGGGAGGTGAAGTTCCACTCCCGCCAGGGCGCGATGACCTTGAGCTTGGGGGCCAGGGCGAGAACGGCAAGCTCGAAGCGCACCTGGTCGTTGCCCTTGCCGGTAGCGCCGTGGGCCACGTGGGTGGCGCGCTCGCGGCGGGCCACCTCGACCATCTCCTTCGCGATCAGGGGCCGCGCCAGCGAGGTGCCCATCAGGTAAACGTCTTCGTAGCGGGCGTTCATCCGGAGCGCCGGGAAGATAAAGTCGCGGACAAACTCCTCCCGGCAGTCCTTCGCGTAGAACTTGGCGGCGCCGGTCCGGAGCGCCTTGTCGCGGACCTTCTGCAGGTTGTCCTTCTGGCCCAGGTCCACGTACAGCGCCACGACTTCGGCGCGGTAGTTTTCGATCAGCCAGCGCAGGATCACCGAGGTATCCAGGCCCCCGGAATAGGCGAGAACAATCTTGGACATTCTACTCCCTCGAGTTTCCTTAAAAACCTTTTCAGCCTAATCGGTTTTCGCTTGCTTGTCAAACAATTCAAGAAGATAAGAAGATCCGGCCTGGACCCCGGCGCCAAAATCCGCTTTTCCCGGCTTATTTCTGAAGTTTCTTCCGGGCCAACTCCTGGTAAAAGGCATTCTCCGGCGCGGCTGCGGGCAAAATGTTGGGCGAGGTGGAGACCAGATACTGGTATTCTTTTTGCGCCAGCTCGTGCCGGTCCATCTTTTCGTAGCTCTCCGCCATCTGAAAGCGGGTCTTGAAATAATTCGGCTCCACGCCGAGCGCCTGCTGGTAAAGCCAAACCGCGTCGTTCCCGGTGAAATGGAAGAAGCGGCCCAGGAAGCCGGGCATGGTGTAGATCACCCGGGCCCAATACGAAAAGATCCCGCCGTAGCAGTAGTTCATGTCACCGCTCCCGATAAAGATGGTGCCCACGATGGCTTCCTTGAAGGCGTAGCCGCCGCGCAGGATTCCCTCCGCCACCGTGATCGCGGCCAGGTCGTACATGTGCCAGTAGTTGGCCTGGGGATGGCGCGGGTCCTGGGACAAGATTTCCTCCGCCGCTTTCACCCCTCGGCGCAAGACCGCGATCTGCTCCTTGGCCGGCGACTCCGGCTGCTGCTCGGCCCACCAATAGGCCGCGTGCGCCGCCTGGATCCGGACCTCGAAGTTGTTGCGGTCCTGGGACGCCGCCTGCTCGTAGAGTTCCAGGGCCTTCAAGGTTTCCGCCGGATCGCCCCGCTTTTGCCAGTGCGCCTCGGCTTGAGCCAGCAGCGCGGCCGCATCCGGCGCCGGGGCCGCGAAGGCGGCCGCGGAAACGCATCCCGCCCAGACCAGGCCGATAGCCCCTGCCTTCCAATTTTGCATGAGGCCCCTCCTTTGTTCTTTTCCCCGAAATTTGGAGCGCGGCGGCTGGCCGCCGCTTTGAGCCTTGGCTTTCCAGGTCAAAGTCCGGCAGGCACGCCGGCCGAAAAGCGCAAGCAAGCTTGCGCACTCCAAAAAAATTCTAAAGTTCGGAAAAATTCAGGGCTAACGCGGCCAGCATCGCCCCAGCCAACAGTTTTTTTCATCGCTCCTCAAGTGGGGTCAGGTCGTCAATGAGTCCATCAAGCGCATTACTGAGACTCGCGTAATTGGTTGACACATAGAGCGATTGCCGAATTTTGTAGCCCACCTTTCGCGTCCGCGCGAAGGGTGGGGTTTGCCCAGGAAAATCGAGCTTTTTCCCCGGACCCCACCCTTGCAGACAAGGGTGGGCTACAAACCTGCCGAGAGCTTTTCTGTCAACCTATTTTGCGATCCTCAATAAGTCATGAGTCAGGCACTGACCCCTTTTTAGTTTTGTGAGTTAGTGCAATGGCCTGGGCCAGGTCCAGGGTGCCTTCGTAAACCGCCCGGCCGGTGATCACGCCTTCAAGTTTTCCGGAAATGTTTGCTTCGGAGGACAAGTCGAGCAATTCTTGGACATGCTGGAGGTTCTTGACTCCTCCGGAGGCGATGATCGGAATCCTGACGGCTTGCATCATCTGGCGGGTACTCTCGAGCGCAGGTCCGGTCATCATGCCGTCGCGGGAGATATCGGTAAAGATGATCGCCCTCACCCCCATGCCCTGGTAGCGCCGCGCCAGTTGTTCGGCTGGCATTGAAGTGGTCTCGGCCCAGCCCTCGATTGCGACCCGCCCGTCGCGCGCATCAATGCCGACCACGATCCGGCCGGGAAATTTCTCGCCGGCTTGCCGCACCAGGTCCGGGTTCCGATGCGCGGCCGTGCCCAAGATAACCCGGGAAACTCCCAGGTTCAGATAAAAGGCGATGGTCTCGAGATCGCGAATTCCGCCGCCAACCTCGATGGGGACTCTGGTGGCCTGGAGGATAGTTTGAATCGCAAGGTGATTGACCGGCTTTTTCTGGAAGGCGCCGTCCAGGTCCACCACGTGGATGAGTTCCGCGCCGGCCTCGGCAAATTTTCTCGCCACCTCGGCAGGATCAGAGGAATAGACCTTTTCGCGGTCCATGCGGCCTTGCTCCAGGCGCACCGCCTGGCCGGCCTTGAGGTCTATGGCAGGGATGACGATCACGGCGCAGTTTGAGCGGGCACAGGATTTAATCCTGGGCCACTGGGAAAACCGGCCGTTGCTTTCGCCATTCCATCTTTAGCCAAGACGTCCACCGTTACCCATTTCGCGCCCCGGCGGAAGAAGGTCTTGGCCAGGAGCAGATTACTGAGGAGCGGCTGTTGCTCTTCTTCATAGCTTCCGGTCCACACCACGCGATGATCCGCAGCGGAAACCAGGTCGAGCTCGAAGGCCACGGCCGCGGGTTTGCCGGACGCCAAGGCATTGCCCTGGCGCTCGCGGAAGCAGGAGACGGTGGGAATCAGCACCGCATCGGCCTTAAGTCGCTCGGCCAGCACGAAGGGGAAGTTGGGATCCAGCCGGGCTTTGGTCAGGTCCGGCTCGGGGATGGCCTTCAGAACTTTATTCAATTCTTCTTGGGACACGAGCTCCAACCCGCGGGAGTTCTGCAACTGGTCCATCAACAAGTTCATGAGCGTGGCTTCCGCGCCCGTATCAATCTGGCAGCCCAGCAAAATTTTGCCGCAGCGAGGGCATTTCCAGAGGTTCTCAACCACCGTGGCGCGGGCGAACGGCATGACCAGGAGCTTCGAGAAGCGGAACTGGAGCTGGAATTCTTCGCCCGGGGCAGGGGGCCGGCCTGGGTGCGCGGACAAGCGGCCGGTTATTCCCATCAGCATAACTGCGAGAAGAGCGAAGATCAGGCGCTTCATGGGTTTTGCCCCGCCAGCCGGCCGAAGTTTCTCAAGATCTGCAAGCCCCGGGTCTGGCTCTTCTCCGGGTGAAACTGGCAGGCAAACAGTTGGTCCCGGGCGATGCTCGAGCAGAACTCGATCCCGTGGCGGGTGGTGGTGGCGATGATGCCGGGATCGGTCGGCGCCACGTAATACGAGTGGACAAAGTAGAACCAGCCTTGCTCGGGTTCCTGGTCGGTGCCCCGTAGGGGCGGTTCGCGAACCGCCCCTACTTCGCCCAGATGATCTAGACATGGGTGGGGAATTTTTTTTGCTACCGTGTTCCAGCCCATGTGCGGCACCTTCAGACAGGCGCTGGAAATTTTGGCGTCCGGGTCCGGCATGAGGGCCGGGAAACGGACCACCCGACCGGAGAAATAACCCAGGCCCTCGGTCAGCTCGAATTCTTCGCTCTCGCTGAACAGCACCTGCAAGCCGAGGCAGATGCCGAGGAAGGGTTTGCCGGCCGAGAGCGCATGCCGCAAGGGCTGGATCAGGCTAAGCCGCTCGAGGTTCCGCATACAGTCGCGGAACGCGCCCACGCCCGGCAACACCACTCCCTGGGCGTCCTCCACCTCCTGCGGCGACGAGGTCACCCGGGCGGCAACTCCAACCTGCTCGAAGGCCTTGTGCACCGAGCGGAGGTTGCCCATGCCGTAGTCAACGACCGCGATCATGCCAGTTGGCCTTTGCTGGAGGGCACCCCTTTCCGGCGCGGGTCGCGGGCGACGGCCTGGCGCAGCGCCCGAGCCAGAGCTTTGAAAATCGCCTCCACACCATGATGATAATTGCTCCCGGCCAAGAGCCGCAAGTGGAGGGTCAGCTTGGCGGCGGTGACAAAGGCGCGCAGGAATTCGGCGATCAGGTTCACGTCAAACTCCCAGCGCTGCCGCTCCGGGATCTCGGCCTGGTAGTCCAGGAACGGCCGGCCGGACAAGTCCACCGCGGCAAAAGCCAGGGCCTCGTCCATGGGCACGGTCGCCTCGCCGAAGCGGCTGATGCCCTTCTTGTCGCCGAGCGCCTTGCTCAACGCCTCGCCCAAGACCAGGCCGAGGTCTTCCACGGTGTGGTGCGCGTCGATCTCGAGGTCGCCCTGGGCCTGGAGCGCGAGATCGAACAGCGCGTGCTTGGCCAGGGCTTGCAGCATGTGGTTCATGAACCCGAGCGGGGTCCGGATCGAGGAGTTGCCGGAGCCGTCCAGGTTCAGCTCCAGCGTGATCTGCGTTTCTTTGGTCTTGCGCACGATCTTGGCTTTGCGCGCTTTGCTTGGCATTTTTCCCCTCGTTTCACGCCATCCCGTGTCCCGGTAGGGCGGGTTTGAAACCCGCCCCTACGGTTTGGCATGGCGATTATTTTATGATGACCGAGGCATACGCCACCACGTCATTGGGATCGCCGGTCACGTCGCCCGAATTGCGGTAGTCCACCACCCGGGCCGAGGTCGCGCCCAGTTTCTTGGCCGCGAAGAGCATGACCGTGGCCGGGATAAAGCCGCACATGCTGATCCGGTGCTTGAGCACGGTCTCGAACAGCCCCTCCGGGTCCAGCTTCTCCACCCGGGCCAGGGCCAGCTCATCCTTTTTCTTGGCCGCCTCGGCCGGCTCGAAATGGGTCATGTCCGAGCTGGCCACGATCAGGGTCGGCGACTTGCTTTCGCTAATGGCCGCGGCAATGGCCTGGCCCAGCTCCCGGCATCCGGCCAGGTTCACCCGGCCGAGCGAGATCGGCACCAGCTTAAAATCCGGCTGGAAGCGCTGCAGGAACGGCACCTGCACCTCGAGTGAGTGCTCCTGGCTGTGGGCCAGGTGGTCCTCCTTGACCAGGTGGCAGGACCGCTTGATCCTGCCGGCAAGCTTCGCGTCCAGCGCCACCTCTCCGGTCGGCAAATGCCAGGCGCCTTCGGACATGATCGCGACATCTTCGCCCAGACCCCGGTGGTTCGGGCAGAGCACGACCACCGTCGGCGTGATCTCCACCCGGCTGTAAACCATGCCCGCGCCCTTGCCCGAATAAATCCATCCGGCATGGGGCACGATCACCCCCAGCGCCTTCTCCTTGGCGGCGCCGGGGTCCACCAGGCCCTCCAGCATCTTTTCGATCTCGGCCCGGCTCCGGGGATAAAACTGACCCGCTACGGCCGCTTTTCGGATCATGGCCTTTTCTCCAGTATGCAGTAGGCAGTCGGCAGTAGACAGGGAAGACTAAGATTATCAGATCCTCCTGCCTGCTATCTACTGCCTACTTTATAAGAAACCCCATCATTTGACAAGCGGGGTGAAAACAGCTAGCCTGAAACTGCTAGGGGTGGCCGTCGGGCCTGAGAGTTCGTTTGAACAACCCTTGGAACCTGATCCGGGTAATGCCGGCGGAGGGAAAGCAGGATCGTTCAAACCCAGGACCTGCCGGCTCGGCCACAGATCCTTTTTTATTCGCAATTGATTTGTAGGGGCAGGTTTCAAACCTGCCCCTACATCCAAATTCTTGATATTGCTGGGCTCATAAAATACAATATTGCATAAAAAGGGGCGGAAGCAAGGTTTTGAGACATTCTCTTCAAACCTGCCCTTACCTCGGATGGAAAAAGAACTTGATAATTGATCTAAATTATATTCGCCGCCTGACCGATCAAGCCCAGCCCCCGGCCGACCTGGCCGCGCTGCTTCTTCGGGCCGAGGCTGAGGAACCGCTTGCGCTGGAAGAGATTGCCTCGCTTCTGGCGATCACGGCTCCCGAGGACTTGGCCAAGCTCGAGCAGGCCGCGTTTCGTCTCAAGCTGAAAATTTTCGGCCCCCGGGTCGTCCTCTTCGCCCCGCTTTACCTCTCCAACCGCTGCATCAATAATTGTCTCTACTGCGGTTTCCGGGCCGGGAATAAGCAGCGCCAGACCCGGACCCTCTCGCCGCAGGAAGCCGCGGTCGAGGCCAAGCATCTTTCCGCGCTCGGCTTTCAGCGGCTGCTCCTGGTGACCTCCGAACATCCGGACACCGGCGCCAACTACCTCGAAGCCGTGATCCAGGCCATCTACGATCAGACCCCGATCCGCATCCTCCACCTCAATGCGCCGGTCATGTCGCGGCCTGACCTCTTCCGGCTCAAGCAGGCCGGGCTGGGGGTTTACCAAGTTTTTCAGGAGACCTATGATCCCGAGGTTTACCACCGGCTGCATCCCTTCGGCCCCAAGTCGGATTTCGAGCGCCGGCTGGGCGTGTGGGATGACGCCGTCGCCGCCGGTTTCGATGACCTCGGCCTGGGCGTGCTGCTCGGGCTGCATGACCATCGCTTCGAAGCGCTGGCCGCCATCGCGCATAGCCGCTACTTGTGGGAGCGCCATCGGATTCACCC
>Ga0315282_10014477_pt1 | contig 11731 bp, 7 predicted proteins | sample YL17G07_20_MG_FD_203693 | JGI IMG/M metagenome (GOLD analysis project Ga0315282, IMG submission 203693) | Sediment microbial communities from Yellowstone Lake, YNP, Wyoming, USA - YL17G07_20 | ecosystem: Environmental > Aquatic > Freshwater > Lake > Sediment | place: USA: Wyoming | collected...
GTGATGATGGCCACCAGGTAAGGGAGCCCGCCCTGTTGGAGCAGGCCCAGCGAGATCGCCATCATCGCGTAGACAACCAGCAGTTCGGTACGGGAGAAGGCCTTCGCGGGCCGTAGGCGCACCAGCAGCGTATTGAGCGCCACTAGGAGAAAGAGCACCAGCACCATGCCCGGCATCAGCATCCCGGAGCCGACGTCCCAGGTGTGCATCACCCAGTAGAGGTAGGGGTTGGCGAGGCTGAGCCCGGCGATGCTAAGCGCGCCGACCACTACCGCGCGTAGTGTCACGCCTGACGGCGGCACCTGCGTCGGCGCGGCTGCCACAGTGGGCGCGGCCACATCACCTCCGGCTGTCCTGATCATTCCTCTGCGCTCGAAGGCATGGGCCCGGCTTGTTCTCCCCGGCTGCCCAGGGACCTCCGTTGCCGTTGCCCGACGATGTGGGTGCGGCAGGGCCGGGAGGGCCGGCTCCTACGCTTCATCCGTCGCCTGCCCGCAAGGGGTCGCGCCGAATGGGAGGCGGCCTGGTCACCATCATCGGGCAGGAAGGCGGGCCTGTCACTGAACCGGGTAACTGGGTTCCTGTAGAATCTTCCCGTCGGCTGAGTGAGCAGAGGGTGCAGCGACACAGCTTCTCTTCAGCAGCTGTTTCTGGGGCAGGAAGATCATACAGGAACACAATCGGGGGGTGCAGTGACAGGCCTGCGGCGTGCCGGTAGCATGGCAGGGCCGGGGGAAGGTCCCGCGGGAGGAGAAGGAACGCATGCCGGTGAGGAACGAGGTGCAGTCGACGACCAACCTGCAGGAGGCGTCGGGCCGGGTGCTCGGCCGAGCGGAGGTGGTGGTGGAGGACGAGCGGGGCCAGCACGCGTGGCGCCCACGCGTGGCCCGCGGGGCGAGCTGGGGGCAGGCGGGTGGCTGGCGGATGTCGGTGGAGGTAGCGCCGGCCAACGCGGGGTTCGTGCAGGTGGCACTGAAGGTGGCGCCGCGGAGCGACCGGGTGCTGCGGCGCGTGTTCCTACGCTTGCCAGGCCGGCGCGGGGCGGTGCCCTCGCTGGCGAGCGCGCGAACTCGCATGCTGTTGCTGCCGGACGAGGTCTTCGCGGAGAAGGGCGTGGTCACGCTGGGCCGGAGCCGGGGGACGGTGGTGTCGCGCTTTCTGACGGTGCTGCGGAGTGGAGCGGGCGGGCCGGCCTTGCTGGCCGGGGTCGGGGAACTGGCGGACGACGCTTCGTTCTTCCGAGTGGACGGGGAGGCACTGGAGGCGGGGTTTGAGCCAGCGCGGGCGCTGCGGCGGGAAGAGCGCTACGGCCTGCTGTTCGGCGTGGGCGAGGATCCGGTCGAGCTGCTAGCGCAGTACGGCCGCCGGCTGGGGCACTTCGGCCGCACGCAGCACGCCTCGGTGGCGGGGTGGAACTCGTGGGACTACTACGGCGCATCGGTGACGATGGAGGATCTGCGGCGGGAAATGACGGCGATCAGCGGATCGCGGCTCACGGGGAAGCTGACGCACTTCGTGGTGGACATGGGGTGGTGGACGGACTGGGGCGACCTGCAGCCGAACCGGCGCTTTCCCTCCACGCCGCGGGCGATCGCGCGGGAGATCGCGGAGGCCGGGTTCGTGCCGGGCATCTGGCACGCGCCGCTGCAGTGCTCCCCCTGGTCATACCTGGGGCGGCATCGGCAGGACCTGTTCGCGCGAGATGAATCAGGCGGCCCGGCTACCGCCGGGGGGCAGGCAATCCTCGATTGGCGCCAGCCGGAGGTGCTGCAGTTGCTGCACGACTGGTTCCGCGGCCTGCGGCGGGCCGGCTTCCGTTACTTCAAGCTTGACTACATCTACAACGATGCCGTGCAGCAACTGGCGAGGCGGGCGGATGATTCGCAGGGCCTGCTGGGGGTGATCCGCACCGGTCTGCGCACCATCCGGGAGGCGGTAGGAGAGGACAGCTATATCCTGAACTGCGGAGCGGCGCGCGAATGCTCTGTGGGCATTGCGGACGGCTCTCGCATCTGCACAGACATCCACACCTTCTGGTCGCACATCTGGCATAACGCGCGGGAGATCGCTTGCCACCTGTGGGAGAACGGGAACCTGTGGAACATCGATCCGGACTTCGCGCTGATCCGGTCGGCGGAGACGAGCGAGGATCCTTTCCGGAACTACCTGTACCAGCGGCGGCCCTGGTCGCAGCCGAACCAGTTCTGGATGGCGGGACCAGAGGCGACGTTCTCGGAACTGAAGGTGTGGCTGACGCTGGTGCACATGACGGGCGGGGACGTGTTCTTGTCGGACTCCGTCGCGCGGCTCAATGGCACCGGGATCGAGGCGCTATCGAAGCTCTTCCCGCGGCAGATGGAAAGCGCCCGGCCCGTCGATCTGTTTGCGAACCCGACGCCACGCTTCTGGCTGAGTCGGTCCGAGCGAGCGCCCCGACTTGCGGTGTTCAACTGGGAGGATCGCCCCTCTCCCATCGTGGTCCCCGATGGGATGGATCTCCCCTCAAGGGGCCGAGACGTGTGGACCGGGCAGTCGGTTCGTGTGGCGGAGGCGACGGCAATGCCGGCGCGGTCGGCCTATCTGCTGGAGGTGTAGGCGCACTCACTCCGACAGGGCGGCCCGCTCCCGCGCCGTGGCTGCCTCGCCGACTGCACAGCCGCGAGCTAACCTGGTTGGCACGGCCACGTCCGATCCGGCTGTCCCCTTGCCCACGTCAGAGCAGCGCCCGCGCGAACTGCTTCAGCCGCGCTCGCGCTGCTGACACCGTCTCTCGCAGTGCTGTCTGCTCACCAGCAGCGACCAGCGGCACGATCGTTTCGAGGCGCGCGACTGACCGGGCCAGCTCCTGCCGCACCTCCGCAGATGAGGCCTCGGTGCCCACTCCCTGCTCGGCATCGTGCGCGGCGTGCTCCACCATGGCCCGCCGGCCATAGGTCTCACACAGCCCCAGCAGCAGCTTCGCCTCCTTCGGTCCCGCCGCGGCAACGAAGTAGCAGTACGTCGCGGCGATGACGGCGGCGTGGGTGAGGGTGCGCCGGCTCAGGGTCTCCATGGTGTCGGCCGTGGTATGCCAGTGGCGCACCGCTCCGCCGATGAACGGGCAAGGGATGCCGAAGGGGTCCTCGGCGATGATGTTGTCCGTACCACCGGCGTAGGGGCGAGACATCCAGTGGAAGGCCTCGTCATGGGAGGCGAGCCACTGCCGCGCGACCCACTCTATCAGGGGGTCCGTGAAGGCGGGCTTGTCCGGTGGGTTGCGGTAGATGGGGAGAGGCACCTGCGCCGCCGCTTCATCCTGTCCCAGGCAGTCGAGGCAGATCGCCGCCCGCGTGCGCGGAAGCTGCTCCTGGTGCTCGTGGAGATACGCCAGCATCCCCTGCCACTCGAGTCCCTGGAACAACCGGATACTGCGTCGGGGCTGAGCCAGCCGGCCGGCGGCGATGAGTGAGTTCAGGCAGGAGGCCACCTCCAGCGACACCGCACAGCCGGAGGCGTTGTCGTTCGCGCCCTGCTCGAACAGATGCGAGAGCACCAGCACCTGCTCCCTGCCGGTGCCGGGGACGACGCCAGTGACGGAAGGGCACGTGCCCCTGGAGAAGCGGCTGTCCACCACCGCGTGCACCCGCACCCGGCCTCGCGCAAGGCGCCGGCGCAGCCGTTCCCCCGCGGCCGGTGACAGGGCGAAGCCGAACAGCCCGTGCTCCTGCGCACGGAAGAGGTGCATCCACTGCAGGTGCTGCTCCCAATCCGGCGGGTCCGGCAGCAACTCCGGAGGCGACAGCTTCGGGAGCCACGGCGACAGGTAGGTGGAGTCCCGGCTCACCAGGAAGTCGGACAGCACGCCTACGGCGCCGAGTTTCGCCGCGACCCCAGCCATCTCAGCCCCGTGCTGGCGGGTGAATACGATCCGCCCGGTCACCTCGAGGCCACGGTAGTCCTTCTCGTGGCGTCCGTCATCCACTCGCACGAGGTCCGCCTCGAGGCCGCCGCGCGGAGTGGGGGCGCTGTGCGTCATCAGTGACCGCGGCTGAGTGCGGTAATGCCCGAGCACTTCACGCCGGGGGTGCACTATCTCCAGGATGGCGTCGCGGACGTTCCACTCGGGCCACATGCGCTGACCATGGATGACGGACTCACCATCGGCGGGGCAGGGGTAGATCTCCACCCCCTCCGCCCCAGACTTCGCCAACTCCGCCGCCACATAACGCGCGGTGCGTCGCCAGGCTGGTGCTGTCATCCATCGGTCGGACTGCCAGATGCGCTCGGCCCGCCGCCAGATGCGGTCGACACTGACGCCTTGGTAGATCGTCTCGAGCAGTTGCCCCAACGGTGGGAGGCTGGTGGGCTCTGTCCGTCTAGGTGATTGGGCCATGGCCCGCCTGCTCATTGCTGCCGGAAGTCGGGCACAGCCACCGGCGCGCCGCCCTGGTGGGCCGAGATCTCAGAGACCAAACCGGGCACTGTCATCTCGAGGGCCCGGTAGACATCGATGGGAGAGGGCCTGTCGCGGATGATCGCCTCTACGAAGTCCAGTAAGGTGAGTCCGTCCGCGCCTCCGTGTACTTGGCTCCCGAGCGCTGCCGGGCGGTTCCGCCAGAGTTCCGGAAGGAATTGCTGCTCGTAGGGCTCCAACGGCTCCCACTCCAGCTCTGCATGGGTTCGGTCGGCTGGGTAGAAGCACACCCGGTGCCCCAGCTTCCCGTCGAAGCCCCAGTCCGGCTCGTAGACACCCTTCGTCCCTTGCAGGCTGGCGTAAGCGCGCGCGGGCCGGGGAGAACTCATGTCGTTGCGCAACTCCACCATGCGTCCTTTCGCAGTACGGCACAGGAGCGTGCTCGAATCGTCCCCGCCCAGCCGCGGCTCGGTGTGCGATCCCGTCCCCACGCAGTTCACTGTCATGATCCGGTCGTCCAACCAGTCGAGGATGGGGCCGAGCGCATGCGTGAGATAGGTGCCGCCACGGCGGCCAAACAGATACTGATCTCGCCACCCGCCAGGGGGGTCGAGGTAGCGGATGAAATGCACGTAGCAGCCCTCCGCGTAGTACAGGTCTCCAAAGAGACCGGCACGGGCCATGTTTGCCACCACCATGTGCGGCTTCATGTAGCAGCAGTTCTCCGCCATCATGTACAGGCCAGAGGCGCGGCACACTGTCTGCACCAGCGCGGCGCACTGCGCCAGCGACGTGGCCGCCGGCACCTCGGAGAACACATGCAGCCCGCGGTCGAGCGCCGCGATGGCCTGGGGCACATGGACGTGGGCCGGGCTGGAGACGATGACCAGGTCCAGCCCGTGATCGAGCATCTGCTCATACTCGGTGAAGCGGGCCACTTCCCCGAAGGCCGGGCCCCGCTGCTCCAGCACCGCCGGGTCGGCGTCACAGATGGCCGTCAGTTCGGTATGCTCCGACCAGCGTATCGCCTCCAAGAAGGCACATCCGCGATGGATGCCCGCGATGCCTACACGCAGTGTCACTGCCTTCCCACTCCCTTCGCACACCGCCCGCACTAGCCCCGCGAGTCAGGTGCTACGCTGTCACGACCAGCAGCTTCGTCTCATGCGGCGCGAGGTCCAGCGCCACCTCCTTCGCCGAGGTCGCGATCACTTCTCCCGTCCAGAAGTCACGGACCTGCCGCCACTCCCGACCAGTCAGCGCAAGGAGGTCAACCGTTCGCGCGACGGACCCGTCGCCCCAGTTCACCACCCCCAAGCGTATCCCATCGTCGCCCAGTTCCTGCAACCACAACGATGGGACCTCGCTCGTGAAGAGGTCCAGAGGGCGCATACTCATGCCAGGCTTGGCCGCGACAGTTCTGTGGAGCAGTTCCAGTCCCGCCTCATTCAGCACCGGCAGGTTGTCCGAGAGGGTCACGCTGCCGCCGGTCAGGAGCACTAGGCTGAGGAGGGTACGAGCCTCGGTCGCGGAGAGATAGGGAGGGCGATGAACTTGCGTCTGCTCCGGGCGTACGAAGATATCGCCTGCGTGCATCCGGTCTGTATCCGGATCGTCACTCGTTTCCGGACCACGACAGATGGCGAAGTCGGGATCGTTGCACCAGACGCGCCCATGCATCCAGTACTGCGCCCCATGCGAGCGCGCGTTCAGGCACACCGTTCCCCAGTGAGGCGCAATGTCTCCCGAGACGCGGTTGCTGTTCACCAGCCCGCAACCGGTCTCGTTGGGGTAGTTGCATCCGACCAGGTGGGCCTCCGGCCCAGTCGCCTCTCGCACCACCTCCAGGACCTCGCGGACCAGGTCACCCTTGGGGACGCGCTGCCCGTTGAACAGCGCGGCGTGCTTGATGTGGCGCAGGAAGTCTGTCTTGAAGTAGGTGTAGCCCATCGCCCGGAAGCGGGCGAACACGTCTCGGAGCCACTGGCGCGCCTCCGGTTTCTTGATATCCAGCACAAACCCGTAGCGCAGCATGCACTGGAAAGCCTGACAAGGAACGCCGGCGCGGCCGTGGGCCAGCAGTTCCGTGTTCCACAGAGCAGGGACGGAGCAGTTCTCGAGAATGGTCGGGGCCAGCCACAGGCCGGCTTTGAAGCCGCGCGCGATGATCTGCTGGGCCAGCCATTCCATCCCGTGTGGGAAACGCGGGTTCGGGATCCAGTCGCCGTACCGGGACTCCCACCCGCTGTCGATCACGATGTACTCCACGTGCTTACTCAGCACCGGGTCGTTGGCGATGACATCGAGATTGCGGAGGACGTAGTCCTCGGAGACGAGATCGCGGATGTAGTCCCAGCTATTCCACGCAACGGGACGCGGTGCCAGCGGAGGCATCACCTCTTCCCGCTGCCATCCCCCATAGGCCTCCAGGTAGTCATGCGGCGCCTCGGTCGCGCACAGATGGAGCGCGGGAGCGACGACCTCCGAGACTCCGTCGAGGTGCACAAGGCAATCGGCTTGTAGTTCGGCCACCTGGCCCGCGGCGATCTTCCCTCCCAAGGCGCAGGGCAGGGACTGGCGCAGCGGGAAGGTCAAGAAGAGCGTCTGCGCACCTCTTGTCCAGCCGGTGACACTCCCGCTCTTGAAGGTCAAGCCCTCACAGGCGCGCGTTGATCCCATGGGGAGACCCCGGAGCGCCAGGGAGTAGATCCATTCCGGCGCGGCGGCGTTCCCGCCCTGGAAGAACACGATTCGCTCCAGACTGAACGGACTCTCTCCGGCAACGCGGGCCTGCAGCGTCAGCGCGGGAAGACTGCACCCAGCTAGCGGGACGGACTGCGCGCAGAAGGTAAGGTCCAAGCGAAGCCCCTCGGCCAGACCGGAAACGCACAGCCTACCGGCCTCGTGACTCACCACGCGCCAGCACATGTGCTCGGCCGCAATCGCACGGTCTGGGAGCACCAAGGCGGCTTTCAGGTCCGATAGCCCGAATGCCCCAACCTGCATGGCGAAGCAACCCGACAGGGGCTCGAACGCCACGGACACGCCCGCGCAGTACATGCGCGCCCCTGCGCTGCTCACTCCTCAGCTCCTTTCTGCCCAACGACAGCGGCCTTGGCCCCGCACCAGAAAGCCAAGAGAGTCACTCTCCCTGCGCGGCCCGCCCCCGCGCCTGCGCGAGCATCTCCTCTACGGCGAAGCCCAAGGGCTCTCCCCGCGCGTGCTTCTCCTTCGCGGACCGCAGGGCCTCCTCAATGCCCACCGGGATTCCCTCTCCTGTCCACCAGTCAAGGGGCCTCTCCGTCCACACCCACACGTACTCATCCGCGGTCTCCAGCGCGTAGTAGAGGTTGTGCTCGAACCACTGGGCCTGCTGCTCCGGGGTCAGTTCCAGGCCCTGGTAGGTCAGCGCCCGCGGGAAACCCCCCAGACCCCCGGCCCACCTCCCCACCACGTAGTCCACGGAGGCGGCGTGCCCGACACGCACCTGGGAGCGGTAGGTCCGATGGTTCTCCGGCGCTACCAAGGCCAGCGCGTCCTGGCGCAGCACCTTGCAGGCGCGGAAGTACTCCAGCACAGAGGTGTAGAAGTAGGCGTCTTCGTTCGCGTCGGTGACGGTCACCTCCGGAGCGACCGCGTCGAGCATCCCGTTGAAGAAGGCCGGGTGCAGCCCATAGTAAGCGCGCGCCAGCCGCTCCGTGCGCTGCGGGCCGCGCAGGCGAAGCAGCGGGGCGCAGAATGGGGATCCCTCGGCGAAGTCGCTCAGAATCCGCATGGAGAGCACGTGCAGCCCCGGGAACTCCTCCTGCAGGGCTCGCATGAACTGCGCGCCTCGTTTCCGGACGACTGCCTCGTAGTCCGCGAAGCTGCGCACCTCGTGGCCAGGCTGCTCCTCCCACACCCACGGGTTGGTGGCTCCATAGGGCTCCGGGTCCCACAGCACTCCCTTGCAGTGGCCGGTCTTGGCAGCGCGGGCGCAGAAGCGCACGTTCTCCAGCACCTTTGCCCAATCCGCGTCGGAGGACCAGTCCATCGTCGAGCGGGCATAGAGCATCACGAAGTTGTCGGTGAAGCGCTCGCCCCAGCCAATGGAAGCCAGCGTCTCCAGCTCCTGCCGCTGGCGCTCGGCCCGCCCCTCCGCCACAGAGTCCCACACTGCGACATCGAGAAGCCGCCCGCCGCCAACTTCCATGGGGAGTCGCATCACCACCCCATCAAAGGGGCGTTGCTCCATGGTGCGCAGATGCTGCTGTACATACGCGGGCGAGGGGATGTCCTGCCCACATTCGATGACTTTCTTGCTCATGGCGCTCTCCTGGTGTCGAGTTGCGGCGTGCGCGGCGGCACTGGCCGCGACGAAGGCGAAGGCCGAGACCACTCCGGCGAGCTGCCGCCACAGCCGTCGGTCGCGGCGCGCGCGGGGCCTCACTGCCAGCGATCCCACTGTACCAGTTCCTCTGTCGTCAGACGCCGTCGGTCCTGTGACTCCACGAACTCCTCGCCTTCTGGGTACCCGAGCGGAGTCACCGCGGCCACATTGATACCCTCAGGCAGGCGCAGGAACTCTCGCAGTCCAGCGTTGTCGAAGGAGCCGATCCGGCAGGTGCCAAGGCCTTCCGCCCGGGCCGCGAGGGTAAGGTGATCGACCGCGATGGCGGCGTCGATCAGCACCGAGTAGCTCCCCATCCAGCCACCGCGGCTGTAACCGCGCGTGACGGGCGCACAGGCGACGATGACGAGAGGGGCGGTGCCAATGAAGGTCTGGCCTCCGCACAGCTCCGCCACTCGTTCCCGCGCCTCCCGGTCGCGCACAATGACCAGTCGCGTGGGCGGCCGCGGGCTCCCTCCATCTCCCCAGGGCGCATGCCGCACCGCGTCCAGCACACGTTCGAGCACCGGCACTGGGACCGCGTCAGGACGGTAGGAGCGGACGCTCCGGCGAGTCCGCACGACCGTGTCGAACATCTCCTCCGTCTGTGCACCTGCCTTCATCGTTTCCGGGCAGGCATCCATGGCGCATCTCCTTGCGCGCGGTACACGCGAAGCTCGTGCACCGACCAGACCTGTGTGCCCCCATCGGTACGGGCTACCTTCAGGTACCGCGCCCGCTGCTCCGGGAAGGAGATCACGGTGACGGTGTCGGCGCCTCGGCCGCAGGCGACCGGTTGACCCCAGGTATGCCCGTCTTGGGAGACATAGACCTCGTACGCCCGGGGGTAGTCTGCGCGCGAGCCGACCGCGTCCAAGGCGACGCGACTGAAGGTCCGCGCCTGCCGCATATCCACCGCCAGCCACGCATGGCGGGCATCACTGGACCAGCGTGTGTCGGCATCATCGTCGAGAGCCAGAGCTGCCGCCTCCCCGTGGTGGGAGGCGCGTGCCACCCAGCCAGACCGGTCCAGAGGCACGCCGAGTGTCCCGGCGAGGGGTAGCTCACTGCCGAAGGGAACCGCGCCCATGTCAGGAGGCCTGTCCGCGAAGGCGTCGGGGGCGAAGCCGGGCAGCAGCCTCCCGTCGATCCGTTGCGTCGTCAGATCCAGCGCACGGCCGACGGCCTCGGCCTGCGCGCCTTGCTTCACGAGCAGGAAGTCCGGTGATGTGGAATCCGGCCAGTACTTCTCCCCCTCGTGAACCAGGTTGTGATCGTGCGGTGGTTGGTTCAGCGCGGCCCAGGGGATGAGGCCGCTCTCGGGCCAGTGCTCGCCCGGCTGGGAGACGCCGCCGCACCAGTTGTAGTCGAACAGCTTCGGCAGCCGGCCCTGGCGCAGGATGAGGCCCGCACTGGAAGAGATGATGTTGTTCACGTAGCGGCAGTTCTCTGCGCGATGAGTCGCGATGTCTTGACCACCGGCGAAGCTGTTGTTGTAGACGAAGTAGCGGTGCGGCCCGGCCTCCCCCTCGTCCCAGATGTACCAGGCGCGCCCTTCCACCCCCGGCTCAGTCCACAGCCGATTGCGGTAGAAGTAGATGATGCGCGCGAATCTGTCGGCCTCCCCCGCCGGCCGGAGGGCCATGAAGAAGGTCGTGAACAGGTTGCCGTAGACTTGCAGGTCAGGGATGCCGTACTGCACATCCGTGCGGTTGGGATCTACCGCGTAGTCAGGGGTGGGCCAGGCCATCACACCCTTATCGATGTCATGGAAGTGGTTCCCGAACACGCGCAGGTCAGGACCGGCCCACTCTGACACCACGACGCCGCAGTTCACGTTGTAGATCTCATTGTGGGCGACGACGTTGCCGGGGCCGAAATCGAGCAGCTTAATGCCGCCCGCGTCGCGAGGGTCGTCGGTCGAGCTGCCGATCTCTTGCTTGTAGCGGTAGTAGTAGTTCGCGCTCACCCCGTGGGCATAGGTCCACCCCCCACCCCACGGGCCCCGTTGCCAGCGATCCGAGCCCAGATTCCGCTCCGTGAGCACGCAGTTCTCGACGCGGTTGAAGGCGCACTTGTCCTCCAGCAGTACCTTCTGCTGCCCGTTGACGATGAAGCAGGAGTCCACCACGTTGTGGTGCGCCCCTTTGCCCTGGATCATCACACCGTGCTGCGACGCGCGGATGTGGAGATTGCGGACCGTGACGTACGACTGATCTCTCAGCAGCACGCCGGCGCCGACGGTAGCGTGCGGCTGATACCCATCGAGATCCCCGCCCGGGCACCACGCCAGCGCCCTGGCGCTGGGGTGGTCGCCATCGCGGAAGCGCAGGTAGAGGTAGCCGTCGCGATAGTGGTAGCCAGCCTCGATGCCGTCCCAGTACTTCACCGGCTGCCCGTCCAGGCCCTTTGCGTCGGTTGGCCCTCCCTCCTCCGAGCTGAAGCCCCAGGCCAGCTGGTCCGCCGGCAGGTTGATGTGCTTGAAGGCGTCATGCTGTCCACCGCGCCAGGCGAACTCCGCCAAGTCATACGTGGTGCCACCCTTGACGAGCACCATACAGAAGGGCTCAGCCGCCGGCCACGGACGCCGGTATACCCCGTGGTTCGGCGTGAACTCCGGCGCCAGTTCCCAACCATCGGTCGGGACGGGTTCGCTGCCATCGATGATGGTGAGCCATTCGCCCTTCGGGCCGCGCTCGCCTTCGATGGTGATGGGCTTGCCGGGGGCCCCGGAGTACTTCACTGTGAGCCGTTCGTGGTAGACGCCGGCCTTCACTACCACCCGGTCACCGGGCTTCAGATCCGCATCTAGGACGGCCTGGATGGTTGGGAAATCGGCTCCAGAACCATCGTGCTGATCGACGATATAGGTTGCGCTGTGGGCGGGTTGCGTCATTGCGGCACCTCCGATACCGATCAGGAACACACTAATCCACCATCTCCTCATGAGGCACACCTCTCTCGCGACT
>Ga0315282_10014478_pt1 | contig 11731 bp, 11 predicted proteins | sample YL17G07_20_MG_FD_203693 | JGI IMG/M metagenome (GOLD analysis project Ga0315282, IMG submission 203693) | Sediment microbial communities from Yellowstone Lake, YNP, Wyoming, USA - YL17G07_20 | ecosystem: Environmental > Aquatic > Freshwater > Lake > Sediment | place: USA: Wyoming | collected...
GCCCCGGAGGTGCGGGCGCATGTCCATGCGCCCCTACCCACCGACACGCCACCGCGTCAACGCCTCACCATGACCCTCCCCGTCTTCAACAACGCCGAGAACGTCTGGTTCCTCGTCTCCGGCGCGGCCAAGGCAAGGGCCCTCGAACGCGCCGTCACCGGCCCCCCCGACCCACCTGAATCCCCCGCCTCCGCCGTCCGGCCGACGAATGGCGCGGTAACATGGTTTGCTGACGAAGCGGCGTTCACGGGCGCGGCGCGCTAGGCGCAGCCTCGGGGCTCACCCTCCCTCCGCCTCTCGCCTCTTCGCCTTTCGCCTCATCGTCAGGTGGTGGGTAGACGAGGCCGCGTTCAGAGGGTAATTCGGGGACTGTCCCTGAATTGCCTGCACTACATACAATCACTACCAAATATGGTTGGCAATTCAGGGGCTGTCCCCGAATTACCCGCCGGAGTTCACCCTGAGCGAGCACAGCGAGTCGAATGGGACTCTCTCGGCGCGTGGTGGGTGGATGAGGAGGCGTTCAAGGCGGTGTAGTGTGTAGGGCGGGCATGGTGCGTTCCATGCCCGCCGTCCGGGGCCGTCTGGAGGCCGAGGTCTCCCGCCCCCGCCGCCAATCCGGTGGCTATCCCCGTATCGGCCATGGGGCTTGTTGACAATCCTTCGGCGATTAGCTACTATCTTGCTCGTTCTACCCCTGGGGACCACCGCAACGGCGAGGGAGAAACGCGTACCGCGCGTCTACTATGTTACGTCCGGCCCATGCCGAAACTGCTGGGGGACCGCTCACGCAACCGTACTGGGGCGCTGGCTGGGGCTTCGCTCGGGCGCCACGGCTCAACGCGGCCGCCCGCCCCCAGATCACTTCGTGACCGGCCAGTTTCGCAGATGCGGGTTCTCTACGCCAGTGACATACACGGTTCGGAGACCTGCTTCCGGAAGTTCATCAATGCCGTCGAGTTCTACGGACTGGACGTCCTGATACTTGGAGGCGACCTGTCGGGAAAGGCGGTTCTGCCCATCATAGCAGAGGCAGGAGGCTATCACCGGGCGCAGTTTATGGGCACGAACCACACGGTGAGTAGTGGGCGCGAACTCGAGGAGTTGGAACGAAGCGCGCGGGCTGCTGGAATGTACCCGCTGCGAACCACAGCGGACAAGGCGCGTAAGCTGACGCAGGATCCACTTGCTCTGAACGAGGTGTTCACGACCGCGGTCTTGGACTCCGTCACGAGTTGGATGCGACTCGCTGAGGAGCGGCTCCCTCCACGAGTTGAGTGTTACGTGATGCCAGGGAATGACGACATTGGGGCCGTCGAGGCAGCTATCAAGACAAGCACCCGGGTCATCAACCCTGAGACGAAGAGAGTGATGGTGGGCGGAACTTACGAGATGGTGAGCATAGGTCTTAGCAATAGGACCCCGTTCGACAGCCCGCGCGAGGCCGATGAGCATGGGATCGCCCGGATACTGTCAGGCCTGCTGGAGACCGTGGAACGGATGGACCTGTGCATCCTCAACTCCCACTGTCCCCCTCACGGTACTTCGCTGGATCTCGCCCCGGAACTGGATAAGGATCTGGGGGTCATCACCACCATGGGCCGGCCCCACATGATCCCGGTCGGAAGTACCGCTGTGCGGGACGCCATCGCGAGGTCCCAACCCCTCGTCGGCCTGCACGGCCATTGCCATGAATCCCGGGGGATGGCTCGGATTGGGCGCACCATCTGCCTCAACCCCGGTAGTGAGTACGCCACAGGCATTCTGAGGGGGGTCGTCGTCACCCTGTCCGAGCGAAAGAAGACGGTCGGCTATCAGTTCGTCGCCGCATAACGCAGCAGGCCCGAGGAGACACGAGGTGAGCGCTGATCATACCGCCGCTGTTGGGCCGTACTTCGCACGGAAGGCCACGGGGCTCGTGCGCGAGCTGTCGGCCTTCCATTCCCTGGTGTTCAACGCGAGCTTCATCAATGTGGGCCTTATTCTGATCTACATGTTCCTCTTCGTCCCGTCGTTCCACCCGGGATCGAGCATGTGGATCGCGTGTGCGGTAGGCACCCTTGCTGCGGTGTTCATGGCGCTGGCGAATGCCATGTTGGCGACCACCTTTCCCCGATCGGGAGGTGAGTACGTCTACAACTCCAGAGCAATCGCGCCCTTCGTCGGCTTTGCCACGAACTTCAACATCACCATCTGGCTTCTGTTCTACGTGGGCGTCAGCTGCGTGCTCTTCCCGAAGTACGGCCTCACCGCCGTCTTCCGATTCGTCGGAGTTCGGTATGGCAACCCGGGGCTCCTGGGCGTTGCCAACTGGCTGGCGACACCCACTGGCATGTTCATCATCGGCTCTGCGGCCCTCCTGATTGTGATCACAGGCCTAGTGTTCAGCACCCGACGGGTCGCGCGCATCCAGAGCTGGTATTTCGTCATAGGCCTCATTGGCATAGCCGTTGCGGTGGCAGTGCTGATGGCCGAGACAAAGCAGACATACATCGGCAGGTTCGACAGTTACTTCGGCACGCTGGCCGCGACCAATGGCACGATGGCGGCCACGCTAGCGGGGGCAAGGCAGAACGGGTTCGAGTCCGGGGGGTTCAGCCTTCTCGCCACGATGGTCGTGTTCTTCTGGCCTGCCAGCTTCCTTTTCTGGGGAAACGCCTCCACCTATTTTGGAGGCGAGGTCAGGGATGCGAAGCGCTCGCAGCTCTTCGGGTTGTTGGGGGCAGTCGTACTGGCCGGCGTGCTCCTGGTTTTGGTCGTCCTCGCGTTCCAGCGGACCGTGGGCGCGGACTCCTTGGGGGCGATAGGCTACCTGAACGCCATTGGCAAGGGCTTCGGGTTCGCGCCGACCTATGCCGAGCTTGCCGCGATAGGCACATCTTCCACCTTCCTAGGCCTTGTTATCCTGTTGGCGTGCACGTATTGGACCGTCGCCTTCGTGCCCCTGTGCGTTGGGGCATGCACGAGGAACCTCCTGGCCTGGTCCCTGGACCGCGTGGCGCCCGAGGCGCTCTCGAGCGTGAGCCCCAGATTCCACACGCCGGTGCCGGCCCTTCTCGTCTGTGGGTTCATCGGATGGATCGCCGTGGCCCTGCACTCCTACGTGCCCGCGTTCGCCTTCATGGTGGGCACGTTCGGCGCGTTCCTGACCTTCATGACCACCGCGGTTTCTGCCATCCTCCTTCCGTTTCGTAGGCCGCGGATCTTCGCGGACTCGCCCATGAACCGGCGAGTCGGCAGGCTGCCCGTGATGAGCCTTGTCGGCGTCCTTGCCCTGATCGGGACCGTGGCTATCCAGGTCTCCCTGCTGTCGGACAAGTACTCTGGCATCAGCCTCTTCCGGTCTACCGACGCCGGAACAGGTCCAGGGGTGCCCTTCAAGATGCTCCTCGTGAACCTGGGGATTCTAGCCAGCGGATTCGTGCTCTATGCAGTGGCGAAGCTCGTGCGGAGAGCCCAGGGGGTGGACGTTACGTTGGCTTTCAAAGAGATCCCGCCGGAGTGAGGACGCCCGGGTGTGCAATAGCCTCGTCGAGGAGGGGCTCGCCATAGTCGCTGCGGCCGACGCAGAGAACGTATGTCTCAGGCTCCTGGGCGGGGTAGGGGTGGCCGTCAGGTGCGCGTCAGCTCTCCGTGACACCCCAGAGATCAGGAGACAGTGCGAGGATATTGACTTGGCTGGCTACGCTCAGGACCGCCGCGCTATCGAGCATCTTCTGGGTGGCCGCGGCTTTGACGGCGCCAAAGAGTTCAACTACCTGGCTGCGGGAAGTCGGCTGCTCTATTACCGAACGACTGATAGGATGAAGGTGGACGTGTTCCTCGACGAGTTCAGGATGTGCCACACCTTCCCGTTCCGGCGACAGATGGGCGGGGGCGACGCGACCATTGGGCTGACTGACCTGCTCCTCACGAAGCTGCAGGTCGTGCAACTCTCCGAGCGGGACGTCGTGGATCTCTGCGCGCTGCTTCTGACCGCCACGACCAAATCTGTGCACGACTGCGGTGGCGATGTCATGGACACCAAGCGTATTGTGCACCTGTGCTCCCGCCAGTGGGGGTGGTACAAGACCACTGTGCGGACCCTCGCGATGGTACGCGAACAGTACTCGAAGTTCCTCGGACCTGTCGCCTGTGGCGAGGTTCGCCGCGTCGTGGACGACCTCACGTCCGCACTTGAGCAGAGCCCGAAGCCGGCGCGATGGCGCCTCCGAGCACTCGTAGGAGAGCGCGTGCGCTGGTATGACGTGCCGGAGGATCCCGGCCCCCTCGCGGCTGGCCCAGCCCTTGGCGGTCCATGACCACTCAGCATGGGAGGATGTAGATGAGTAGCCAGACTCGTGCGAGACTCGCCGATGCCCTGTCGGCCGATTCGGTATCACGCTATGCTCTGACAGTGGGCGATATCGCCGAGAGCGGAGATGCACGCGAGGCCGAATCGGCGCTTGTCGAGCAACTGCGAGATCTCGCGTCAGCGGAGATGCCGCACCCCGATCTGCGCGGGGTGATGAGACGGCTCAAGGTCTGCCACGGCCTCGGAATCCTGGCTGCCGCACAGGGGTCAGATAAGCAGCAGACCGCGCTCCTTGAGCGCACGCTGTTCGCTCTGCTCGGGCGACCCAATAGGGCCTGCCCCGGCCTCACCGCGAACTTGGCGCTGTGTGAGTTGACCTACACCGACCAGTTCGTCGGTTGGGACACTCGTGTGGCCATTAACTCTGCGATAGGTAGGCGGCTTTGCAATTCGCGGTACCCGGCCGCCAGGGACTACCTCAAGGGTTGGCAGATCATGACGAAGCGGCGGAGGATCCTCGAGCTGACCGGAGAGCCCCGCAGGCTGTCGGGCCCAAGGGTCTTCATAGTCGGTTCAGTCAAGGGTGGGGTCGGCAAGAGCATCACCTCAGTGGCGGTGCTCCACTACTTGACTCACCTGCCGAAGCCACAACGAACCGCTCTAGTAGATCTAGATCCGTCAGGCCCGAGCGCACAGTACTACCTCAGGCTGGGCAAGGCGGCTGATGGTCTGCGCACATTCCCTTCACCCCAGACGGCTGGACCGCCTCTGGAGGGGCAGGAGTGGTGCTATCCTACGTTCCTGGACTTGTTGCTAGCCTGCGACGCCCCCGGTCGGCGTCCCAGGTCCGAGGCTCTCGAGCGGATGGCAGCCGATCTCATTCTTCCCGTCGACGATGAGCACCACCAGGGAGCGGTCGTCCTGCCGGACAGCCCAACTTTCTGCTCCCAGGTCGCGGCCCGTCGGGACGATGAGGTCGACCGCAGCGCGTTCCTGGCCTCATTGGATGGCGTCATGGCAGCCGCGAAGTCCGAGGGATATCGGAACGTCATCCTGGACCTTGGGCCGGGGACATATGGGATCAACGGGGCGGTATTCAGCTGGGTCGCACGCCGCTACCCCGCGACCCTGATCCTTATGAGTTCGCCGCGCGCGTTCGATCTGGCCTCGTCCCTCTACGAGGCAAGCTGGCTGTCCGCCGCGGGCGAGTGTGCATGGCAGGGCGGCGTGCTGCACCTCGTCAACATGTGGAAGGGCGCGCCAAGGTCTCTGCTAGGCAAGCTCGACAAGTGGGCAGACGAGTACGTGCCTGCTGCTATGGAGGCGAGCATCGCGCTCCCCGGGCCGAACATCACACCCGCCTCACTCATCTATGCCTGGCGGCTCTGGTCGTACCTCTACGTTCGCAGCCTCGCGAGGTTACGAGAACGCTTAGTTAGGCAGCTTCCTGAGGATCCCCGTATTCGAGCCCTGTCTCTGCCCCCAGAGGACGACAGACCTTTCTCAGTGGACGCCAAGGCGCTGCAGGAGTCGTCCTGGTACAAGCACCTTGCAGATATCCTGGCGCCGATATCGGATCCAAACGGAGCCAGCACATGAGTCTTAATCACCTCTCGGACGAACTGGCCGAATGCGAGAAAGAGGCGCAGTTGAGGGCGTCTGCCGCGCGCGCCAGAACAGGCAGGCTCCGCCCCGGGAAGGACGTCCTGCAGGACTCCCGGTATCCGGCCGTCGACATTCCATCGCACGTGCGGCACCAGAGGGCCTGCATCAGAGCGTTGCGCGCGGCCGCCAGAGCAGCCAACACCGCGCCAGTGAGGCGAGCCGATAGGTGCCTGTTTGTCTGCGGATCTGCCGCGCGTCTGGAGTACGTTCCAGGCGAGTCAGACATTGACGTCCTGGCGGTGATCAGGCAACGGCCCTCATTGGCGGACTTGGGGGACCCGAAAGGCCGATGCCTGCTGAACGCTGAGCTGGCGAGCTTCAGGTCGCTGGAGGACGCACTGAAGGCGTCCATCTGCCCCCGTCTGGGCATGGCTGATGCCGACGGCACGCTTGAGATCCTCGATAGAGCGCCGGTCCTGGGGCGGTCCTCTTACTTCACCGAAAGCGATCTCGTGGACAGGGCAGGTAAGTCGTACGAAGCCAGCTGGGCCGCCATTGAGCGGGCCCACCTTCTGTTCGATGCGGTGTTGCTGTGCGGCGACCGTCGCTTGGCAAAGAAGCTCCGCGACGATGCGGATGGGTTGTATGGCGTAACCGCGGATCTTGAGTGGGAGCACTTCCCGGTGACGGGATGCTGCCTGGTGAACCTCATGGGCAAGTCCGGCGCTTTGGCGAAGCTGGCGAAAGTGAGAGGGGCACCAGCCAACTCGCGGGTCGCGGACGCCGAGATGATGAAGACAGTGTTTAGCAGGATCTGGTCCTCGGCAGTCAACCTCCTTACCCTGCACGCGCTCTACTGGAAAGAGCGCGTGGCGAAGACCCCCGCGGCGCATTCCAAGGAGCAGATCAGGACCATCTTGCGCACCCCTCCGATCCTCAAGGTTCTGCGCGAACTCCCCACTCTCACATGGCAGACATATGACTCAGACGGCTGGGGGGCAGCTTTCCTCCCCCACTGCAAGTCCGATGCGGCGTCTGCCCGAGAGTTGTGTCAAACCATCCACTGCTGCCTGTCGTTCCACACCGGCGGCCGGCGGCCAGGCCCGCCGATCTGGTTCCGGTTCCTCCAGATGCAGGAGTTCTGCAGGCAAGTGCGGGTGGGCGAGGCATGGGTCAAGCCCGACGAGGAGGCCGTAGTAAGACGGTTCACTCGGGAGCTAGCGCACGTACTGCAGTTGGCAGGCAGACTGACCAGCAAGCTCAGTGACCCGACGAAGGCAGTGCTACCCGAGAACACGGCATACGACAGGTTCGCGCGGCTAGTCGGGGATGCCGTGTCAATGCACTAGGCGGCGGGAGGCCAGTTGTGCCTGCGGCAGAGGAAGGCGGAACGTGATACTCATCCCGCACTACAGCCAACACCCCTACTACTGGAACCCCGCACTGCATCTCCTCTACGTCGGGGATGAGCGCCGCGTCGGGGCCTTCCGGAACGCGCTCCGAGAGGTGGTCCACCCTGGGATGGTCGTGGCCGACATCGGATCCGGAACGGGTGTTCTCGCCCGCTTCGCGACCGAGGCAGGGGCAGCCCAAGCCTACGCTATAGAGCAGGACCGTCGCATTGCCCGTTTCTGCCTCAGAGCGAATCAGCAGATGGGGTTCAATGGCGCCATCGACGTCGTCTGCGGCGACTCACGATCAGTTGGTCTGGAGCAGCCAGTGGACGTCGTCGTCGCCGAGCTTATCGGTGGCCTCGGAAACGACGAAGCGATGTCGCCCATCCTGGAGGACGCCCGCAAGCGCCACCTCAAGCCTGGTGGCACGCTGATACCGCGGCGGGTAGACGTCCACCTGTGCCCCGTGGAGGCTCCCGAGGCCCACGCCCAGATCCCCACCGTGTACGATGGCGATCTGATCGTTCCGCCCGAGAAGGCGCTGCCGCCCTTCAGAGCGTACTACGAGATCCTCGGCCTGCCGGCCAGCAGCCTGCTATCCTCTCCCGCCCTCCTCGATTCCATCAACCTGATGGACCACACGGAGATCGCCTACGAGAGGAGATTCTGCTTTCACATGGCGCGTGAGGCAGTCTTCAGTGGATTCGCCGCGTGGTTCGTGGCCGACCTGGCCGAGGGCGTGACCCTGGACACCTCGCCGTGGGCGCCCACCACCTGTTGGGGCCAAACCTTCCTGCCGGTCCGCCACGAGCTTGAGGTCCGCGAAGCAGACCGAATCGAACTCACGCTCTCGGCAGTCGTGCCGCCAGGTCGCGACCGTCCCTTCTACACGTGGGCCGGGGCGATCACGCGAGGACAGCGCGTGATAGGGAGCTTCGCGGAGACCAACGCCCCGGCCACGCCGTAGCCCCCCTTCCCCTCGACGGCCCCGTCTCTGCCACAACGCGGGCGCCCTCAGCACCGGTCAGAAGCAGATGCTCGCCATGCCCCGCCCCCCCACGCGGCGCCCGCGCCTCGACATCGACCACACCCTACAGGCGCCGTGACCTCTGTCCCGGGACCGCCGTAGCACTCAGGCATATGTTGAAAGACAGCGATAGATGTGGTATTAAGGTCTGATGGGGACAACGCCGCATCAGCCGTCGCGCCTCTCGCAGTGATCCGCGTGCCAGGCTGGCGACCGGCCCTGGTACTGGGACGGCCTCCGCCGGCAGGCCACCCGGCCATTGCCAGCGAATCCCAAACGCGGAGACTAGACGTCAGAACGAGGAGGGCAGTAGAGATGACGGACATTTCCCTTGAGGTTAATCGAAAGCTCGACAGCATCCTGCTCCTGCTCGCCGGGGCTGCGGCACAGCGCATCGCGGACGCCGGTGGAAAGCAGAAGGACCAGATACTTACCCTGTCGCGAGCGAACCTCGATCCTGCAACCATCGCCAAGGTCCTCGCCACCACGCGGAACACAGTCAGCGTCGCCATCAGCAAGCACACAGCCGCGACAAAGCGTTCTGCCGCGCGCGCGAACGGAGGATAGACCGATGGCCGGCAAGAAGACCAAGACGACAAGTCAGCCCGCCCCAAACGGCTCGGGCAAGGCTCTCACCTTCGACACCAGGGATCGCCTTCTAGTCCTGCTCCTGCTGAAACTCGGGGCCTCACAGGCCGAGATAGCTGCCGCCCTCGGTGTCACCCAACCGACCATCAGCCGCCTGCTGGGCGGGATCAGGGTGAGGCGAATCGAGACGGCGGCACCAGGCGAGCCTCGGCCGTAGCGATGCTCACCCACGTCACCGACTCACGCTCCAATGCCCACGACCAGATCGCCCACGCGGCAAGAGAGCTCCGCAACTCGCCAATCCGCCGTCGCGTCTTTGCCGCGGTCTATCGCGGCAAGTCGCCAACGAAGACCGTCGACCAGATCGCAGCAGCTGAGGGTCTGACCAGAAAGCAGGTTCTAGACGCGGGGCACGCGCTGGCCGGGAACCACCTTGTTGGCCAGTCGAAGAAGGGCGGCGTCACCGCCTACACCAAGGACGACTTCTACTCCACGAACAAAGGCAAGATCCTCCGGTATGCCGACAACCCGCGCTCTCTCGCCAGGCTACCGACCAAGACGAATCCGTCGGTCCGAGTCCATCTCAAGACGGCCACCATCACAGTCCCGGCGGCCGCCGTGGACGCGTCTCTCATCACCATCGATGACATCGACTCCTTCGCCAAGGTCCGCGCGCCTTCCCGCAACCACACCCCGGTGATTGACATCCCGAGCATGGCGGAGGCCGACGTGAAGGAAGGTTTCCGGCGGATCATCGGGGCCGGCAGCACCCAACGCGATTGGGGAGGGGAGAAGAACGACTTCTATACGACCCGCGTGCGGATCAGCGGCAAACGAGTGGCCGCCGCGTTCGCGTTCAAGGGGCGGGCCACCAGGGGCCCGCTCACGCCCCGGAAGCTGGGCAAGAACGGTGATCAACTGCAGCGGCTGTTCAGGACCGCCGCCACGCTCTTCGTCCTACAGCACGTCGGGGAGATCTCGGAGAGCGTCGTGGACCTGATGGCCGAGCTGGCCAAAGCGAGATCAGTGGGCAACGGCAGAGTCCTATACTGCGTAGTCGACGGCCTTGACACGGAACGGCTGGCGAAGGCATACCCGCAGCAGTTCGCTGTCCCCCGGCGTGGCAGCACGACGAGCGCCGGCGGACACCAGGCGTCGCGTTCGCCCGCCGTCGCGTCGGGCCCCCGGACCCGCCGGCGCGCGGGGCGAGCCGGATCAGGAGACAACAGTGGCAAGAAGGCAAACAAGCAAGCCGGAGGTAGACCCACCAGAGGACGCCGCGGTTAGTGTCGCTTGCGCCCTGGCTCGCATGGAGGCCCTGCTTCGCGCGCTCCATCAGAGTCAACTCAGGGAGGCAATCCCAAAGCAGTGGTGCCAGGGACGGCGTCGCCTGATCCTCGATTACTGCGAGGAACCCAGGACGCAGCAGGAAATACGCGACCACGTTCGCAGCATAGCCGGATACGAGATGAACGATTACCTTGACGACGCCCTGCAGGTCGGCGTTCTTGCGGGTTACACCGTCGGCGCCACAAAGTACTACGTCTCGGTTCTATCCGCCCCAGACGAAGGCCCCCGCAAGGGAAGACGAGCGAAGGGCTAGCGGGTACGTTCCGCCGCGCCTCCGGCACAACGCCTCCGCCCTGCAATCCCTCCGCGACCTGAACCAACGCTCCGGCACCGCCATTCTGCTCGTGGAGCAGAACGTCCGCGAGGCCATGGCGATCGCTTCCCGCGTCTACGTCCTCCGCCTCGGACGCGTGGTGCTTTCTGACCTTCCCTCCGCCCTCACCCCCGAAGCCCTCCGCTCCGCGTTCCTCGCCTAGAGTGGAACAGGCGTCTCGCCTGTGTAACGCTTGGCTGTGGCGACGCGCCAACGCTCAGCTCCGCAAGGAGGGAAGTAGCCGTCGCTTACCACCGCCCACCTACGGCGCGTCCCCGGTCAATAGCTGTCCCTCCTGATCGAAAAGCCCTCTGATTCCGATCGACCTCCCGAAGACCCTCCTGCAGCTGGGGCATTTCTTGGGCAGTTCCCATCTCCCCTGCCCGGCCTGGAATGAGCCGCGGTGGCCGCACGCAGAGCAAGTGAAGTCCGCCGCGCCGGGCCTGGGCGGGTCCGGGGAGCTGATGATGGGGCGGACCCGGCGGACCGCCTTACGCACCTCCACCACATAGAAACCGGGTTTGGTGATGCCGAGCGCGAACGCCAGAGGACTCGGCAGTACCTCCCGCGTCTTCCCGAGCGGCCCGTCTACTACCGCGTTGTACCCGCCTCCTGAAGCGCGGGCGATCCTCATCCGCACAGCATGTGCCTGCCTGTTCCTCATCGGTCACCCTCGTCTCGCTGATTCGCTCTCGAACGGGAATTCGGCGCTTCCTATGCGTGCACCTGTTCCGCCGGCGCTCGACCCTCGCGGGGCGGGACGCGCCCGTGCCCGCTCTGGCGCTCGCTCTCAAGGGTGGGAGCCAGGGTCGAGCGCCCGACGAGATGCCGATCTGCTTTCATCCGCGCCATCCGCGGCTAACGCCGCTCCCTGCTAGGCGCGGCGCGCCCTCCGCCGCTGCCGCTTGTCCGTGGCAGCCCCTCCCCCCCCATCTGCGCTTTTGGCCAGACCAATCTGCGCGATTTCGGCCGTGGCCGTTCCCCGGCCGTTCCTATCTGCGCCATCTGCGCAATCTGCGGATAGATCCGTTGCCCTTCCCCCTGGCTTCTGCCCACGGCCCCCAATCTGCCCCAATCCCCAGCCCAATCTGGGCGATTTCGCCCGTGGCCGTTTCCCGGCCGTTCCTATCCCCGCCCTCTGCGCAATCTGCGGATAGATC
>Ga0315282_10014479_pt1 | contig 11731 bp, 15 predicted proteins | sample YL17G07_20_MG_FD_203693 | JGI IMG/M metagenome (GOLD analysis project Ga0315282, IMG submission 203693) | Sediment microbial communities from Yellowstone Lake, YNP, Wyoming, USA - YL17G07_20 | ecosystem: Environmental > Aquatic > Freshwater > Lake > Sediment | place: USA: Wyoming | collected...
CGGGCTTTCAGAATGCTTGGGGGTAAGCCGATAAAAGTCCGACCAATAAATCTTTTATTCGCCAAAGAATCGTAAAGGACCTTTGCCATCGCCCTTTCCAGAATATCTTTTTCAAAATCGCGGCTGTCGAAAACGCCGTATTTGTCAAAATAAGCCAAAGAGTAACCTACCAGAAAGGTTTTTCCCGCTTTCTCCTCAAAAAGTGCGGCCTTGACCGCTTCAGTTCCAATATCCAAAACCAAAAATGTTTTTTCTTTTTTCTTTTTTATTAACGAAAAAAAGCCGGGCATCACCCTTATTTTAACACAGAAAAAATCATTTTAAAATCGCCTTTATTCTCCGCACGCCGGCCGAAGAGGCCTCTTCTTTAATAATCTCAAAATGGCCCAGATCGGAAGTTCTTTTGGCGTGCGGACCGCCGCAGATTTCTTTTGAAAAGACTTGCCCTGATCTTGTCGAAGGGTGGCCGATGGTGTAAACCTTTACCCGTTCGCCGTAACGTGACTCAAAAACGCCCATCGTCCCCTGTTTTTTTGCCTCTTCCAAGGTCATTTCCTCCATTTTCACCTCTAAATCCTCTTTGATTTTTTCATTAACCAGATCCTCAACTTTTTTTATTTGTTCCGGGGCCATTTTTTCCGGATGAGAAAAATCAAACCTTAATCTGGCCGCCGTAATATTGGAGCCCTTTTGGAAAACATGCGGCCCTAAAATTTCCCGCAAGGCCGCCAGCAACAAATGGGTAGCAGTATGGTAATGGGTGACTTTGGCCGAATGATCGGCTAATCCGCCTTTAAACTTTTGGTCTTGACCTGAACGGGAAATTTCCTGATGCTTTTGCAATTCCTCGGAAAAGCCTTCTTTATTAACCTTGAGGTTTTTTTCTCTGGCTAGTTCTTCGGTCAATTCCAAGGGAAAACCATAGGTCTGATATAAATCAAAAGCGCTTTGGCTGGAAATAATGCCCCTGCCCTCTTTTTCGATCTTTGCTATTTCGTTTTTCAGTTTCCTCAATCCCCGCTTCAAGGTCTTGGCGAATTTTTCCTCTTCCTTGACCAACTGCTCTTGAATAAAATCTTTGGCCGACCAAAGTTCGGGATAGTCCTCGCGATAAATGGCGGCCACAATTTCGGCAATTTTAAAAGTGAAAGTCCGATTAATCCCCAATTGTTTTCCGTATCTGACCGCCCGCCTGATCAAACGTCGCAGCACATATCCCCGTTCAAGATTGGACGGCTCCAGGCCTTCGGTCAAAATGAAAGTGGCGGCTTTCAAATGATCGGCAATTATCCTAAAAGATTTTTCATTGCCTTCATATTTTAGACCAGAGATTTTGGAAATTTCTTCGATCAGGGGCAAAAAAGTATCGGTGGCAAAAACATTTTCTCTGGCATTCAAAGCCGCCATTGTCCGCTCCAGGCCCATACCCGTATCCACATTGGACTTTGCCAACTTCTCGTATTGCCTTGGCCCAGTTTTATTGAACTCCATGAAAACATCATTCCAGATTTCAATCAGCCGGAAATTATTAACTAAGTCGGAAAACCGGCCCTCTGGCTGGCCTTCTTTGGGCCTTGTATCATAAAACATTTCCGTATCGCCCCCGCAAGGCCCGGTCTGACCAGCAATCCAAAAATTATCCTTTACGCCCAAAGGAATAATGCGTGTATCTTTTTTTATTGTCTCGTCTTTATCGGCTACGCCGCCAGCCAGTCCGGCTTTTTTGAAAATTGACTGCCAAATAGCAATTGATTCTTCATCCCGGGGAATACCCTCTTCTCCTTTGAAAACCGTCACATAAATCCTTTCTGGGTCCAAACCCAGCCATTTTTTGTCGGTCAAAAACTCCCAGCTCCAATTAATCGCTTCTTTTTTAAAATAATCCCCAAAACTCCAATTACCCAGCATTTCAAAAAAAGTCAGATGCCGGTTATCGCCCACTTCGTTAATATCAACGGTCCGGAGGCACTTTTGAACATTCGCCACTCGCTTGCCGCCCGGGTGTTGTTCGCCTAATAAAAAAGGCACCAAAGGATGCATGCCGGCGGTGGTAAATAAAACCGTGGGATCGTTTTCTGGAATCAAGGGGGCGGAAGGAATAATCGTATGGCCTTTGGCTTTAAAAAATTGGAGATATTTTTTTCTTAATTCACCGGAAGTCATCATTTTCCAATTTTAACAAAAATTAGGTGTAGCGGTCAGCCACCACCGAGGCCGCGTAGGACTCGGGTTTAATTTTTGGCTCAAAACCGTTGCCCCTGATGAGACCTGCCACTTCTTTTATCATATCTCTGGTGCTGCCGTTTTCTCCCACATCGGCATGGATATAGCGAAACTGGTAATTGGGAATATCGGGGAGAACCGCTATTTTTTTCTCAAAACTTTCTCTCAAAAAAAGCGCAAACTCGCAAGACAACAGCACTTCGTTTAAAATGCGCTGGCGCCAGTTATAAAATTTCCGGCCTTGTGAATAAGATATTTTTTTAAGGAAAAACCGACCGCCCTCCCCTTTTCGCAAAACCACCACCACCAGAGGAAACTTCGGCTCCTCTCCCGAAGAAGAATCGCAGCCCACAATCACCTCGTAGAGTTTTTCCGGTTTCTCGCTGATATAAGAAAAAATCTCGTCAATCACTTGCGAGATGTCCAAATTGCCCTTGGTCGGGTTATAAAAATGGCCGTTCAAAAACTTTTCCACCATAATACTTCAAACTAACAATTCCCCAAAAAAAAGTCAAATACTAGACCCGACAATTTTAATAAACTCTTCGGCTTTCAAAGAAGCGCCGCCCACCAACAGACCTTGGAATCCTCCTTCTTTGAGATAAGAGACGGCGTTTTGCGAGTTAACACTGCCGCCGTAAAGAACGGGCATATTCTCTGAAATTGCTGATGAATAAATTCTGGTAATAATTCGGTGGATAAGCAAATTAATCTCTTTGGCCTGATCTGACTGACACGGATTGCCACTTCCAATAGCCCAAACCGGCTCATAAGCGATAATTACGTTTTCCATATCTTTTGTGGTAAGATCCGCCAGTCCCTTTTCGATTTGTCGAGACAGCACTTGCTCGGTTTCTTTTTTTTCTTCCTGCGTTTCGCCGATGCAAAAAATGGGAGAAATTTTAACAGCTATTGCGGCTTTTATTTTTTTATTTATTATCTCGTCGGTTTCGCCAAAATACTGCCGCCTTTCTGAATGACCTAAAATTGCATATTCACAGCCCAAATCTTTCAGCATTAAAGGAGAAATCTCGCCGGTAAAAGCGCCTTTTTCCTGCCAGAATAAATCTTGGCTGCCCAGTTTAATGTTTTTTGAAGCTTTTAAGACGGATAAGTAAACAAAAGGCGGGCAGATAATTACTTCTGTTTTTTTATTATCTTTAATCCCTTTTTTTATGGAATCAAAGAGATTCTTGGCGTCACGGAGATTGGTAGGATTACATTTCCAATTGGCAATTATGTATATACTCATGATTTATATGCTTTAAAGAATTACAATTTTTAGGACACGCTCTGCCTCCCAGCGAGAGGCAAGCTCAGTTCCTCCCCGAATCAATCCTTCGCTGTCGCTCAGGATGGTACGGGGCAGGCGGCAAATTTGACTGCTTGCCCCGTATAATTGCGAAGCAATTTGTACGGGGCGGATGGTCCTAAAAACTGTAATTCTTAACGCTTACTGTTTTCTTAAAAACTCGGCTGCCTTTTCCGGTTCAATGGTGGAAATTTCCATTCTGGTGCCGACTTCAAACCCGGCCCAGATAGAGGTCTTGGGCAAAATCGTCCAATGCCAGTGGTAATAAGGATATTTTTTGCCATCACAAGGAGCGGTATGCAGATAAAAATTATATGCCGGGTCGTTAAGCGCCCGATGAAGTTTGAATAAGGCGGCTTGGAAGGCCTGGGTCAAAGATTTTTGTTCTTTTCCCGTTATCCGTTCAAAATAAGGGGAGTGTTTTTTGGGAGAAATTATCACTTCAAAAGCGATTTTGGAAGCAAAAGGACAAACTACCTGGAAATCCTTATTCTCAAAAACAATCCTCTGCCCAACTTTTCTCTCCCACTCGTTCATCTGGCAGTAAACGCACTGGCCGGTTTTCTTGTGATAGTTTCCCGAGTTGGCCAAGGCCCGCTCCAGATCAACGTCAATCAAGGGCGTGGTAATAATCTGAGAATGGGGATGCGGCTGGGTGGCGCCGGCTTCCAGGCCGTGGTTATGAAAAATAGAAACGTAATTGACGAATTTTTCTTTCATTAAAGACAAATATCGCTGCTGGTAAGCGTCCAGCACCTCCTGCATTTGGATATCTGGCAAAAGCGCCAATGATTTTTCGTGGTCCCGGGTCACCACGATTTCGCAAAACCCGACTGCGTTCATTGTCTGGTATAAATCCCCCTCTGTTTTCTTTTCAAACTTGGGCTGGGGCAGAAAAGCCGGAAACTTGTTGGGCACCACCGCCGTCGTCCAATTTTCCGGAATCTGGCTCCCGGTAGTAATTTTTTTACCGCCGGCGTAAATCAAAACCGGTTTTTCTTGGGTTTTGAGATGACAAAAGGGACAATCTTTTTCGGGAACGATAATCTGCGCCCGCTTTTCTTTTTTGAATTTTTCCGGCCGCTTGGCCCGACCGGTGGCTATTACCACCCAATCTTTGGAAATCAAATCAAAGCGCAGTTCTGAGGGAAATTTTGTTTTTTGTTTTTTAGAATTCATGAGAGCGAAGCAGTTGTTGACAAGGACACTTCGGAGCCTGAGCGGCCACGGTTTGCCGACGAAGTCGGCAAGAGCGAAGCCGAGAAATAAGCAGCAATTTCCTCGGTGGGGAAATTGACTGCGTGCCTTGGAACGCAGCTGCCGAGCGAATTAATCGTATTTATGGCTAAACAGATTCCATCTTATTTTTATTAAATCCAGGCCCATTTTCACCATGGACTGGAACTTCACCTTGCTTTCGGCGTCGTTTTTCCAATAAATCGGGACCTCTTTTATCTTGTGGCCCATTTTCTTGGCTAAAATCAGCATTTCCGGGTCAAAAGAAAAACGGTCAATCAGACATTTGGGAAAAACATCCTGAACAACCTGCCGGGTAAAACATTTGAAACCGCACTGAGTATCTTTCAATTTCCATAAATCGCAAATAAGCTGCCGAAAAAGCCGGAAGGCATCGCCGGTAAAGCGTCGAAAAAATGGCTGAGGCGGATCCAGCACAGCGCCCTTGATATCGCGCGAACCGATAACCACCTGATAGCCCCTTTCGAATTCCGGCCACATCTTTTCAATCTGTTCAAGGGGCGTGGAATTGTCAGCGTCGGTAAACAAGCGATAATTCCCATTAGCCGCCAGCATGCCCTGGCGCGTTACATAGCCCTTGCCGTGGTTTTCTTTATTATCAATTAACCTTAATCCTCTAACAGAAGAAAACATTTCTCTGACAACTTGGCCGGTTCTGTCTTTAGAGCCATCGGAAACCACAATTATCTCGTAATCAAAATTTTGCTTTGACAAATATTTATCAATCTCCTCCAAGGTTTTGGGCAAACGTTTTTCCTCGTTGTAAGCCGGAATAACAACCGAAAGATGAATCATATTATTTTATTTTATCACGAGGGTGAAAAAAAAGAAGTCCTGACGGACTTCATAGCGGGCGGTACGACGCCCGCTATAAAATAAAGATATTATATTTTCGTTAATATCTGAGCCCGGCCGTTGATTATGGCCAAGGTATCCTCAAAATGAGCCGAGAGCGAACCGTCTTTGGTTGCAAGGCCGAAATCATCTCTTGATTTTTTGAGCTTCCAATCCCCGACTGTAACCATGGGCTCCAAACAAAAAACCATTCCTTCGGCAAGCTCAGGACCAGACCTTCTTTTGCCATAATTGGGAATTTGGGGATCTTCGTGCAATTTTTTGCCAATGCCGTGGCCGCAAAGTTCCCTGACCACGCCAAAACCCTGGTCCTCCACGTATCTTTGAATGGTATTGCCGATATCGCCAAAAGTATTTCCCACTCTGGCTTTTTTAATTCCTCTTTTCAGCGCTTTTTTTGTCACTCTGATTAACCTTTGGACCTCGGGGGAAACTTTCCCCACAGGCAAGGTTATTGCCATATCCGTATAAAAATCCTTATAAAAAACTCCAAAATCCAAAGTAATAATATCCCCTTCTTTTAGGACTCTGGATGAAGGCAGGGTATGAACGATTTCTTCGTTGATAGAAGTACACAAGCCAGCTGGAAAAGGTTTCGAACTTTTGTCTTTTTCGTCAACATAGCCCAAAAAAGCGGGCTTGGCGCCCAATCTTAAAACAAGGTCTTGGGCGACCTTGTCCAATTCTTTGGTGGCGACTCCGGGCTTAACCTGTTTTTCTATCTCTTTCATCACCCCGGCCAGAATCCGGCCGCCCTCCATCATAATTTTAATTTCTTCCGGAGATTTGATCGGGATCATCTGTTTTACTTTTTGACATTTTGCAAAACTTTTTCAAAAACAGCAGCCGGCGGCGGCGAACCGTTAATCCGACTAACGTTTAATTTTTCTTTTTTAAAATATCCAAGTACGGGAAAAGTTCTCTTTTTGTACTCTTCCAGCCGCACCTTAATGCTCTCCACATCGTCCAGGCCTTTTCGTCTGACCAATCTGGAGCCGTCCAAAGGACATCTGGTTAATTTCTCTGTTTCTTTGGAAAAAATAATGGGATGGCGCATCAATTCACAAAGCTGGCGGTGAGAATTACGGAAAATAGTCTCTTCGGGGCTGATTTCCAGTAGAATCACCTGGATATTTTTTGGCCCGTATAATTTCTTAAGCAAGGGCACCAGTTTTTCCGCCTCGTAAAGGGTGCGGGGCGAACCGGCCAGTACCAGATTTTTGCCTTTTTCATACAATTCTTTTATTTTCTCTGAAACCGCTTGGACAACAAAAGGCGGGGAGCATAATTTGCCGGTCTGCCAAAATTTTCTCTCGTCTTTCAAAAAATATTTTTTGCCCCCGGCCGAGACGTAATCTTTACTGCCTGGGTTGTTAAACTTTTCTTCCAAGGTCTTGCTGGTATCAAAATAATAAAGATTCAGCTTTTCAGCCAATAATTCCGCCTGCGTTCCCTTGCCCGAACCCGGCGGGCCTAAAAATATAATGGCTTGGCGATTATTAGAAGTTTTCATAGTCGCGCATTTGAAGTTGTGATTGAATTTGGCGCATGGTTTCCAAGACCACCGAGACCACAATCAGCAAAGAAGTGCCGCCGATTAGAAACCTAAAAGTTTGCACGCCGGTGATACCGCCGATGATTGAGGGCAAAACCGCGATCGCGCCCAAAAACAAACCGCCGATAAGCAAAACCCGGTTTAAAATATAATTCATAAAACCGGCCGTGCTCTCGCCGGGCCGAATGCCCGGGATAAAACCGCCCATTTTCTGCAAATTAGTAGAAATGGCCTTTGGGTCAAAAGTGACGGCCGTGTAAAAATAAGTGAAAATTACGACCAGCAGAAAATAAAAAATGCCGTAGCCCCAAGGATTGCGCTGGGGGTCGAAAAAATGCGCCACGGCCTGGGCAATATTGCCGATGGTGCCGCCGGCCCCGGCCAAGAAATTGGCGATCATGCCGGGAAAAATTAGAATTGACAGGGCGAAAATAATTGGGATGACGCCGGCCGGATTGACACTCAAGGGTAAATAGGTAGAAACGCCGCCGTAAACGCGGTTACCTCTGACTCTTTTGGCATAAGACACCGGGATATTTCTCCGGGCTTCGGTCACCAACACCACGCCAGCCACAATCAACAAAGCCATGGCAAAAAACAGCAAGTAGGCGGGAATCCGGCTCGGGTCCCAGGTAGCCAGCATCTGGCGCAAATTATTGGGAATATCGGTGATAATACCGGCAAAAATCAGCAAAGAAACGCCATTGCCAATGCCTTTTTCGGAAATCAATTCGCCCAACCACATCAAAAAAACCGTGCCCGCAGCAATGGTTAAAAGAGAAGCAATTAAAACAAGAGGTGAAAGTTGGCCGATAACGTGCTGGCGTTGGAAAAGGGAAAGCATGGCATAGCCCTGCAAAAGAGCCAAGGGCGGCGTTGCCAAGCGGCCGTACTGGTTAAATTTTTGGCGGCCGGTGTCGCCCTCTTCTTTATAAAGGCGCTCCAAAGACGGAAAAATCATCGTGAGCAGCTGCAGGATAATAACCGCGGTAATATAAGGGCCCAAGCCCAACATGACAATGGATAGCCGGTCCAAAGACCCGCCGGTAAACAAGTTTAAAAGCCCGAAAATCTGGAATTGGCCGAAAAAGCTTTTCAGGTTTTGGGCATCTATCCCCGGCACCGGGATATTGGCCATGGTCCTAAAAACAATAAAAATCCCTAAGACAAAAAGGATTTTATTCCGCAGGTCGGAAATCTTGAATATTTGGACGACTTTTTGAAACCACATAACTTTTAAGAAATTCAAAACGCAAAATGCAAAAGTCAAAATTACAAGTCAAAAGGCAAAATCTTTAAAAATATTTTGAATTTCAGGTTGTTGTTTTGCATTTTTATTTTTGATTTTTGAATTTAACTTGGCCGCCGGCTTTTTCTATTTTTTCTCTGGCCGATTTGGAAACCTGGCAATTTTCAATAATAAGTTTTTTTAGTATCTTTCCATTGCCCAAAACTTTAACTACCGGCGCCTTTCCTTTTATTTTACGGATAATGCCTTGCTGGAGCAAGGCCTGGGGATCAATTTTGTCGCCCTCTTGGAACTTCTGCTGCAAAACTTCCACATTAACAACCTGCGGCTTTGGGCGGGAAGGATTGAATTTATAGCCGCGCAATTTGGGATATTTTTTGATCAATTCGCGGAAGACCGGTTTCATTTTCCGACCGGCTCTGGCTTTCTGGCCTTTTTGGCCCCGGCCGGAATAACTACCTCTTTTCCCGCCCCGGCCGATCCGCTTATGCCTTTTTATTTTATTTTTGGGTCGAAGTTGATGCAGTTGCATACCCCGTATAAGAACTTCGATTGAACAAAGTTCTGGTCAAAGTTCTGTCTTTGGTAATAATTTATTTAATTATGATTTATCTCTGTTCTGCCTCGTAGTTCTTTCCCACCCAGCGCTCAACTTCGTTGAGGCGCTGGAGTATCGAAGTTCCTGTACGGGGCATATTTCAATTTTTTCAAGGCAATAATTGTTGCCTTGGCGTTATTCAATTTGTTGCCGGTGCGTCCCAGGACTTTTGAGGAAATGTTCTTGATGCCCGCTAAAGTACAGATAACTCTAACCGTGCCGCCGGCCACCAAACCCCGACCCTTGGTCTTGGGTTTGAGCAGGATCCTGGCGGAACTGAATTTTGCATAAACCTCGTGCGGAATGGTATCTTTGACAATCGGCACTTCAATCAGATATCTTTTGGCCAGCCGGGTGGCTTTATCCATGGATTGAGCCACATCCAGACCCTTGGCCACGCCCACGCCCACCTTGCCTTTTTTATTGCCGATGACCACCACTGCCCGAAAACGAAAACGCTTGCCGCCGGCCGAAACCCGCGTCACCCGCGCCAAATCCAAAAGCTTTGAATCGAATTCGCTCTTGGGTCTTTCAAATGTTTTACCTCTCGGTCTGCGCATGAACATAAAATAATTAAAATTAAAATTTAGGAATAAATTTATTTCTAAAATTTAAAGCCGGCTTCCCTGGCGCCGTCAGCCAACGCTTTGACGCGGCCGTGGTATTTATAGCCGCTGCGGTCAAAAACCACTCTGGCAACTTTTATTTTTTTGCCTTTTTCGGCAATCAATTGCCCGACTTTAAAAGCCGCCTCCTTTTTCCCCGATAATCCCTCTTTCTTTTTAGTTTTGGCCGCTTTACCCAATTCTTTATCGCTGGCCGAAGCCAAGGTCTTGCCTTTTTCATCATCAATCAATTGGGCGTAGATGTGCCGGCCGGACCGAAAAACGCCGAGCCGAGGCACGTCTTTTGTGCCCTGTATCTTAGCCCTGATTCTCTTATGTCTCCTTTGTTTTTTCTCTTGTTTTTTAAGCATGCGATATTTTAAATTCTCAGTTTTTGAAAAATTTGATGTTAGCTGCCGGCCGTTACCGCTTTTTTGCCCAGTTTCTTTCTGATGATTTCTCCCACATATCTGATGCCCTTACCTTTGTAGGGTTCGGGCGGCTTTACGGCCCGGATTTTGGCCGCGGTCTGGCCAACCAATTCTTTGTCAATGCCGGAAATGGTGATAATGTTTTTTTCCACTACGAATTTTATGCCAGGCGCCGGCTGGATTTTGACCGGATGGCTAAAACCCAGCTGCATTACCAAGTTTTCGCCTTCCAGGCTGGCGCGATAACCAATGCCTTCCAGCTGCAGTTTTTTTTCATAGCCCGAAACCACGCCTTTGATCATATTGTCCAAAAGAACCCGATTCAAGCCCCAGAGCGATTTGATTTCTTTCTGCCGGCTTTCCTTGTTTTTTGGCTCGACAAAAATCTGATTGTCTTTAATCTCAATTTTTATTTCCGGATTAATTTTAAAAACCAGCTCACCTTTCGGGCCCTTGATTTTTACGTTGTCGCCTTCCGCTTTAACCTCCACGCCCAGCGGTATTAAAATTGGTTTTCTGCCGATTCGTGACATAAACTACGAATTTACGAATAAATACGAATATACGAATAATTTATTAAAGCGAGGCGGTTTGCCGAAGGATACGCTGCGCAGCCAAGTTTGGTAAGAATTCTTCTGATAATGGACTCTAATAACTTGGCGAGCAACAGGCGCGGCGGAGCAAAAACTTTATCTTTCGTTAAACCAGCCGACGCCGTGTATCCTGAGGTAAATTGCCGAACGAGCATCCTGACTGCGTGTCCTAAAAATTATATTCCTGAGCGTTATCACCATACCTCGCAAATTACTTCGCCTCCTAATTTCTTTTTTCTGGCTTCCTTATTGGTCATCAAGCCCTGGGGCGTGGAAATTATCGCCCGGCCGAAGCCCGATTTCACCGATTTTAATTCCCGCCAACCCAGATAAACCCTCTGGCCGGGCTTGGAAATCTTTTTTAAGCCCGAAATAACCGGCGTTTTATCTTCGCGGTATTTTAGGGAAATTTCAATGATTTTATTGGTTTTTTTCTCTTTTCTTTCGGTCTTTGAAACCAAATTGTTTTTTTCCAAAATTTTGGCAATCTCAAATTTCAGTTTGGAATAGGGAAAGGTGACGGTCTCTTTATTGACCGCCTGGCCGTTTTTTATAATTGTCAGCATATTTGAAACCGGATCCATAAAAAATTACCAAGATGATTTTTTAACCCCGGGAATCAGACCATCATTGGCCATTTCCCGGAAACAAATACGGCATAAACCGAAATCCCTCATAAAAGCCCGCTTGCGGCCGCAACGAAAACAGCGCCGGACTAGCCGCGAACTGTATTTTGGCTTCTTCCTTGATTTGGCTTCTTGCGCTGTCGTAGACATATCTGTTTTTATTAATTAATAATCTTACCTTAAATCCCTTAAAAAGTAAACCCCGTTAGAGTCTCAGCAAAGGATTTCTTTTTACAGGATCAGTGAGGCGAAGCCGACTTCCGTCTTTGTACTATGTATAATACCTAATCTTTGGAAAGACTCTAACGGGGTAAATGCTCTAGTAAGTTAGGTTGGAGAACTTGCCGCAGCGGTCGTTCCAACGGGAAACCACCTTACCGTCGATCCGCGCCTCAATCACCTCGCATAAGTTGGGGCAGCCCTTGCA
>Ga0315282_10014480_pt1 | contig 11730 bp, 14 predicted proteins | sample YL17G07_20_MG_FD_203693 | JGI IMG/M metagenome (GOLD analysis project Ga0315282, IMG submission 203693) | Sediment microbial communities from Yellowstone Lake, YNP, Wyoming, USA - YL17G07_20 | ecosystem: Environmental > Aquatic > Freshwater > Lake > Sediment | place: USA: Wyoming | collected...
GATACCTGGCTGCCTGCCAACCGCGGCATGCTCGATTATAAGATCATCGCGCTCGCCATAAACCCACTCCAATCCCAGGAGATTTATGCCGGCAGCGAAGATGGCGACCTTTTTAAAAGCAGCGATGGCGGCCAGAGCTGGACCAACCTGACCGAACGGTTGAATATCCAGCAGAACGCTGACCCGCGCGCTATCCGCAGTATTCAGATCGACCCGTTTTCCGGGGTAGTCTACCTGCTGGGCGATAACTCGAGCGTGCTTTACAGCGGCGATGGCGGCGCCAAATGGCATATGTTGGGTAATCCAACCGGACTAAACCAGCCCCCGTATATCTCCATGGCGGTCATCTTCGGCGAAAAGCCAGTTATATTCACCTCTGGCTTATTTGGAGATGCAGCAGTCTACAGGTTTGCCGCCAGGTAAGCTCCTGGAATTGCAACGCGCTCATTTACCACCCAGGAATCAGGCGCCGGGGAAATTGGGTATTGTAATATTGGATCAATTGTTATATGATAATATATACCTTATTGGTAATATATAATTAACCACCAAAATTCAAATCCTCCACAATGGAAGCAGCTATGTACGGAACAATTGCACGCATGAAGGTTAAACCGGGGGCGCTTGAATCTTTGAAGGGCATGGAAGAACGCCAGCCGCAAGGGTTTATTGCCACCTATGCCTATCGCCTGGATTCCAACCCCGACGAGCTGATGGTCGTCGTCATGTTCGAAGACGAGGTCAGCGACCGGGCCAACGCCGGCAGCCCCGAGCAAGACCGCGAGTATCGCGATCTACGATCACACTTGCGCGAGGACCCCGAATGGCATGACGGCGAAGTTGTTTACGAACTGGTGAAAGAAAAAACGACCTGTTAATGTGATCACCGTCCGGGAAATATTTGCTATCGCAGCACTAAAAACCGCTCGTGGACCAACCACGAGCGGTTTTTGTTGGTATTCATTGGGCAGGTTTGCGGGCCACCGCCATCAGGCGCGGGTCGAGCACCGGCTCGTTCTCGGTCAGGCGGGCAATATCCAACAGCACCCGGCGCTGGGCCGCATCCTGCCAGCTTTCGTCCAGGTCGGGCACCATCCAGGCCGGGCTTAACACGCCCAGGGTGGCCGCGTGCCGCAAGCCGCCTTCCTGCATCTCGGCCTTCAGCTCGTCTGGATGGTGAAAGAAGGCATTCGGGAAGGTAAACAACCAGTCCGGCGGATTTTCACGCAGGCCGGTCGCCACCTCGGTGCGGATCATTTTGTGGTTGACCGGGTCGAAAACATAACCATTGCGCAGCCCATAGATCAGCCCGGCGTAGCGGGTGATGGCAAATGCCATCAGCACACCCTCCGGGTGTAGCACCCGCCCGGCCTCGATGATGGCGCGCAGGCGCTCCGGGCGCTCGGATAAGTGGTAGAGCGGCCCGTGCATCAGGATGCCGTCGGCAAAATTATCCGGGAAATCGAGCTGGCGAGCGTCGCCCACACTCAGGCTAGCCAGCCGGGGCGAGCCGGGCAGCAGTGCGTTCTGCGAGGCCTGCTTGATATGGCGCGGCACCAGGTCCACCAGGTGAAACGTGTAGCCCAGCCCAGCCAGCCAGAATGAATATGGACCGTTGGCTCCGCCCACATCCAGTACCACCGCCGGGGCGGGGGGTAAATAACGCAAGATCAGCTCCTGCGTGCACACCAGCTCGAACGGCCCAATATCATTCTTCAGGCGCTCGGCTTCATCGTATTTATTGCAGTGCTCGATGACTTTTTGCGAGGATGGGTCGGCGTTGGTCATATCTATTCCATTACATCCCGCCATTCCCTTCTAGCTCGGGTGAAAGCGGCAGGCGTTCTTTCCCAGCCGCATCCCGCATCGTGTTCAGCAGCAGCCGCTTTAGAATCTCGGTAAAGGGAATGCCATACATATCTAAAATTACCGCCAGTGCATTATTCAGCTCTTTTGGCCCGAAGGCAGGGTTGCAGTTTGAATCGATAAAAAAGTACCTGCCGGATTGGTCAAGGCGGACATCGAACTTGCCGTAATCGTACATTTTCGAAACGTCAAACGCTTTTTTAATGTATTCCTTCAATAAAGGATCGTCATGTTTGACATAATGAAAGGTAGAGCTTCCCTCTGAAAGCCACTGGTCTTCAAAGGTGGCGAACAGGTATTTTTCATCCTTTTTAGTGAAAACTTTTTCTGCCATGTAAACCTTCTTAATCACGCCCTCGAGAAGGATGGCGGTGATTTCCCGGCCTGCAATAAATTCCTCGATCAGGACCGGCTGTTTATAAGTCTGGATCAAAAATTTCAGGCGTTCTCTCAAATGCTTTTCATTCTCAGAAACCGCATCCTGGGTTATCTCGACTGATCCGTGAATGGCATTCAGTTTTGAGATGAGGGGGAAACGCAGGGTTGGGTCGAGATAATCGCCGGGTGTATTAATGAGCTGGTAGTGCGGCACCGGGAGGCCGTTTTGTTGAAAAAGCTTCTTGATCAGGAATTTATTCGTATCCAGCGATAACCCCAGAATGTCGGCACCGGTGTATGGGAAGTCGAGCAGCTCCAGAACGCCCGCGATCGATGAGGCTAAGCTTTCCTCTCCTTTGACCGAATCGACCAAATTGATAACCATGTCCGGTTTATCTCTATACAGGCGCGCCGGGAGTCCACTATTCCCGGGGTATAGATGAACATGGATGCCAAATATTTCAAGGTACTTGCCGATCAACGCCGCGTCATTATCGGCGTCTTTTTCGGTGATGTACTGCGCTTCGGTAGGAAAATATTCTCGTTTGACGTCACTGTAGATGATCCCGACCTTCTTCGGGAGCTCTTCGTGATTGTCAAGTTTCGGTTTCCTGGTTGGCATGTCCCTGCCTATCATCATCCAATCTTCAAAATAAAGGGCGGCCCGGCTTGCAACCAATAATCTATCCGTCTATTTTATCGCGAAACAATGCATTACATCTAAATGACCTTGGTGACTGCTCACCATCACCCCCACACTTCGGGGGTCATGGGGAAGTTCCCGAATTTGATGTGTTTGCGGGTGCGAAGCACCCGCAAACACATCAAATTCGGGGTCTTGTACCTATAGCCCGAGAAGTTACAAAGCTTGATTATCGGATCGTATGCAGCAGTCCAACCAGCGCTCCGCCGGCAATCAGCCAGGTTGAATTGGTCCGAAAACGGAGCAGAAGCGCCAGGCTGGCGAGGGCCATGACAATGGTCAGTGGGTCAATTAGAGCCGTCGAAGCTAACTGGAGGGTAACCCCCAGCATCAACCCCAGCGAAGCGGCGTTCACCCCATCCCGGAAGGCACCCGCCCACGGCGAAGCGCGCACCCATTGGATAAACAGGCTACTGACGGCCACGAAAACGAACGAAGGCAAGAATATCTCCAGGGTTGCCAGGACTGCCCCTGGTACGCCCCCCAGAAAATAACCGATAAAGGTGGCGGTCGTGGAAACCGGCCCTGGCGTCACCTGCCCGATGGCAATCGCATCGATCAACTGCCGGCCGGTCAACCTGCCCAGGTTGCGCACAAAGTCAGCCCCCAGGAAAGCCAGCAGCCCGTAGCCGCTGCCGTAAAGGGTGGCCCCGATTTTTAAAAAGGTCAGGAATAAAAGCGGCAGGCTGAAGAGGGCGGCCGCCGCCAGGCCCAGCCCGGCCAGCAGCAGCACCACCAGGATATTCACCCCCAGCAGGTACAGGATAACCGCCAGGACGCCAACCACCCCGGTCAGTCCGTTTTTCACTGCCTTTTGCCCCAGTCCCCACAAAGCCTGGGCCACGATGGTAATCACCACCGGCAGGATGCCGTACAGCATCCCGCTGGCTGCCGGCGTGCTGCCTGGCGCACGTAAGCCCAGGCCAGCGCCAGTACGATCAGCGTGGCCGGCAGGATGAAACAGGCGCCCCCCAGCAGCAGGCCGATCCAGCCCACCGGCCGGTAACCAAGGTAAATGACCAGCTCGGTTGAGGTAGGGCCGGGGATCAGGTTGGCCGCCCCCAGCAGGTCGAGAAATTCCTGCTCGCTGACCCATTTAAGGCGCTGCACCACCTCGGCGCGCATGATGGCAATGTGCGCCGCCGGGCCGCCAAAAGCAGTAAAGCCCAGCCTGAGGAAAAGCGCCGCCACTTCGATCAGGCGGCGGCACGCCGCATGATCAGCAGTTTTTTTATCCATGGGTTATATTGTAATTGTTACAATGCGGGCCTGGCAGGGGAATCCATCTTTCGGTATGGGCACGACGTTCCGTTTCGTAACAATTAATCGGTAGGGGCACAGCGGTCAATTGCGATCGTTGCAATTGACCATTACCAGGTTGTACCCGGTTGCCGGGTGGATATTACGGGCGGGATAGGGAAACAGCTTGCTATTTAAAAATGCCAGGTATAGATAATGACCGCCGTTCCTCTACCAGACAGGATTGGGGGAATGCTGAATATATGGAACGAACCGGATAAATAAAAAGATTAATTAGATATAATTATGTTAGAATAAGAATATCCGGTCTGCCAATCGCTGGCAGCGCAATATACAAATATTAATACGCTCAGGAGTTAATTATGACAACCGATGGTAATACAAAAAATGTTGGCGGCAGCCTGGTTGGTTTTGAGGACCCGCCGGCTGCCAAGTTCCTCTTTGGCGATGTCCGCCTGTCGTGGCTGTGGCTGATCCTGCGGATTTATATCGGCTACCAGTGGCTGGTAGCCGGTTATGGAAAGGTCACCAACCCCGCCTGGTTTGGCGGCCAGGCCGGCACCGCCCTGACCGGCTTCTTAAATGGCGCCCTGGCCAAGGCTACCGGCGCCCATCCCGATGTACAGGGCTGGTACGCCTGGTTCCTGCAGAACATCGTGCTGCCCAACGCGCGCCTGTGGAGCTACATTGTCACCTTGGGCGAGCTGCTGGTCGGCATCGCCCTGATCCTGGGCATCCTCACCGGCATCGCCGCCTTTTTCGGCAGCGTGATGAACTTCAGCTACCTGTTGGCAGGCGCGGTGAGCACCAACCCGGTGATGTTCATGATCGCCACCCTGCTGGTGCTGGCCTGGAAAACCGCCGGCTGGCTGGGCCTGGATCACTGGCTGCTGCCCCTTTTCGGCACTCCCTGGCATCTCGGGAAGGTGTTTAAGGCCAATCCGCCGGGATTAATAAACGGGCCAGCCAAGAACCAGTAAGGTTTTCAAAATAACTGCCAGGCAGAAGCCTTTGAAACTAAAGAAACCGTAAAAAAGGGTGTGTGGGGGAACTCCCCCGCGCACCCTTTTTTACGAGTATCTATTCAACCCGGTAGATAGCCATCTCTTTTGAGCTCTGCGATCAGTTTTTCATGGGAGATGGCGCTTTCATCCCGGCGCTCGGCAATCGCAGCCAGATCTTCCAGATCGTCGATCAGCTCGCGGAATACCTCGATCGGCAGGATCACATCCGTCTGCTGTCCGGCTTCATTCGAGATGAATTTCAATTTGAGTTTCTGAAGGTCAATCATCGGATTACCTCCGTCGCAACCCTTTGATGTCACTCAGTATGGTTATAAACGCCGATTATATTAACATGGGCCCGGAAGGATTCGAACCTTCAACCAAGCGGTTATGAGCCGCGTGCTCTGCCACTGAGCTACGGGCCCGGCAGTTTGCAAAAAAATTATATCACATCCATAAAAGAAAACCTCACGACCACATAGGCACACACTCTTCAGTGCATACTCTTCTTTGTACCTTTGTGGTTATCCTTCTTCTAAGGTTTTACATAAACGTTATACACATATTTGTGGCTGCCGGCCGGGTAGACGGCCGCCCCGTCCTTGATCGGCTGGTCGAAGGTCACGTCGACCTGCAGGTGGTGCTCGCCGGATGGCCAGCTTTTCACCACGGTGTAATTGAAATGGCACAAACCGCCGCCCGAGGTTCCATCATATACCGCCAGGTGATCCAGCGGCACTTCCTTCCCATCCATGCTGTATTTCAGGTGGATCAACTTTAAATTCGCATCCAGGATGGCCTGGGTGCTGTCGCACCAGCCGTTGAGCCAGGCCAGCGGCTCTGACTGCTGCAGGGCGATGGTATAGGTATAGGTCTGTCCGGCCTGCGAAAGGCTGTCATAGTTCTCGCGGGCGCGGCTTTCCAGCAGCGGAGTGTCGGTCTGCATGGCCTGCTGCGCCTCCACGACGGTGGCCAGGACCGGCGGGCCAGAGGGCACTACCCCGGCGCCTGCCGGCTGCGAGGCGATGCCATCGGCAGTGTTCAAAACCACATCCTGGGTCGAGAGCAGGTTCTCGGCCGTCAGCGGCACTTTCACCGTGGGTACCACCCCCATGCCCTCCAGGAACAGGCTGCCATTTGGCAGGATAAAGCGCCCGGTAGGCACCTGCATCGACATGCCTTCCGGCAGCTTGAACTGCCCGCGCGCCACCTCGGCCTCGATCCCACCGGTGGGATATTCACCGACCACCACCATGCCCGGCACCTGGCTGAAACCGTAAGCCTCGATTTCACAGGCGCTGGCGCAGGCCTGGTCGACCATCAGCACCATCTTGCCGAAGCGGTACTGGTTGCCGTTGGGGGTCACCTTGTTGGGCGGCCCTTCCGGCTCGAACTTGCCGGTCTTCGTGCTGAAATACTGAAGCTGGCCCAGCGGGATTTCTTTATCGGTCAAAAAGCCCGCCAACCCAAGCGGCGAACCGCCCGGGTTCTGGCGCAGATCGATGATGATGCCGGACACCTTGTTATCGGAGAAGGTCTTGAGGGCGCGCTCGAACAGGCGGATGATCAGGTTGAGGTCATCGTCGAACGAGCTGATCTTGATATAACCTACCCCCGAATCGAGGATGCGGAACTCGACCGGCAAACCGGTCTGGCTGTAACCCTGGTAAATCGAGGTGACATTGAAGCTGTTGCGCTCCTGCACGGTCGTCAGGGTAGCGGTCTGGGGCGTTTCACCCGGGTTGGTGAAAGCCACTTTAGCCGTCGTGCCCAGCGGAGCGCGAAGCAGGTAGCGCGCCTGCTGGTAGCGCAGGGCGACCGCCGTTGAGAATGGCCCCGCCAGTGGCTTCACCTGGCTGACTGCATCCGCCGTGGCCTGGTCGTTGAACTGGGTCAGCACTGCTCCCAGCTTCATCCCGGCGTTATCCGCCGGGCCGCCCTTCAAGATATAAATGGCAATGAACTTGCCGTCGTCCGTCTCGCGGATGGCAAAGCCGTAACCGCCGCTGGTCTGGTCAGAAAAGACCTGCTGGCTGTATTGCCCGCCGTTCAGGCCGACGTGACCATCATGGAAGGCGTTTATGTAAGCTTGCAGCGCTTTGTAATAGGCCAACGGGTCTTTCTTTGCCTCGGCGTCTTTGACAAGCGGGGTGATCTCCACTGAGAGCTTGTCCCAATCGGGCTGCTTGCCCTGGATGCCGTTAAAGGCGTAGTTGGTGCGCACGAAATCGAATAAATTCTGGAAAGCCATGCTATACGAATCGTTTGAGTAATCCTTGATGACCACATCGTTCGGCTCGTACAGGGTCATCTGTACCTGCGGGTCACGGATGATGGCGAAAGGCTTCTGGTCCAGGTCAATCATCGAATAGCCAGCCGGCAGCGGGCCAACTAGGTCGTCCTTGGTGAAGAGCAGCCCATCCGCGCCAAAGCCGGTGGGGAAAAGCTGGTTGGCATCCGGCGCCCACACCATCAGCTTGCCGCCGGTCACTTCATCTTTATTTTCAGTATCGGTCTTGACCGAAGCCAGGTAAGTCGGCCAGCCTTTCGAGCGGTCATCGCCCTCAGCATAGGGGCCGCCGTACAGGTTGGGCCAGTAGGACATGGCAAAGATTTGTACGCCCTTTTGCGCGGTGCCCGAGTTGGATACATCATTGAGCACCCCTTCAGGTTGAGTGGGCAGCTCCAGTGAGTACGTGCCGTGGTTCTTATCCTTATCGACCTGGGTGAAGCCCAGCACCTGCGAGCTCACCGGGATTTCCCACAGCTGGTCGCGTATCACGAAACCATGCATATCCACCAGCGCCGCGGCTTGCTCGACGAAGTAGGTACGGACGACGAAATCATTGGTAAAGTTGAATTCACCGGTGATCTTGACCGGCCCACTGCCCTGGTTGACCGGGGCGAGGGTTAGTGTGGGCTGAGGGGTACCGGTAGCTGCTGCCACCTGCGCAGCCGGCACAGCCTGAGCGCCCAACACTGAGCAGGCCGTCAGGGACGCCGATAATATCAACAAAAAGGTGTAAAGCAGGGCAGACTTTTTCATACAGGCTCCTTAAAAAGCAGCAAATAATTACAATACCATTTTACTGCGTAATAATTAATCTGAATTAATAGGCTCGTTGGGATTCACCGGGGAAGGTTCCGGATTTGAGGTATGAACGTGTGTACACACGCTCATACCTCAAATCCGCGAGTTCATCACGGGAATTCCCAAAGAGCCAATTATGACCTTGGGCAAGAGCAATGAATTTCTGAATAGCCAGAGAAAATTGGTCAATAAAAAACGACACCAATTAATACCTGTGGGGTTATATATTCAAACTTTTAGAAACAGACGTCCAGACAATTAGCAATACACTAGAGGTAACGATGATCATCCGCATATTCCGTGCAAAAGTCCGCTCTGGTAAACATGCCGATTTCAAAAAGGCCCTGGAAATGTTGACCCTGCCCAATATCGAATACCGCAACGGAATGGTGGCTTTCTACCCGGGCCAGCCGGTTGGACCCAACTCAGATGAGTTCATCCTGGTCACGGTCTGGAAAGATTTGGTCGCCAGGAAGAACCACACCAGCGACGACTGGGCGAAATCGATCATCCCGGCCGAAGCCCTGCCCCTGTTGGAAGAATGGTACGACCAGGATTACAAATCCTTTGGCATCCTGGAACAGCCGCTCAAGCCGCTTTACCAGAATTTATAACCTTCCGCCAGCGATACGGCTGGCTGCCCAGCCCAAACCCATCCCTGGCTCACCCGCTTGTCACCCCCTTTAATCCCCCCTGCAGGTGATAGTATTCAGCGCGCCTGGCGCTTATACTGGAGGCAGGAGCGATGGATATGAACGCAAACCAAAATCAGACCCGGCCAGCCACGCTGGTGGAAAACGACATGTACTTGCTGCACGATAACTCCTCCCCGGGCTGCCGGCCCTCCGCCTGGCAGCCGGTCGAGTTTGTCGGCTACACCCCCTGCCCGGCGGTGGTAATCGTCAGGGATCTGCGAGAGAAAACCCTGCGCGTGCTGCGCGATGAGCTGTTTTTTCCCGTTACTTCGCCGCCCGCCGGTGGTAATCGGACAGCAGCACCACCAGCACCCCGGCCATGATGATGGCCGCCGCCGCAAAGAACACCGGGCGCGGCAGCTCCTGAAACAGAAAGAAACCCAGCACCCCGGCAAACACCGGCTGGGTCAGGTTGGTCACGCTCACCACCTGCTCGGGGAAAAAGCGGATCGAGTAGTTCAGGATGGTGTGCCCAAAGACGGTCGGGATCAACCCCAGGCCGATAAAGAACAGGATGTTGGGAAGGCTGTAGGCCTTGATCGGGTTGATGAACGGCAGAGCGCAGGCCAGGCAGATCACCCCGGCGATGAAATACAGCGGTACCATGTACAGCCACAGCGAAAGGCGGTAGCGGTTGCGGCGCCCCAGCGCCAGGTATAAAGCGAAGGTCAGCATCGAGCCGAAGCAGATCAGGTCTCCCTGGAAGCCAGTTTTTGAGATCTGCAGGTTCGAGCCGGTCAGCACGATCAGCCCCAACAGGGTCAGCCCGGTGCCCATCACTTCCTGGCGGCTGAGGCGTTCTTTATAGAAGATCCACACGAAGAACGGCATCACCACCGGGGTCAGGTTGGCGATCAGGCTGGCATTGGCCACCTGGGTCATGCGCGCCCCGATCACCCAGCTCATAAAATGCACCGCCAGCGCCAGCGCCGGCACGGTCGACCAGCCCACCTGCTTCCAGCCGTAGCTGCCGGGGTAGTTCTTTAAGTCCCGGTAAAAAAATGGCGAAAGCGCCACCGCCGCCACCAGCAGCCGGTAAGAAGCCACCAGGAAAGGATGATCGCTGCTGGCCTTGATCATGATCACCGCCGTCGACCCGCAAAAAACGCCAAATACGAGCAGTAAAACTCGCAGCAGGGTCTTGTTCAGGCCGGGTTTGGGGGCGGGCGACATGCGGGATATTGTAACCGCAAAAACCGTCGGAGACAGACGAAATCAGGTCTCACAATGAACTACGCTCAGTCCAAGCCGCGCCTCGAAAGGCTCGAAGTCGCGGTCGGAATGCAGCAGCGTGACGCCGTTTTCAATGCAATAGGTGGCGATCAGGCAGTCAATCGTCTTACGCACCGTGATCACATCCTTGTGCAGGCTGCGAAAATTCCTGGCGCTTTGCACGGCCAGGCCGGGATTGAGCATTTCAACGGTTTGAAAGGTTGCCAGCGATTGCCGGGCGGTCTCAAAATCCTCATCCTTGCGAAAGCCCTGCAGCATTTCGGCCAGCATGATGTCGCCCACCAGGATCAACTGGTCTTCCAGGATACGGTCCAGGTAATCCGTTTCGGGGGTTGCGATCCCATTAAAGTAATCGATCCACACCGATGAATCAACCAGGATCATGGCTGCGCCCCTGCCGCTGTTCGTCTAGGCTGCCTTCCCAGGTTAATTTTCCCCACAGTGTCCGCACCTGAGACTGCTCACGCAGGCGGATCAGGGTAACTAGCGCCGCCTGGATAACGGCTTTCTTAGTCTTGATCCCGGTCAATTTTTGCGCCTTGCGGATCAAGTCATCGTCTAAAACAATGTTTGTACGCATCTCAACCAACCTCCAGATGATGTGTATATTATCTCATATTCGTATGTATAAATCAAGGTAACTGCTCCCGCCCTCTTCTTATCCTGCTCCGGTGCATCCTGTTTATTCCCTGAAAGATGCTTGCATTCATAGAACAACTTTGCTATGATAATGTTATGATTTTTTCTTTCCGGAGCAAAAAATGACTGAAAACGAAACTGCCCGCCCCACTATCCAGGTGGCGCCTGCCGGCGCAGAGCGCTGGCCCGACCTGGAACGCTTGTTTGGCGCGCACGGCGCCTACTCCAACTGCTGGTGCATGTTCTGGCGGCTGGCCCACACCGATTTCAACCGCATGACAGGCGAAGAGCGCAAGGCCGGGCTGCAATCCCTAGCCCTCAGCGCCCAGCCGCCTGGCCTGCTCGCCTACGTGGATGGAACGGTCGCCGGGTGGTGCTCGCTGGGCCGGCGAGAAGACTTCTCCGCCCTGGAAAGATCACGCACCCTCAAGCGCATCGATGACCGCCCGGTCTGGTCGGTGGCGTGTTTTTTTATCGCCAAACCCTACCGCCGCCAGAGGATCTCCCAGGTACTGCTCGAAGGCGCCGTCGATTATGCCGCATCGCAGGGCGCAAAGATCATCGAAGCCTACCCGATCGACCGGCAAACCCCACGCTTACAGGGCGCCCGGCTGACCGGCTGCAGCGGCTACATGGGCATTGCCTCGGTCTTCCGCTCGCTAGGTTTTATCGAGGCCGCTCGCGCCTCTGAAACGCAGATCATCATGCGCTATTTCGTCGCTGAACCCGGCGGGTGATTATTAGGAAGAGCGGGCAACGAGATTCGAATATCATACCCTCACGGGTGCTCGTGTATATAAAAAATAGCGCTAATTGGAAGAGCGGGCAACGAGATTCGAATATCATACCCTCACGGGTGCT
>Ga0315282_10014481_pt1 | contig 11729 bp, 16 predicted proteins | sample YL17G07_20_MG_FD_203693 | JGI IMG/M metagenome (GOLD analysis project Ga0315282, IMG submission 203693) | Sediment microbial communities from Yellowstone Lake, YNP, Wyoming, USA - YL17G07_20 | ecosystem: Environmental > Aquatic > Freshwater > Lake > Sediment | place: USA: Wyoming | collected...
GAGGTCGAACAGTCCGCCTTCAACCCGGCCAACATCGTGCCCGGTATTGGTTTTTCGCCGGACAAGATGTTGCAGGGCCGTTTATTCTCCTACGGCGACGCGCAGCGCTACAGGCTTGGAGTGAACCACCACCTGATCCCGGTGAACGCATCGCGATGCCCGTTTCACAGCTATCACCGCGACGGCGCCATGCGGGTGGATGGCAATCACGGCAGCACCCTCGGCTACGAGCCAAACAGCTACGGCGAGTGGCGGCAGCAGCCGGAATTCGCCGAACCACCCCTTGGCTTGGAAGGGGCGGCCGGTCACTGGAATCATCGCGAGGACGAGGACTACTACTCCCAGCCTGGCAAGCTGTTCCGGCTGATGAGCGCCGAACAGCAGAAGGCGCTCTTCGGCAACACCGCCCGCGCCATGGGAGATGCCCCAGAGGAGATCAAGATTCGCCACATCGGAAACTGCCTCAAGGCCGATCCGGCCTATGGCGAAGGCGTAGCCCTGGCGCTCGGCATCCCTTTGAGCAAAGTTCCGAAATGAGGAACTGTCGGATGGCAATCGGTTCAGCGGTGGGGCCAAACGCCACCGCTGAACCGGAGCGTTATGTAGCGCTAACCCCAAGTGTCGCCGCACAGGAATCCGGAGTGACTCAAGCGGCGAGGAGTAGTTGGTCCAGATGACGGCCCGCTTTGACCGCTTACGCGGAGCATCGCCCGTTTGATGAAGGCCGACGCGGCTGGAGGAGAAAGGTTCGCGGCATGACCAGGCGCAAAGGGGCGAGAGAATCCTTTCCTCTCACTCCCACTGAGACCATCTTGGAGAGCATTTCAGACGGCGTTTTCACCGTGGACGCGGACTGGCGTATCACCTCATTCAACAGGGCCGCGGAGAAAATCACGGGCGTCTCACGCCGGGAAGCCGTCGGCCATCGTTGCTGCGATGTGTTCCGTTCGAGCATGTGCGGCGAGCACTGCGCGCTGCAACGGACGTTGAAAACGGGTAAACCCATCATCGGCAAGTCCGGCTACATCATTGACGCAAACGGGAACCGCATTCCCATCAGTGTCTCCACCGCTGTGCTGAAGGAGGCCGATGGCCGCGTGATTGGCGGCGCGGAGACCTTTCGCGACCTTTCCGAAGTGGAGGCGCTGCGCCATGAACTGGAGGGCCGTTTCCGGGTCGGCGATCTGACCAGCCGAAGCCCCCTGATGCAGCGGGTGTTCGAGGTTCTGCCCGCGATTGCCGCCAGCCCCAGTACGGTTCTCATCCTGGGAGAGACCGGAACCGGTAAGGAATTGGTGGCGCGGACGATCCATTCCCTCAGTCCTCGCAGCCTGGGTCCATTTATCGCGGTCAACTGCGGGGCCTTGCCGGACACTCTCCTCGAATCCGAGCTCTTCGGTTATAAGGCCGGGGCGTTCACCGGCGCGAACAAGGACAAATCCGGCCGTTTCGCCTTGGCGAGGGGGGGAACTCTCTTTCTCGACGAAATCGGGGAGGTCAGCCCAGCCCTCCAGGTCAGACTACTCCGCGTGCTGCAGGAGCGGACCTATGAGCCGCTGGGGGCGACCCGTTCCGAGAGCACGGACGCAAGAATCGTGGTCGCCACCAACAAAGATCTGGCCGAGCAGATGCGCCAAGGCGTTTTTCGGGAAGACCTCTACTACCGGGTGAATGTAGTGCGCATCGAACTGCCCCCGCTGCGCCGGAGAAAAGAGGATATTCCCCTTCTGGCGGACCAGTTTGTTGCGCGGTTCAACCGGCTGCAGAAGAAGAACGTCGCAGGAATCGCGGCGGAAGCTCTGTCGCTCCTCATGGCTCATGACTGGCCGGGGAACATACGGGAGTTGGAAAACGTCGTCGAGCGCGCTTTCATTCTCTGCAACGAAGGCTACATTGGCATTGCACACCTGCCCGGAGAGTTGACGGCCCGGGCGGGCTTCGGCGTGGCGGGGGGCGCGGATTCCGATGTGCGTTCCGCTCACGATATTCTGGACGCTCAGGCCATCCGTGCCGCTCTCGAACGCAACGCCTTCAACCGCCTCGCGGCGGCGAAAGAACTGGGTATCCACAAGAGCACGCTTTTCCGCAGGATGAAGAAACTGGGCATCTCCCTTCCCGACCGCGATGGCCGTCACCGCCAAGAGCAGTAGCAGATGAGTTCGATAGCGGATTCTTTTTGACAAGCTAACGGGATGAGAGGAATCCCGTGAATACTGTTATCCTGTCAGAGAATACACCATTGGACGGATCCAAGAGTCATGAAAGACTGCGGCGATAAGATGGTTCAGGTTCGCCGCCCCGTTTCGACACCGCCCCGCTTCGAACTTGACACCGCGAGGGGCGCCCTCTACTCTGGTTCCATGAAGCCTGTTGCGCGCAAGTCTCTCTTCCCCTCCATCCTTGCCCTTCGCGCCGCGTGGTGCGCGCGGTTTGCTCTCTGTGCCGTAGCGGGCATCCTTCTGCACAGTTTTGCGCATCCCGGCGGATACTCGGATCATACTCCGCGGTTCTCCGATCACCCCACTCCCCACGCGGGAAAAAGCGCCCCAACGAACGATGACTCTCCGAGCCATGGCGATTGCCCCCTTTGCGCGGTGATTCGCGCGGGATTCGTCCTGGATTCCGCTTCTTTTGACGCCGAAGCGCTTCTGGCAGATTCGTCAAAACTTGTCCTTCCGGAAGAGCCGCTTTTCACGGCACATCCTGATTTGGAAACTGCCTCCCCCCGCGGCCCACCTGCCTGATCTTCCCGCCGCGCAAGCCGTATCCACAAATCCGCTCGATTCACCGATATTACACACCGGAAAGGTTTCCCTTTCCGGATGGAGGTATGAAAATGACACGCAATGCCTGCAAGAGGGCGTTTACCCTCATTGAACTTCTGATTGTGGTGGCCATCATCGCCATTCTGGCGGCCATCGCGGTTCCCAATTTTCTCGAGGCGCAGACGCGCGCCAAGGTATCCAGAGTCAAGGCCGACATGCGTTCCACCGCAACGGCGTTGGAAGCCTACGCGGTGGACCACAACACCTATCCTTGGGGCGCGGATTCGAACGATCTTCGCGTTCCAGCCCAGCCGCCAACGGACCCGTTCGAGTGTCACCTGCCCACTCTTCTAACCACTCCCGTTGCGTACTTGACTTCTCTCTTCCCGGATGCTTTCTGGAATCAGAAGGCGGGGCATGGCGCCAAAACTCCGTTGCACTACAATGAGAGCCGCACCATAGAGTCGCTGGGGGAACCGAATTTCCTGCCTGCGCTCTCCACCGTGTTGCTGGGAGCGCCTAACACGGCGATCCGCTGGTATATGTTCAGCCACGGCCCCGACTGCGATCACGACGAGAGTTTAGATGGGTCGGTACCCGATCTGGCAACCGCTCTCTATGATCCCACAAATGGAACGAAGAGCAATGGGGACATCTACATGTTCGGACCGGGCCTTTCGTTCCAGTGAAATGGGGAACCGCGGAAGTCGGGAACCACCAAGGGGGGCCAGGATCGCACAGGGAAGCGATAGTCTTTGCCTTTTCCATCAAAGTCCGGGGACAGAAGGGAAGTCTTCGCGGCTTTGTACGAGAATCGGCGTTTGCACAGTTGCAAGAGCGCTACTCTAAAGATGTAGCAGAGTTGCGCAAACGCGACTCTGTGGTTGACTTGGGCGTCTTTTCCAGCAGCCACAACCCGTTCATTTCCAACGACTTGGGGCTTCGATCTGTTTCTCGAATCGCCTTGGCACGAGTAGTGCTGCTTCCTGCAACGGAGAGGCAAAGGCGGAACCAGAAGAATGAAGACAGCATTTGCAACCTGGGATAATCGGATCGCGCCGGTCTTTGACACGGCACGGCATCTTCACGTTGTCGAGGCCGAGTCGGAACGGATCATCCGCGAAACTCAAGAGCCGCTCGCTGACGACCTGCCGGTCCAAAAGGCGCTTCGTCTGGCGGATCTGGGCGTCGGCGTGCTGGTTTGCGGCGCGATTTCCAGGCCGCTGCGTGAGCTGGTCGCATCTTACGGTATCCAAGTGTTCCCGTTCGTGGCGGGCGAACTGCGCGAAATCATCCAGGCTTGGCTCGACGGCAACTTGGAGCGTGACGCCTTTGCGATGCCGGGCTGTTGTGGGCGTGGTCGAAGCCATCGCCGGGCAATGAGCGGCATGAACAAGGAGGAAAACCTGATGAACGGAAGAAGAGGCGGCGGAATGGGGCAAGGCGGTGGACAGGGTCAGGGAGGCGGACAGGGCCAGGGAGGCGGACGCGGGCGAGGTCAAGGCGGACAAGGGCGAGGCCGCATGGGCGGTCCCCTTGCGGGTGGCGCCGTGGGCGCTTGCCTGTGTCCAAAATGCGGGCATCGTGAACCGCATGAACGCGGAGTGCCCTGCGTGCAGAAGCAGTGCCCAAAATGCGGCACTGCGATGACAAGGGAATAACAAACAATCCTTAAGAAAGGAGAATACGACAATGCCAGGAGGAGACAGAACGGGACCCATGGGAATGGGCCCGATGACAGGGCGCGGGGCGGGATACTGCGCGGGATTTGGGACGCCGGGGTATGCGAATCCCGGTCCGAGACGCGGATTCGGGATGGGTTTGCGACGGGGCCGCGGATTTGGCGGACGTGGCGGCGGAGGCCGCGGATGGCGGAATATGTTCTACGCCACCGGCCAGCCGGGCTGGATGCGGTTCGGCGGGTATGCCGCGCCGTATGGATATCCGGGACCATACCAGAAACCCGACACGGAGATGGAGAAACAGGCGCTCAAGAGCCAAGCCGATGCCCTGCAATCGGAGCTGGACTTCATCAGGAAGCGTCTGGGCGAGATTGAGACCGTAACTGCGGCGGAATGAACGCCATCGGAACCTATCGGAGGGCGGACGCGCCGGCTCCGTAGTCGGCGGGCCCGTTGCGCCGGTGATCTAAAGAGGATCAGCCGTCACCGCAAGACAAGGAGCGCAATATGGGAACCAGGGGAATTGAAATCGTTGACATGGACGTGAAGCAACTCGTCGCGTTGCTCAACAAGGCGTTTTCCGACGAATGGCTGGCTTACTACCAGTATTGGATCGGAGCGAAGATTGTCAAGGGGCCGATGAAGGAGGCCGTTATCGCGGAGCTGACCCAACATGCCGCCGACGAACTGCGGCATGCGAACATGCTCGCGCTGCGGATCATCCAACTGGGCGGGACTCCCATCACCAAACCCGAGGAATGGTACAAACACACCAACTGCGGATACGACGCTCCGGACAATCCATTCGTGAAGGAGGTTCTCGCTCAGAACATCAAGGGCGAACAGTGCGCGATCACGACTTACAAGAGTCTGGTCAACCTCACGATGGCCAAGGATCCGGTGACCTACAACATCGTCCTGCAGATTTTGCAGGACGAGGTCGAGCATGAGGAGGATCTTCAGGCGGAGATGGAAGACCTGGAAACGCTGTTGGCTCCAGGGAAGAAGTGACAAGAGCGGACATGGAAACATGGGCGAACGGTCAACAAGGCTTCCGTTCATAGCTGACAGGGCTGCGCCCTTCAAGGCCGAGACCGCGCAGGGACCGATCAACTTCCCCGACGATTTCAAAGGGACAGTCTGAAACTCCGGTGGCCGACAACAAGGTTTTGGACAGGTTCATGGTCCTCAAGAGGTGCCCGAAATGAAAAGAATAGGAATCATCATCTGTGCCCGCTATCGGGATTGCGGCGGCGGCAAATGCTTCCGGGCATTGCGCGAGCGATGCGGAGCATTTGCCGCCTACCCAGCTGGAGAGCCCGTGGAAATCATCGGCTACTCGACCTGCGGAGGCTGTCCGGGCGGCAACGTGGAGCATGTGATGGAAGAGATGAAGAGAAACGGCGCCGAAGTAATCCATCTGGCAACCGGCTTGGTGGTGGGTTACCCGCCGTGCCCGAATATTCGCCGTTTCAAGACGTTCATCGAAACGGCCTACGATCTGCGCGTGGTCATTGGTACCCATCCCATTCCGCAAAAATACATGGATGCCCATGAAAAACTCCCGTTTTGGCGGGAGAACGACGTGGCGGGGCTGGCCAAGCCGCTTCTGGACGAGTCTCCGGCGATCAAGACGGCCTACAATTAAGTGAAAGGCAACCTATGAAAATCGCATTTACAACATCAGGGACGGATCTCAATGCCCCAGTGGATAGTCGTTTCGGTCGCGCTCCCAAGTTTCTCATTTATGACCTGGAGACGAGCGCCTTCGAGGTGGTGGACAACCAGCAAAACCTGAACGCGGCCCAGGGAGCGGGTATCCAGTCCGCGGAAACCGTTGCCCGGCTGGGAGCGAAAGCGATCGTGACCGGGCATTGCGGCCCGAAGGCGTTTCGCGTTCTTTCCGCCGCGGGGATCAAGATCTACAATACCGACGCGCCCACCGTGGCCGCGGCCCTCGAACAATATCGCTCCGGGAAGATGATCGAGGCGAAGGGCGCGGACGTTGAAGGACATTGGGCATGAACGAAGCCGGCATCACCTATAAACCCATCGGCGTAATCCACAGCGAGCACATCGTGGCTGAGAAGACCCCTATTCAGCCCGCCTACGCCAAAGGGTGCAAAGGCCGGGCGGAGATACTTCCGCAGTTCGCGGAAGGACTGCGCGACCTCGAGGGATTCTCGCATGTGTACCTGCTCTACCATTTGCACCAGGCGGGTCCCGCAAGCCTCGTGGTCAAGCCGTTTCTTCAGCACGTCGAGCGCGGGGTGTTCGCGACGCGATCGCCTCGCCGCCCCAATCCCATTGGCTTGAGTATTGTCGAGTTGGTTCGGCGCGAAGGCAACGTGTTGCACCTCGACGGGGTGGACATCCTGGACGGCACGCCCCTTCTGGACATCAAGCCCTACACGGCCAAGTTCGACTGCATCGCAACAACGCGCAACGGCTGGCAGGACGAGGTGGACGAGGAGACCGCCCAACGGCGCGGCAGGCGGGGGCACGCGGGATGAAAACGTCTCTCGACTGCATTCCTTGTTTCGTTCGCCAAGCGCTGAACGCGGCCAAAATGGTTTCGGCGGACCCTGCTGTTCATGAGCGGATCGTTCGCGAGGTGTTGCTCTGGGTTGGCGAGATGACTCTGGAGGAACCGCCTCCTCTCATGGGGCAGCGCATCCGCCGGCGGTTGCGCGAGATGACCGGAGTGGAGGATCCTTATCGCGCGGCCAAGGATCATCAGAATAAAATGGCCCAGAATCTCCTGTCGGAACTGAGAACGAAGATCGAAGCCGCGCCGGACCCGCTGGCCATGGCAGTGCGTCTGGCTATCGCGGGGAATGTGATTGACATGGGGGTCAATGGCGACATCACGGAAGCCGGCGTGCGCCAGGCGATTCAGTGCGCGCTGGAGAAACCTTTTTCGGGCGACTGGGAAGCCTTTTGCCAGGCCGCCGCATCGGCCCGGCGCATTCTTTACCTGGCCGACAATGCGGGCGAGATTGTTTTCGATCGTTTGTTGATCGAGCAGCTTTCGCCCGCGCGGGTCACCCTGGCCGTGAGGGGCGCTCCGGTCCTCAACGACGCGACTCTGGCCGACGCGCGCGCCGTGGGTCTCCACGAGATTGTCGAGGTCATTGACAACGGCTCGGATGTCGCGGGGACGATGCTCAATGAGTGCAGTCCGGGCTTTCTCAAGTGCTTCACCGAGGCTGACCTGATCGTTGCCAAGGGGCAAGGCAACTTCGAGACGCTCAGTGATGAGCCACGCAATATCTTCTTTCTGTTCAAGGCCAAGTGTTCCGTGATTGCGGCCCATGCCGGGGTGCCGGTTGGCGCGCACGTTTTGGCGCGGTCGAGGGCTGGGTTTTTTGAGACAACTGCGACAACGACGGAAGGAATCGTATCTTGAGGAAACATCACATGCGCAGTAACCTCGCCTTCCGCCTGATGGGCTTGGTGTTCTGTGTCCGCGACTGGCTGCGTCCGCCTGAAGGGATACTGCGGGAAGCGGGAGTGCGTCCCGGCATGACGGTTTTGGACTTTGGCTGTGGTCCCGGCGGTTTTTCGGTCGCGGCCGCTCGGATGGTTGGAGGCAGCGGAACAGTTTATGCGCTTGACATGCATCCCTTGGCCGTCAAATGCGTTGAAAACGCCGCCTCAAACCAAGGTCTGGCCAATATACAAGCGGCGCATGCAGACAACATCCGCGGATTACCGAATGAGAGTATAGATCTTGTGTTGTGCTATGACGTCCTACACGAATTGCGGGACCCATCTCGGATTCTGTCGGAAATAGCCCGGATCCTCAAGCCCAAGGGGATACTGTCCGTCAGCGACCATCACCTAAAGGAGAGGGAACTGGTGGCAACAATGGAAATAGCCGAGCAGTTCCGCTTGTATAGTCGAACTCAACGAACGTTTGAGTTCCGCAAAAGCACACCAAACGCCAGGGAGTCCGAAAAGGAGATCGAGAGTGAATCAATGGACGCCGCACACTGAGGAGTATCAAGCCCTTCTCCAAGACGTGAAGCGGCTTGCCGGACAAAACGGATACATCATCAATCCCGACCTCGAAAGGGTCGAAAAGGTAGTCGGACTGATGACGGAGAACCTTGTGACCGCCGGGAAAAGATATTGTCCATGCAAGCAATCGCATCCGCTTGACCCGCAAACGGACGTGACCTGTCCATGTCCTCCGTGGAAAGGCGAAATCCGAAAGGATGGCCATTGCTTCTGTCGCCTTTTCTACGAGAAACCGGTGTAAAGGAGAACCAAGAACATCTCTTTGAGACAGCCCACAAAGGCTGGTTGGGCGAGGCGGACAAAGAAACCGCCCGATGACGAGGCCGGCGGGAGTATCAGGGTGGAAGATGGAATGCCGCTCACATAAGGATATTCGGAATGACACCGACGAAAAGCGAAGTGCTCGCGAATCATGAGCGATATGTAGAGCGCAAGGCTCTCTACAAAAGATTCGGATATGATATCGAGCAAGAGAGATCTTTCATTATTGAAAAAGCGCGTCCCATTTCAGGAAGAATCCTTGAGGCCGGAACAGGAAAAGGCTATTTCACACTGGCCTTGGCTCAGGAAGGCGTTCATTTGACTTCCCTTGATATCTCCGAAGCGGAACAAAAATACGCCTTGCTGAACCTCATGTATTATGGTTTGGAACAACAGGCCCATTTCGACATAGCCAATGCGGAATGTCTTGCCTATGAAGCCGGCTCCTTTGATATGATCTTCACGGTGAACATGGTCCACCATCTCTCTTCCGCGCGCAAAGTCTGCGATGAACTGGTCAGGGTGCTTGCCCCTTCGGGCAAAATGGTGTTGAGCGATTTCAACAGCCAAGGCCTTGTCGCAATAGACAAGATTCACGCCCTTGAGGGGAGACGGCACGAAGTCGGCGCAAGCACACTAACCGACATGATGGAATTGCTGATTGAACGGGGGTTCAGGGTTGAACAACATCAAGGCGTGACTCAGGATACGCTCATCGCCTATCGGAGACATTCATGATTGTAGCGGTGGCCAGTGGAAAAGGCGGAACCGGCAAAACGACGGTTTCGGTAAACCTAGCGCGGATGCTCGGTTCGGAGGTGCGGCTTCTGGACTGCGACGTGGAAGAGCCCAATGCGCACCTGTTTCTAAGGGGCGTCGCGCGCGGACAGGAAATTGTCAGCATTCCGGTCCCTCAAGTGGACGAACCGCTTTGCGACGGGTGCGGCGAGTGCGGCAAGTTCTGCGAGTACCACGCCATCGTCTCCTTCGGGGCCAAACCACTCGTGTTCCCCGAGATGTGTCACGGTTGCGGGGGGTGCATGAAGGTGTGCCCCAAGAAGGCGATTCGTGAGGTTGATAAACGCATGGGTGTTGTCGAGACGGCGCAGGCGGGAAACATTATGCTGGTCCAGGGCCGGCTCGACGTGGGCGTGGCCACGGCGCCCCCGTTGATCCGCGCGGTGAAAGCTCGCCTTCAGAACGGCGGTCCGGCGATTCTGGACGCGCCTCCGGGAACCTCGTGTCCGGTGATCGCGACGATCCGGGGAGTGGACTTTGTGGTGCTTGTCACGGAGCCAACGCCTTTTGGTCTGCACGATCTCAAACTCGCCGTGGATATGGTGCGGGAACTCCGACTTCCGTTCGGCGTGGTGGTCAACCGGGTCGGGATCGGAGACGACCGGGTGCATGTGTATTGCATCGAGCAAAACATACCCGTTCTCCTGGAGATCCCGGATGACCGGCGGATCGCGGAAGCCTATTCCAGAGGGCAGTTGATCGTGGATGCGCTGCCAGAATATCGAGGACTCTTTCTGAGCCTAATCGAGAAGACCATGAATCTGAAGAATTCCGGGGCAAGCGTTTCCACAAGGGAGCCATGATGAACATCCGGCATGAAGTAATACCGTTTATCGTGATCGTCGCTGCTGTAGGTGCATGTGCGGGACTTCTTCTGAATACCCTCATGTGGGGTGTTGCGTTCATCTTGTTGGGGACGGCTTATCTTCTCTACTTCTTTCGGGACCCGGATCGGACCCCGCCGCCGGATACAGCGGCGATTCTGAGCGGCGCGGACGGCCGCGTGATGTCCGTAACACGCCTGGCGGAGAACATGTATCTAAACGCCGAGTGCGTACGAATCAGCGTTTTCCTGAGCATTTTCGACGTACATGTAAACCGTTCGCCTCTCTCGGGGCATTCGAAGTTCATCGGGTATTTCCCCGGCAAAAAGGTTTTCGCCTTTCGGGAGAAGTCGTCCGAACTGAACCAGCATAACAAGATCTTGATTGAAGGATTACAAACGCGGTGTTTGATTGCCCAGATCGCGGGTCTGGTCGCCCGGCGGGTCGTTTATTGGCTGGACCATGACGCATCGGTTCCCGTCAAGGCGGGGGAGAGAATCGGCATGATGAAATTCGGCTCGCGGCTGGATATCTATCTGCCGGCGGCTGACGTGGACGTGTTGGCCAGACCCGGTGACAGGGTTCGCGCGGGCGAGACGGTCATAGCGCGGATCAGATCGGTTGGAATCGAGGAGTCGAAATGACCTCGAAGAATTTCATGGAGGTTTGAGCTATGCCGACCTACGAATACGAGTGTAAGACGTGCGGCCTGAAGTTCGAGCGGCGTCAGGGCATTACAGAGTTAGCCCTCACGGAATGCCCGAAATGCCGAGGAAAAGTGCGGCGGCTGGTCAGCGGCGGCACAGGGTTTATCCTCAAGGGGGCCAGCCATGTCCGAACGGGGCAAAACGGGCAAGCATGTTCCTTGGAGCAAACGGGCAAGACCTGCTGTGGGCTTGACGAGCGCTGCGGGAAACCGCCGTGCGGGGAGGAATCATGAGCGCGAGTGGTTTGCGGCACGTCTATGGGCCCGTTCCGTCGCGGCGCTTGGGGCGGTCCCTCGGGATAGATCTCGTTCCGTTCAAAACCTGCACCTATGACTGCGTGTACTGCCAGTTGGGACAAACCACGAACAAGACTCTGGAGCGGAAGGAATACGTCCCGGTCACGGAAGTTCTGGCCGAATTAGAAGGCAAACTGGCCGGGAAGGATATTCCAGATTACATCGGCCTCGCGGGTTCCGGGGAACCCACGCTGAATTCCGGCATCGGCGACCTGATCGGCAAGATCAAGGGCCTGACGGATATTCCGGTGGCCGTCCTGACCAATGGTGCGCTTCTCTGGATGAGCGAAGTTCAGGATGCCTTGATGGCCGCCGATCTTGTGCTTCCCTCGCTCGACGCCGGAGACGAGCACCTGTTTCAATACGTCAACCG
>Ga0315282_10014482_pt1 | contig 11727 bp, 11 predicted proteins | sample YL17G07_20_MG_FD_203693 | JGI IMG/M metagenome (GOLD analysis project Ga0315282, IMG submission 203693) | Sediment microbial communities from Yellowstone Lake, YNP, Wyoming, USA - YL17G07_20 | ecosystem: Environmental > Aquatic > Freshwater > Lake > Sediment | place: USA: Wyoming | collected...
TATATCACTTTTCGGGGACATGACCGGAAAATTCATGGGACACAATCCCTTTTCAAGAGAAAAGGGTTATGTCCCGAATTTTCCGGATCGTGTCCCCCTATCTTGAAAAGTGATATACGGTCAGAGCAGAAGTTTATTGACTTCAATCTGCGGGATGTGATATTGTTTATTCCCCTCCAAAATGAAATAAAAGCTTTCGAAAATGAAGTACAACTTTTATCATAAAGCGAGGCAGCTTATTGTCTACCTTAAGCCCATAGAGGAAAGCCGCTATGGCCAGTGCAACCGTTGCGGCGCCTGCTGCAAGTTCATGTATAAATGCGTCTTCCTGAAATATGATGACGAAGGAAAAGCGGTGTGCCGGATTAACAAATTCAAGCCCTATACATGCTCTAAATACCCGCTGAATGATAAAGAACACCATACGAAGGATGTCTGCGGGTTTAAGTTTCCTCGGGAGATTTGTTAACAAAATAGAATGAATCCGCCGCCGGCGATCGAGTTGTTTTGCGATGGCCGGTCTCGTTTTCGAGCTCAGGCGGTTGGTTAAACCTCATACTCATTCAACCAAGCAATGAACTTCTTCCATTTTTCTCGCCAAAACTCCAGAGCTCTTTCTTTTTCCTCGGAATCCATCGCGGAGTAGATGAGCGAGTTCATTGCAAGTTGCTTAAGACATTTCAAATCCAATCCCCACGCCATGAACGCAGCGTAGAAATCATAAGAAAACGAGCATTTCCAGATGCCCGGATCATCAGGGCAGATGACAACCGGTAAGCCGCTGTTGATATAGAGCACGGCCGGGTGGTTGCGAAGGTCGGCAACAAAACCGAGAACCTGGTTGCTGATCGGACAGACCTCGATGGCGATGCCCCGTTCTTTCACTATCTGCATGAGGAGAGGATGCTTGAAGAGCGCGATACCGTGGCCTATCCGCCTGGCATCAAGGAGAATGGCATCCAGAACATTTTCGTTTTCCGTCCAGTTGCTTTCGCCGGAATGAATGTATAAAGGAAGTGTGACATTACGCTGCTCTGCCCTGTGGCGCGCTTCAAGGAGTTCATTGATAAAGAAGAGGTTTGTGTGTGTCTTGTCTTCTTCGTCCATCAGATCGAAACCAATGATGAGATCCGGATTTGCAGCTCGCTCGTCTATGGCTTTATGCAAGCTCCCGGCGATTTTCTCCCGGGGAGCAGAGCGGGAAGAGGAGAATATGGATTTGACCTTGAATTCCGGATTTTCACGTTGTATCTCCTTTATGATTTCCTGACTCCCAATACCACCCCGGGTCTCGACATACTGCACGTTTTCCGCGATCATATCTCTCAGCATTTTGCGGTAAAAGCCGCTCCCGATCTCATTCCTGAACAGGCCAGTGGACCTAGCGAAACATTTTCGGAATTCAGCCCAGATATCCGGCTGACTAAGATCTTCTTCACCTAGCGTTATGGACCGGTAAAGCTCTTCATCGAATTCCTCGACGTTAGCTGAAGCTTTGCGGAGGTCGCTGACGAGGCGCCAACCGTCTCCGGGCGATTCCGGTGAGATCCTCATGGATCCTTTGCGAGGTAGTTCTTCCTTGCCCTGGTAAATATAACAGTTCTGCAGATACGTCGCATTCTTAACAAGCCAGCGGAAGTCTCCCATGGCATAACTGTGGCCATGAAGAATTCCCCCTTTAGGCATACGCTTCATGATTTCCAGAATGGGCGATTGGTCGATCAGTCGTCTTGTTTTGGATTTCAGAAAACTATGGGCCGGGGGAAAGTACTCCTGATTTCGCTCTATTTCCCCCTTCTTGAGCGTATTCAACTTAAGATTCGCCTCTTCCTCTTCGGGCGTCAGCGTGAGGCCAGCATCAAATCGCATGGCTAGCTCAGCCTGGACAAGTCGCTTTCTTGCATTCATATAATCATCGACATTTTCATAACGCTTTTGAACAAAACTATCCTTCTGTTGTAGAAATCCGCAAAAGAGAAGCGAGCATACGAAAAATATATAACCGCGTTTCATGATTCTACCCCCTTTCATTACATGTCAGATGGATCCAAGAGAAATTCATGGTTAATGGATGGTGAGCAAATCTTGGCATTGCATTTTTGACGGGGAAAGTGACGTCCTCTCATGTTTGCTTTTTTCACATCCAAGTTACTGCAACAATTATCACAGCAGGGAAGGGGATGTCAATTGAACGGAAATGTAGATTTCTCGCGGGGAACGTGGGTCTCGTATCCGTGTGCAATTCTCGCAGCGTGCTCGATATGATGGACGAGCGGGCGCCATCGTCAAGCGCCGAATCCCCGAGGCGCGCGGCCCCCTCTTCGCCGGGGACCCGGAAAGGCTGGCCCGGTTCAAAAAGCTCAACCGTCTCTGCCCCGTGAAAAAATAAGTAAATATTTTTGACGGAATATTTTCCGGGCCCGGTCGTCTTTACATACGAAAAAAAATCCGCCATGATGGTCGAAGATGTCGGGACGGAAAAGCTCGCGATCATGACATCCGCGTCTCATCAAAACACGGAAAAAGCGGAGCCGAAAACGAGCGGCCGGGAAGCGGTCGTCTTCGGAGATCTCCTGGCCCAGCAAGAGGTTGTTTTCCGCATCTGCCTCGGATTCTCCCGGAATTACGCCGAGGCCCAAGACCTGGCACAGGATGTCTATCTCAAGGCCTATCTAAGCCTCGGCGCGCTCGAAAATCCGGCCGTCTCCAAAGAATGGCTGTTCCGCATCGCGAAAAACACGTGTCTCGACCACCAGAAAAAAATGCGTCTTAGACGCGTCTTGCTTCTCAAGTGGGGGGCCGCAGTCGATGAGCCGGACTCCCCCGAAGCGGCCCCGGATCTGAAGAAAAAGCTCCAAAGGCTCAAGTCGGAGGTCCGCCGCCTCCCCAAGAAGCTGCGAGCGGTGTTTATCCTGCGAGAATACGGTCATCTCGCTTATGACGAGATTGCGGCGGCGCTCGGAATCAAAGAAGGAACTGTCATGTCCCGCCTCAATCGTGCTCGGACGGCCGTGAGGCGGCGCCTCAAGGAGAGATCTCATGAAAAAGAATGAAAAAAAGGACGGCGATGATCTCATCGAAAAACTCATCGCCGCCGAGGAAGATAAATCGCTCTCGAAATTCCGGGCCGGAGATTTTCAAGCCCGGCTCAAGAAGCGCATTCTGGAGGAAGAAGACGAGAAGCGCAGTGTTTCCTTCTTCAGGCGAATTTCCAAGTCTGCCTGGGGAGCCGCGGCCGTGCTCTTGGCCGCCGGAATGATCGCCTTCCTGGCCGTTCCCCGCCGAGTTCCCGAAGACAACGCTTCTAAAACCTTGCAAAATGTTCTTTCTCAGATGCCGGGCTTTCGGATGCTCGAAGGACAGACTTCGGCGGTGGTGAACGGCTTAACGATATCGCCCACTCCGCTTGAAGCCTCCTTGGCTGCGGTCCTCTCTGAGAGTGAAAGAGAACAGGCTTCAAGAAAACCCGCAACGACATCTTCTCCTCTGGATGAAGGCTATAATCCGCCGCCTCTGGATCTTCAGAAAAAATTCGAGATCCTGATCATCGAGAAATCCGTTGAGCGTTTTCTAGCGCTTTATTCTCAAATATTTAAGGAGGGATGACATGCTGAGAAAACTTTTGAGCCTTGGGATTTTGTTTTGTTTGGCCATGCCCATTTTGGCCGAAGACCCTGCCGCTTCTCCGCTGGAGAAGAAGGTCGGATACGCTCTTCTCGATTCCTTCACAGACTTCTTCCACGAAATGGCCATCTCCGGCAGCGGAGGCTATGAAAAAGTGTCAAAGGCATTTCAAAAATTCATTGCCGAGGCCAACAAGGCCAAGGAGCAGAAACAGATCGATCAGGTGTTTTATGCGCGCTATAAGCGGATCCTGGCCGTCATGGGCCTCTCCATGATTCCTTACGATGAGGGGATTTTTAGCGACATCTTGAATCAGGAGTTCGGCCATTTTGTGAAGGATGTCCTGGGAGAAGAGCTGACGAGCTTTAAAGGATCTCCGGCCGTCGGCAAGCTGGCCCAGGCGGTTTCCGAAGAAATCTTAAACCTGCACCTTTATCTGGACAACAGCGAAGCCAAAGACAAGCTCCGAAAATCCTTCGAAAAAAAATTCCTCGACGCGAACCCGAAAAAGGAGTCTGTCAAGAAATAAAAAAAGAGCCTATTTCTTTTTCACTTGATAGCGGATGATGGTCTGATACTCGGCGGCATTGGGGCCTGATTCCGGGCCCTTCAAATATTCCTCTTCGTGGGGCCCTGCGATCTCATAGCCTTTGTCTGCGATGAACTTGATCAGTTTTTCAACCGTCGGCGCTTCCTGGTCATAGCCGCCGACATGGAGGATTTCCGCGACCTCGCCGTACGGCCAAATGTCGATTTTAGCTCCCGTGGAGCCGGGCGGCAGGCTCGTGACCTGGTCGGGAAGAGGGAGCGCAAAGAGCCCGACCCATTCATTTTTGGGGGCGTTGAGTCCGCCCAACCATCGGGCTCTGGGAGGAGCCATCCGGGCACCGGGAATACTGAAAAAAATCTTGAAAAGCAGTCCGAAGCCCTGCTGCCCAGAGACATTGGGATCTCCCTTTGATTCGACGACGAGCATTTTCTGGGCGGGGATCGTCCTCAGCCGCGGTTCCTTCAAGGACGCGAACTGGCTCAAATCTTGGGAAATGACCGGCATTAGAAAAAGGCCGATGGCCAATGAACAAACGGCCGCGATAAATATCATTTTTTTCATCAAGGGCCTCCTTTTTTTGGGGGTATACATACCGTATCTGCACCCAAATTATAGGGGCATATTCGCCGCTCGTCAACTTGGAGGAGATCGTCCGCCAAGAAATTCCTGATAATTTTGTCTAATTCATTTGGAGATCGATGAACTGAAGAAAAGACCTTAATTCTCCCCTCCAATCCTCCTTTGCTGATGGGGGACGCGTGGCCTACGCGTCCCCCCTTCTTTTTTCAATAAAATCTAAACGACATGCCAAATTTATGAGCCTGACATCGGCCGGCGAATGCCGAATTCCTGGATTCGGGAAATGGGCCCTTAAGGCTTTATAAAAACGCCCGTCCGCGCCGGGATGTCCTGATTATTAAATTTTTTCGCCTCGTCCGAGAGGTTCGCCGCGAAGCGGAAAATCCCCGACGGCCCGCCCCAGGAATCGATGAGATAGGGATCGCCGCCGAGAAGCCCATGGACGCGGACATGACCGCCTTTGAGCCGGATGGCCTCCTGAAGAAGCTTCCTTCCCCATTCATCCACAAGTTCTAAATCATCGCTCTCGATGATCATGTTATCCAACGCGCCGGCCGTCCTGGCATAGAGCTCAATCTCATTCGGCGTAAGCTCGATGTTGCGGCTCCGGAGCAACAGGCAATCGGGGTCGTTGAGCCACCATTTTTTATGCATGAACGAACGGAAGATGGAATTTTTGAGCGCATGATAGGCGTTCACGCCCTGAAGCGGGGCTTTGCCGGAATCCCAGAAAGGAGCCGTGTCTTCACCGATGCGCATCCCGTCCACCAAACCGACCGACGGCAGAAGCGGAGCGCCGCAGCCGAGGATGAAGCTATGGCCGACGGCCTGCCGAACGACGGCCAGCCCCTGGCGGTAGGCCTGGATCGGGCTCAGGCGCCGCGACCTCGCCCCCTCCATGGCGGCCGCGAAGAGGAAATCGATTTTGAAGTAATCGAAACCCATCTTTTTCAGCGAAGAGAATGTTTCATAGAGCCAGTTCTTGACATGGGGGTTGGTCGTATCGAGGGCGTAAATATTCTTTTTCCAGCCCTTATAGCAGAACTTGGCCAGGCCGACATCCGAGACCATCCACTCGGGATGGCACCGGAAGAGGTCCGACGTTTCGGAGGCGCTGAACGGCGCCGTCCAGATTCCCGCTCGATAGCCGCGGCCGCGAATGAGCCGGGCGAGGCCGGGAAGCGGGCCGAATCCGTCTTTGACGTACAGCCAGTCGCCGACGTCTTTTTCGAAGCCGTCGTCGATCTGGAACACTTCGAACGGAAATTTTTCCTTGGCCAGCCGCAGATTCTTCTCGATGTCATCGAAACGGATATCGGTGAAATAATGATACCAACTCGACCAGCCCACGGGATTCCAGGGATTCACCCGGACGTCGTTCTGAGCGGCGACCCGGACCGCGTATTCCTCCAAGAGCTGTTCGATCGGATTTCCTTCAAGGACGATCAAGGGCTCCAAGGGAACGGGATCTTCAAGCGGCGTGCCGAAATATTCGAGCCGGCCGACAAGCTCTCCGGATTCGATCGTGAAGTAGGGATGGGCGATTTTGGACGTCAAGAATCCGGCCAAGCCGCCTTCCCAGGCGATGAAATAATCACTGACAAGATGTTTGGCGAAGACTTCCGGGATGGGCGAAAAAACATAGCGGCCTTGATTGGCCATCCGCTCCTCGAGGCCATCGAACTTTTGGCCGGTCGCCATTTTCTGCATCGGCCCCCAGGACTGCCAGTTGTTCACCAGAAATTCCCCCGGAGCGGGAGCGCGAAAGATCTCGATCGTTCCCGGCCGGCCTTTGACCGTGCCTGTGACCTTGTATCCGGATTTTATTTTCTCGACCTCGGCTTGGATATGCGTTCTTCCGCCGTCGTATTCCACCGGCCCAGCCGCTCTGTTCTTCCCAAATATCTGCATGGCTTAATTATTACAGAGAGCATTAAATAGATGTCATTCTGAACGAAGTGAAGAATCTCGTTTTTGCTGCAACCATAAGATGTTTCGCTTCGCTCAACATGACAACGAAATAATCTGGTGACAGGCACCTAATTTAGGTGCCTGTCACCGGATCTCTTTACCTTTTCAGCCTCTTGGCTCTGCGGGCGATCTTTTTCCTGATTTTTTCAAAGGACGGCGGAGGTCCTGTCCTGACCGGCTGGCCGTCAATGAAAAGAGCATCCGCGATTCCCCAATCCAAAAATGTCTCGCGGTCGATTGACCGGATTTCCTGGAATTCGACTTTATCCCCGAATTCCGAAGCCGCCCGCTTGGCTCTCTCAAAGGTCATGTTCATGGCCGGACACCAGCCGTTCAGGAAAGCCGTGACTGCGACTTTTCCGTCTTTCCTCGTTTGCGGTCGCTTCTTTTCTTGAATCCATTTTGGCCGAATTGCATCTTCAACGAACGGCTTCCACATTAACACCCGAATTCCGTCATTATCGACTTTGAGATAGCCCTGTTTTTTGAACCAGGAAGCCCTCATAAAAAACGGCAGCGAAACGCCCCAGGCCGCTAGACCCTTGGCTCCCGCGTCCCGGACGTCTTCCTCGGCCGCCCGGAGGAGGGCTTTGCCTATTCCTCTTTTTTGATAATTGCCCACGCCCTGTTTATAGCCGTGAACCCAGATGCAGTGGACGAAATAGGAATCTTGGCCTTCGGCAAATGAATGTTCGATGGGAAGATATTGAATCATCCCGCAGGATTTTTCTCCGTCCACGGCCAGCTTGACACGCAGGCCTTTGTCTTTCATCCGCCCGTACCAACGCTCTTTGTGATTCCCTCCTTCCTTGATTTCATCAGACCAATCTTCCAAGCAGACAAAATATTGGCCGAGGTATTTCTCGGTAAGGTCTATGATTTCCATGCCGGCCCTCCTTTCGGGATCACAGGTTTGGCCCGAATCCCGGGATTTGAGCGAATTCTATTATAAATCAACGATGAAGTCGACAATTTGACGCGCCGCATCCTGATTTCTTCCCTTTGACCCTGATTGACCTGCCCATCGAGCTTTGGTATAAATCGATGGATTCATGGATAAGAAGCCTTCCTCAAGGGGGATGAAGATGAAAAAACCTATTGCGGCGATTTCTCTCGGCCTCCTCCTCTGGATTTTCCCCGGATGCAGCGCCCCTCCTCAAAAAGCCGGCAGCGACTGGCTCCTCGAACCGGAATTGTTCAAGTCTAAAATCTCCGAGACCGACGGCGGAAAGTCGATCGTCTTGGAAAACGGGCTCATCGCCCGGACATTCAAGCTTTCTCCGAACTGTGCCACCGTGGATTTTCAAAACTTGATGACCGGAGAAGCCGTCATCCGCGCCGTCCGGCCGGAAGCGATCCTGGAAATCGACGGCCAAAAGTATAAAGTCGGCGGCCTCGAGGGTCAGCCGGACCAGGGTTATATTTTATCCGAGTGGCTGGAGGCCATGACCTCCGACTCCGATGCTTTTCAATTCAGAGGCTATGTCAAAGGCGAAATAGAGCCCCGCCTTCCTTACGTCCGGAAGCGCTGGGCGCCGGACCTGCCTTGGCCTCCTTCCGGAAAATCGCTGACGCTGCGTTTTAAACATCGCGCGCCAGAGCTTCAAGACATCGCCGTCGATGTCCATTACGAGATCTACGACGGCCTCCCGCTTCTGGCGAAATGGGTGACGGTCGCGAACTCGAGCGGCCGAACCATTCGCCTGAACTCCTTCGTCAGTGAGAACCTGGCCGTCATCGAGCCCGAAGTCTCGGTCGGCGACGTGGACTCATGGGAACGGCCGAACCTTCACCTCGAAAGCGATTATGCCTTCAACGGCATGTCGCCGAAATCGGCCAACCGAACAGCCTCTTGGGTCGAAGACCCGGCCTTCACCTCTCAGGTCAACTATGCGCTCAAAACGCCCTGCCTCCTCGAATGCCGTCCTCCGCTCGGACCGGACCTGGATCTCAAACCCGGCGACGCCTTCGAGACGTTCCGCACCTTCGAACTCATCTACGATTCGACGGACCGCGAGCGCAAAGGCCTGGCCCTCCGCCGCATGTACCGGACGATCGCGCCGTGGGTCACCGAGAACCCGATCTTCCTTCATCTCAAATCCACCGATCCGGCAGGCATCAAGCAGGCCGTGGACCAGTGCGCCGAAGTCGGCTTCGAGATGATCATTCTCAGCTTCGGCAGCGGCCTGAATATGGAAGATACTGACGACAAATATCTCGCCCGGATGAAGGAACTCGCCGACTACGCCCACGCCAAGGGAATCGAGCTCGGCGGTTATTCGCTCCTCGCCAGCCGGCGCATCAGCGAAGCCGACGACGTCCTCAACCCCAAAACCGGAAAGCCCGGCGGCGCGATCTTCGGAAACTCCCCTTGCCTGGGCAGTCCCTGGGGAGGCGATTATTTCAGGCGGATCAGTCTCTTTCTCGATAAAACCGGCTTCAACATCCTCGAGCACGACGGCTCGTACCCGGGCGATGTCTGCGCCTCGACGCGCCATCCGGGCCACAAAGGATTGGGAGATTCCCAGTGGACCCAATGGAAGACGATCACCGATTTCTATAAATGGTGCCGGGAGCGGGACATTTATCTCAACGTTCCGGACTGGTATTTCTTGAGCGGCTCGAACAAGACCGGTATCGGCTACCGCGAGGTGAACTGGTCGCTCCCCCGCGAGCGGCAAATCCTGCTCGGCCGCCAAAATCTCTACGACGGCACTTGGGAAAAAACGCCGTCGATGGGCTGGACGTTCGTGCCGCTCGTCCAGTATCACGGCGGAGGCGCCGCCGCCACGCTCGAGCCCCTGGCCCAACACCTCGACGCCTACGAAGCCCACCTCGTCCAGAATTTCGGCTACGGCGTCCAGGCCTGTTACCGCGGAACGCGGCTCTACGACTCCGAAGCAGCCAAAGCCCTCGTGAAAAAATGGGTGGACTGGTACAAAAAATACCGCGCCATCCTCAACTCGGACATCATCCATCTCCGCCGGCCGGACGGCCGCGACCTCGATGCCGTTCTCCACGTCAATCCGAACCTCAAGGAAAAGGGCATGCTCCTGGTCTTCAACCCGACGGGCCGAGCCATCTCAAAAACGCTGTCCGTGCCGCTCACCTACGCCGGGCTAACGGACCGGGCCAGCGTCCGCGAACAGGAAAATCCGGACAAGGCCTACCGGCTCAACCGCAAATACGAGATCGCCCTTGATGTGCGCCTCGAGCCCCGCGGATTCACCTGGTTTGTGCTAGAATAACCTCTTCTGGATTCATTGAAAATGGACACTTCAAGAAAATTCTCAATAAAAGAGCTTCAAAAGATTCCGGGCGTCGGGGAACGGATCGCCGAAGATCTGTGGCAAGTGGGGATCCGTTCGGTAAGAGATTTAAAGGGCCGGGATCCCGAGAAGCTCTATAAAAAACTCTGTACTAGAAAGCGCGCCGTTATCGACCGCTGTGTGCTATATGTCCTGCGCTGCGCAGTCTATTACGCCTCAAGGAAACGGCCCGTGCCGGAAAAGTTGAAGTGGTGGAACTGGAAAGATAAAAAGTAGAATCGCCTAGATCACGTTGTATTCTTTGAGAAGGCGGCCGTGCTTGAAGCGCTCCAGGTGCAGGCATGAAATATCGACCGTCCGCGCCTTCCCCTCCAATATTTCTTCAGCCAAGAGAAGTCCGGCGCCGGGTCCATGCATGAAGCCGTGTCCCGAAAAACCGGCGATGCAAAAAAAGCCGGCGGTTTCCTCCACGGCCCCGAGAATCGGATGTGAATCCGGCGTGATCTCATAAAGCCCGGCCCAGCGGTTGGCGATCCCCGCGTTTTCGAGAAGAGGCAGCCGCTCGGCAGCCGCCTGAAGATGCGTCAGCTCCCATTCCTCGTCGACGCTCTGGTCGAAGCCCGGCGGCTGCGAAAGATTCGACATTCCGCTAAGCAAACCCCGGCCTTCACGGTGAAAGTAGAGGCTTTTGGAGAAATCTATGACAAAAGGGAAATCCGGCGGAAGCTCCGGAATCGGCGCCGTGACCAGGACCTGGCGGCGCACGGGGGCGACGGGGATCTCGAGTCCGGCCATCCGCCCGATCCCGCCCGCCCATGCGCCGGCGGCGTTGACGACGGTGCCGCACGAGATATTTCCGGCGCTCGTCCGAATGCTTTCAACCCTGACGTCAGCCGGATGAATGCCCGTCACTTCGATATCCGTGAAGCAAGCCACGCCCAATCGTCTCGCCCCGCCGATATATCCTTGGACGACGCTGTTCGGGTCGGCCAGTCCGTCATCCGGGCCCCAAAGGCCTCCCAGGGCGTCGGGGAAATTCATAAGGGGAAGCCTTCGGCGGACTTCCTCCCCTGCCAGCCACTCGGCCCTGACACCCAGGCTTCTCTGGAGTTCCATCTGCTTTTGAAATTCGCGGACGTCCTTTTCCTGCGTCAGGACAAAAAGGTAGCCGCATTTGCGGAGGCCGATGGGCTGCCCCAGCTCCTCTTCGAACCGGTCGAGCAGGGACAGGCTGAGAAGCGAGAGCCGGATATTGATCTCCGTGTCGAAGTGATAGCGGATGCCGCCGGCGCATTTCCCCGTCGATTCCATCCCGAAGAAGGCATCTCGCTCCAGGAGGACGATGTTATGACAGCCTTTATGCGCGAGATAGTAGGCTGTCGAGGCTCCCATAATGCCGCCGCCGATGATGACGACGTCGGCCGTTTTGGGAAGATCCATCCTCTCTCCGTGAATCAATTTATTAATAAATACGCGTTAAATATTGTTAAATTGTCATCGCGAGCGAAGCGTGGCGATCTGACCTCTTGGTCATCCCGAGGAGCGAAGCGACGTGGGGATCTCCAAGATAGATTCTTATTTTGGAGATTGCCACGTCGCAAGAGCTCCTCGCATGTATGAAAGCGCTGCAGATGTCAAGGCCTTATAAAGGTGATTTTATCATAATGTCGTCTTCCTCCTTGAAGGACTCTGATTCGCCTTTAGGGGGCTCGATCCGTTTCGCCGGATGCATGT
>Ga0315282_10014483_pt1 | contig 11725 bp, 10 predicted proteins | sample YL17G07_20_MG_FD_203693 | JGI IMG/M metagenome (GOLD analysis project Ga0315282, IMG submission 203693) | Sediment microbial communities from Yellowstone Lake, YNP, Wyoming, USA - YL17G07_20 | ecosystem: Environmental > Aquatic > Freshwater > Lake > Sediment | place: USA: Wyoming | collected...
AAAGCATAAAAGGGGACAAAATGCCAAGATGGGGAATGGTTATTGATCTGGATAAATGTGTTGGCTGCCAGGCATGTTCAACGGCTTGTAAGGCGGAGAATAACGTTCCACATGGTTCACCGGATGAGCAAAGATTGAGAAGAGATATTTACTGGAATAAGGTCATTGCCGTGACCAGCGGTAAATATCCTCGGGTGAATACCGAACTCATCCCCATGCCCTGTATGCATTGTGATCATGCTCCGTGCGTAACCGTCTGTCCGGCCAAGGCAACTTATCGCCGTGAAGACGGTATTATTGTGCAGGATTTCAGAAGGTGTATCGGATGCAAATATTGCATCGTCGCCTGTCCTTACGGAGCACGAAGTTTCAATAGCAAAGAACAGAAAGAAGAGGAATATCACCGTCCCGATTTACCTCCGGACCGAAACGTTTGGGGTCAATGGCCATTTCCGACCAGGACCCATGGTGTCGTTGAGAAGTGCACCTTCTGCTTTCATCGAATTGATCAAGCAATAAAGGAAGGCAAAAAAATAGGAACAGAAGTGGTCCCAGCTTGTGTCGAAGATTGCCCCGCAGAGGCCAGAAAATTTGGAGATTTAGACGATACCCACAGCGAGGTATCTCGCCTGCTGTCTTCAAGAGGATGGATCAGACTACGGGAAGAGTTGGATACGAAATGCAAAGTATACTATCTTCCCAGATGAGGTAATTTCAGATGGGGTTAACTTTTAAGACAGTCGATGGGAAGTCGCGAAGTTTTACAATATTATCGGCAACCCTTGCTGCCCTGACCGTCGCTGGGCTCATCAGCTTTATGCTCAGTTATATCAAAGGTCACTATCTCCTTGGAACCAGCAATGTCATTCCCTGGGGAATGCCCATCGTCATCACGATCTACTTGATAGGACTAAGCGCTGGTTCCCTTATCCTTTCTTCTCTCACTTATGTTTTTAGGAAAGAGGAGTATCGGCCAATCGCAAGACTCGCCGTCTTTCTTGCCATCATTCTTATTTTTGGTGCAATGATAGGGATTGCTCTGGATCTGGGAAGACCTGAGAAATCGTGGCGGCTTTTTATGTTTTTTGTCCTAAATAATATGCATTCGATGTTTGCCATTAATGGGATTCTGTATGGAGGATATTTTCTCATCGGCTTGGTCTATCTTGGGTCCATCTTTGCGGAGAAAACGAAGTTTACTAAGACGATGGGCATCATCGCTATTTGTTGGGCCGCTCTGGTTCATATGGGAACGGGAGCGATATTCGGGTTCATTGGTACCCGGCCCATCTTCTACTCTCCAATAAAACCCTTTGAATTTCTCGGCGCCGCCATGGTATCTGGACTGGCATTGTTGATGATCATTGTTGCCCTCACCTTTAAGTTTGTCAAAAGGAACTTTAATAGGGATGTCATTTTCTCTTTGAGCAAACTGCTGCTAATATTAATTATTGCCCTCACCGTGATGGTCTTAATAGACAAGTTAACCCATCTTTATCCACCCGACCGAGAACCGACCATTTGGCTTTTCACCGGACCTTTTTCTTGGATATTCTGGGGATTACAGGTGGGATGCGCCTATGTCTTACCCATCATCCTGTTGGCCCATCCCCGATATAGGAAAGACATGAGATGGGTAATGGCGGCGGCGATTTTGGTTGTCGTTGGTATATTTGGAGAAAGGTTTTCTCTGGTCATACCAGGGACTGCGTATCCTTTACCATTTTATCCAGGAAAAATTGAGGGAATCTGGGGAGCAGTAGGCATCTTCCCAATTACTCCCATCGAGTTACTAATGTCAATCGGGACCTTTGCCCTCATCGGATTATTTTTCATCCTTGGCCTGAAGTATTTAGAATTACTGCCGGCTGATGAGAGTGGACAGAAAGCACCCGAACTAGCGAAGAAGGTATGAAACTACTTGCTTTAGGATCTAAAGACAGGATTAGCCGACGAGAGTTTTTGAAGATCATCCGGCTCAAGAATCATGGGAGACCTCTCATTGATAAAGAAAAATGTTCGGGTTGTGGTCTTTGTACGATTGATTGTCCAACAAAGGCTTTAATGATTAACCAGAGCAGTGAAAAGGATACCTATCAACTTCTTTTTCGACAAGAGGCTTGTGATGCTTGTGGTGTTTGTGAAAAATCTTGCCCAGAGAATTGTCTTCAATTGGTAGAAAAAAAACCTGAAAGAGATGGAACGGGAAAGGAAGCCATAGTCATTTTTGAGGATAACCTTTCCAGATGTATCGTGTGTAGTATTCCCCTATTTCCCCGGTCCATGGTAAAAAAATTGGAAACTAAAATTCTTGCAAATAGGGAAACCACCTGGCCGTTTAACCTATGCCCTTCCTGCAGAATGAAGACTCAGTTTAAAAAAGAAATGGTAGAGAGAATTAAGACATAAAAACAATTCGATGTTGAGGGACAGATCATGGAAAGCGCCTTTAGACCGGTAGCGATTGCTGTGGAAGTCATCATATTAATGGGAGTGATTTTTTCCTTATTTCTCGGGGTGAAACTGTCAGCACTTGACTTCGGATTAGAAGAAAAATACAAAAGTTTTATTTGTTGGGTTTTTATGATCATGGGCTGTTTGGCACTCGTTTTCTTTATTGCCCATTTGATTACGTTCTATCCTCGTTTATCACTTTAATATCTAAAGGACTTGGGAAGGTAAAATGGATTCTCTTAATCGGTTCTGGGCAGGCCAAGAAATTTATATTATGAAGATTTTTTTGCCTATCATCATTGGCTTTCTCATTCTTTTTATAGGGCTTCTAGCGGTTTCCACCTTAAGCTTTTTGTGGCAGCACTATCGATTATGGCATTTGGGAAAAGATGAGAATCGGTCTGATCAAGTGGCCAAAAGAGTGAAGACCCTTCTATCTGTTACATTTGGTCACCAGCGGTTCTGGAAGGAACCTTACCCAGGTACGATGCACTTTTTGATCTTTTGGGGAGCCATTTTAATTTTTATGGGTAAGATTGTTAGACTTTTCTCATACCCAGTGGGGCTCACGAATCCTCCTCAAAACATTTTTAAGTATGCTTCTTGCGTTTCCGAAATCGGAGGCCTCCTTGTGATTGTGGGTGGTGGCATGGCTGTTTATCGTAGATATATCCTCAAGCCCTCCCGTTTGGAAACAAAGCCCACCAACACACTAATCTATCTATGGGGGGCTGTGCTTTTGATGACCGGCTATTTTGTTAAGGGCTACCGGATAGCCCTGATCGGAGGGAGTGCTGTTCCCGATTGGCTTTCCTGGGCACCCGCAAGTTATCTCATTTCTCGTTTTTTTCTGATCCTGCCGACCCAGCCTTTGAATGAACTTCTGGTTTGGCACCGAGTCTTAATCCATGCGCTGCCTGCCTTTTTATTTTTTGCCTACGTCTTTATGACACATACTCCTTTACAACACTTTTTCCTATCGCCTATCAATGTCTTTTTCCGTTCCTTGAAACTAAAAGGTATTCTTGCTCCCATCCCTAATTTTGAAGAAGCAGAAACCTTTGGTGTGAGAGAGATCTCCGAATATACTTGGAAGCAGTTGTTAGATCTCGAGGCCTGTACCAATTGTGGCCGGTGTCAGGATGTCTGCCCGGCCCACCTTACTCAAAAGCCACTTTCTCCAAGGCGAATGACCCAGAACCTGAAGGACCACCTGAGGCGGGAAGGGCCAAAACTTCTCTCCACTCCTTCGGATCAGCGTCAACCAGAAGCCATCATGGAAAAAACCGTCGGTGAGGATGAACTCTGGGCCTGTACAAACTGTATGGCCTGTGAAGAGGTCTGCCCCGTTTACATAGAGCAGATCAACCGGAACATTGATCTCCGGCGATATCTGGTCCTTGTTGAAACAAAATACTCTTCCGACATACGATTAACTTTGAAGAATCTTGAGAAGAGCAATAACCCATGGGGAATGGCCCGCGGACTTCGGACAGAATGGGCAAAAGATCTTGGAGTAAAGATTTTTTCTGAAGTAACCGATCCTGAGATCCTCTTTTGGGTAGGATGCTGTGGAAGTTATGATGCTCGGAATCAAAAAGTAGCTACTTCGATGGTGAAAATCCTCCAGGCGAGTGGTATCCGGTTTGGAATTTTAGGCAATGAGGAAGGATGTTGTGGAGACCCCGCACGGAGAATTGGCAATGAATACCTTTTCCAGATGACGGCTGAGGCCAATATTGAAATCATGAAAAGATACGGCGTTAAAAAGATCCTCACCTTATGCCCTCATTGCTTCCACATCTTGAAAAATGAATATCCCCAATTGGGTGGAGAGTTTCAGGTTATCCATCATACTCAGTTTTTGACGGAACTTCTCACCGGTGGAAGGTTGAAGCTCACCAAACCCATCAATAAAGTGATCACCTACCATGATTCTTGCTACCTTGGAAGGGCCAACCAGATCTTCGATGCCCCCCGAAAGATCTTAAAATCCATCCCTGGCTTGAAGCTCATCGAAATGGAGCGACATCATAATCGGAGTTTCTGCTGCGGGGCTGGGGGGGGAAGAATGTGGATGGAGGAACATATCGGAACGCGGATTAATCAGATGCGAACCGATCAAGCCATCGAGGTAAAGGCGGAATTGATAGGAACAGCCTGCCCTTATTGTCTTACGATGTTATTCGATGGAATCAAAGAGAAGGGGAAGGCAGAAACCATGGCCGCCTTCGACCTGAGCGAACTCGTCGAGCAATCCATGTGATGTCGCATCTATACTATGTGCTAAGGGATGTGATAACAATTTAAAATGAACCGCCAGCATTTATTATCGACAAATTTCATGTTATTCTAAATTGAGAAATCGAATAATTAGGGCTTAGAAAGAGGAAAAGAAGGGATGCAGGAGGAGTAACCATGGATTATATCAAGGATCTGATCCAAATTGTGGGTGAAAGGAATGTCAAGACCGATCTGATCGAAAGACTCTGTTATTCCAGAGATCTATCGGTCCATGAGGCTGTTCCTGACGTTGTTGTATTTGCCAAGAACGCTGAAGAGGTTTCAAAGGTTATGGCATTGGCCAATAGAGAAAAAATCCCTGTGACCCCAAGGGGATCAGGGACGAGTGCTGTGGGTGGCGCTTTGGCGGCCAAAGGCGGCATTCTTCTTGACTTAAGCAGAATAAATAATATTTTGGAGATCGATAAGCAAAATGGGTACGTGGTGGTTGAACCCGGTGTCCTGTGCAACAACCTCAATGCAGCCCTGGCCCCCTCCCACTTCTTTCCCCCAGACCCGGCAAGCTCTGCATTGGCATCTTTGGGAGGAATGGTCTCCACCAATGCCAGTGGAAACCGGGCTTTGAAGTATGGAACAACGAAGCATTATGTTTTGGGGCTGGAGGTTGTGTTAGCAAATGGATCAATGATTAACACAGGTTCGGTCTTGGCCAAGACTTCTGCTGGTTATGACCTCACACACTTATTTGCTAATGCAGAAGGAACTCTAGGTATCATTACAAAGATCATCCTAAAGATCCTTCCAATGCCTGAGTATATTGCTTTTGCTGAAGCTCGTTTCTCTTCTACTCTGGATGCCGGTAAAGCAGCGACACAGATTTTAACTTCAGGAATCGCTCTATCATCCTGTGAGATACTGGACAAAGTGACAATCGATGTTGTGAACAAGACCATGGGACTTGATATCCCTGATCAGGTAGGCTGCATTCTATTTATCGAGATCGATGGTAACAAAAAAGCCGTTCAAGAAAATATCGAAAAGATAAGTAGAATCTGTCAAGCCAACAATGGCATTGAAACCCAATGGGACGATGACCCTGCCAAACGTCTTAAGATGTGGGCCGCTCGACAGGGAATCATTGCCTCGCTGTCAAAAGTGAAGAGAGGCTCAAGGCTCCAGTCCATTACCGATGATCCAGGGATACCCATTACCAAGATTCCCGAAGCGATCATAGAGATACGAAATATCGCTGAAAAGCACAAGATTCCCATCTCCACGTTCGGACATATTGGTGATGGAAACCTGCATCCTGTTTTCATGTCAGATCCCAGAAACAAACAACAGTGGGAGGCAATTAAGGAAGCATCGAAGGATTTAATCGACCTGACGTTACGTCTTAAAGGTACTCTCACTGCTGAACATGGTACCGGAATGGCTAAATCCCCTTATATTAAAATGGAACTGGGGGAAACCCTGCAGGTTATGAAGGAAATTAAAAAAGCATTAGACCCGAATAATATTCTCAATCCTGGAAAGATGGGATTTGATGATTCCATAAAGGACATCTATGAGGATTTTGCCTTTCAGCCACTGATTGAAAAGCCTGCTGAGATGAAAAGCTTTGGAGAGTCGCTGGATAACGAAATTATGGCTTGCATCATGTGCGGATTCTGCCGCAACGGTTGCCCCATTTATAGGGAGACTTCCCTGGAATCTACCAATGCACGGGGACGAGTGATTTTAGCCTACCATCTGCTGACCGGGCGATTAGAACCCTCTGAGGCATTGTCCGAGAGATTCTATCAATGTACCACATGTCTCAACTGTAAAGCTGTTTGTCCTGCGGGTATCTTAGTCTCTGAAATCGTGGAAGCGAGCCGTCAGCGCCTGGTTGAGGCTGGATTCCTCCCTGCGGTTCATAAAACCTTGATAGAGAATTTGAAGGCCACCGGGAATCCATTTGGAGAACCGAAAGAGAAGCGTACCGATGTATTTCCTTCCACCTTCAAATCCAAGAAAGGACCGGTGGATACCCTTCTCTTTGCAGGATGTGTAACTTCTTATCAGGATATTAATATCGTTCCCAATATCATGAAGATTCTTGATAACGCAGGAGTCTCTTACACGGCTTTGGGAAAAGATGAAAATTGCTGCGGATATATTTCTTACCTCGTGGGAACCAAGGATTTCAAAGAGATCGCAGATAAGAATGTAGATGCCTTCTCAAAAGTTCAACCCAAGCAAATCCTGACGACCTGTGCTGGCTGCTACAAGACCATCAAGGAACTCTACCCCAAATATACCTCCTTTAAGGCTGATGTCATTCATGCCGTTCAATATTTGGATCAACTGATTCAAGATGGGAAGGTCAAATTCAAAGATGGCAGTCCGATGAAGGTTGCCTATCATGATCCCTGTGATCTGGGTCGCCATCTCAACATCTTTGAACCACCAAGAGAATTACTAAAGAAAATTCCCGGGGTCAATTTAATAGAATTTAAGAACAACCGCCTGTTGGCCAAATGCTGTGGGGGTGGAGGTGGGCTTAAGGCTTTTGATAACGCTCTTTCAGGCGAAATCGCTTACAAGCGGATGTTAGAGGCCTTAGAGGTCGGTGCAGAGGTGGTGGTTTCAGCCTGTCCATCCTGTAAATCCAACTTACAGGTGGCTGCGGCAAGACTCCGAAAAGAGAAAAAAGGCAGAATCAAGGTAATGGATATTACGGAGTTGGTAGCGGAAGCCCTGGCCTAAGCATAGATTAAATCCAAATGTCAAAATCCAAATGCCAAATGAATGTCAAATTTCACAGTTAAGAAATTTTTGAAATTTGAGCTTTGACATTTGACATTTTATTTTACAAAATAGTCCTTCCAGATCTCCTCTATCCGATTGATTAACTCTCTAAATTCATACAGGAGAGTCATCTCGTTAAGATAGCCCTCGAGCGAAACAGCCTGGGATGTTTCAACAAACCGCCGACAACTTTTTCTGAGGGTTGGCTGAAGTTTATCACAGCCGATGGTCTTTACCCGGGTTTTAACGGGCAAGTTCACATAAGCGGTGTCTGTCTCGTCATAAAATCTGCCGTGGAGACAGCGGATGCATTTGGTTTTCCTCAATTCAATAGCTCGATCGATCTCCTCGTCCACCGCCTGACGAATCATCCTTTTCAAAAGAACCGCTCTTTCCTTCTGAGCAATCGTCTTTGCCAGCTTGGCTATCTCTCTCTTGGTACCTTGAATCGATTGGAACATCTCATCAATAATAATGTGAGGGGGAAAAGAGTGTTCCAATCGCAAAAGCCTGACCTCTTGAAGGATCAGGGTTTTGATTCCCAATCTTATGGCTCCTCTCAATTCTTTATCCTTCAGCGGCATAGAACTCTTTTATCAAAAAGACGGAATTTTGACAAGAGCAACTCAACTTATTCTCCAAGGGTCCGGTCCATTCTGAAATATTGGAGCAATATACAGAAGTTCTTTAAATGGAGAGGACCCTTCGATTCTTATTAACACTCTCTTCCATAAAAAATATAATTTGCATCAATTGGAAATAGGTTTGAGCTTTTAATTGAAAATTGAACAGGCTGGTAATACAATGAAGATATGCGGTTACCGACAACCATCTTAGAAGGGAAAAAACTACCGAGAACGATCTTCTCGATTCAGCCCCTCACCTCTCCCGGGGATCAAGAATTTTATTCCCTTATGAAAAAGACTTATGAAATGGGGGCTTGGTGTTTTGATCTCCCTTCAGGGAGCCATCTCGAATCATTCAAGGAATTAAAAAATTTGACCGGTGATGAGGAGCTGATAGGTCTCTGTCATCTTGAGTCCGAGATGGGAGCCTCCTTCTTAAGCAAACCCCTCCATCGATTTGAGTCAAAAGTCATCTCAACAATCAGAAAGGACCTCCTTCCTTCTCATCTGCCTCGAAATATTCTCCCTCCCTCCTCTTCCTCTGAGGTCTTTACACAAAAAGAGATCGACCGGATCACCTTCGATCCTCTCCGGTTTGACAAAGCTCTCTCCTTGTTTGATCCTAAAGAGTCTCCGTTTCTCCTGGTCGGAGAAAAATATGGGGATTGGCTCTTGGCACTGGGCCGAATCGATCTTCTCCGCGAGATGGTATCAAGGGCCAGGGAAAAGGGATTCATCCCCATCTTTTCAGGTCAATGGGCGACTTTTGTCCTTCCAAAGGCAAAATCCCTTGATGTTGCAGCCTACGCCATTCCCATCAATAAAAAATGGAGCCTCTTTGATTTGCAACAAGCCTCTAATCTGATAAAAAAATTTGATAAACCTGTGATCAGCCTTAACCCTCTCGCCGATGGGAAACTCTTGAGAGAATCCGAGGGGGCATTTTCTTTCCTCTTCAACGAATTGAAGATTTATGCGGCGATTGCTAAGATTGCCTCAGAAGAAGAAGCCATAAAGATCATAGAAGTCCTGAAGAAATTCCCTTCTCTCATCCCACCCCGAAAAACATAATCGCCCCTGCCACAAGTGGAATGCTGAGATTGTCGTTCACCTTGATTGGAAGAACCTCGATCCATGTCGCTCCCAGCGCTGCGAGGCTTCCTGAAAATCGGTTCAGATTGGGATAGATCCAGACAATCAAGAGAGAGGTGATAAGAAAAGCCGTGCTCCCTTCAAGGGTTTTTCCGAAGATCTTTACTCTACCAATCCATTTTCCTATCAAGGCTGCTGCTGTGTCAGAGAGGATCAGGATGAGGATGCTGGCAATGGCCATGGACTTGGGAAAGAGGAGAATGGTGAGGATGGTTGAGAAAATGAAATAGGTTGAACCCATAAAGGTGGGTTTCTCTTCTTCTCGGAGAACCCTTCCGAAAAAATACTTCCGAAAAAGGGAAGCCATCCCGGAATGCAAATGGCGAAGGAGATCAACCGATAGAAGAGCTAAAAAGAAAGGGACAAGAAAAAGAAGAACCGTCTCTTCAGAAGTCAGTGCATATCCGACAGGAATAATCAAGGTGGCGAGATGGACAATCTTTCTTTTAATCTCAACGCCTGTAATCATCTCGAAACCCTTTAGCTGATAGCCTAAAGTCCTTCTATTAGCTTTGAGCTTTCAGCTTTGCCTGCCCGCCGGAGCCCTGGTGTAGGCGGGAACTTTGAGCTTTGAGCTTCTCTACTTCTTCAGGTGTAAGATAACGAAACTGTCCGAAAGAAAGGTCCCCCAATTGAATCGGTCCATATTCGATTCGCTTTAACTTGAGGACAGTGTGGCCAATGGCTGAAAACATCCTCTTAACTAAACGATTTCTCCCTTCTGTTACCACGACACGAATCCAGCTGTTTTTCTCCCTTTGGCGGAGAAGGCTACAGGAAACGGCTTTCGCTTCCCCATCTTCGAGCATGACTCCCCTCTCAAGCCTTGTCAGTTTTTTCTCCTCCGGAACCCCTGCTACTTTAACCAAATAGGTCTTGGGGATAGAAAATCTGGGATGGGAGAGGAGATGAGCGAGGTCACCATCATTGGTGAGAAGGAGAAGTCCCTCTGCATCGAAATCGAGGCGGCCTACTGGATAAATTCTCCATTTTATATTCTCAAGGAGATCCATAATGGTCGGTCTTCCCTTCGGGTCTTTAACCGTTGAAAGATAACCTCTAGGTTTATTGAGCAGGAGAATGATTTTAGGTTCAAACTCCTTGACTCTTTTCCCATCCACTTTGATGTGATCTTTGGAGAGGTCGGCTTTGAAACCCAATGTCTCGACGACCCTACCATTGACCGTCACCCTTCCTTCGATCACCATCCTCTCGGCTTCCCTCCTCGAGGCGATCCCGGTTTTGGCTAAAATCTTTTGAATCCGTTCCAGTGCCAATCGAATTCCCTACCTAAAATCTTTAGTATTTATAATAACTTATTTTATCTGTGATAAAGATGTGATTGTTCATGAGGCAGTAGGCATGGCATTGCCAGTTAAATCTTTCCAGAGTTTTTGAGAGAACTTGAAGAAACGTCTGTCTGTCTTCATCGTCGTGGAAAATCGATTGCCTCGCGTTCCCTCTTCAGGTTACATGATAAACTGCACCCGGAAATTCGAGTCGAAGTGGCCTGGCCATATTCCTCAAGTTAACGCAAGACATATGTTATTGCAAGACCTGGCCCCATATTCATATTCGAGGAAAAACTTTCGGGGCCCAATAGAAGTCAAAAGGACAAGCCATCTTACAGGAAAGGATTTATCCAGGCACCTGCTTAGGTCCGTATCTACGCGAAGCGTTTAGTTCATAAAATTGAAATCCAAACATTTTGGATGATCTGAAAACAGCACATCTATAGCAGAAATAACAACCAACGGTGTCACCCCACGCGGTTTTAAAATCCTTTGGGAATCCATCAGTAATCCGGGTCCGGATAGAAGGAAAGGGTAAAAAATATGAACAACCTGCGCAGCTGAAAAAAACGGTAAGGAGAGCGCTTTTCCTCTTGACAGGAGCATTATAGTTTTGTTATATATAAAACAAAGGTATGTGAAAATATGTACAATCTGCGCAGATGAAGGCCATGGCTGCGGAGAGGGGTTAAAAAATGAGGTACGCAGAGACAGGATTTAATTTAGAAATTGATCTATCCCGAGGAAACATTGAGAGGGTAGAAACTGACCCAAAATTAACCGAACTTCATCTCGGGGGTTTAGGTACCAACTCCAAGATACTATGGGATAGGGTTCCCCCTGAAACCGAACCCTTCTCTCCTGATAATCTACTCATATTCAGCACCGGTCTTTTATGTGGCACACCTGCTCCTGGTGCTAATCGTACCATTGTTACGACCTATTCTCCTCAGACCTTGTTAATGGGATATTCAATGATGGGGGGATTTTGGGCACCAGAATTGAAGTATGCCGGTTATGACAAAGTGATCTTTCGCGGCAAGTCCCCCAATCTGGTTTATTTGTGGATAAACAATGACAAAGTAGAAATACGTGATGCCTCTCATTTGCAGGGTAAAGGCGCAGATGAAACTGCAGAACTTATTCGACAGGAGTTGAAGGAGC
>Ga0315282_10014484_pt1 | contig 11725 bp, 10 predicted proteins | sample YL17G07_20_MG_FD_203693 | JGI IMG/M metagenome (GOLD analysis project Ga0315282, IMG submission 203693) | Sediment microbial communities from Yellowstone Lake, YNP, Wyoming, USA - YL17G07_20 | ecosystem: Environmental > Aquatic > Freshwater > Lake > Sediment | place: USA: Wyoming | collected...
CGATGGGTATCTCCCTGTCGATCAGATCGAGAAGATCGAGAAAGACCCGAATATCAAGGTCTACGAAGAACAGTCCATGCGCATTTCCCTGATCAGGATGCATAACCAGAGGCCTCCCCTCAATGACGTTCATGTAAGAAGGGCGATCAGCTATGCCTTCGACTATGATGCATTCATCAAAGACGTCCTCAAAGGTCGGGTTGCACGAAATCCCGGTCCCATCCCCAATAACATGTGGGGAGCTCCCAAAGACCTGAAAGGCTATACGTTCGATCTGAGGAAGGCAAGGGAAGAGCTCCAAAAAGCATCAGTGAAAATCGACCGGCCTCTCAATATCCATCCGATGACGGGCTATGCCCAGACCGATGACATCGCCTTGATCCTCCAGGCGGGACTCCAGCAAATCGGGATCAAAACGAACATCGTCCGTGAGACCTGGCCCACCCTCTCGGCAAAGGCAAAGGATATGAACACCTCCCCTGACATGTGGATCCACTGGGTCAGCACCTACTATGCAGACCCTGAGAACTGGATTGGCGAGATGTATAGCTCAAGTCGGTGGGGGGCGTGGAAGGCCTCTTCCTGGTATAAGAACCCTGAAATGGACGAGCTGCTGAAGAAGGCCCGAACCACACCCGATCTCGAGGCAAGGCGGAAACTCTATGAGCAGGCGAGCCATATCGTGGTTAATGACGCGGCAGACGTATGGATTTATAATACGAAATGGTACGGTCCAAGTCGAAAGAACGTCAAAGGCATCCGGTTCTGCCCGATCGGGGATGGACAGGAATGCCGGTGGATCCACTTCGGCTGATCCGCTGATCCATTGATGGAGTGATTTATCCTCTGCCTCCCCGGAGACATCGGACGCCTATCGACTCCGGGGAGGCATTTTCGTCACAAGATGAGCGCAAGAATTCTAAGTTACATCTCCAAAAGGATTCTTTACTTCGTCCCCACCCTTCTGGGATTGATCGCCCTCACCTTTCTCATCTCTCGCGTGATCCCGGCCGATCCTGCAGCCCTTGTGGCAGGAGAGATGGCTACTCCCGAACAGATCGCGGCCATCCGGCAACAATACGGTTTCGACAAACCCCTCTATGTCCAGCTCGGTTTTTACCTGAAACAGCTCGTCCGGGGCGATCTGGGAAAGAGCCTCTATTCCGGCCGGAGAGTCATCCAGGACCTATCGGAGCGATTCCCGGCCACCCTCGAGCTCACTCTTGCGGCCATGCTCATCTCGATCCTCGTCGGGATACCTCTCGGGATTGTCTCAGGCCTGAGGAGAAATTCGATCCTGGATCATGCCCTCCGGGGCTTTACGGTTTCAGGGCTTGCCATTGCCAGCTTCTGGCTGGGGATCATGCTTCAACTTTTCGCGAGCATGTGGCTCGGGATTACGCCCCTGGGAGGCCGTATCGGAGTTCCCGAGCCCAGAATGATCACAGGCCTTTATATCCTTGACTCGATCCTCACCTTCAATGGAACGGCGCTTCTTAGCTCCCTTCGACATATCCTTCTTCCTGCCGTCACGCTCTCGTTCTCCTCTTTTGCGACGATCACCCGGTTTACCCGTTCCGGCGTGCTCGATGTCATTCAGAAGGATTTTATTCTCTATGAGCGGGCCATGGGGCTTCCACCCGGACTCGTGGTGTATAAATATCTGCTCCGGAATGCGGTGATCTCCACCGTGACCCAGATCGGGCTCCTCTTCGGCCTTCTCCTCGCTGGAGCCGTGGTGATTGAAACGGTTTTTGACTGGCCCGGCCTCGGCCTGTTTGCGTATAAATCGATCGTTCTCTCAGACTATCAGGCCATTCTTGGCGTAACGCTTCTCGCGGGGACCGTCTATGTCGCGGTCAACTTGATGGTTGACACCCTCCTGGCCCTGATCGATCCGAGAAAGGCGGAGGTATGAGTGGATTGAGGCTTGCCTGGAAGAAGTTCTCCCGAGATCGACTGGCCTTCACCGGATTTCTCATCATCTTCTGTCTCGTCCTGACGGCTATTTTTGCCGGGGTCTTGTCCCCCTATCCTGAAGATACTCACAAGATTCATCCGGCCTCCCGGCTCAAACCGCCCTCGGCCAAATATCTCCTGGGAACGGACAACATGGGAAGAGACATTCTGAGCCGTCTCCTCTTTGGAGCCAGGGTGACCCTGGTGATCTCGATCATCGCTGTTGCAACTTCCCTGTTGATCGGCGTTCCTCTGGGGCTCATCGCCGGTTATTTCGAGAACTGGTTGAGTGAGATCATCATGAGGATTGCCGATATCTTCCTTTCCATTCCACAGATCATTCTGGCCATCTTCCTGGCCCAGACCCTCGGGCCGAGCATCCCCAATGTGATCCTTGCCCTTTCGATCACTTACTGGCCCTGGTTTACGCGTATTGTTTATGCTGAAACAGGAACATTGAAGAAATCGGTCTTTATCGAAGCAACCGAAGCCCTGGGAGCGGGCCGTCTCAGGATGATACTGCTTCACATCCTTCCCAACGTCTCTTCCCCCATTATCGTCCGGAGCTCCATTGGCATGGGGTATACGATCCTGACCGCTGCTGTCCTGGGGTTTCTGGGAGTGGGAGCCCAGCCCCCGACGCCGGAGTGGGGAGTCACGATAGCGGAGTCGAGGCAGTTCCTTCCGGAGGCATGGTGGTATGCCACTTTTCCGGGCCTTGCCATCTTTCTCGTTGTCCTGGGTTTCAATATGTTGGGGGATGGTTTGAGGGATATCCTCGATCCCCGCATCCGAAGGAGCTTTCAATAAAGAACCGATTTCAGATTTGAGATTGAAGCATAAGGGCGATCAATAAAGAGATGGACCTGAATCGAAGAGAAACACTCCTTGCCGTCGCCAACCTCACCGTCCACTTCTACACAGAGCGGGGGGTGGTGAAAGCCCTGGAGGGTGCCGAGCTTCGCGTGGGAAAAGGGGAAGTGGTTGGCCTGATCGGAGAGAGCGGCTGTGGCAAGACGACCATGGCGAGGAGCATCCTCCGGGTTCTTCCTCCTGGTGGCAGAATCGTCGGGGGGGAGATCTCGTTCGCCGGGAAAGACCTGCTTGCGTTGGATGAGAAGGATCTTAACACCTCCGTGCGGGGGAAGAGGATCACCCTCATTCCCCAGGATCCCTTCAATTCGTTTAATCCAGTTTTTTCCGTGGGCACGCAGATCAGTGACATCATGAAGTGGAAAGGGGAAGCCGGGGGAAACAAAGAACTCGATGAGAACAAAATCCGGGAGATGCTGGGAAAGGTTCAGATCCCGTCTCCCGGGGATCAACTCAAGAAATATCCCCATCAGTTCAGCGGCGGGCAGCGCCAGAGGCTCATGATCGCGATGGCGCTCTTGCCCTCGCCAAACCTCGTGATCGCCGATGAGCCGACTACAGCCCTCGATGTGACGGTGGAGGCCCAGATCCTCCGCCTGATGTCTGAGCTTGTTCGGGGAAAAGAGATCTCGGTTCTTTTCATTACCCATGATCTGGGCGTCGCAAGTGAAGTGTGCGAAAGAATGATCGTCATGTATGCGGGTCAGGATATGGAAGATGGTCCTGCGGAGGCGCTTTTCTCTGGCCCCCGCCATCCCTACACGGTAGAGCTTCTTGAAAGCCTTCCAAATCCCCGGGGGAATATTCGGGACATTCCCGGGGAGGTTCCGAGCCTGATCCATCCCCCGCCGGGATGTCGATTCAACCCGAGGTGTCCGGCGGCAACGGAATCCTGCTCCGCGGAAAGGCCCCGGAGAATCGAAGTGGAGCCCGGTCACTGGGTTCGCTGTTTTCATCCCGTTGGTCAAAAAACGTGACCGTGACCGTGTTGCGTATCCGTAGGAAATCAAACCCTTCAGGGCGAGGTTTCAGCCTTGCGTGGGGGCTGAAAATTCTGTAGGGGCTGAAAATCTTCAGCCCCCACAGGGTGCCGTGCGAAAGAAGACTTCTTTAGGGTGGGCATTGACCACCAGACCATCATGGAAACTCCGATTCTTGAAGTACAGGGATTAAGAAAGTACTTTCGCGGCCATGCGGGCTTTCTCAGCGGAAAGGTCCGATGGGTCAGAGCCCTCGACGGTGTTTCATTCCAAGTTTATAAGGAAGAGACGTTTGGCCTGGTCGGAGAGAGTGGCTGCGGCAAGTCGACCCTGGGGAAAACCATCCTCGGGATCTATCAACCCACGGAAGGCTCGGTGATCTTCAAGGGAAAGGTGATTAGCGGTCTTCCCAGAAAAGAGGCTAAAGAAGTCAGAAAAGATATCCAGTATGTCTATCAAGACCCGGGCGCTTCCCTCGACCCGTACTGGAAGGTGGGAAGGATACTCTCAGAGCCTCTCGTCATTCATAGCTCCCTCTCAAAGGAAACGATCCGGAAACGGGTTCGTGAGATGCTTGATGATGTTGGCCTGAAAGAAGAGCATCTGTCCCTTTATCCCCATGAGTTCAGCGGAGGGCAGCAGAGGCGACTGGGGCTCGCCCGCATCCTCTGCCTCAATCCCAGCCTGATCATCCTGGACGAACCCACTTCCGGGCTCGACGTATCGGTTCAGGCGACGATCCTCAAATTGTTCATGGAGATGAAGAACCAGTTTCATCTGACCTATATCTTCATTTCCCATAATCTCAGCGTGGTTCACATGATGTGCGACCGGATGGGAGTGATGTATGCAGGAAAGATTGTTGAGCTGGGAGAAACCCGCGGGATCTTCCGTGGCCCCATCCACCCGTACACCAAAGTTCTCCTGGCTGCGATACCGGAGGTCGGGAAAAAGCTGGACAAAGAAAAAGGACTGTCCCTTAGCGGCGAGCCGCCGAATCCCGAGAATTTTCCATCAGGATGCAGGTTCTGGCCGCGATGCGCCTACAAAATGGCTCTTTGTGAGTCTGTGGAACCTCCCCTCGAGACCCGCCCGGATGGCAGATGGGTGGCCTGCCACCTCTACAATCGTAAATCCTAAATCCAAGCACGAAATGCGAAACAATACCCGTCTCCCGGTCTCGCAATCCCGGGCCGCATCCCGCGTTGGGGGACCGACCTGCGGATCCAGAGAGACGCATGATTTGCGAATGCCCTCCGGCCACGGGGTTAAGTCAATGGACCGTAAATCCCCTGGCCATTACCCGTAGGGAACGGTTTCAAACTCTTCCCTACACACCAAACGGGCTCCCTAACCCTATCCCTGACCCGGTAAGTCCTTTTTGAAATAGACCCTTACTTTTGTGCTACACCACTCGCTCTCTCTCGAACTCATCGAGAGATCTCTCAACTTCCCGGCGGGCCCTTCTCAGGGCGTCGATGACCTTGTTTCTCCCCCGTAAGAGCTGCGTTTTTAGGAAGCGATATTCGTTCCCCTCCGGAGCAAATCGAGAGAGCTGTCGCACTGCTTCCAGATCTGGAAAAGGGGGAATAGGGACTGCCGGGTCATGGGAATATCTATCGGCCTTCGTATAATCGATAGGGATGAGGATCCGACCCAGTTCGAGAAGGCATTGATTGATCTTCTTGAAGCGTTCCGGTCTTTTTTCCCCTTTCGAATAAGCCTCCTCCAGTTGGGAGTAAAGCGGGGACAGGGCCTTCTGAAGGGCGTGAACTTCTTCTTGAACCGCCGTCAGGTCAAAGCGATCCTTCGCTATGGCCTGATAATCTCCCAAAATGTTCTCGCACGCATCCGCCCATTGGACAAAATCAAACGGAAAGATGCAGGCGTTAAGCATTCGATGTGCCGAGGCGACATAAATTCTTATATCTCTTAATAAAACTTCGGGATCGGCAACCTCCAGCGTATCATTCTCAGTGTGCCAGGCCCAGCTGTTACCTGCACACCCGCCCACGGTGTAAAACCCTTTCTCCTTCCTCACCTCTTTCGGAATGGTTGACATGAGCATGTACATGGATGTAACTCCGATATGGTTGAAGGAATAGTCCCCCGCCCGCATGGGCCGGATTCCGCGGGCTATTTTTCCTGTCACGTCATGGATGACCTTTTTGCAGAAATCATTTACCTCACTCATCCACATGACACCATCATATTCTGTGGCCCAGCGACATCCAGGGGAGTCGATGTTGATCTGGGTAATACAGTTTTCGGCAATATCGAGGGCAAAATGATCAGAGAACCAGGTAGAACCACCGTATCGGCCCGTGGAATGTCCGGGCCACCAGGCCACCTTCGCACTGCGGGACAGGCGCTTCTTAAAGAAGTTGAGAACCCTGGCAATCTCCAGACAGGCGGCATTGCCGGTGGCATTATCACCGACTCCATAATGCCACACATCGTAATGACCATGGATGAGAATGTATTTTTCGGGCTCAAGGGCTCCTTTTATCTCGGCAACAGGAATGGGGCACCTGGCCCACCGGACGGCGAGCTTTGTCTGAAGAACGACTCTCGGCTTTCCTTTTTTGCAGAGATCGATTAGCCTCTCTCCGTCGGCCCGTGCAATGCTGACGATGGGGTTTTTGGGAATTCGGTTCATATTTTCCAATGTTGGGGTGCCCCAAACCGTGCTGAAATTGGCCTCATGAATCAGGGAACCGGGGTTGATGTAGATCTGGCCCGTTGCGCCGCAGGACTCCATCTCCCAGGCCTTTTGCGGAGCAAAAATACCCTCGGTGAGAACGATCTTCCCTTTCACATCCTGGGTAACGCCTTTCATCCCCTCGGCAAAGAGATATTCCGTCTTTTCTCCTGTTTCTGTTGGGACATAAACCACCTCTCCTTCGACCGCTTCTCCTTCTGTAGAACAGGAAAAAGAAGGGGTCTTGCACCGGATCTCAAAAGGTGATGAAGATAAAACCCTAAGTCTAGCCCACTGGGGAAGGCTCAAATAGAGTTCGGGTTCATAGACCTGGTGGGAGATCCCAAGAGAGTCAAGCTCACCGGTGATATATCGAGCCGCCTCCCTTTCTCCCTCCGTACCGGAATCCCGCTTCAGGCGCGAAAAGTATTCAACCAATTTCCAGGGAACTTCCTTCGAAACCGCTTCCAACATCTCCTTTTCAAGCGAATGATCATACGCCTCAAGTAGCCATTTCATAAGAATTCCTCCTGTCGCCCTCCTTAACTCTTTTGATAGACTTCTGTGCAGACCGCATGGCTAAAGAGCCGCCAGAGTGACTGCGTGCCACCTCGTAGAGGGGATGATGGCTCCCTGGCACCGCCGATCAATCGTCACCACCCGGTCCAGGTTTTCGCCGATCAGATCAGCAATCTGGTTCTCGATCTCCTTATCCATGAGACATGTCCTCCCGATTCGGTTCTAGTGTAGTGATTCAATAATCCCTTTACAATCCGTTCGTGGTGAGCCTGTCGAACCATGAACGGAATTCATTGATATCGTTCACCCTTCGACAAGCTCAGGGCGAACGGGGTATGTAAAGAAGTGTCAGATTCGCTACACCAGTTCTAAGCCGGATACCGTCACGGCCTAAAACATAACACAGACACCCATTTTGTCAATTCTTCATCATTTCTTCGGGCTTTGTTATAATGAGGCCATCTGAAATCACGCTCGAAACTCCCTCTCCCACCGTGGCTGGAGAGGGGGGTGAGCCTGTAGGGCGGATAAAGGAGAACGTGTCCACGATGCCTTTCTTAATCGGCACAAGAGTGTCAAGGGCTCTCTCATGAATCAGGAAGATCTTCAGGTTCTCAAAGAAGCGGTGTGGCTGCTTGAAAATCCCAGTTGGGCAGCGCACATCACAAATATCATTGGAATGCCTTTTGAGTTTGCCCCCATGAAGCTTTCGAAGTTCCTTGGGAACCCCGTGACGAGGGGAACGGAGAAGGCAATCAAGCAGGCACTCTTCACTGCAGTATCGACGATGGATTACAGGTATTCCCGCCCACCGTCCAAGGGGCTGCATCAATTGGCAGCCGCTCTTTGCGGGGATTTGGGGGCTTCTTCGGTTGGCTTGGCTTCGCTTTTGAGTTGCCTGTCTCCACCGTAATCATGCTCTGTTGGCTAAACAAGAGAATTAAGATTGATTTAGTTACCTTTTGAAAGTTGTTTAAGAATTCTAAGAATTCCCAAAGCAAAAGGCGAAAAGTATCGTTTACCCGGGTAGTTAGTTGGTTCGGGAATATTTGTATTAAGGGATTTTCCTATTAATTTACCTTCTCTAGAAAGATCTCTAAAAAGAGAGGACAGGAGATATTCATCGTCGGACCAGGGAGGGATTGAAAGTGCTTTTGCCAGTCGGTCTAAAAGTAAAAAGGTCCTGGTCCAGTTTAAGTATTTTGGCATCTCCATTAGGCCAACAGCGTTAAGCAACTTTTTTTCTATTTAAAGAATAACCTGGTATTTTTTGCTCAGATGTTTTTGTTACCATCTGGGCACGTGACCATTTTTCAAGAATCGTGTAGACGTTTTTCTGGTTATAAAAAATTTCTTTCGCTATTGAATTCGAGTTGCCGCTCTCATTGACCAAAAGATAAACAAGAATTTCAGTTCGGGCATCCACGCCCAAAATATTCCGTAAAAGAAGTTGAATGAGGGATGAATGGTGAAGTCTGGGCTCCGTTGTGACATTTCTCACTGTGCGGACCGGATGGCAAGGATTCCCTCCGGGATAGGTCTGAGAGATAGACGTGGGTAAGTTTGACTTTACATATCGTTTATAATATGGCCGTGTATAGGATGTGGCGGATCGACGAACACCGACGGGTCGACAGGCAAGTTGCCTCAATCCCGAAGGCAATGCTGAAACGATACGAAAAATGGAAAGACATCGCCGCGCTTTCCGGCCGCTTCCTCTGGACTGCACAGAAATCCGAATATCCAAAGCGTTTTAATGGGTGGCCCGAGAGGCTCTTGTAATCACGCTCGTTGTCTCCGCGTGTTGCGCGCTGCGACTAACTGATTCGCCCTCCAGGGTTCCTCCTTTAAAGATTAACTCGATTTTTCTCGCCGGAGCCGTCAGGAAAGAGAGATAAATCTTTCAGCCCCGGGAGATAATCTCAGCCTCATACCTTTTCCAGCCCCTGTTTGGTTCCCCCGAGGCATATATCATTTGGGCTTTTTGGGCACGTTGAATGTTTTCGACGACAAGTACAACGCCTGGTCTACAAAGGCTGCCATTTTCTTGTTTCTACAAAACAGAGCAAATTGGGTCCGTAAACGGGAGAGGAAGATTCTATTTTCTCACCTTGAACTCTTCATCGAGCTTTTTCATTTTATCGACAATTCCGCCATATTCAAGTTCACTGTAAGGAAGCATCGAAGCGCCGGAAAAACCCTGTTGCCGAATGTCCGTTGCCTTTTGAGACACTTTATTTCTGACCCATTCCCAGTAAGGATGATCAAAGGCGTCTGCAGGTTCGGTTAACTTTCCCTGATGGACGCAAAAGGCCTGACAGCAAACAACAGGAGGACCGTCGAAGTAGGAAATGCTCGAATTCATTCGAACGGGCATCAAAGGTCCATAATGGCTTCCCCTCATGAATCCGGCGACGTAATGGCCGATGTTGAAGGGGGCTAACACTTCTCCTGTTGCCGGAAACGACCCTTGGACCCTAACCAGCATCACGGGATCGTCTTTCCCTGTATATTTACCCGCAATATTATGGAGGCGGGTCGTGCTGACGGAAACGGTAATCTCCCCATTGTTTCGAGAGTAGATTGCCTCGATGACAAATCGTTGGTTATCCCTCAAGAGGGCAGCGATGTCATAGATATCCTCCGGGGCATTTAGTTCGATGATCCGATCCCCTTCTGTGTATCCAACATCCATAATGACGAATCGAAACCCTTTGTTCATAGAAGGACTGAGCATTAACCCGGAATTGTACATCGGGTCTGCGAAGGCTAAATAGAGGGGGAGATTGTAGGCTCCGGGGTCGGTTTTATCTGCAGCAAAAAAGAGAAAGGGTTCGTTGGGTCGCTCTTCAAACTCTAATTCAGCTACAGCAGGTCCCATCCCTCTAACATTTCCTGAAAAGGAGTCTTTCAACAGGTCTTGACCCGCTCCGTAAAGCCCCTGCTCCTTGGCGACTTTGGTCCCCGTGACAAAGGCATCCCAGGCCAACTGATGAATCTTCTCGTTTCCCTTCCCCAGAGAATGAGAAAAAAGGATGGCAATGTCATCTCCTGTAAAGCTGATATAAAAATCGGTTACAACCCCTTTGCCTTTCTCAGAGATGTGATTTTGAACGGTCTTGAGTAATCGTTCGCTTGGACGGATGTGTCCCCCGATACTCCCAATATCTGCCTTGATAATCGAAAGTGTCGTTTTCATAAATCCCCCTTTCTCCTCTCTTCAGAGACGTCCCCCCTTTCCCACATTTACTTCTAAGACAAGGGAAAATGCCTGACGTTATCCGAATGGTCCGAACGCAGGTGCTGATCTCCTTCGCCCCCGGGGTTTGCTTACGATACCCGAGACAAACAACAATCGATTGGTTTTACAGAGGAATGCCGCTGCTACCGGCGGAAAATAGGGTCTCCCCGGATGCATAGCCCGGCTGGAGCGCAGCCCCCTGGAGTGCGATCGATTTTCCTGTTGCACCATGCCGTCATACCTTGGTTGCCCGTACGGTCAAGACTGCCGTATCTCCAGCGTGCAACACTTTGTCCGTAACGCTGCCCAAAACCCACCGACCGATGCCCGAGCGTCCGTGAGTCGACATGGCTATCAGGTCGATTGCATTCGCTTCAGCATATTCAAGGATCTGGTCTGCCGGAGAGCCCTGCTTGAGCACAGTTAAGGTCTTCAATCCCTTCTCCTGGAATGCCTTCCCCAGACTATCAAGATAATCCATGGCAAAGGCCCTCATCTGCTCCTCTCTTTCCCTGAAAGCGGTCGGGGACGCGGCGTAGCCCTCATAGGCTACGCCCGATGTGGGAGGGATGAAGGCCTGCAACAGGATGATCTCTGCGCCCAATACCTGAGCCAGCGCCTCCGCGTATGGAATGGCCACCTCTCCCAGCTTGGAACCATCCAATGGCAACAGAATCCTCTTCACCAGTCTTCTCTGCTGAAGGGCTGCGTTGTCGGCTCGAGCCCTGATCAGTAGCACAGGCCTGCCTGTAGCTCGAAGCACCTTGGCAGCGATATTTCCCAGAAGCCACGGACCCCGACTTGAGCGACCACGGCTCGCCATCGTTATCAGGCTGATGTTGCTTTCATCGGCGTACCGCAGTATTTCGCTGGCCGGTCTGCCGAGAAGAACCTCGCTCTTCACCCTGGCCTCTTCCCTGGCTCCCCAGTCCTTGAGCTGGCGTTTCACCTGTTCCTCCATGCGCTCCAGGTAAGAGCGGTAGAGATGATCCGTCTCGACAGCGGCCTGCTCGGAGACGCTCGCCAGAATAATCTCCGCCCCGACTTTGGCGGCAATCTCCTCAGCGTACGGCAGAGCAATTTCCGCTTCGCTCGATCCATCCAATGGAACCAATATTCTTTCGTACATATTGTTTACCTCCTCGTATAATGTATTTTAAGGATGAACGTAATTTGGAACTATGGTTCGACAAGAGGCAACATTATACTAAAGGTGATCTGTCCCTCCCTGGACTCTGCCCACATTTTCCCTCCCATATTTTTGACCAATCGGGTGCTGATGTGAAGCCCCCTTCCTCTGCCTTCCCCAAGAACAAATTGATCTTTTTCCTCTTCCGAAATCTGAACCGTATTATTGATCTCGACCACGGCCCAGGGGGCCTTACGATAGGATCGAATAGAAAGTTCTCCTCCTTCTTCAGGAATTGCATTGGAAGCGTTGTTAAGGAGATT
>Ga0315282_10014485_pt1 | contig 11724 bp, 5 predicted proteins | sample YL17G07_20_MG_FD_203693 | JGI IMG/M metagenome (GOLD analysis project Ga0315282, IMG submission 203693) | Sediment microbial communities from Yellowstone Lake, YNP, Wyoming, USA - YL17G07_20 | ecosystem: Environmental > Aquatic > Freshwater > Lake > Sediment | place: USA: Wyoming | collected...
GACGAAAGTCCGGGTGATATTGTCTTATATCAAGGGAGGAGCTACAAAGTTTATCGAGGGATGGGATCATTGGAGGCAATGAAGGAGGGGAGTCGGGATCGGTACTTTCAAGGAGACGTAGAGAGTGAGGCCAAATTGGTTCCAGAAGGGATTGAGGGAAGAGTTCCTTACCACGGCGCCCTTTCCTTTTGTGTTCAGCAACTCATCGGAGGCCTCAAGGCCGGGATGGGATATCTGGGTGCGAAGAATATTCAGGCATTAAAAGAAAAAGCAAGATTTGTTCGGATCACCTCGTCCGGTTTAAAAGAGAGCCACGTCCACGACGTCGTCATAACCAAAGAGGCCCCAAATTATCGATTGGAGTAACCAGGACATCCCTAACAACTCCGTCCCAAAGGTGGGTCAAAAAATATCGTTTGTCAAGCGAAGCCTTTTGGTAAGGGCTTCCATGGACTTTAAGGGAATGATCTATTGATGAAAAAGACATTTTTTGTGTTCATCATTTTGATTTTTTCTTTCCTCTATTACCTGGGTTTCCTGACGCGAAGTGAGACCCTGCCATTCTCAAAAGAATTTTTTTCAATAGAGAGCCCTTCTGCCACAGACCTGGCATCGGAACTCAAAAAGACCTTACCTGTTACAAAAAAAGAACTGGATCAACTCTATCAATTAAAATTGGACAAGGGGATCAGGAATCTTCCCATTCTCTCTTACCTGTTGATCCGAGAAGCAGAACAGGCCGGAAAGGATAGGAACCGCGACCAGGCGGTTGAGATAGCTACCTCTTCCGTCAAATTTTCACCCGAATTACCTCAGCCCTATTTCGAACTGGCACGAGCCCTATGGAATCAAAACCATTTTCAACTCGATAAAATCATTTCCGCGTTTTCCAAAGGGGTCAAGGCAGAATTTCACCACTATCCCAGTTCCCTTCACTTTTTTTATGATGTGTTCTACATCTTATCCAATGCGATCCTCCTGACGTTTATGATTTTTGGAATGGTAATCGTAATAAGATATTTCCCGCTTTATTTCCAAACGATTCGAAAAGCTTTAAGCCAAGGGATCTCTGCGCTACTTTTAAGTGGCCTCAAAGTTTTCTTCCTCTTCATCCCCTTCTTTCTTCGCTTGGACATACTCTGGGCCATCCTTTTCTGGTCCATTTTATTATGGGGCTATGTGGCGAAGCGGGAGAAGCAATTCCTTCTGGTCTTTCTCATCCTGTTGGTTTACCTTCCCTTTTTCCTCCGTTCCTCCTCCACTTTTTTAAATGGGCCCTCTTCGGATCTCATCTTGAGAATGCATCAGGCGAACCATGAGGATTGGGACAGGGCGACTGTGGAAAAATTGCGGACATGGCTATTAACCTATCCAAATGATGCCGAAGTTCTTTTTACCCTTGGGTTGATAGAGAAAAGGCAAGACCGTTACCCTCTGGCAGAAGAATTTTATAAGAAGGCAATTCAACAGGCCCCTAAATCCAGCGAGGCCCTTTCCAATCTTGGAAATGTCTATTTGGCTCAAAAACAAACCCAGTTGGCCGTTGCTTCCTATCAACAAGCAATCGACTTAAATCCAGGTAAGGGAGCTTATTATTACAACCTTTACCGGGCCTATACTCAGGAGGGTTTATTATCAGGAAAACTCGATCAGGCCTTACAAAGAGCACAAAAGTTAGACGCACAACTCGTTAAAGATTATTCAGAGATTGACTCTCCTAATATCAATCGGTTGGTGGTTGATGAGGTTCTGACCACCCAAAGACTTTGGAATAGATTTCTGACCTACTTCTCTGGAAGAGAAGGATTTTTGTTCTGGTTGTTTAAGGGCTGGTTCGATAAGATCCCATCGAAGGTACCTCTTTTGGTGCCACTCGTATTCCTGGGATTCTTAATCGGGATGTCCAGCTACGTTCAGACGAAACGATTCTTAACCAGATGTCCAATGTGTGGAATCCCTACTTACCGGCTCTACTCAGGAACTTCGGAAAAGGAATTCATCTGTTTTAATTGCAATCGTATTTTTATTCAAAAGGAAAAGCTCCATCCAAGGATCACCGAAAAGAAGTCTCTTCAGGTGCGCCAATTTCAAGAACAAGACCAATTCATGACCAGATTTCTCTCTTTCTTTTTCGTCGGGTTTGGGTACTTGTGGAAGGAGCACTTTTTTAAAGGGCTCATTTTTCTCTTTTTATTTTTCATTTTTATTTTAAGGTTTATCTATTGGAATGGGGTGATCCCTTCTTCCATCGCTCAGCTGTCCCTAAACCTTTGGAGAATGATCTTCTGGGGAGCTCTATTTATCATTTTTTATCTCCTCTCCCTTCGACAGATCTATCGACTCAAACCGAGATTCGTAACCGAAAATGACCATTCACCCTCCTCAGGGGGAAAGGGGAGGGTATAGACTCTGGCAGTGAAATTTGGGGCTACGACGCCTTTGGACTTAGCAAGTGAAGCCCGTCAGAGGACGCGGCTTCCAGGTTATGTAATATCTTTTAGTGTCTCTTTCTGCCTGCCGCTAGGCAGGTACCTCGCCTATCCCGCTTTGGGGGACAAACAGGTTGGGACCTACGGGGGACGTTCCAGTCAAAGGAGAACCTCATGGCCCTTCAGGGGAATTTAAAAGACTTTAGCATTACAGAAATCCTACAATTGATCGGGCAACAGCTCAAAACAGGAGTCTTAAAAATTAGTAGGGGGAAGAAATTAGTTGAGATTCATTTTGTTGATGGGATGATCGTCCATGTCCACTCTAATTATCGAGGGAAGCAGGATCTCATCGGTGAAATATTGGTGAAAGCCCAATTCATTACCCAAGAACAGTTGGATCGGGTATTAAGGATTCAAAAAGAGACGCTCAAATACGTGGGGGAGATTCTTGTCGAACTCCAACTGGTGATGAAAGGCGATGTGTTGAAGGTTATTTCAACACAGGTTTATGAAACCATCTATGATGTCTTTTGGTGGGAAGAGGGTGAATTTTACTTCGATCTTAAACTCGTGGAGAGTTATAAAAAAGTTCCCTTCGCTCTTAGCCCGGAACAGGTTTTATTAAATATTTTACGAATGGTGGACGAATGGTCAGAGATTGAGAGGAAAATTTTTTCCCCCAATCTGGTGTTGCGGGAAACTCATGGAGGCCAAGGGGGTTCTGTCGATGCGCTGTCTCTCCCAAATGATTTAAGAAAAGAACTAACCTCTGAACAGGAATTAATCTACAAGTTAGTGGATGGTACTCGTACGGTTCAAGAAATTATTGACCGAAGCCTATTAGGAAAATTCAACGCGAGTGAAATATTATCCTATCTGTCAGAAGTAGGACTGATTGAAATCGCAGGCGTCCAGACCCCAAGCCTCGTCCAAAAAGTGAGGAGGGTTAACCTTAGAGAGGGCCTCCCCTTTGCTTATTTTTGGGGTTTTTTACTTTTGATCTTCATCCTCCTTGTCTTTTTTGCACCCAATCTTTTAGGCCATTTTTTTGATTCGGGAATAGAACGAGTGGATATTGAAATTCCTACTCATTTCGCTCAACAGACTCAATTGGATCGAATCAAAAATGCCTTAGAAATTTATTACTTGGAAAAGGGAAGCTATCCCAATCACCTGGAGGAATTGGTCTCCGTCCAGTTACTTCGAAAGGGCGACCTCTTTTATCATAGAGGGATTTCCTATCAATATGAATTAAGAGATGGAAAATATCTTTTGAAACATTAAATGAAACCAATTCCAAAAGCCCACTTCGATAAGATTCTCATTCTTGATTTTGGTTCCCAATATACCCAACTGATTGCCAGAAGGGTAAGGGAATGCCAGATTTATAGCGAAATTCATCCCTATAATATTCCTATGGAAAAAGTAAGATCCCTGTCTCCAAAGGGGATGATTTTTTCTGGAGGACCTGCCAGTGTTTATGAAAAGAACGCCCCTCTATGTGATCCTGCCCTTCTAAGGATGGGGATTCCCATTTTGGGAATTTGCTACGGGATGCAACTGATCGGTTACTTATTGGGAGGAGAGGTCACCCGTTCGGAAAAAAGGGAATACGGGAAAGCCAGATTGATCCTTGATCGGAAGGGGAGATTGTTCAAACACATTGGGAGAAAGGGGAGTCCACTTGCAGTATGGATGAGCCATGGGGATCAGATCAGGGCATTACCCTCTGGATTTCATGCCATTGCCCATTCGAGGAATACCCCCTTTGCTATCATTGAAGATCCCCTAAGGAAGATTTATGGGCTCCAATTTCATCCAGAGGTGGTTCATACCCCGAAGGGCCACGAGATTATCGAAAATTTCCTTTTCAACATTTGTGGATGTTCCAACCTTTGGACGATGCGATCTTTTTTAGAGCAGACGATCAGTGACCTGAGGAGAAGGCTTCGATCAGGAAAAGTGATTTGTGCATTAAGCGGAGGGATCGATTCCACTGTAGTCGCCCTTCTCCTTCACAAGGCGGTGGGTGACCGTCTGACGTGTATTTTTGTGAATAATGGTTTATTGAGGAAGAATGAAGCCTCTCAGGTGGTGAATTTATTTCTGCATCATTTTAAAATACCATTAATCTACGTAAATGCAGAAGACCATTTTCTTAAGAAATTAAAGGGCGTGATCGATCCGGAGAAAAAAAGGAAAACCATTGGAAAAGAATTTATTTTCATCTTTGAAAGGGAGGCAAAAAAGATTGGGGGGGTGGAATATTTAGCCCAAGGGACGCTCTACCCAGATGTCATCGAAAGCATTTCATCGAAAGGGCCCTCCGCCACCATCAAGAGCCATCACAACGTGGGAGGGTTGCCAAAGAAGATGAGATTGAAATTAGTGGAACCCCTCCGAGAATTGTTTAAAGATGAAGTGAGACAATTAGGCAAGGTGTTGGGGCTGACCGATGAAATGATAAAGCGCCAACCCTTTCCGGGCCCTGGCCTCGCCATTCGAATTATCAGGGAGGTCAATAGAGAAACGTTAGACATTGTGAGGGCTGCGGATGAGATTGTGATGGAAGAGATGAAGAAGGCTCATCTGTCGGACCAGGTCTGGCAGTCCTTTGCGATTTTACTTCCTATAAAGACTGTTGGCGTGATGGGAGACGAGCGGAGCTATGAGAATGTGATCGCACTAAGGGTTGTTGGGAGCCAAGATGGGATGACGGCAGATTGGGTAAGGCTCCCCTACAAAGTCTTGGGGGACATATCGAATCGGATTATTAATGAAGTGAAGCGGGTTAATCGCGTCGTTTATGATATCAGTTCTAAACCACCCAGCACGATTGAATGGGAATAAATAGTCTCATAGTCCTTAGTCCGAGACTCGAATAGTCGAGGATCAACAACTACTGGACTGCAAGACTAAAGACTATATGACTATACGACTATGGGACAGGTTTTAGTAAGCGTTAAGGTATATGCAACATTCAAATTTTGTTCATCTTCATGTTCATAGCCAATACAGCCTATTAGATGGCGCCATTCGATTCGAAGAGGTCTTCGATTTATCCAAAAAATATCGGATGGCCGCTCTGGCTCTGACCGATCACGGAAATATGTTTGGAGTGATCGAATTTTATCAGATGGCCATCAAGCATGGAATCAAACCCATCGTGGGTTGTGAGGTTTATGTTGCGCCAGGAAGCCGATTTGAAAAGAAGAGTACGAGAGACACAGAAGGAGCTTATCATTTGACCCTGTTGGTCAAGAATCGGATTGGCTACTTCAATCTCATAAAATTAGTCAGCCTCTCCTATCTCGAGGGATTTTATTACAAACCCCGGGTGGATAAAGAACTTTTGAGTAAACATAACGATGGGTTGATTGCTCTCAGCGGTTGTTTGAAGGGAGAGATCGCAGTCTACGCTGGTCGAGGAGAGATGAAGAAGGCTCTCCAGTCAGCCGAGGAATATGGCAGGATATTTGATCAACGGCGGTTTTTTATCGAAATCCAAAATAACGGGATAGAAAATCAGCTGACGTTAAACAATCGACTTCTGGAGATTGCTCAGGAACTCTCTCTTCCCATTGTTGCGACCAACGACTGCCACTACCTCCACCGCAAGGATGCCAAGGCCCATGAGGTTCTCCTCTGCATTCAGACAGGAAAGACCCTCACCGATAACGATCGGATGAAATTTTCATCAGATGAATTTTATTTTAAATCGGCCGAGGAAATGGCGGATCTTTTTAAAGATACTCCAGAGGCATTAAACCATACGATGGAGATCGCGGAGCGATGCAACCTGGAATTGAAATTTGAGGAGAAGCATATCCCAAAAATTTCGGTTCCCTCAGGAGAATCCTTAGAAAGCTATTTGGAAAAGCTTTCTCGTGAAGGACTGGAGAGAAGGCTCGCTCCCCACCGGGAGGGAAAAGATTTTAAGGAACGATCCGCTCACTATGGGACCCGCCTGCAAGAGGAACTGAAAATTATTAAGTCCATGGGATATTCAGGATATTTTTTGATTGTGGCCGATTTTATCAATTTTGCGAAAAATCAAAGAATTCCCGTCGGTCCCGGGAGGGGTTCAGCCGCTGGAAGCCTGGTGGCCTACGCGTTAAACATCACCGATTTGGATCCGATCGAATATGATTTAATTTTTGAAAGATTCTTAAATCCCGGGAGAAAGAGCAGCATGCCCGATGTGGATGTCGATTTTTGTATGGAGGGAAGGGACGATGTGATCCGATATGTGATGGATAAATATGGGAAGGAAAATGTAGCTCAAATCATCACCTTCGGCAAAATGCAGGCAAGAGCAGTGATCCGGGATGTCGGGCGTGTCATGGATATCCCCTATGCGGAAGTGGACCGGATTGCCAAGCTCATTCCCAATACATTAAACATTACCCTCGACCAAGCCTTGAAACAAGAGCCGAGATTGGAGGAAGGGGTCAAGAAAGATTCCAGAATGGCATCCCTGTTTAATATCGCGAGATCCTTAGAGGGCCTGAGTCGGCACGCTTCTACCCATGCAGCAGGGGTGGTCATCTCAAATAAGCCATTGATGGAATACCTTCCCCTCTACCACGGACAGAACGGGGAAGTGATGACCCAATATCCCATGAAGGATGTTGAAAAGATTGGATTGGTCAAATTTGACTTTTTGGGACTCAAGACTCTTACCGTGGTCAACAATACGATTCGACTCATCGAGAAGGAAAGAGGAGTGAAGATTGAGATTTCGCAACTTCCCTTAGATGATCTGGAGACGTTCGCCTTATTAGGATCAGGATCTGCGCTTGGAATATTTCAACTGGAGAGTTCTGGAATGAGGGATTTGCTGACCAAATTAAAACCTGAAAGTTTCAGAGATATTATCGCTCTCGTTGCTCTTTACCGGCCCGGCCCCTTGGCTAGTGGGATGGTGGAAGAGTTTATTAAGAGGAAACATGGTCAAGGCCTCATCCGGTATGACCTTCCGGAATTGAAAGAGATATTGGAGGAAACGTACGGCGTCATCGTCTACCAAGAGCAGGTGATGAGGATTGCAAGTTCTTTGGCCAATTTCAGTCTGGAGGATGCCGATATTCTAAGAAGGGCAATGTCCAAAAAAGATCCCAAAGAGATGGAGATGCAGAAAGAGAAATTTCTGGAGGGAGCGCGAAAAAATCGATTCCATCTGACCAAGGCGGAGAAGATATTTGACCTGATGTCCAAATTCGCTGAATATGGTTTCAATAAATCCCATAGTGCCGCCTATGCGCTCATTGCCTATCAAACCGCATTTTTGAAGGCTCATTACCCGATGGAGTTCATGGCCGCATCGCTCACCAGCGAGGTTCAGAACCCAGATAAAATTGTCAAATATATTGCAGAATGTCGAGAGATGGGGATTGATATTTTACCGCCTGATATTAATGAAAGCTATAAAAATTTTACGGTGAGTGGAAGTCAAATTCGATTTGGTTTAACTGGGGTGAAAAACGTAGGGGATGCGGCTGTAGATGGTGTCCTTCAAGAAAGAGAAGAAAGGGGTAAGTTTAAATCCTTGTTCGACTTTTGTAAAAGAGTCGATTCAAGGAAAGTGAATCGGCGGGTGATCGAAAGTTTGATTAAATGCGGCGCTTTCGATTTCGCAAAGGTCCATCGGTCTCAGATGCTGACCGCCCTGGAGGAGTTTCTCGAGCGGTCCCAATGGGTCCAACGAAAGAAAGATGAGGCCCAGATGAATATGTGGATGCCCACCCTGAAGGAAACGGAGGAGAGCTATCCCGAGATCGATGAATTTCCAGAGGATCAACTGATTGTATTTGAGAAGGAGACGATCGGATTTTACATCTCCCGGCATCCCCTGTCACGCTATCAAGAGGAAATTAAAAAATATACGGACGAGGACACCTCCACCCTTTCCAAACTCCCCAATGGGGTAGAAGTAAAGATTTGTGGTCTCGTCAGCGGTTTGAAAGAGATCAATACCAAAAAAGGGGATCGAATGGCCTTTTTAAATTTAGAGGATATGAAGGGATTTGTCGAGGTCATCCTTTTCCCCGATGTGTTTAAAGCCGCTTTGCCCTATTTAAGGGGGGGAGATCCCATACTCGTTCGAGGAGTACTGGATCTCTCCGAGGAACATGTCAAAATAAAAGGTGCGGAGGTTCATGCTCTTTCTGAGGTTTCTCTCCCTTCGATAAAGACCCTCCATTTAAAAATCCTGCTTTCCTCGCTCACTCCATCCCAGCTTTCAGATTTAAAGGAAATTATCATCGCTCATAAAGGGTACTATCGCGTGCTTCTCCACTTGGTCAATGGAAAACAACAGGAGGCGGTGATCGCTTTTTCAAACCACTACACGGTCGATCCCACCCAGGAGTTTCAAAATAAAATTAAACATCTTTTTAAATCTCCTCTCCTTTCTTTTGAATAAACCCCGTTAGAGAGGATGGGCCTTTTACCCTGCCTTTCTAACGGGATTAAGATTTTATTTATATCATCCCCGTCCTAAATGCTGGGGCTTTCTAACAGGTTACACAGGCTTACAAATGGTAAGACACTATTTGGATTTTGAAAAACCGCTGGTTGAGCTGGAAAGAGAGATCGAAGACTTAAAAAGGTTCTCTAGAGGCAAACAACTCCATTTCAACGAGCAATTAAAAAATTTGGAGGATAAATTCCATCGATTACAGAAAGAAATATTCTCCAATTTAACCGGCTGGCAAATTACACAACTGGCCCGGCATATCGACCGACCCAGGCTCTCCCACTATATTCAATGGATGTTTGAACATTTTATCGAACTTCATGGGGATCGAACCTATGGAGATGATCCAGCCATGATGGGGGGGATCTCTAAGTTTAACGGTCGATCGGTGGTCCTCATCGGTCACCAGAGGGGAGCCGATGCAAAGGAGATGGCCTATCGGAATGCCGGGATGCCCCACCCCGAGGGGTATCGGAAGGCCTTAAGGCTGATGAAAATGGCAGAGGAGTTTAAAAAGCCTGTTCTGACGATGATCGACACACCCGGTGCTTTTCCTGGAGTGGGCGCCGAAGAGAGGGGGCAAGCCGAAGCCATTGCAAAAAATCTCAAAACCATGACGACGCTCCGGACTCCTATCGTCACCACTGTGATCGGAGAAGGGGGAAGTGGAGGAGCCCTGGCCATTGGGATTGGAGATCGAATCGTGATGTTAGAGTATTCCATCTATTCTGTGATTACACCGGAGGGGTGTGCGGCGATTCTGTGGAAAGACGGCAGAAAGAAAGAGGTGGCAGCAGAATCATTAAGATTGACTGCGAAGGATTTATATCGATTGGGGGTGATCGATAAGATTGTAAAGGAGCCATTGGGAGGGGCCCATCGCAACCCAAAAGGAATGGCAGACTCCCTCAAAGAAGTAGTGGAGCGGTATTTAAAAGAATTAGAAAGTATGGATATTGAAGAACTACTAAAGAACAGGTATGAGAAGTTTAGAAAGATAGGGGTTTTCATCGACGGCGGAACCGGATGATGGACTGAAATCCAAATGTTAAAATCCCTGCCTACCGGCAGGCAGGCAAATGCCAAAATTGAAATTTCAAAACTATGTCATTAAGTCACTAAGTCAGTAGTCATTGAATGACTTAATTACCCAATGACTAAATAACTGATTATTGCACTTTGCCATTTGACATTTTATTGTATGCCATCAAAGATTCACATCTTACCAGAACAGGTTGCCCAAACCATTGCCGCGGGAGAGGTGATTGAGAGGCCCGCCTCTGTCGTTAAAGAGTTGATGGAGAACGCGATCGACGCGGGGAGTTTAGAGATCATTGTAGAGTTAAAGACAGGCGGCCTGCAACTCATCCGGGTTTATGATAATGGAGAGGGAATCGATCGCGAGGATGTTCCCCTTGCCCTGCAACGATACGCAACCAGTAAAATCCAAAAAACGGAGGATCTCTACGCCATTCATACGTTAGGGTTCAGAGGAGAAGCTCTGCCCAGCATCGCTTCTGTGTCGAAGATGACCATTAAAACCCGAGTTCCGGATTCCATCAGCGGAACGAAAGCTGTCTGTGAAGGAGGTGAAATAAAAGGTATTTCTGAGGTTGGATGTCCCCTTGGGACAGAGATCGAGGTCCAAAATATCTTTTATAACATTCCTGTAAAAAGAAAGTTTTTAAAATCGATTCGTTCGGAACTTCGCTATTGTTTAAATCACTTTCTCAGATTGAGTCTTTCTCATCCCTCGGTTACATTCAAATTCATTCATGACGGTCGAATGCTTTATGAGCACCTGAAAACGGAATCTCCCTTGGTTCGCATCGAAGCCATTTTAGGGAGAGAGATGGTAGACCACCTTCGAAGGTGTGAATTTGATGACGGGGAGATCAGGATTATAGGTTTTACAAGCCTCCCTTCCATCGCAAAAGGGAATACGGATGGAATTTATTTATACGTCAATCGACGATTTGTGAAAGATCGAATGATTTATAAGGCCATCATTGAAACTTATCGGCATATCCTCCCGGCCGGCAAATTTCCTGTCGTCATCTTATTCATTACCATCCCCCCTTTTGCCGTGGATGTGAATATCCATCCTACAAAGGCAGAGGTGAAATTTAGAGATCCAGAAAGGGTCTTTCGTGCCGTGGCCGAGACTCTCCGCTCTATCCATGAGGGAAAAGCCCTTTCAGCTGAAGTTGTGCCCAAAGGAGGGCAGGGAGATTTTGCCTATGGCCAGCCCCTCCAAGAATCCTTCCTCTCAGTGACACCTTCTTTTGTCTACCCACCGCTGACAGGGGGGCACGAAGGAGAAACAGCTCCGATCGTTAGAGAAGAGGGGAGGGTTGAATGGAGGGTGGAAGCGAAATCCCCCTTTCGTATTTTGGGACAGGTTCAAGGAACCTTTATTCTCTGCGAAGGGGAGAAGGGAGTCATCTTTATCGATCAACATGCGGCCCATGAGCGGATCCTTTTTAATCGATATAAAAATCAATATGAAACAAAATCTATTGTTTCAGAGAAATTTCTCATGCCTGTCCCCATAGAATTATCCACGGAAGAATCATTCATTTTAGACTCCCATCTTGAAGAATTTCAATCGATGGGATTTGAAATTGACCCGATCGGCGAAAAGGTCTATGCCATCCGATCCAAACCCTCTTCTATCGATCAAAAAGATCCGAAAACAACGGTCAGAGAGATACTGGAGGAGCTCTCTTTTTTAAAAAGAGAAGGGAAGGGGGCAGAAGCCATCGATACCATCCTCATCACTCTGGCTTGCCATTCTGCCATTCGAGGAAATTT
>Ga0315282_10014487_pt1 | contig 11723 bp, 9 predicted proteins | sample YL17G07_20_MG_FD_203693 | JGI IMG/M metagenome (GOLD analysis project Ga0315282, IMG submission 203693) | Sediment microbial communities from Yellowstone Lake, YNP, Wyoming, USA - YL17G07_20 | ecosystem: Environmental > Aquatic > Freshwater > Lake > Sediment | place: USA: Wyoming | collected...
ATTCTGAGTAATCGTTTTTGTCATAGGGGTGTGGTTTGAAGAGGATGCCGACATCCATGTGTGTCTGTTCGAATTGTTCTGCAATCTTGATAACGAAGTTTTGAATTTCGGATGCGACTATCCATTGGGAGGTAAAAAGAATATTATGAGGAAATGGGATAAGTATTTCCTTTTGGTGAGAATCAGTTTTTTTCCTTTCTTTGAGGTGCTTCTCCATATAAAGAAATCCTGTCGAAAAAACCTTGTTAGGTTCAAACAAGTTTCCGTTTCTTACCATATCTGTAAAAATGTCACCATGTGTTAGAAGATATTCCGGGACGCAATCTTTATTATTGGAAGGCATAGTTTTTCGATAAGCAGGAAGATAAGCATCAATCAGGCCATGTTGTAGTTCGATAGAGAGTATACTAAGTTCCCGGCAGGCCTGTGATAGCGCCATGGGGAATCTGCCATATCCACATCGTATGAGAACTGCTTTTGGTCTTATCTTATTAAGGATGTCGTGGAGGTACTCTTTGATAAAAACAAAGACGGTGATGAAATCGTATATGTCTTTGGTGAGTGTGTTTTCTTCAATAGAAGCAGCAGAGCAGATAAACCCGATAATGTCCTGGAGGACTTCTTCTGATTGTAGGATATAGTTCTTGTGGTTAGTGAATTGGTGGATAAGAAGATTCCAAAAAGTTTTTGTGGAAAACGGGATGTGTATTTGGATGTATTTTCGTGAGTATACAGGTTGGTCGTATTTTCTTCGATACCCTGTGGCTTCTGGCCATTCAAAGACAGCAAGGTTATCCCCAAGAATATCATAAAGGGGATCTAGGTAGATGTCGTAGTAGGTGCCGTTGTAGAGTTTTCTGCTTTCGCCACTGGAGAAGCCGCAAACCGTGATGTTTTTTGGCAGAATAAGAGGTGTAAGACTTTCTTTGAAAAGAGAAAAAAATGATTTAATGCTGTTTTTATTTAGTTTTTTTTGTGTAGTTTTTCCACCGAGTTTCTGGAAATTGGAGTATAAAAAGATACGTAGGAGATTCCATATTTTTGTTCCATCGGGAAGAGTGATTGCATCTGTTTGAAAGTTTTTTTCTATGTCTTCAATGAGTTGATATGCAGTCTGATTGTTGATTTTCCCGGAGACACGCAGGTCGTATTCATTGTAGAACGTGATGATGTGCTGCGCAAGCTGTTCAACGGTGTTCATGTTCATGGGCATGTCACATTTGTGTTAAACTGGTAGTGTCATTAATGTTAAATACGTTCTGTCGATTTCCTGAAGGGATGGCTGAGCAATATCCGAAAGTATCGTTCCTGATGCCTATCTTGAATGAGGAAAAAACACTTGGGCAGTGCTTAAATTCCTTACTCGCTCTTGAGTACCCGCAGGAGAAAATAGAGATTTTACTTGCGTTGGGGAACTCCACGGATAATACCCGGAAGATTGCTGAACAGTACGCAAAGAACCATACGAATATCAAAATCCTTGAGAATCCGACCGGTAATACCGCGATCGGTCGTAGTCTCTGCATCGAGCATGCGACCGGTGAGATGCTGATGAATTACTCTGGTCACGTGATCGCGGAAAGAAACCTGCCTCAGGTGCTTGCCGTGAAACTGCAGAGCCTGCCCGCTGATGTCGCAGCGGTTGGCTGCTCGAATCTTTCTCCGGGGAGACAGAATTTTGTCGGTGAGGTGTCCGGTGCAACGTTTCTGAGTTTCATGGGTGGTCGAAATTTTTTTTCTCAAAACGCGGTGTTCCCCGATGAAAGATACACGGATCATCTGTCGTTCTCCTGTTACCGGAAGGAAGCGGTGCAGAAGGTCGGCGGGTTTGACCCAAATTTTTGGTGTGGTCAGGATTACGAGCTTGACATCAGGCTGCGAAAGGCAGGGTATAAAATCCTGTACACACCCAAGACCAAGGTGTATCATTTTAAGAGAGATTCGGTGCGCTCATTATGGCGGCAGATGTACCGGTATGGGATCGCACGGGCGAAGATGGTGAAGAAACATCACGAGACGCTTCGGTTTTACTATTTACTCGGTCCCGTGTTTATCCTCGGTGCTCTCCTTATCGCGATTCTTACTGTTATTCAAGTGTTGCCGCTGTGGGTGATCCCTGGTCTTATTGTCGCATACGTTCTCCTTTCATTGGTCAGTACGTTGCAGATTACCCGGAAACCAAGTGTCGTGGTGAGTAGCGTTTTGTTTTATTTGTTGATTCATGTGGGGTATGGCGCGGGGTTCCTCAGAGGTATCGTGTATAGCAAACTGTAAGGGAGCCGCATTCTTAAATAGGGATGAAGAATATCGGTAGGCCGAGACGTTCTCTTCATAAGAAACACGGGTAAAGATATGAGGAAGTTAGCTATCGCGGTGGTCGGTGTTGGCCACATCGGGACCCAGCATGCAAGACATGCGAATGCTTTTGGTAGGTTAGTTGCTGTCTGCGATATTAAACAGGACCGGGTGCGATCAGTCGCGCGGCAGTACAATTGCAAGTATTATGTGTCTCTTGATGATCTGCTGATGAATGAGAAGCAGCTTGATTTAGTGTCGATTTGTACCCCCAATGGTCTTCATGCAGAGCATTCCATAAAAGCGTTGAAAGCAGGGTGTAACGTGTTATGTGAAAAGCCTATGGCGACGTCGGTGCGTGATTGTGAGCGGATGATTCATGCCGCCGAGGAAACCAATAAACGGTTGTTCATCGTGAAGCAGAATCGTTTCAATCCTCCTGTGAAAGCATTGAAGAAGGTCATCGACGAGGGTAAGTTAGGGAATATTCTCAACGTGCAGGTGAATTGCTTCTGGAACCGAAACCAGGAGTACTATCGGTCGTCTGACTGGCGTGGGAAGCTAAAAATGGACGGCGGGACGCTGTTCACTCAGTATAGTCATTTTATTGATCTGTTGTATTGGTTGATTGGTGATGTTGAAGAGGTACGAGCGTTCACCGATAATTTCCTCCATAAAGACGTCATTGAGTTTGAGGATACGGGAGTTGTGATCCTGAAGTTTACCAATGGTGCCGTAGGTACTATTAATTTCACAATCAACAGTTACGGGAAGAACATGGAAGGCTCGATAACCTTGTTTGGTGAGAAGGGGACCGTAAAAGTCGGTGGTCAGTATCTGAATATCCTAGAGTACCAGTCGATCGAGGGGTACGAGATTACGGGTCTTGAGCAAGGCAATCCGCCGAACATTTATGGGTCGGTCAAAGGGTCGATGTCGAATCACGATAAGGTCTATGAAAATGTGATTGATGTGCTTGTGCACGGGGGTAGTATCGCGACTGATCTTTTAGATGGGTTGAAGACCGTGCAGATTATCGAGAAAATCTATAAGGCTGCGGGGAAAACCCATAGTCATTAAGGAAGAGAGTATGAAAAATAAACCGACGATCAAGAAATCAGGGATCCGTGATGTGACGTTCGGGGAGAACGTCACGGTGGTCGAGCCAGTGAATATGTACGAATGCGAGATTGGTGATGATTGTTTCATCGGCCCGTTTGTGGAGATCCAGAGGAACGTGAAAATCGGGAAGAACTGCCGGGTCCAATCACATGCGTTTATCTGTGAACTCGTGTCTATCGGTGATTACTGCTTTATCTCCCATGGTGTGAAGTTTGTGAACGATTTGTTTTCCCTCGGGAAACCCGCAGGCGGTGATAAATCACTGTGGCGGCCGACACGAGTAGGTAATTACGTATCGATCGGGACGAACGCGACGATCCTGCCGGTAACGATCGCTGATAACGTGGTGATTGGCGCAGGGTCAGTGGTTACAAAGGATCTGCTTGAGCCTGGAGTGTACGTGGGGAACCCGGCGAGGATGCTTCGGTCGTTGAAGTAAAGGAGGACGAGCAGCAAATGAATATACCTCTTGTTGATTTGAAGGCAAATTATCTTTCCATAAAACCCGAGATTGATAGAGCGATTCAAGGCGTGCTTGACAGCACGTCGTTTATCATGGGGCCGTATGTGAAAAAGTTTGAGGAGGATTTCGCACGGTTCTGTGGTGTGAAACATGCGATCGGGTGTGCGAATGGGACCGCTGCGATTCATCTTGCGCTTCTTGCCGCTGGTCTGAAAAAAGGCGATGAGGTGATCACAGTTCCGAACACATTTATTGCGACCACCGAGTGTATTTCCTATGTCGGTGGGACGATCAAGTTCGTCGATGTGGTGCCTCAGACCGCCCTGATTGACCTTGAGAAACTGAAAAAAGCGATTACTCGGAAAACCAAAGCGCTTATTATTGTTGATTTGTACGGCCAAATGCCTGACATGGACCAAATCAAGGAAATCGCACAGGACCATGATCTTTTTTTAATTGAGGACGCGGCGCAGGCACATGCCGCTGAATGGAAGGGGCATCAGCCCGGGTATTACAGCGATATCGCATGCTTTAGCTTCTTCCCCGCGAAGAATCTCGGGTGCTTTGGTGATGGTGGTGGTGTCGTGACGAACGACAGCGAGCTTGCGGAACGGATACGATTATTGGTGAATCACGGGCGGATCACGAAATACGAGCATTGCATTGAAGGATATAATTATCGGTTGGACGCGCTGCAGGCTGCGATCCTTGATGTGAAACTCTCTCATCTGGCGAAATGGACTGAGCTTCGCAGGGCACACGCCCGGTTCTATGATACACATCTTCCACAGAACGTGGGTCGGATCATCGAGGCTCCGGGGGCGAAGCATGTGTATTACATGTATGAAATCCGGGTTGGGCCTCGTGACACGCTCATGAAGTTTCTGAAGGGACAGGGAATTGAATGCGGGATTCATTATCCGTTGCCGTTGCATCTCCAGCCTGCGTACGCCAGCCTTGGGTTCAAAAAGGGTCAGTTCCCGGTATCAGAGCAGCTTGCACAAGAGATTATTTCCATCCCGTTATACCCGGAGCTTACCGAAGAGCAGCAAACCTATCTCATCGATCAAATCACGCGGTTCTTCCGGACCTGATCACACCGCTTTTTGCTACTTGCTTAGGTTTTTAATGTACTCTGAGATGCCTTTTTTCAACTCATCGTTTTTCAACGCAAAATCGATGATGGCTTGGACGTACCCGAGTTTATCCCCGATGTCATAGCGTTTTCCTTTGAACGTGCACGCATAGACTTGTTGTGATTTGCGAAGGAGATTTATGGAATCCGCTATTTGAAGTTCGTTATTGACGCCAAGTGGCGTGTGTTTGATACAATCGAATATTTCAGGGGTGAAGACGTACCGTCCGATTGCCGCAAGTGTTGATGGTGCCTCCTCGATTTTTGGTTTTTCAACGATATGCTCAACGAGGTACAGATCGTTTGCCTGTGTGGAACTCATTTTTGTTGCTTTCACCGCCCCGTATCGACTGATTTTTTCTCGGGGGACATCCTGCACGGCAATCACCGAGGAATGATAGGTCGTATAGACGTCAATGAGTTGTTTCATGCAGGGTGTCTCGGAAAGGATGATATCGTCACCGAGGAGAACCGCGAATGGTTCGGAACCAACGTGTTTTTCCGCGGCATGGATCGCGTCTGGTAATCCTTTTGGTTCTTTCTGGCGGATGTAATGCACGTTAGCCATGGATGAAATCTCTCGTACCATGGTGAGGAGATCATCTTTTTTCGCTTTTTTCAGATGCATCTCAAGCTCCGGTGATTCATCGAAATAATCCTCGACTGCCCGTTTTCCCCGTCCGGTGATAATGATGATGTCATCAAGGCCTGATTCAACCGCTTCTTTGACGACAAAATGGATCGCGGGGGTGTCGATGATTGGAAGCATCTCCTTTGGCATCGCTTTTGTCACGGGGAGAAACCTGGTGCCTAATCCTGCCGCGGGGATCACCGCTTTTTTTATGGTCATGTTACCAACATACTCCTTCATAGATCTGTGCGTTTTTTGCTTGTTCGAGTCGCCTGCCGTCAATGACGGTTTTTCCGCGGTAATCCAGCATCGAAAATTCCTTCCAGAGTGTGACGATGAGAACGGCATCCGAGGAGAGGACATCTTCGGCTTTCGAACAATAGTCGACGGTCGGGTACAGTTTTTTGAAGTTCTCCATCGCCTGCGGATCGTAGGCTTTGATATGAGCTCCTTCCTTGAGAAGCTTTTGAACTATAGGAATCGCCCGGGATTCCCTGATATCATCGGTGTTTGGTTTGAAGGCGAGTCCGAGGACACCGATGGTTTTTCCCTTGAGTTTCGGGATGTGTTTTTTAAGCAATTCGACGAGCCGAAGTGGCTGGTCGGTATTGACTGCTCTCGCACTTTCGATGATGCGGGCCTCTTCTCTCATATCGTGCGCCCAGGCGAGAAACGCGTCAACGTCCTTGGGGAAGCAGGAACCGCCCCAGCCGATGCCTGAGTCAAGGAACGCCCGCCCTATGCGTTTGTCAAGCCCTATGCCGTCCGCGACTTGGTAGGTGTCAACCCCAAGTTTTTTGCAGAGGTTGCCGATTTCGTTGATGAAGGAGATTTTCGTGGCGAGAAACGTGTTGCTTGCGTATTTGATCATTTCCGCCGCGGACAGTGATGTTATGAGGACCAGGCAGGAGAAGTTCTTATAGAGTTCCTTGAGGGTGCGTGTGCTTTTTTCATCGTCGGATCCGATGATGATGCGGTCTGGTTCCAGGAAGTCTTTTATTGCGACGCCTTCTCTGAGGAACTCCGGGTTCATCGCTAGTCCGATGTCGGCGTCGACTTGCTTTCCTGAGTGTTGTTCAAGGAGGGGACGCACGATGTGCTGTGTTGTCCCGGGAAGCACCGTGCTTTTCACGACAACAAGGTGCCAGCGGTTTTTCTCTTTGAGGATGGTCGCTATCTGCGTTGTTGCCTCTTTGATGAATGATAAATCAATGGTCCCGTTCTTACGGGAGGGCGTGCCGACACAGATGAAGGTGATATCGCTTTTCATGAGAGCAGTCCGGTAGTCGGTCGTCGCAGTGATCCGGTTTTTGTAGGTGAGCAGGAGTCCGTCTAATCCTTCTTCATAAATGGGGGAGACGCCGTCGTTGATTTTTTTGACTTTTTCTTGGTCGATGTCGACGCAGATGACGGAATGACCAAGCTTCGCAAAACAAGCCCCGGTGACAAGCCCGACATATCCGGTACCAACAACGGTAAGATTCATTGGAAAAAGGAAAACTTTCAAGTTGATTTAAAGGTTGGCGTCCAGCACGACTCTGATTGCTTTTCTGACTGCCTGGTCCGAGGACATCGTGGCTTTCCAGCCGAGTTTGTTGATTTTACGGGCATCGAGTTGAAAATGGGGGACGTCTCCTTTCCAACCGCGGATCCCACCGGTGTAGTTGAAGGTGACGTTGGATAACCCCATTTCTTCGACCACCATCTCCGCGATCCTCGTGACCGTGGTGGTGGTGTCGCAGCTGAGGTTGAACAGGTTTATGGGATCATGGGCGTGTTTGTAACCATACAGGATGCCATCGACACAGTCGCTAACATAAAGGTACGGTTTACATTGTTTGCCATCGCCTAGGATTTCAAGTTCCCGGGGGTTTCGTCGGAGTTTTTCGATGAAATCGACGATCACGCCATGGGTGCCGCGCGTGCCGACAACATTTGCGAACCGGTATATCCACGCGTGGAAGTCAAAGGTGCCGCAGAAGGCGCTGATGAATCCTTCTGCCCCGAGTTTCCCCGCGCCATACATGGAGATCGGAAGCGTCGGTCCATAGGTTTCCGGGAGTGATTTTTCTTCGGTTTCTCCGTAGACAACGGAACTTGAGGAGAAGACGATGTGCGAAAGCCCGTTCAGCCGCATTGCCTCGAGGACGTTGTAGGTTGTGATAACCCCCTGGTTGAGGTCAAGGTCTGTTTGTTTCTCCCCGAGCCGTACATGCGGGTTTGCTGCGAGATGAAACACGACCTCATGGTTTTTGATTTCTTTTTTTACTCGTTTGAGGTCTAAGAGATCAGCTTTGATGAACGTGAATGCGGGGTTGTTGAGATGGTGTTCTATGAACTGCTTGTTTCCTGAGCTGAGGTTATCGTACACGGTTACCGTGTGACCTTCTTTTATGAGGGTATCGACGAGATGGCTGCCGATGAATCCTGCTCCGCCTGTGACGAATGCTTTCATAGACGAAGGAATCCCGATAGATGTTTATTTTTCCTTCGCCTCATCTGGTGGTACCGGACGAAACCTTTTATATAGAACGATGTTTTTCTGTTCTCAGCGAGGACCACGTATGAAACAGCGGATTCATCGGGATAAATTGATGTTCACTTGGATAACCAAGCATCATGAGATCGTGGTTGGGTTCAGAACCGTGCGTCACGGGACGTGTCGTACTTGCGGGAAAAGCATCCCTGAGGGGAACACCCTGTGTGATGCGTGTTTTGCGAAGGATAAAGACGTCAGTAAAAAATAAAAAAAAAGGTGAGAGAGGTCCTGCTCTCTCGTTTGTTTTTTTGTTCCGATAAAGGTAAGAATTCTAATAGTTACCCTTGTTTGATGTTGACTGCCTTTGGTCCTCTGTCCGAGTCTTCTATGTCGTACTCAACCTTATCGCCCTCACTCAGGCGCATTTCCGGTGGTACGGCTGAGCGGTGGAGAAAAATATCTTTTCCATCTTCGCCAAGGATGAATCCATAGCCCTTGCGTGAGTTATACCATTTTATTGTTCCTTTCATGGTAGATGTTCCTCCTGGTCTTTTTAGGAGTTTTTTTAACAAAAGAATGAAAACAAACTATTTCAAAGGTCGATTTGTGAAACGTTCGTCTCTCTTCCTTTGTATGCATTGTGAATTCTTCTGTTCTTTTAAATAAGTTTCCGTCGGACGTTTAGTATATTGGGAAAAGAACTCTTGCTCTCATACGTGTTTTGATCCAATGTAGGGTACAATATACGACAATTGATCCATAGAACAATACGACTGGCTGTCACAAGAGGTGAATTATGAACCAAGGCCGCAAGGAGGAATAGATTTTAATAGAGGAAGCGTGTTAATATAATTTAAGGGGTTATATATGAAGAAAATACTATCGTTATGTATCGTGGGGCTGTTTATCTGCAGTGGACTCGTGGTGATTGCGCAACCGAGTGGACAAACTATGGTTCAAACAATCACCGTCCGTTTCTCACAACCAGCAATCATCAATGAAAACAACTATGTCTCTGTCACGTTGCAAGAGGCAAACGATGTTGTCATGAGACAAGGTAAGCCGCTGCTGCCGAGTTATACGGAAACATTTACTTATCCGTTTAAAACAAAAATAAAGAGTGTCACGGTGACACCGCACGATATTCAACGGCAAACGCTTTCAAAGGACGTGGCGCCCACTCCGCCGATTGTTGTTGTAGGCAAGGAAGCGACCACACTCATTAGTAAGCTGGTGAATTACGGGTCGGAGCCGTACCCGTCAACCTGGTTTGAGTATGATGTCGGATGCGGGCTGTACGATGACGTGTTAAGCACCATCGTTAGTGTGCAGATTTATCCGATCAACTATCATCCAGTGGAAAAGGTAGTGGAATGGGCATCTGAGGCAACCGTGGTTGTTGCGTATGAGCCGTCAACCCCCCGGCCATCGCCTCGTGACAGTTACCAGTTCGTTGTGATCGGTCCTTCTGATTTCAGCTCACAAATCGCACCGCTCATTACCCATAAGATCGGCAGGGGGATTACGTCCAAGTTTGTGAGTTTAACTGACATTTATAGCGGGACCTATTTCCCGGTAACCGGGAGAGATAACCAAGAGAAAATTAAATACTTCATTAAAGACGCGATAGAGAATTGGGCGACTGGAAACGTTCTTCTGGTTGGTGGCAGTAGCCTGCTTCCTGCGAGAGACACCCATGTGTTCATCGCGGATGACCCTGAGTATGGTGATGAAATATTTACCAGCGACCTGTATTACGCGGATATTTATAACAAAACAGGGGCGTTCTGTAGTTGGGATTCCAATGGTAACAATATTTTCGGGGAGTACAACTGGAACGGGCAGACCGATGTGGTCGACCTCCATCCGGATGTGTACCTCGCCCGGCTGCCTGCGACAAGTGGTTCTCAGGTGTCAGCGTGTGTGAACAAAATTATAACCTATGAAACGACTCCTGGGTATCAGCAGAGCTGGTTTACGAATCTTGTCCTTGTCGGTGGTGACTCTTTCGATGATACAGGCGGGGTGAATGAGGGTGAGTACGCGAATCAAAAGGTAGCCGATTTAATGACCGGTTTTATTCCGAATAAACTCTGGGCGTCCAATGGGAAATTAACAGGTTACGCCCCCACTGGTGTAGCGAACATTAAGACCGCTATCAATGACGGGTGTGGGTTCGTTGACTTTAACGGGCATGGGAATACCGACATCTGGGCGACACACCCCCATGGAGACTTTTTCACGTGGATACCAACCCCTGCAGGAGGCATTCGAGACGGTGATATTCAAACATTGTCAAATGGTGATAAATTACCAATTGTCACTGTTGAGGCGTGTGATACCGCGAAATTTGAATCAGATCCGTACTGCTTTAACTGGGCGTTTCTCTATAACGCAAACGGTGGCGCCATTGGCACGTTCGGTGCAACGGGAATCGGCTACAGTTACATAGGGAGCGGTGTCACGCAAGGGCTTGTTGGGAAGATGGGCCTTGACACCTACCGGGCCTATAAGACCAATGGTGCGACATCCTTTGGGGAAATGTGGTCTCGGGCCCTGAACCGCTATATCAAATCTGGCATGTCCGATACTGATTATAAGACCGTGGAGGAGTGGCAGGCGTTTGGCGACCCGACCCTTGCGATCGGTGAAACATCAAATCCACCGGCAAAACCAGCGACCCCCGCGGGTCCACCGTCAGGGACGGCTGGCGATGCGTACACCTACACCACGTCGACGACCGATCCTGATGGAGACCAGGTTTCGTATATGTTCGACTGGGGGGACAACACGACGAGCGGCTGGGTCGGGCCGTTCAACAGCGGGGCGACCGCATCAGCCACAAAAACCTGGACGAAGCAAGGGAGTTATCAGGTGAGGGTGGTCGCAAAGGACGCGCATGGCGTGCTAAGCCTCTGGTCAGACCCGTTGCCGGTCACGATGCCGCTAGGTAATGCGTTCTCGTTCAACCAGCCGTTGTTCCATTTCCTGCAGTGGTTGCTTGAGCGGTTCCCGAACGCGTTTCCCATCCTGCGGGCCCTTCTCGGATAGAAGGGTTCTTTCCCTTCTTTTTTTCTTTTCATTTTTCTTTCTATTGTCTTATGGGCAAGGTGATTCACAGCTTTTCGTTATATTGTATAACGAAATATTCCTCCCTTCCCTTCATCGTCGTTTGACTCCAGAGTCAGATCGAAGAAGAGAACGGCCTTGAGGGGCTTTCTGATGCTGAATTGCTTGCGATCGTCTTTGGTCGGGGCAGCAAAAAGCAGAACGTGATTGTATATGAATCGTATTACAAACGAGAGGAAAAAGGAGGATTAGGCGAGCATCGAAGGTATTGTCGAGTGAATATCTATTATCAACATCAGTGAAATTTGACGAGGATTTTTAGAGAATTCCTCCAGAAGAATCAACAATTTAGATAAACTTTTATTAAAATATGTATCAATTTTAGTATAACTATTATTGAATCACTATTGCGGCGATAGACGGTTGCCGCCAGATATCACCGAACTGAAATACCCATGAGCAATTTTGCTGTTACAATAACCTCCTCTGAGACCTGAGCAAATCGCTCAGGCATATGATCCAAGGTTCC
>Ga0315282_10014488_pt1 | contig 11723 bp, 8 predicted proteins | sample YL17G07_20_MG_FD_203693 | JGI IMG/M metagenome (GOLD analysis project Ga0315282, IMG submission 203693) | Sediment microbial communities from Yellowstone Lake, YNP, Wyoming, USA - YL17G07_20 | ecosystem: Environmental > Aquatic > Freshwater > Lake > Sediment | place: USA: Wyoming | collected...
GATTTCTGGCCTGATGTTATCCCTTCACTCATTTTCAAATTAAAATTTAGAGATAAAGTTAAGTGGATAGCTGGATTTTGGCTTTTTGCACCTAACCCATTTAGCAGCGAATCTCCATATAAAGGAACAGGCATTATCAAAGGACTCTTTTTTAAACTATATCAACTCCCAGTTTTTTTCCTTATAAGGAAATATGCTGATGTAGTTTTTGTAACAAGTGAGCCAGATATCGAAAAATTTATCACTACAAAAAGAGATAAAGACAAAATTGTGGTAATTCGAGGCGGAGTGGATATTAACCCTTCGGATTCATTTTTGAAATCTGGCAATGTGTCCCCACTCGAAGAAAGGAAATATGATGCTTGTTTTGTTGGAAGATTTCATTACCAGAAAGGGGTGCTTGAACTTGTTGATATTTGGAGGTTAGTCTGCGATAGAAAGCCAAATGCTAAACTTGCGATGATAGGTATTGGACCTCTTGAGAAAGAGGTTAGAGAGAAGATTAGAAGATTTGAGTTGCAAGATCGTACTGAATTATTGGGCTTTAAAGATGGGGAAGAAAAATATGAGATTTTTAAACAGAGCAAGATTGTAGTTCATCCAGCAACCTATGATAGTGGCGGTATGTCAGCATGTGAAGGAATGGCATGGGGATTGCCAGGAGTGAGTTTTGATTTGGAAGCATTGAAAAGTTATTATCCAAAAGGAATGCTAAAAACGCCATGTTATGATTTAAAGGTCTTTGCCGAAAATATTTTAAAATTATTGGAAGATGAAAAGTTGTATAAAAAAACAAGCGAAGATGCAATTACATGGGCAAGGGAATGGGATTGGGATAAGAGGGCAGATGAAATTCTAAAGGAATTTAAGAGCATTTTAGAGGAGGTAGCAGGTTGATAAACACTAATTGCCCTCTATGTGGCTCAGATAGATCTCATTACGTCTTAAACTCTAAAGACTATAGATTTAAGTTAAGTAATAAGACTTTTAATTTAGTTGGATGCGAAAAATGCGGACTAATTTTTTTAAACCCCCGTCCAACAATGGAAGAAGCATTCAAATTCTATCCCGATGCGAAATTTTATGGCGATAGCCATTCAATCATCAATTTCATTTCAAGGATTATTTCTGAATTTAAAAGAATCGAGATTGAGAGACATAGAAAAAAGGGCAGAATTTTAGATTTAGGATGTGGTACTGGAAATTTTCTATCAATTTTTGATGAAAATATAAAGTGGGAAAGATATGGTGTAGAGGTCTCTAAATATGCAAGTCAGGTCGCCAAGAAGCACCTAAACGATAAAATATTTACGTGTGAACTAAGGAACTGCTGTTTCCCAAACAACTACTTTGATGTAATTACAGCAAACCACGTCTTTGAACATTTGTTTAATCCTCACAATGAACTAAAAGAGATCCATAGGATATTAAAAGAAGATGGAATATTGTACATTAGAGTCCCTAACATTGAAAGTAACCAATTTAAAATGCCTAAAGAATTTTGGCTTCATTTAGATGTACCTAGACATGTTATCTTTTATTCCCCTAGGACACTATCAAAATTTTTAAAAATGAATAGGTTTCATATTATTAGTATTAAATATCCCATTATAGAATTCCCATTCGATATATATCATAGTATTAAAAGGAAACTATTGATGACCTCAGATTCTAAATCGGAATTATATTTTATATTTAAAAGTCTGCCTTTTCTACTGCTCAAAATTTTCCCGAAATGGAGAGGAACAATTCAAGTAATTGCAAAAAAGGTACAAAAAAGAGTAAAAGGGTCTTAACGCGCATGATGTTATGATATCTAGGAAAATTCCCAGGCTTTAGAGCATTTAAGGAAATTCCAGATGCAGACACTGAAATCTAAAATATGGGATAAGCGTATTGAGATTATTTTCATATTGCTTATTTTAATCATAGGCTTAATTTCTATTACTTGGTTTAGAGGAAATTACCTCATAAAGGGAGGAGATAGCTTTGTTACTCTATCCCCTTCATTTGCTCTAAAAGAGAGCAGCCAAGTATGGGCCCCTTGGGCAACAGGTGTACCCTTCCCCCTAAATGTTCTGGGTTTTTTCTTCAATCTTCAGATGATCTTCTTAGAATCTTTAGGCATATCGTTAGTTACTCAACAAAAGATTTTGTATTATGTATTTTTCACCATTGGTGGTTTAGGAATGTACGCTCTATTTTCAACTTTGGTGACGGGTGAAAATAAGCAGATAGGGAGTTTAGGGGCTGCTCTTTTTTACATGATGAACCCGTACGCTCTTTCGGTTATCTGGGGCAGGCAAACAGGTGCTTTTCTTACTTACGGATTAATGCCCGTATTTTTGGCTCTATTTATCAAGGGTTTATTTTCTAAAAAAGGTTATTTTGAATATTTGTTTTCAATTCTCACAATTTGGTTGCTAGTGCCCATATCCATGAGTAACCCTGGCTTCTGGCTTCCTATTTGGATGGTGCTATTTTCTTTCTTATTTTTTTTTGTCGCTATTAATAGAGATAATAAAACTGTGATTCTTTATGCTCTGCGTTTTTTTGGCTTGCTTGTATTGTTCTGGTTGTTTCTAAATCTGTGGTGGATATTACCACTCTCTTTCATGGTAAGAGACGTTTACGGGACGGTCGTCCTTTCCGGTGAGCCAGCCTCAATATTTCAATGGACTAGCTTAACTGCAGTGCTTGTAAATTCCCTTCGGTTGCTTGGCGATTGGACCATTTACGCAAAGTACGGTCCTGATCCTTACTTTTCATGGGCTTCTATTTACTTTACTCCATTTTTCATTCTAATCAGCTTTATACCTCCCCTACTTGCGCTCGGTTCTCCATTTTTCAAGTCTATGCGAAAATATGTACTTTTCTTTGCGGCTCTTGCAATCGTTGGGCTTTTCTTAATTAAGGGACCTCAGGCTCCTCTGGGTTGGCTTAATACTTTGTGGTTTAAAATCCTCCCCTTTTCAGAAGCTTTTAGGAGCACCTATGAGAAGTTGGGCATAGTTGTTGCTCTTAGCTATGCTTTTCTGATTGGCGTCACCATTAGTGGAATTTTTGGATATTTGAGGTCGAGGCTAAAGAATGTCAGGATAAAGTTTTTCAAACCGATGCCTGTATTATTCCTGATCCTGATTTTTACAATTCTGTATTGTGTACTCGCTTTCCCGTTCTGGACTGGCGAGATTATTTGGGCTGGGGGTAGTGTTAGACCATCGTTACGAATTCAAGTACCTGAATATTACTATGAAGCAGCCGAATGGTTTGAGAAACAAGGTAAAAACTTCCGTATACTTTATCTGCCTAGCTTACCAGAGGGGGGGGTAGCATATAACTGGGAATACGGTTATTTTGGAAGCGATCCTTTAGATCAGTATTTCTTTAACGCAGGTATGATTGGTGTTAGCTTAACTGGAAATAGTGCAGTTGATGAGATTCAGCGACAAATCAAAAATTCGTTATCTAAAAATAATAATACACCTCAAATTGGTAAACTCCTTGCTTTAGTAAATATAAAGCACATTTTACTCCATAATGATTTTAATTTGGAATATACCCACGCCACCCCACTCAAGCATCTTCAAAGTATATTAAGTATATTAAACTCACAAAAGGAGATTCACTTTGAGAAATCTTTTCGTAAACTCGATTTCTACAAAATCTCTGATGAATACTTCCTCCCCCACATCTACCCCGCATCAGGCAATGCAACTATTGTCACTGGTAATACCAACTCCCTCATTCCTCTAACATATACCCCCTACCTTGATGGCTACCCGGCTCTTGTCTTTACCGAACAGCAGAATAGAAATAGTCTAATATCGTTAGTCGGCAGCCCTTCGACAGGCTCAGGACACAGTCAGCAGTCGGCAGTCAATAATCAGGTTTTATTTTCAAACAGCAATTTCGGTGATTTTGTTATTGATTTAGCAAAGGCAGAAGCTCAGCCTGATAGTCGGCAGCACTTCGACAAGCTCAGGACACAGTCAACAGTCGGCAGTCAAATGCCGATATTGGTTAAACTGGACAATGAAGGAAAAGGGAATTTCAGAGTTAAAGATAACGGATTATATGATGTGTATATCAGGAGTTTGAATTTAAAGGCTCCTCATGGGATTGATTTAAAAATACAGGTTGATGAAGAGGATTTAGAAAATGGGTCATGGGAAGAAGGTAATAAATGGATAAAGATAGATGAGGTAAATTTAGATAAAGGGAAACATAGAATAACAGTCAGCAGTCAGAAATCAACATTCAGTAGTTACATTAAAAAAGAATTGGAGAAGTTGTTTCAAAGTATTGAGATTGTGATTGTATCCAAAGAGAAGCAAAAAGAATATGAAGATTTGCTTAAATCAAAGGATATTGGCTATCTCTTTTATGTGGATAAAGAGAAGGTTGAAAATATGCTTAAGAATAAAGAAAAATTGGAAGATATTAAACTCAAGGGTAACAACCCATTCAGGATAGGCAAGCAACAATTTTATATACCAGAAGATGGGAATTATTCTATTAAGGCCATGACGAAACCAAAGAGAGTTTTTCTGGAAAAAGATTTTGTGAGTAGTAGTAATAGTATTAGTATCAAATCATCTTTAGATGCAATTTCTAATTGGGACATTAAAGCATTAAAAACTACATACAAACAAAATCTATTAGATGATGGAATGCATGTAGATGTATATTTTGGGCGCAGAAAGGAAGTAAAGGAAGGTGTTATACTTTCTAAAAAATTTTCTGGAATAAATATTAAAGAAAGACCATATTTAGCATTTTCCTGTGAGATGGAAGATACAGGTGTGCAAGAAATGGAAATGGATATTATGATTAAAATTTTAGATAGCACAAAAACAAAAAAGATGACGTTGAAGGCAGATAATAAACAATTTATTATTAATCTTTATGAAAAGGCTTTAAGGAAATGGCTAAAGGGTAAGGGTGAGAAGAAAGAGGGAAATTTGTTTGTTGACGAAGTGGTTCTAAGATTTAAGAAGAAGGACGGTGTAGATTTGTTTGATGAGAGGAAAAGACAGATTTATCCATTTATATTTAAAAACATAGCCTTTCTAAAGGCACCACCTATATTGGCTCTGTTTGAAGATAAACTATCACAATATCTACCCGAGAATTATTATTATTTTAATAGAGGTGGTGAACTAAAGAGTGTGGATTTCCCAGAGCAGATTCCTTTGGATATAAAGGATGTTTATAAATTGCACATACAGAGATTTATTGATTTAAAGGAGATACCCCTATTGTCATTGAGCTTTCCCAGACCAGTATGGGGAGCTGGAGGTTGGAGGCTTGAGGCTGAAGGGCGGGATGGTTTCCCAAGTGAATGGAAGGTAATATTAGGAATTGATTTTGACGGGGATGAAAAAGAGGACAGCAGAATTGTGGCATTTGTGCCTGCTTCTGGTTTAGTCGATGGGAAATTGCTGTTAACTGTCAGGGCATATGAAGAGGTTAAAAAACAGTTGGCAGTCAGCAGTCAGCAGTCAGCAGTCAGCAAGAAACACTATAATCTGCTATCTATAGGGATAAGCCATCCTGAAGATAAGGAAATAGTATATCAAACAGTTATGAGCAAGAAACTTATTAGATATAGGGAACATATACAAAAACCGTTGGAGGTTAGAGGTGAGAGGCAAGAGGTTAGAGGTGGAAGGTTAGAGGTTAGAGGGGAGAGGATAGAGGCTAAAGGCGAAAGGCAAGAGGCAATAGGTGCTGGAGTGCTGGAGGTTGATGGAAAGATTTACAAATTGCCATCGCAGGCTAAAGGCGATAGGCAAAAGGTAAAAGACGAAGAAAATAATTGGGTGGAATTCAATAATATACGGTTAGAAGAGGGTGAGCACAGTCTGAATGTTTTTGAAAATGATAAATTTAAGGTGGAGATGGTGGAAATAAAACCAATTAGTTCCATTAGTTCTATTGGTTTTATTAGTTCAAAGGAAAGGCAGGAGCCACCAAAGATAGAATTTAAGAAAATAAACCCTACGAGGTATATAGTGGATGTAAAAGGGGCCAATGGTCCGTTTACACTTGTGTTTAGCGAGAGTTTTCATAAGGAGTGGAAGGGGTATGTGAGACAGTCAAAAGTCAGCAGTCAGCAGTCAGCAGTCAAGACTATCGGCTATCGACTGGAGACTAAGAGCGAACCGTGGTCGGCCTTGTGGAGCGCATGGGAAGATGGGGGAAAAAGAATCGAGATTAAAGACCATTTTGTGGTGAATGGATATGCGAACGGGTGGATAGTCAATCCGTCGACAGTCAGCAGTCGACAGTCAGCAGTCGATAGTCAAAGGTCGGCAGTCGGCAGTCAGCAGTCATTTGAAATAGTTCTTGAATTTAAACCACAAAGATTGTTTGAAATAGGGATCCTAATATCAGGATTCACTCTGCTTGGATGCATTGGGTATTTGGGGTATGGGTGGGGCAGGAGAAGGAAGAAAAATAGTCAGCCGTCGATAGTTAGCAGTCAGCAGTTAGAGGAGGATTAACAATGCAAATTACACGTTTTGAAGACATTGAGGCATGGCAAGAAGCAAGGGTCTTGGTTAAGTATATTTATGGTATCGTTAGTAGTAATAAATCCTTTAGCCAGGATTATGGGTTACGTGAGCAGATCCAAAGGGCAGCGATTTCCATTATGAGCGACATTGCAGAGGGGTATTCGAGAAATACTGATAAAGAGTTTATCCATTTTTTATACATTGCAAGAGGTTCGGTTGCAGAGGTTCAAAGTCAACTGTATGTAGCTGTAGACTTGGGATATATATCTCAAGATGCTTTCAACAATAGCTATATTAAGGCATCCGAAGTTGCCAAACTTCTAAACGGTTTTATAAAATATCTGAAGAAGGACTAAAGACTGCAGACTATTGACTGACGACTGAAGAGGCCGCAAAGGCTGTTTGAGATAGGGCTCCTAATATCAGGATTCACTCTGCTTGGATGCATTGGGTATCTCGGATATAATCGGCTGAGGAGAAAGGGAAGGCTTGTAAAGGAGAATAATTAAAAGTGGATATCTGAAAGGAGGATAAGCTTATGAAAGAAGCATTGATAAAACTACAAATTGAAAGTCTTGAACAGCAGTTAAAGGTTTTGAAGTCTAAGATAGTTTCTCCCACAAAGGGAAAGACCTTATCTGACCTGTATGGGGTTTTTGAAGGTAAGATGGATCTATCTTTAGAAGAGATTAAAAAATATGAATACTCTTTTAAGGGTAACTTATGACCTATATTGTTGATACTCATATATTCATATGGTTCTTAGATAAGAATAAGCGACTGAATCCTCAGCATCATCAAATATTGACCAACAAAGAGAATAATTTTGTCTTTTCTGCAATTGTGTTAGCAGAGATCAAGCATCTCATTTCTCTAAAGCGGATAAATGTAGATTTTGAAAAAGTAACAGACTATCTCAGTGAGTCCGAAAATTGTATTATTTATCCTGTAGATGAAGATATTGTTGAGAATATGCCAGAAGGGCTAAATATTCATGACGCTTTAATTGTTGCAACTGGCCTTGTTTACAAGAATATCCTACAAGAAGAGGTAAAGATACTTACTGAAGATGAAGAAATTATAAAGTCTAAGCTTCTTCCCGTCATTTAGGATAATCTATTTTAACTGTTGCATATTGTACCTGTAAACCAGAGATCAGATGGGGGGGCAGGAGAAAGCAAGAGAGTTTAATTGGTTGAATTGGTTTTGTTAGTTATATTGGTTAAGTAGTTGGGGAAAAAAATGGCAACAATTAAGAGATTTGAGGAGTTGGAATGTTGGCAGGATGCAAGAGAGTTTAATTGGTTGAATTGGTTTTGTTAGTTATGTTGGTTAAGTAGTTGGGGAAAAAAATGGCAACAATTAAGAGATTTGAGGAGTTGGAATGTTGGCAGGATGCAAGAGAGTTTAATTGGTTGAATTGGTTTTGTTAGTTATATTGGTTAAGTAGTTGGGGAAAAAAATGGCAACAATTAAGAGATTTGAGGAGTTGGAATGTTGGCAGGAGGCGAGAAAGTTTGTACAGCTTATTTATCAACTAACGAAAAAAGAAGGTTTCAAAAAGGATTTTGAACTCGTAGGTCAGGTAAGAAGAAGTGTGGTCTCTTCAATGGCTAATATATCTGAAGGTTTTCATAGAAATTCCAATAAGGATTTTTTGAAATTTCTAGATTATGCAAGATCATCAGTGGCTGAATCTGTGAGCCATTGTTATGTTGCTTTAGATCAGGACTATATAGATGAAGGAGAGATGAATCAGGTTAATCAACAGGCTGATGTAGTTTGGAAGAAGGTGAATAATTTTATATCGTATTTGAACAAAAAGGTTGTAAAAAAAGGGTTTGATTAGTTAAACCAATGAAACAAATAGAACCAATAAAACCAATAAAACTTTTCTGGGGGATTATTATCCATGCGGGTATTTTATGGATTGCCCTTATGCTTGGTTACAATTCATATAAAGAGTTTGAACCTCTTCCGAAAATTGTAAAGGCTTCGATTAAAGCCACATTCCCATGGGCAATCCTGATATTCTCAGGGATATATTTTATAGCTAAATGTTGGAGGCGGGAGGTTAAAGCAAGAGAAAAGATTGAAATCTTCTTGACCCGTTGGCAATATGTATTTGTTATCACTTTTTATGCAATACTATTGAATCTGATTTTCTTTTCAAAGGGGAAAAATGTATTCATTCCTCTTAATCTATCGGTACTTTATTTTGTAATACTCTTGACTATCCTTTTAGGATTAAGCAGACTTTTCTTTGTTGGAAATCTTGCCTCCAACCTCCAACCTCTAACCTCTAACCTCCAACCTTTGGCCTCCAGGATTCAGGACTGGCTACCACCAATTGTTTATAAATTTTTAATGAGCAATTTGCCCAGGGTGCGCTCCTATATTAAAGAAAAACCTTCCGCACCTTTTATTATTGCCTTTATGTTCTTATTGATAATATGTGCATTCCTCTTGATCTTCAAGGCAGAAAAGGCTGCTGAGCAACTGGCTAATATCGCTTATTTTTCATTGGTTGTTGGGGTAGGGATAGAATTCTACCAGATGATCAAACATAAAAATATAAATGAAGAAAAAAAGGATTGATACGTTCGACGGCGCCAAACCCCGATTTTTAAATCGGGGTAAAAAGCGCCGCTCAGTATCAACCCTGAGCATACCCCGGGCTTCAGACCGGGGAGTCGAATGGGTTGATTTTGTCACCTTATCCCCGCTCTTGCTTTTGGCTCTTCTACCTTTTGGTTTCTTGATTAGCCCATATTTCACCCAAACCGCTGCACATCCAGAGGTTGCTTTCCTGAAATACTTCAGTATACCGCTCATCGGTCTTTCTGCAGGGTGTGTGGTATTCCTCGGTATTGTAAGAAATGAATGGGAATTGCCTTCAGCATGGTTTTCTATAATTGAGAAACATTATAAAGGTATCATTCTAACGGTGAGCTGCGTATTTCTTGTTTGCTTTGCAGCACTGGCCGTCCTCAGATATACAACGCTTCATACATCGGTGTACGATATGGGAGCATATGATAAGAAGATTTGGCAAATATCGGTGGCGCCATTATCAGCTATTCCATATGAAGTGGCTCGTGGACACTTCCAGCCTATATTAATAATATATGGATTAATTTATAAGATTTTTGGCTCGCCTGTGATTATTCAGCTTTTACAAGCTACGTTTACAATCTCAGGCATCGTTCCACTCTATTTAATATCAAAAAGACATCTGAACAGGGCAAATACCATTTTGGCTATTACTTTAATTTATTTATTCTATCCACCCATTGGGTTTAATGCTGCGCTCGATTTTCACCCGGACCATATTTATATACCTCTAATGCTATGGGCATTTTATTTCGCAGAGAAAGATGAATATATTTTGGCAATAATATTTGCAGGAATAGGGGCCATGGCCAAAGAGCCACTCATTCTTGGGGTGGCTTTTTTTGGATTATATCTTGCTATCGGAAAAAAACAATATAAGATTGGTTTGATTACTTTTCTATTTTTTCTATCGTTATTCTTTATAGTTGTTTTTAAAATTCTCCCATATGTCAATCAATCTCCAGCGCTTTCAATAGGAACCTTTCCTTTTTTTGAAAATCATAATAAGGTAGGAATATTCAATATCAGGCCTTTGATGGATTCCCTACTGATGTGGAAGGTGCGAAAGCTGCTTTTTGTCTATTTCTTATTAAGTCCACTACTTTTTCTTCCATTATTGGAATGGAAGCGTTTCTTGCCAGCGATCCCCTTGGTAGCGATCCCGATTTTGTCAACAACATATTTACATTCATCTGTTGACAGCCAATATATAGCAGGGATTATAGCCCCGGCGTTTGTAGCTTTGGTATTCTCTATTAAAAGAATTGAAGATTCTATTGGCGCAAAATATGCGAATGCATTTGTAGCATTGGTGATGGTGATGACCATTACCTTCCACTTTGCTCATGGTCCCAGCCCGTTATCTTTAAATTTTTGGAAGCCCGGTTGGGGAGAAATATGGCATAAATCGAATTACACTTCAGGCGAGCATAAAAAGGTAGTGAAAGAGGCCATTTATAAAATTTCAGAAGATCGGGATATAACTGTTGTGTCCCAAGGCAATATAAACCACTCAAGGATCACCCACAGGTATAATTTATATACTTTTCCTTATAGATGGCAGGAGGCAGATTACATCTTATTAGATACTAATAAACCTCTTGTGGTAGGGGACCATGTAGATGAAGAATTATATCTGAAAGATTTGAAGAGGATAAGAAATAATCCCCAGTTCCAATTGGAGTTTCAGAAGGGCGGGGTGTTTCTATTTAAAAGAGCTGAAAAAGGAAGAAGGAACTGAGTACAAATCCTATGAATATTTTAAGGAATTTTTCATTTCTGACTGCTGCTTATATAGTTGAAAAGTTAATAACATTTGTTCTTGTTATAATCCTTGCCAGGTATTTAGGTGTGAAAGGTTATGGGGTATATGCCCTTGCATTGTCTTTTGTTGGATTATTTGGGAATCTGTTCGACGGGGGATTAAACCTCTTGTTGATGAGGGAAGCGGCAAAAGGAGAAATAAACAGGCAGCAATTATTAGGCCAAGTTTTTATAAACAAGATTTTTTTAGGCGTGGTTGTACTTTTTTTCATTATTTTTTTGGCAATGATTTTAAGGTATCCCCAAAATGCATTTCTCAGTATCATAATCTATGGAGCTTCAATGCTTATTCTGTCCTTTTCTAATACATTTAGAGCTATATTTATTGCTTTAGAAAGGGCGGAATTTGAGGGTCTACTAATTATTCTAAACCGTATTTTACTTTTAGGAGGGATAGTCGCCTGTTTGTTTTTAGGAATAAAAGTTCCAGAAATAATGGCAACTCATCTTGTTACATATGCAATAACACTGTGTATCGCGGGGTTTATATGTGTAGAAAAATTTGTCTCTCCTTCTTGGGATATAATAAATTATGAAAGTATTAAAAATTTATTTAAGGGAGCCATACCTTTTGGCGTGGCTGCAATTATGGGCGAAATATTTTTCAATATCGATACGGTAATGATTTCAAAAATGGCGGGAATGGAATCGGTAGGTTATTACGATGCCGCATATAAGCTATCATTTTCCGGAGTACTCCTTGCAAATACCGTTACACTTGCTGCGTACCCTCATTTTTCTAAGAATTGGTTAAAAAATAGAGAG
>Ga0315282_10014489_pt1 | contig 11723 bp, 8 predicted proteins | sample YL17G07_20_MG_FD_203693 | JGI IMG/M metagenome (GOLD analysis project Ga0315282, IMG submission 203693) | Sediment microbial communities from Yellowstone Lake, YNP, Wyoming, USA - YL17G07_20 | ecosystem: Environmental > Aquatic > Freshwater > Lake > Sediment | place: USA: Wyoming | collected...
CCGTCGTCGACGACAGCGTAGGGGGCGATCCTCCAGCCGTAGCCGAAGTATCGCGTCTTGGTGACGATGCAGTCGACCATCTTCAGCCGCATCGACTTATGGGCAAAGGGCTGGCCTCCGTCTTCCAGCCCGTCGTAAAGATCGACCTCCACCTTGTGCCGCGCGTGGAAAAGGTTCGGCCAGATGGACAGGAAGTGGCCCAGGATTCCCGGGGCGAAGTTCTTGTGAGCGGTGTAGCCGCATTCGGCCGTCCCCCCGATGTTGATGAAGGACCCGATGCGTCCGTTGACCCGGATGACGTCGATGGACTTCACCCGGCCCTCGGTCAGCAAGCGCAGGGCGTTTTTGGCGCGCTTGGGAATGCCCAGGGACCACTGGAAGGCGTTGCCGCTGCCCAGGGCGATGATGCCCAGGCGGACCCGGTCGTTGGTGCCGGCCTGGATGATGCCCTGGATGACGTCAGAGATGGTGCCGTCGCCGCCGATGATGACCAGGAAATCGTTGGTCTTGCTCAACTCGACGGCCCTGCGGATGCTCTCTTCTTTGCTCCGGGTCGGCCGGGCCGGCGGGCCTTTCAGCCGGCTCTGGAGATAATGGCGCAAACGAATGTCCCTCTGCCATTTATGGCTGGCCGACCGCGGGTTGATAATGCACGGCGCACTGCTCAGGAAATCAGAATCTTGAATCATCGGGTTTGTTTGAAGGAAGTTCTTTTATAGCATGGGCCGGAAGGGCTGTCAAAACAAATAAGGCCAATTGAAATTCTGCCTCGGCCCTATTCAGGGGGAAGGCCGTCTCCGTCCTGGCCGAGGGGGGGAGAGGCGGCCAGCCGTTTCTTTTGTCTTTTTTTGAACAATTGAAAGCAGAGAGGGGCCAGGGCCACGGCCAGGAGCAGGCCGAAGATTCCGAAGATCACATAGTCGGGGAAGCTCAGGAGGTCGCCCAACAAGGCGATCAAGTAGATCCGCGGCAGGCGGGAGGTGAAAACGGCCAGGATATACTTCCACAAGGGGTAGCGGGCCAGGACAACCAGAAAGCGGAGGGGATAAAAGGGGATGGGCGTGAAGCCGCAGACCCAAAGGGTGAGGAAGGGCGCTTTGTTGAAAAGGTTCACCGATTTTTGGACGACCCGGCTTTCCAGCATCCGGCGGAAGAGACGCAGGTCGGCCACATACCGGAAGACGGTGTAGTTGATGATCTCAGTCAGGACCAGCCCGGCCACGGAAACCAGGGCGGTCAGGAGCGGCGGATAGAACTTGCTGAAGTAGAGGATCACCGGCTCATGGGGGACCGTGGAGATGATGAACTCGGCCGGAAAAGAATAGAGGAACAGGACCCACAGGCTGTGGCTCTGCTGGACGGACCTGGAGGACAGCCACCAGACGAGCAGGCCCAGGACAAGAACGACCTCCAGGACGAAGAGGAATGTTCTCAGCCGGGGGTTGATCTGTTTCGAGCGTAAGGCTAGGCGCAGGCGCCGGCGGAGCCTGCGCCGCTCCGCTTCTTCAGCCCGACGGTCCGGGGATTCGGGCGATCCCCTCGGCTTCTCCTGAAGGCTCAATGGCGGGAAACCTTTTCCTGCTGGACCGGAACCTCCTTTTTCAGCTCCAGCGGTTCGGGCCAGGGGGGATCAAACCGGCCGTTGCCGTCCACATCCACGAAAATGGGATTGGACAGGGCGTAGGGCAGGGCGGCGTCCTTGGATTGAGCCGTCTGGGACGGTTGCTGCACCACCGGGTAGAGGGTTCGCCGGCCGAGGACCTCCAGGGCGAGATAGGCGTCCCGCTCCAGATGAAGGCTGATCCGTTCGGAGAGCTTCTGGACCCGGGAGGCCGGGGTTTTGACCGGGAAGACAATCTTCCTTTCGCCGTTGATGATCAGCCGGACCTCGTCCACGGAGACCCAGGGGGCGCTGCGGACGTCCAGGGAAAGGTCCGCCCGGCCTGATTTGGCTTTGACCGTTTCACCCAGAGTCGCGCCGTTGACTCGAAAATCGAGGAGCGGGCCGTTGGAGGCAAAGGACTTTCCCCGCTTCAGCGAGTCAAACAGGACCGCCCAGTCCAGCTCGGCGGCCCGGGGGCCTGAGTAGAGAATATAGGTGCGGGAATAGCCTGGCTCCTCCCCGTCGCCGGCATGGGAATCCGAGGACCCGATTAAAGGGAAGAACCGGCCGCGGTTGAGCAAATGAAGCCAGTCCTCAACCGCCACCTTGTTCGAGGCATAATAGAACGGGCCGTTAAGAACTTCGAAGAGGTCAAAGTCAAGGCTGATTGTGTTCAGAGCAAAGGCTGCCGCTTGTTGGTCGAGCTGCAGATTATTGAAATAGCCCAGGACCCCCGCCCGCGGATGGTTCAGTTGGAGCAGGGCGCGGGGGTATTTCTGCCGGGCGGCGCGGAAAAGGGGAGCGGCGGTTTTCTGCCAGAAGAGATCGGCGTCGTTGTCCTCTTCAAGGTCATTGAAGGTCGCCGGATAAGCGTTGAAGTGGATGGCCGCCGCGGCCGAGGTCACTTCTTTTCCCCGCTGGACAGCCAGATAGCGGTCCAAGCCGTTTTTTTGGAGGGCCGGTTCATAGTCGGTGACGCGATTATGGTCTGTGGCGATAGCCGTTTCCAAACCCTCGGCCACAATCGACCTCAGCCTATCGGGCACGTTCGTCTTCCCGTCTGATAATGTCGTGTGAAGATGAGGGTCGAGCGAAATGAGCGCAGGATTGTCTACGACCCGGTCCACCCGGAAGACAAGCTCCAGGCTGGAATCCTCCAAGACCTCAATGACCTTCTGGTCGGCGGCATACTCCGGCCCCCGGGAAGCGGAGGCCAGATAGACACCGGCCGGCAGGACCACCTCCTGGCCCTGCTCGGGCGGGTAACAAGAATTCTTGAAAGTTTCCCAGCCCTGCTCGGTCCGGCGGGGATTCTCCGGCTCGAAATAGGGCGTGCGGGTCGGCTGGAGTCCGATGAAGATGACTTTTCCGGGAACGTATCGGCCTTGGCCGTCCTGTATCTTCACTCTTACCTTTCCCCGGGGCGGGTCAATCAGGGCGCAGGTGTTCTCGCCCTCCGGGGTCACCATCAGCCGGCCTTCGACCACGGCCGGGAAAAGGTTGGCCGTGACAAGGTAAGCCCCTTCGGGCAGGGGAAGGCTCAGCTGCGGCGTGTCTATCAAGAAGTCTCGGTAAAGGACCGCCGAATTCAGAAAATCCTGCACTACCAGCTCGGCCAGCCGGCCCTTCTGTTCCGAGATCCTGAGGCGGGCCGGGAACGATTTCACCTGGAGAAGGTCGAGGACACGTCTCAGCAGCGGCCCGCCTTCAGCATCGCCAAGCAGGCGGTAGTTCACGGTAAAGGCCTGGCCGGGGGCCAGGGTCCCGGGCCGGGGGCCTTCTTCCTTGGCCGGCGGCGTCAGGTCCACCCAGGCCAGGCTGTGGCCGCGCTTGTGGAAGAGGCGGTAGCTGAGGCGGGGCAGTTTATCCCTCAGGAAAGGCGAGAAACTATAGCGGGTGTCGGCGAAGGCGTTGAGGGCAAAGCTGAGGCCCTTGATCTCCGACCGGCCGGTGTTGGTTATGGTTGAGGTCAATTGGAAGCCTTTCCCATCCGGCGTGATGCGCAGGGCGGTCAGGATCGCCGCCCGGGCCTTTTCCGATACGATGAACTCGGTGCCGAACTCCAGGAGGACGGCTCCCTCCGGACCGGCCGGCTTGGCCGAGATGCTGCTGTAGGCGAGGTGGTAGGGCCTGTCGTCCAAGCGGATGACAGGCTGTCCGAAGTTGATCTCATTCTTGACCTCAGCCCCGGCCGGGATGAAGCTCAGGATGCTGCCGGGAGCGGTGGGCGAGGCACTGACAGCGGCGAACTTCATTTCCGGCTTGCGGCCCGGGCCCCCGATGAGCGCCAGAAAGGCGCCGTCCGAGACGATCCAGTCGCCCTTCTGCCACAGGGCCCGGAAGGCCTCGGGCACATCCTCTAGGCTCTGGGCCTTCTTGAGCGTGACCTGACCGAAGAGCTGACCCGTCAGCAGCCCGAGAACCAGGAGGAATAGAAAGATATTCCTTTTGCTATTCATGAATACACTCCCTGTCTTTCTGTTCTCCTCGAATGATTTTACATTACCTGAAATTTGTAGTGAATGTAAATGAGAATATGGGGCGGAAGCATCTCCGTTAATGTGACTCAGTATCGGTGCCGGAATCCCCCGGGCCCCTGGGGAACCAGTCCCGTCGGTTCCCCCCGTCAGGGACGGGACCCCCCTCCGCTATGGGGCCCTGGGGGGCGATTCCGACACCTCTTGGAAATAACATGTTTTGAGATGCAACCCTCTCCGGCCGACTTATTGATGGGGCAGCGCCTTTTGGCTACAATTATAGCGAGAAATTTTTTTTATTGAATATGCGCCCGCAAGATCCTACGACCTCACTCCTGCGCCGGGTCGAGACCGGAGGCCGGTCGTTCCGGCTCAAAGTGGAGACCTCCTCCCAGGCGGCGGACTATGCCAAGTATGAGGAACTCCGCAATGAGATCTGGGGCTTCCCCCAGGACAACCTGCCCGGCACCCGGGGCATGATGTGCGAGAACTATCTCCACGAGGGGAGCAGCCTGTTCATCGCCGCGTATGCCCAGGACGAACGAGGCCGGCTGGTTGAAGACAAGGAGCACCTGGCCGGCTTTTCCTACGGGTTCGTCGGGCTGCGGGACAAGTCCATCGCCTTCAAATCGCTGGACAACCTGTGGTTCTATTCCCAGTACACCGGGGTCAAGGAGTCTTTCCGGTCCTTCGGCCTGGGCCTGCGGATCAAGGAATTCCAACGGGATATTCTGCGTGATGTGTGGGGAGTCTTTACCGTAACTTGCACCTATGACCCTCTGACCGGAGTGAACGCTTATCGCAACATTCATCATTTCGGAATGCAGGTCATGGACTACCGGCCGGCCACCTACGGAGAATACGGCGGGCAACTCAACCGGCCGGACATCCCCAGCGACCGTTTCTTCATGCTCTGGGATCTCAGGGCGCAGGAGCGGCGGCCCGCTTACCCGGACGACGTTCTCTCTCGTCCCGACCACTATGTCCTGAGCATGGGCCGGCAGACCGTCGGGGGCCGGAGCGGGCCCGTCGAAGTGGAGGTCGTTCAAAGCAGCGCCCCGGCCGCAATCGGTCAGGCCGAAATCCGGCTGGTGCCCATCCCCGAAGATTTCTACCGCATGTTGAAGGAGACCGATGTTGAAGCGGAGTCCGTCAGGCGCATCCCCTTGGAGTGGCGGCTGCGGACCAGAGAAGCGTTCGGCGCTCTTCTGGCCCAGGGCTACCGGGTCGTGGATTTCCGCAAAGCCGGCCGCGGCTCGTCGTCGAACGTTTATATCATGCAGAAATCGTCTTGACGAAGATTAAAATCGTCGTCATTTTTAGATTTGGGGGAAACGGCCGGGGCGGTCGCTGCGACCATCAGGGAAGGTTTAGCCTTCCCGAGCCGGCTTCGAAGGTACCCTGTCTTCAGGGCGCCGAGGATGTTTGAGCCTTTTGATCACCATGTAAGATGCTGGGAATTCCAGAAGTCATTATATGAGATGTTATTTTCGGTGCGAGTTCCGCAGGCGCGGAGAAGATGCCGGAGACACCCCCAATATTTAGTTTTAATTTTATTAAACCCCCAGAGCCCCCTTTGACAATAAAGGGGGCGAAAGGTGGATGTCTCCGGAAAGGTCGAAGGGAACGGCGTTAAAAACTTTCCCGGGAGCGAGACCGCCCCGGCCGTTTCCCCGAAGGAGCCAGGCGGGCTTGGCAGGCGCGGCGATTTCGATTACAATGACGGCCCCGACAAAGAACAGAGGAGACGAACGATGTCAAAACTCAATGCTCCGATCAGAGAGTTCATAGAGGAAGCCCTCAAGCTCGAGATCAACGGCCAGGCCTTCTTCAATCGAGCCGCGGAAGTGACTCGCCAGGAACTGGGCAAGAAGATGTTCCTCCGCTTGGCCGGTGAAGAAGCCAGGCACCTGGAGGATTTCAGCCGGCTGTTTTCTTCAATCCTCCGCTCCGATGATTGGAAAAAGAAAGTTCCATTATGACCTTCTCCAGGCCCAGGTTGATTCCCTGACCGAAACCGGTTTCTGGCTGGACAGCTCTGAATTTCAGATGGACGGAAAATTCTAGCTTTCCTTCCAGTCGTCCCCGTCAAATTCTGGTTTTGTTGTAAAATAAGCTTACAATTCTGCGCCATTTGTTATAATTATTGTGTTGATTTTTCAATTAATTAGGGCCTTTGCGGGATCTTAGAAGATTGGCATAAAGCTTGCTCAAAAAATCATTCTGATAAGATGAAAAAAATCAGTTTCTCCCTCCTGGCCGTTTTTTTCGGGCTCAGCCTTTTGACCACGCTGGCCGGCCTGCCCGTGAGCGGCAGGCTGCAGGAGGAAAAACTGAGGCCCGGCGGGACGCTGCACCTGAAGCCTTTCACCAACATTCTCAATATCAACCTCGACCCGGCCAAGGAAGCGGATGTTTTCCTGTTGGAGCAGCTCTATGACGGGCTTGTCCGTTTGGACAAGGACCTGAACGTCGCGCCCGCCTTGGCCGAATATTGGACCATCTCCCCGGACGGGAAAACCTCGACTTTTTACCTCAGGCGGGGAGTCCGGTTCCACAATGGACAGGAGCTGACCAGCGAGGACGTCAAATTCTCCTTGGAGCGGCTCCTCGACCCCAAAGTCTCTTCTCCCTATTCCTATGTTTTCATGAACCATGTCGTCGGCGCCAAGGAATTCTGGGATGGCCGCGCTCCGGCCGTCTCCGGCTTCAAGGCGGTGGATCGCTATGTCTTCGAGATCCAGTGGACGAATCCCTTTGTTTCCAGCCTCTACCTGCTGAGCCTGTACTACTGCAAAGTGGTGCCCCGCGATCTGGTTCGGGCGCGGGGTGACGGGTTCTTCTGGAGGCCCGTGGGCAGCGGCCCTTTTAAATTCACCTATTGGCTGCGGAGCAATCGTCTGGATGTGGTGGGCGTGCGCCTGGAAAGAAACCCGCGCTATTTCGGCGGCTCTCCCTACCTGGAGGCCGTGGAATACAGCCCTTTCTTCACCCTGGATCATTTTCGGAACAAAGAGATCGATATCATTCCTTTTCTCTCGGAAGCTCTGGCCGATTCCGATTGCCAAATCCAGAAGGAAGGTTCCCTGGATGGCATCTTTCTGGGCCTGAGCTGTCAGCAGCCCCCCCTGGACAATCCCCTGGTCCGGCGAGCCGTTTCGCTCGTGGTCGACCGGCGCCGCATCGCCCAGGAGGCGACCTCCAGTGAATCCCTCCCCCAGCTCATTGATAACTTCATCCCGGCCCAGCTGCCCGGTTTCTGCCCTTCGGATAAATCTTGGAGCAATAATATCGAAGAGGCCAGACAACTTCTGCGGCGGGAAGGCTATCCGGGGGAAAAAAACCTGCCCCCCCTGGTCCTCTACGCCCGATTGCCCCGTCGGGACTCTTATTACAGAATTTTCGGGGAACTGCAAAAGCAGCTGGAGGACCTGGGCTTCCGCCTGTCCTTGCGCTATTTCCGGGAGGATAGGGAAATCCTAGAGCTGAAAAAGCCTTACCTGATCCTGGTTGAGTGGCGCATAGATTCGCCCGACGCCGATAACATCATCCGGCCTCTGTTCTATTCCCAATCACCCAAGAACCTGACCCGCTATTCGAACGCCCTGTTCGACCAATGGCTGGATAAGGCCGCGGCCCAGAGGAGCTGGTCCAAGAGAATTGACATCTTTCAGCAGGCTGAGGGCCTTTTATTCAAAGATATCCCGGCCGTGCCGCTCTTCTCCAACTTGCGCCGGATGGCCATCCAGCCGTATGTCCGGGGAGTGGAAGTTCCGCCCCTCGGTTTTTCTCACCTGGATACGACCAAGATCTGGATCAGCCAGGGAGACTAAGGGGATAAAGGTGCGGCTGACTCTTTATCAGCGATTTCTGACCTCCAACCTGCTCCTCCTTATCCTGCTGGTGGGGGCCATCCTCCTGGTCATCGACAAAAGGGAATCGGACGCGGCCTTCGAAGAATCCCGGAGGCGGAGCATTCTCATTGCCCAAAACCTGGCCAACTTGAACCTGGACCCGCTGTTTTTCTACGACTTGGAGGCCATCAAGAAGAACATAGAGGATCGGATCGACAATTCTCTGCTGTATGTCATTTTCTATGACCGCTTCTCCGCCCCCCTGGTGAGCAGCGACTTGGTCAAACAGCATGAAGACATCTTCTGCTGCAGCCGGCTGATGCCTGATGCCGCGCCGGACAGCTACGCCTTTGCCTCGCGGACGCTGGAACGGAAGGGCCGGCGGGTGCGCCTGTTGGAGGCCGAGGTTCCCATCTACGCCCGCGGCTCGGCCACCCGCTGGGGATCGATCAAGGTGGGGATATCGCTCGAGGATATGCATTCCCGAATCCGAAGGACCCGTCAGGTTCTCATTCTCATCGGCTTGGCCGGCCTTCTGTTCGGGGCGGCCGGCGCCGCGTTTCTGGCCCGTCGCATCTCCGGGCCCATTAAAGACCTGGCCAAGGGCACGGTCCGCATCTCGAAGGGGGATTTTTCCCGTCGGATCGTCCTGCATTCCAAGGACGAGATCGGCGAGTTGGCCTCCAGCTTCAACGCCATGAGCGAGAAGCTCCAGCAGACCCAACGCGAGAAGGAGGAGGCCAACCGGAAGCTCATCCAAGTCGAGAAATTAGCCTCCATCGGCCGGATCGCGGCCACCATCGCCCATGAAATCCGCAACCCCCTCACTTCCGTCAAGCTGAACATTCAGAAACTGGCTCAGGCCGAGCGGCTGGAGGAGATGGAGCGCGAACACCTGGCCCTATCCCAGGAGGGCATCAACCAGATCGAGAAGTTCATCAAAGGTTTCCTCAACTACACCCGGGTGACGGAGTTGAGCCTCAACCGTTTCTCCGTGGAGCAGATCCTGGAGGAATCGCTGAAAATGCTGCGCGATGCATTCGGGAATAAACGGGTGAAGGTGGAGCGGAGCTACCAGCCCGGCCTGCCCGAGATCATGGCCGACGGCGACAAGCTGAGGGACGTCTTCACCAATATTCTGCGGAACGCGCTGGAAGCGGTCGAAGAGGGAGGCTGGGTCCGGGTGACTCTGTCCCGCCTGGAGGACAATGACCAAGGGCCTCTCCGGATCAGGGTCGAGGACAACGGCCCGGGCATCCCGGAGGAGCTATGGGAAACCGTCTTCGAGCCCTTCTTCACCACCAAGCCCACCGGCGTGGGCCTGGGCCTGGCCAACGCCCGCAAGATCCTGGAACAGCACCAGGGCACCATTCGGGTCGTCAGGCCAGACGGCCGGAGGACCGCCCTGGAAATTCATCTGCCACTCGAGGGGGGCACATGAGATCCGTACTCATCATTGATGACGATTCGCTCATCCGCAAAACCCTGGCCTCTCATCTCAGCCGTCAGGGGTTTGAGGTTCATCAGGCGGAGACCGGGGAGGCCGGTCTCCTGGAAGTCAAGGAGTCCTCGCCGGACCTTGTTCTGCTGGACATCCGGCTGCCCGACATCAACGGGCTGGAGGTGCTGCGGCGCATCAAGCAGATGACCCCCAAGCCTTGCGTTCTGATCATGACGGCCTACGACGATATGAAGACGACGGTGGAGGCCGTCCAGCAGGGCGCCTTCGAGTATCTGGTCAAGCCGTTGGATTATGTGGCCCTGGACCTGACCATCAACAAAGCCTTTCAGGTCAAAAAACTGGAGGATAGGGTCAGTTACCTGGTTGAGGAAAAGCAGAAAGAGTATACCATCGACAACATCATCGGCCGCTCGGTCCAAATGCGGGATGTCTTCAAACTCATCGGCTCGGTGGCGGCCTCCCGGACGAATGTCCTCATCCAGGGAGACAGCGGAACCGGCAAAGAGCTGGTGGCCAAGGCCATCCATTACAACAGCCCCTTTCGCGACGAGCCGTTCATCGTCATTAATTGTTCGGCCATTTCCGAGACCCTGCTGGAGAGCGAGCTGTTCGGACATGTCAAGGGCGCTTTCACCGACGCCGTCTGCGAGACCAAAGGCAAATTTGAGATCGCCGGCAAGGGCACTCTCTTCCTGGACGAGGTCGGAGACGTGTCCGCCAACCTGCAGTCCAAGCTGCTGCGGGTCATCGAGACGCGCGACTTCATGAAGGTCGGGGGGGAGAAAGTGCTCAAGACCGAGGCCAGGATTATTGCCGCCACTAACCAAAACCTCAAGTCGCTCATCGATAAGGGCCGTTTCCGGGAGGACCTCTATTATCGTTTGAAAGTGGTGGAGATCGACCTCCCCCCCCTGCGGGACAGGCGCGAAGACATACCCGAATTGGTGGTCTACCTTCTGGAAAAGATCAACCGGGAGCTGAGGAAGACCGTCCGCAAGGTCCCCGACGAGGTGATGAAGATCTTAATGGAACTGCCCTGGAAGGGCAACGTCCGGGAACTGGAGAACGCCCTGACCAGGGCCGTTATCCTGGCCAAGGGCGACATCATCCTCAAGGAGAACCTGCCCCTGGAGACAGTGGATGAAAAAGTGATCCGACGCGAGCTGGTTCCCCTGAAGGACGTGGAGAAATCCTATATCCAGTATGTGCTGAACATGGCCAAGGGCAATAAAACGCGGACCTGCCAGATTCTTCAGATCAGCCGTCCGACCCTGGATAAAAAAATCAGGGAATACAAGCTCGAGGTGGCATCTTCGGCAATCCTGTAAACTCTTTTTTCAATATATGTAAAGCTATAGGGATGAAGACATTAAGTTTGTGTCGCGGGCCGGGTCGACCCCCCTGGATGAGGCCCGATGGTGTTGGCACAAAATTTGCAGAAGCTGGATTGGAAGGAAAAATAGACATGTTGAGCAAGAAGATCATTGTGGTCGAGGATGAAGAATCCATCCGCAAGACCTTTAATCTTATCCTGAATAAAAAGTACCGGGTTTATCTGGCCAAGGACGGACAGGAAGCGGTGCAACGATTCCAGGCGGTCCGCCCGGACCTTCTCATTGTGGACCTCAAGCTCCCGGACATAAACGGTCTGGAGCTCATCGAGCAGTTCAGGGAATTGGGCTACAGGGGCGAAGCGATCCTCATCTCCGCCTTCCCGGATCTGGTCAACATCGAACAGCTCACCCGCCATTCTGTCAGCCACTTCTTCGTCAAACCCCTGGACCTGGACGTCCTCTCCCGCTCCATCGACTTCCTCCTGACTCCCAAGGTTGACCCCGAAAAACGGGTGTAAGGGAGCAGCCCTCCCCTCGGCTCGGCCGGGTAGATCCGGTTTTCCATATTTACCCCCCGAGCCACCCCCCCTAACAAGGGGGATAAAGGTGGACGTCTCCGGAAAGGCGAACTATTCCGGTGACGTCTTCTAATTTATTATAAGTAGAACCTCAGATTGTCTATTTTTTTCCCACGGGCTACCGCCCGCCAAAGCTTAAGCTTCACATCCTGTTCCACATCTTTCCGCTCTGAAGGGGTCAGGCTGGAGAATCGGGAAAGCAGGTCGCGCCATATTTATACTAAATTCAAGAACATAAACTAATCAATAAAAAAAATTTAATAATTTGTAAATAAACTTTATAGTTTATTTTTTTGTTCCCAAAAAATAAGCTGTTTTATTTGGCACAGAAGATGCATATTATGATGGCAGAGAAGTGAGGCTACGGCCTCCATACCCATACATTCCCTCCTTTCAGTGTGGAGGCGGATGACGG
>Ga0315282_10014490_pt1 | contig 11722 bp, 9 predicted proteins | sample YL17G07_20_MG_FD_203693 | JGI IMG/M metagenome (GOLD analysis project Ga0315282, IMG submission 203693) | Sediment microbial communities from Yellowstone Lake, YNP, Wyoming, USA - YL17G07_20 | ecosystem: Environmental > Aquatic > Freshwater > Lake > Sediment | place: USA: Wyoming | collected...
CCTGCATATAGGAGCGCAGGTGGGCCACGCTTACGAGCGGGAAGGTCTCGGTGGCCCCATAGGCTACGCTGACCTTGATACCCAGCTTATCAGCCGCCTCCATCATGGCCCTAGGGGTGGCGGCCCCCCCGCAAAAGACCGTCTCAAGCGAGCTCAGGTCGTACTTGCCGATATCCGGGTAGTTGAGGAGCATATTGAGGATGGTGGGGACGAAGCAGGATATGGTCGCCTTCTCCCTCTCGATGAGCTCGCAGAAGAGCTGCGCGTCGAAACGCTCGGGGTAGACCTGCTTGGTTCCCGCCCATGTGGCGGCGTAGGGAGCCCCCCAGGAGTGGGCATGGAACATGGGCACCACATGGATCATGCAGGCATCCTCTCTAATACCCAGCTCGGCCAGGACGGTCAGGGAATGCAGGTAGGCCTGGCGGTGGCTGAAGACCACCCCCTTGGGGGTCCCGGTGGTGGCCGTGGTATAGCACATGGTAGCGGGATCGTTTTCACTCGCGCCCGGCCAGGTGAAGTCCGGGCCTTCCCCGCTCATGAGCTCCTCGTAACTGTAGGCGGGAGATAGCTTGGTCTCGGGCAGACCCCCGTCGGTCATGATCACGTAACCCCGCACCGTCAGCAACTGGTCGGCAAAGGACTCCACGAAGGGCACGAACATATCATCGAGGAAGAGGAAGGAATCCTCCGCGTGGTTCATGATGAAGGTTATCTCGTTGGGGTGCAGGCGCAGGTTCACCAGATGCAGCACCCCGCCGCTGAAGGGAGCGGCGAAGTACAGCTCGAGATGGCGCAGGGTATTAAAGGCCAGGGTGGCCACCCGGTCGCCTTTGTTCAAACCCAACTTTCGCAAGACATTGCCAAGGGTGAGGACCCTGTCCCAGAGTTGGGGATAGGTAAGCTTTTGATCCTTGTGGATCAAAGCCTCCTTGCGGGGGAAAAGCTTGGCCGGCCTTTCCAGAATATTCCTCATTAAAAGTTCGTACGCCATGACACCATCCCTCCTTTTAACGTTTCCTTTCAACTCTTGCGGACCGGGGTATCCCAATAGTGTTATGGAGTGTTATTCCAGGTTGCCCCAAAGCTTCATACCCGATTACCAAGAATATAACATACGCGGCACTTGTACCGGTAAAGCATCCGCTGCCGCCACTCCCCTTCTTCCTTTCACAACGATCGGGAGGAGGATAAAGCGATGGGACACGGGTGTATAATAATTATATTACCCCCGGGCGGCATTGGATGGCTGAGCAAGGAGGAAGAGGATGAACCAGGAGGATGTTTACCAGCAGCTTGCCGAGCGCATTTTCATGGGGAACAGCGCGATCATACCCGAGCTCTGGCGCATGATAGCGGACGAGGAGGAGGCGCGCATCCTGCTGGCCACCCCGGCCACCGCCGGGGAACTGGCGGATAAGTTCGGCTGTGCGGCGGAGGACATGGAGGAGAAGCTTGGGGCCCTCTTCCGCAAAGGCGTGCTGTTCAAGGCGGCAAAGCCCGGGGGCACCGTCTACCGCGCGTGCCGCGACCTGGTGCAGTTCCACGACGCCTCCATCCTCTGGCCGGAAGCGCCGCGGGCGTACCACGACCTCTGGAAGCGTTTCATGGCGGAGGAATGGCCGGACTTCGCCAGGATGGTCTCCCAGGTGCTCCCCAAGCCCTTCTCCCGCATCGTGCCCGTAGAACAGCCGGTGGAAGCGCGCAGCCGCATACTGGCCTACGAGGACGTGGAGAAGATGATTCGCGACTCCGGAAGGGTGGCCGTGGCTAACTGCACCTGCCGGCTCATAGAGGGCAACTGTGACAAGCCGCTGGAAGTCTGCCTCCAGGTGGGCAAGGCCGCGGACTATACCGTCGAGCGCGGCAGCGGCCGGGAGGTGAGCATGGAGGAGGCCATCGAGATCGTCCGAGCCGCCGAGGAGGCCGGGCTGGTGCACGTGACCATGAACCGCGCCGAGGACAGCCATTTCATCTGCAACTGCTGCGACGACTGCTGCATGTCCTTTACCCTCATCGTCCAGGGCATCAACCTCTGCGACCCCAGCCGCTTCCGGGCCGTGGTCGACGAGGACAAGTGCACTGGTTGCGGAACCTGCCAGGACCGCTGTTTCTTCGGCGCCGTTGAGTTGGTCGCGCGGGATGGCGCGGAGGTCAACACCGTGGACCCGGAAAAGTGCATGGGCTGCGGGCTATGCATGGTCACCTGTCCCGGGGAGGCCATAACCCTGGTGGCGGTTAGGGATGAGGACTTCATCCCCTCTTAATGGGGTCAGGTCTTGAATCTTGAATTTACTGCCATATAATGCCATTTAACTCATGGACTATAAGTTTGAGTGACGGTGACGGCAAAGGCTCGCCGCACACCTTTAATATTCTTCTTTACCTCCATCTTTAGAAGTTGATAACGGTGGTTAGTACCCCGTTTCATAAATACGCTGGCATTCCAACGCCGCTGCATCTCCTCCCGCTGTGTTCCGCTCCCTGCGGCGTACTCAGCGAGTACGCCCCGGTCGCGCGCCTTGCGGGAGTGGCGCATCGACGCTCCCGGTGCGTTACCGTATTTATGAAGGCGGGGTGCTAGTGACCTAAACCGTAATTACGATAACGTGTTCTTGAACAATAACTCTGTGAAACTCGAGTATCGATTGCTTATTAAAGCTAATAATATTCGCTATAGCGTTTATGGTCTAATGCACTAGCCTCCAACTACCCACAATTAAAAGAGGAAGACCTTCCAATATAAGGTTCTTCTCCCGTAAGTGCGGGTAGCTATGAAGCAACAGTGCAAGCTCAATGCCCATAATGGCAGCCAAAAGGGAGCTTGTACGCTAGGGACATGTTATCCTTCCATCAATTATCCACATTTATTGGAGATGAGCCAATAATCGATGGCGAGGGCTGAATAGCAACAAGTAAGGTTCTGAATCCTGCAATTCAAGGTTCGATATATTGGTATTTTCTGGTTGATAATTCAAGATTCAAGACCTGACCCCAAAAAAGGGGCGGGATGGCCCGCCCCTTTTTGTTACGCGACTTAAACGTTCAGCCAGACCGCGGAGTTGGTCAGGCAGTACTCGCCCCGCTCCTTGGTCGAGGCGCGGACGATGATCTTGTCGTCCGACTCCTTCCACATCTCCGTCACGATGGTCTCGCCCGGGAAGACGTGGCGGCTGAAGCGCACCTTGATGGCCTTGAACTTACCGGTATCGTTCCCGCAGAACCCGCGCAGCACCGCCCGACCCACGAATCCGAAGGAGCACAAGCCGTGCAGGATGGGCTTATCGTAGCCGGCCATGCCGGAGATGGCGGGATCGATATGCAAGGGATTATAGTCCCCCGAGAGGCGGTAGATCATGGCCTGGATGGGGAGGGTCGAAGCCTCCACCACCTTGTCCGGTGCCCGGTCCGGCGGCTCGTTGCCCGGCTCCGGCCCGCGCTCCCCGCCGAAACCGCCCTCGCCGCGGATGAAGCTGCCGAACTTGTTGAAGAAGACAACGTCGCCGTTCTCATCCACCGTGTCCACGTCCATCTCGACAAGGGCTCCCTTGGTCTTGTCGTAGACGGCGGCGATCTTCGGCTTGGAGGTGAGCTTACCTTGTACCGGGATGGGTTTGCGTACCTCCAGGTACTGCTCACCGTGGAGGAGCATCACCAGGTTGATGTCCACTCCCTCCACCCCTATCAGGCCCATCAGGGCCGGGAAGGGCGGGATGACCCCGAAGGTGGGCAGGACTTCCAGCCCGTTCTCGTAGACGAACTTCAGCTCGTCCGGCTCATACCCCGCCCCCACGCCGAGGGCGTAAAGGATAACGTCCCTCGGCTGGTAGGAGAACTCCAGCGGTGTAAGTTCCTTGCCAACTACTGCTAGATCGATAGGCATCTTATCAACCCCCTAAGGTTTTCGTAGTCCGATTCCTCGGCCTAACCCAGGTTCAATTTGGACAGGGCGAATCCCGTTTGCTCCGTGGCGCCTCCGAAAGTCTGGGCGCCCTCCAGGGAGGTGATCTTGTTGATGTTCTCGTCGATCATCTCCAGGGTGATGCCCTGCGCCGGATCGAGGAAGACCCCGGGGCCCTCCATGAAGGCGGTGCGGCTGAAGTAGCCTGCGCCGGCCACGAAGGTGTAGCCGGAGAAGGTGTTGTTCTCGGAGCAGGCCCACGCCACCATGGGGGCCACGTACTCGGGCTTGAGGAGCTCCACGATGTTGGGGGGGAGGACGGTGGCGGTCATCCTGGTCCCCGCGATGGGGACGATTACGTTGGCCATGATGTTGTACTTGGCCCCTTCCTGCTTCAGGACGTGCATCAAGCCCACGATACCCATCTTGGCCGCGCCGTAGTTGGCCTGGCCGAAGTTGCCGTACACGCCGGCCGCCGAGGCCGCGGAGACTATGCGACCGTAATTGTTGTCCCTCAAGTAGGGCCAAGCCGCCTTGGAGCAGAAGAAAGTGCCGTTGAGGTGCACGGCGATAACCTTGTCGTAGTCCTCCATCTCCATCTTCAGGAAGCTCTTATCCCGCAGGATGCCGGCGTTGTTGACCAGGATGTCGATCTTCCCGTAGGCGTCGATGGCGGTCTTGATGATGTTCGAGGCGCCCTCCCAATCCGCCACGCTGTCGTAGTTGGGAACGGCCTCTCCGCCAGCGTCCTTGATCTCCTGGACTACCCTTTCTGCGGCGGTGGTCCCGGCGCCGGTGCCGTCCATGGCCCCGCCCAGGTCGTTTATCACGACCTTGCACCCGCGGCTTGCAAGGAGCAGGGCGTATTCCCTACCCAGGCCCCCGCCGGCCCCGGTTACTACTGCGACTCGATCGTCAAATCTTACCTCCGACATAAACCCTCTCCTTTCCTTCCTCGGGGGACGCTCCCCCACCGGTTACTTAGCCTTTCTCCCGGGCGCGGCATTCCAGGGGTCGGTAAACCCCGTATTCGTCCCTTAACCGTAGATCGCCCGGTGCACGCCGTCTTTCCGGCCTTATAATTATATACCCGATTCCGTTGATGATACCAAGTACGCCCTTCCTGACTTCCATTCACGTCGGCTCCATCCCTTTCCAGGCGGCGCAACGCAAAACGGCTGTTCGATATTAACATATAAGTGCAGCTAGCGCTATCCATAGCGGGGCATTCCCCCCTTCCATGCTACCGGTGGGGAACTTGCCGCCACCCGCCTTTGCCAATAGGTGTACGTGGTTATCGCCGCCCCGTGGGGCGGATCTCCTTCCTCCATGCTAGGGGTGGGGAACTTGCCGCCACCCGCCTATATCTTATAATTGGTTCTAATTGGTTCTTCTCCCTGAAGTATGGGTAACGTGAAGCGTCAACGCACGCTCAATAACTATAATGGCAGTTAAGGGGGTGCTTGCCAGTTACGGGCTTGTTTATCTTTCGCCGATTACCCACATTTGTTGGAGATGAGCCTTATAATTAGACATTGAAAGGTTACCGGATCGAAAGGAAATACTGACTTAAGGGGGTCATGGATATGGGTTTCAAGGCGGGCGTGGCGATACGAGGCCTCCTTATTACCATGGCGATGTTCTTTTTTATTTTTGCGACCTTGCTCTCAGCCGGCTGCGGCACGGGGGGAACGGGCCCGGCGGAAGGAGGGCCGGGCGCATCCACCGGCCCCGGGCACGAGATACCCCTGAACACCCTTTCCCAGGGCGTTAACAGCGAGTACGGCCGCTTCGACGAGATGCCCCTCCCCGAGGACGCGCCTCCCGAATGCATGGTGATCACCGATGGCGAGGAATACCAGCGCCTGATGTCCCTGGCTTTTCCCCAGGGCAAGGCTGCGGAGGTGGACTTCGATCGCTATATAGTCATGGCCGCAATGCAGGAGCCCAAGAAAACCGGTGGCTACGCCATCTCCATCATGCGAGTCTCCCAGGCCGGTATGGAAGTGCGGGTGGAGGTGGACGTGGTGGAACCGGAGCCGGGCAGTATGACCGTGCAGATGCTCACCAGCCCCTACCACCTGGTGACGGCGGAGCGTTCGAGCTTCAACCCCCGCGGCGAGTTGATTTTTACCTTCATCGACCAAAACGACACCTCCCTCGGCCGCCAGGGCGCGGACGTATGACCCCGTCTTCTCCCTTCGATTTTCCGATGGCTGCAAGCCCCCGGCACCGGGTGCTTATCATGGCTTGAGAGGAATGACGGACGGCATGGACGGCAAAAGGGTAGTGGTGATAGGCTCCGGTCCGGGCGAAACGGCGCCGGCGGCCGCGGTATCGGCACCGAATGCGCCGCTGACAGCGCTTTTCACCTGTACAACCTGCTGAAATAAAGACCGGACATCCGCGCACCGCTCCCTCTCTGTCATGATTCCTGGTACGATGGATACGGGACGGCCCACGTGAAAGCGGCTGCTATGCTTTAAGGACCAAACGAGAGCCGATGGAAGACATAAGATAAGGACATCCCAAGCGTCACTTATGGTCTTGTAAAAGGAGGTAAAAATGATCTGCAGCCAATGCGGACAAGAGGTCGAGGGAGGTGCCTTCTGCAGGTTCTGCGGAAACCCCATGCAGGCCACGGCTCCGGGCCCCCAGGCCTCCGCACCTTCAGCCACGCCAACCCAGCAGACACAGGCCTCGGCGCCCGCCGCTCCCCCTCAGAGTTCCGGTTCGACGCCCGCCCAAAATGAGCTGGCCCCAACATCCCTCGCCGGCCTGGTCCAGGAATCCCTGGAGGTGGAAAGCTCCAACGCCTTCAACCTCCAGAACAAGAAGCTCCTCAGGGTGAACATGGCCGCCTGCGGGGGTCAGGTCCTGGCCAAGGCGGGGTCCATGGTAGCCTACCAGGGGCAGATAGGCTTCACCCGGCAGGGAAGCGGTGGAGTGGACAAATGGGTCAAGAAGAAGATCTCCGGGGAGCAGTTCACGCTGATGCTGGCACAGGGCACTGGCGACCTCTTCCTGGCCGACGCGGCCAACGACATTATCCTGCTCTACCTTAACAACGAAACCATAACCGTGGAGGCCCTCAACCTCCTGGCCTTTACCCCCAGCATCGCCTGGGACATCAAAATGATCAAGGGAGCAGCCGGGATGATGAGCGGGGGGCTATGGACGGTGGAGCTGCAGGGCACTGGTTACATGGCCTTGATCAGCAAGGGTGAACCCATGACCCTCAAGGTGACGCCGGACCAGCCAACCTACACCGACCCCAACGCCACCATCGCCTGGTCCCAGGGCCTCAACCCCCAAGTACACGTGGACGCTAACCTGAAGAGCCTGAGGGGGATCTTCGGATCCACCCATGGCGAGCTCTTCCAGTTGGCCTTCCAGGGCAACGGCTACGTGGTCATCCAGCCGAGCGAGGTGGCTCCCACGACCAGCCTCCAGCAGCCCTCGGGCGGCGGCGCCGGCGGCGCCGGCGGTATCCTCGGAGGTATCCTGGGACAGTAAGGAGTCGTCGAGACCGCATCAAGATACGCGTGGGCAGGGCGTGGGCAACCATTGTTTAATCACCCGTACTCGATGGCGACAAGCCACTTTCCCCCCGCGGACAGTGTTACCGTTACGGCACTGAGCACCAATAGGCAAGCGGAAATCCCCCTTGCCCCGCGCGCGCGATTATACATAGAATCAAGGGTGCGTAGATTTCGTCGTTCCGGAAAAGGCGTCGTTCCCGGCGAAGCGGCTTCTACCTCAAACCCGGCGCCGCCCTACCTGCGAAAGCTGGTTAGCATGGGGCTTTTCGACCGGCCTTTAAATGAAATACGCGCCTTCATCGATGGCAAGCACGCGGGGGGGAAGGCCAGGGAGCTCCCCTTTACCCCCGTCCTTCCCCACGCCGACTCCCCCCAGGTTATTCTCAGTGAGGACACCGGACTGGAGCTGGGAAACCCGGGGGCGGCGTCCCGTTCCCTTCTCCTCTGGGACTCCGGGGACGGCGTGGCTGACGGCCGTATAACCCTGGTGGGTCCCGATTTCCCCGATACCACCTCCGTAAGCCTCCCCTTCGCCCAGGTAGTCATGGTGGGAGGCAAGTTCAGCGACGAGTACGATTGCTACCGCGACTTGAGGGACTCCACCTATAACCTCCGGCTACGGGGTTTTATGACCCGCGTCTTCCCGGGGCGGCAGAGCATCTGGTGCCGGGTGAGCAAGGAGGCCCTGGCCTCCGGCTTCAGCGCCCAGATTCTGGGAAGTTCCCTCATCCAGGCCATGAAGGAGCTGTCCTTCGTGAAATCTGCGGAGGTCCTCCTGGTCACCTCGAGCAAGGAGGATGTGGAGGAGCTCTCCGGGCCTGCGGACATGGTCCTGGACATCGTCGAGGCCCTGATCAAGATGTACGAGGAGATGAACTTCGACTGCGATAGCTGCGACTACGTGGAGGTCTGCGACAGCGTGGTGGAACTGAGACAGATCCGCGAGAGGCTCCAAGCGGGCGGCGACCTCAAGGGGCGGGAGGACGGCTGAGATGGGGGATGGTCCATCATGATCCGGGTGGTAGCCGTATGCGGCAAGGGAGGGGTGGGCAAGACCACGGTGGTGGCCCTGCTCTCCCGCCTCCTCTCCGAGGGCGGCGACGGCAGGGTTCTGGTGGTGGACGCGGATCCCGCCGTGGGCCTGGGCATGGCCCTGAGCCGGTTTCCCGCGCGCTCGGTGAACGACATCCGTAAAGAGATCATCTCCGCCGTGCGCGAGCACTCGACGGACAGCGTGGACCTTGCCGCCTCCGTGGACTACAAGATGATGGAAATCGTGGCGGAGGCGGGCAACCTGGGATTCATCTCCGTGGGGCGCCCCGAGGAGGAAGGGTGTTACTGCCAGCTGAATACCCTCCTGAGAGAGGCTATCGAATCCCTCTCCTCCCACTTCGACCTCACCCTCATCGACGCCGAGGCGGGCGTGGAACAGGTGAACCGCCGGGTAATGCGCTCCGTAAGCCACCTCCTCCTGGTGACCGATACCGCGATGAAGGGCCTGCGCGTGGCGGAAACCATACGCCGGGTGGCCGACGAGGCCGTGGACTACCGCAAGCTGGGATTGCTCATCAACCGAGCCCGCGGCGAGGAGGACGCCCGCTCCCTGGCCTCTCAGACCGACCTGCCGGTGTTGGGCTGGATCCCGGAGGACGAGACGGTGCGGGATTTCGACGCCAGAGCCTGGAGTTTCCTGGAAATCCCCTCCTGCCCGGCGCTGGAGGCGGTCAGGTCTCACGTCATGGTAAGCGGATTTCTATCTTAATCCAGCTCTGCCTTTGCAGGCGAAGCGCGGCGTTCCCCTTCGCCAGCCAATCGTTGTTATCCTGATGGGGTCAGGTCTTCGATTGTGGATAATTTGTCATAATATCCCATAAAATCCACAATCGAAGACCTGACCCCATTCCTGCATAATCTGCTACTCGTTGAGGTCTTTATCCATTTTAGACAGTATTAACTGCCCGCTGCGCAACAACCCCTGCAACGCCGCGTAGGCGCTCTTCCTGTCGACTTTCACCTCGCCCTCGAAGGTCCCGTCCGCTATCTCCTCCGCCATGCGGTTCAGCTTCTCCACCGGCTCGGTCACGTATTTGTTGGTGAAGTAGCGCAGCCCGAGGGTGGTCAGCAGGATGGAAAGGATAACTGCTATAACCGACACTATGGATAGCCGGATGATCATGTCGTTTCTCTGTTTGACGAAGTAGTCCTGGATCTCCTGCATCTCGGTGGTGCGGTCTATGATGACGTTGAGATAGAAACTCTTGAAACCATAAGAGCTGAGATCTACGGGGTAGAAAAGGGAGACGAAGAATCCCTGGCGGCCCCCGAAGCTGTCCAGGGTCTGGTAATCACTCTCTGGTGGCTCCACCGGCAGCTCGGCGGGATTCACCACCACCCCGGATTGGGTGCGATAATCGACCACCTTGCCATCCTCGACAACGCCCGCGTATTCCAGGGGATTCACGGCTATGGCGAACGCCACGGCCAGTTTATATAACGCTGCTGTGTCGCCTTTCATTATTTCCTGGACGGTCTCCTGGTCAAAATACTTAATAAATTGCGGATCAGTACTCAGGGAGGTTACTTTCCCGCCTACATCCCTCAGGGTGATGACGGTCTTATCGACGACCATCTCCTTGTTCTTCTCTATATTGCTGTTGGTGGTCATGATACTATCGACCATGAAATAAGCAATTACCGCTATTACCAGCGCGAGCATCATAACGGTTACCGCCGCTATGAGCTTCCTCATCTCTCTTCCGGTGATTTTTTTCACAGCATCCCTCCTGCATAACCCCTGGCTGGGTAAAACCGCGGCGATCCAATATCCCCTCTTGTTACCCTTTTCATCCTTCGATACGCTTCCGCAAAACCCTTTTTACTTTCCGTTCTTCTCCCCGAAGTGTGGGTGTTGAAGATGAGCCTACTTTTCATGCCCATTGGTAAAAGCTTGGCGGGTTGGGCACGTCGTGCCATCAAACAGAATGGGTTCAACGGTATCGAGGCCTTGCGCGATGCGTCCCGCCTTGGCCCTCCGCATTGGTCAAGGCTTCCGCATCCGCGCCAGGGCTACGGCGATCAAGCCGGGGACGACGGATAAGGCTGCGTGCGGCGTGCGGGTCTAACCGGGCTCCTCCGCCAGCTTGGTCAGCTCCATCTCCCGCAGCACTCTCTTGTTGACCTTGAACACCTCGGTCAACGGCATCTCGTCCAGGAAGGTGACCGAGCGAGGCACCGCGTACCTGGCCACTTTGCCCGAGAGAAATTCCACGTATTCCTGCTCCGATACCTTGCCCCGGTAATCCCGCTTGATCTGGACGAAGACCAGGACGCGTTCGCTTCCCGGTCTCTCCGGGTCGGGGACGCCGATGGTCGCCGCCATATCGGTGGCCGGGTGCTCGTGGAGAATGTCGTCTATCTCCCTGGTATAGACCTTGTATCCCGAGACGATGATCATGTCCTTGGTCCGGTCGACGATGGAGAAATAGCCGTTCGCGTCCATCTTGACCACGTCCCCCGTGTGCACGAAACCCTCCTCGTCCAGGCCCTTGCCCGGCTCCGGCCAGTATCCCAGCATCCTCTGGGGACCCTTAAGGAGCATCTCCCCCACCTTTCCCTCGCGGTAGAGTTCCTCATAAGAGAGGGGTTTGCCGCTGTCTATCTCCACCACCTTGACCCCGGTATCGGGCAGGGGTATGCCGATATTGGCCCTCCTCTCCACGTCCTTCAGCTTGTCCGATTTCCGCGACCTCTTGGCCATTAGGGAAACGATGTCCGCGAAGATGTTCCCGAACCGTTTGTATCCGATTACCCTTGAAAATGCCCTTGTGACGGCCACGCTCATACTGTTGAAAAGAGCCAGATTTACGAAACGCATCATCTTCGGGCCCCCGAATACCCGAATATTCGCGGAGACATTGAAATGGGTAACCGGGGACATCTCCGAGAGGCCGTACCCCTCGCTGACATAGCCCCCGCTCGACTCCTCGAACTTCTCCTGCACGTTGGGGGGCAGGGCGGCGGAGCCCGAGATCCCGATTAGCTTCGCCTTCTTGAGGTCCTCGTCCAGCATCTTCATAAACTGGGTGGGCACCCCAATCTGCATGATCGGATGGTACTCCTCGATCATCGACACCATGGTCCTGGTGTCCCTGGGATCGACGATCAGGAGGAGGGTTGAGCAGTTAAGGAGTTGGGTATGCATCAGGCTGTGGCCGTAGCTGTGGAAGAAGGGAAGTCCCATGATCACGGACATGTTGCCCTCGAATACCCCGGCGATAGG
>Ga0315282_10014491_pt1 | contig 11721 bp, 10 predicted proteins | sample YL17G07_20_MG_FD_203693 | JGI IMG/M metagenome (GOLD analysis project Ga0315282, IMG submission 203693) | Sediment microbial communities from Yellowstone Lake, YNP, Wyoming, USA - YL17G07_20 | ecosystem: Environmental > Aquatic > Freshwater > Lake > Sediment | place: USA: Wyoming | collected...
TTTGAACGCTTCCCGAGCCCTTTTTCTGTTACAGTAAGTAAGGCTGTCCTTTCCTCTGCCACTTCTGCAGAGACAACCTCATCTCCCTTCATAAGTCTGATACCCTTAACACCCATTGCAGTACGACCCGTATCACGCACATTCTCCTCATTGAATCTTATCGAAAGGCCGTTTTTTGTGCCTATTATGAGATCACTCTTGCCGTCTGTCTTTCCAACGGCAATGAGTTCATTACCTTTATCGAGGGTTAAAGCTATAATCCCCTTACCGCGTGGGTTACTGTATTTCTCGAGAGCAGTCTTTTTTACTATGCCATTCTTTGTGAACATTACGAGAAAACCTTCCTTGAAATCGCGGACAGGAAGCGCTGTTGTAATCCGCTCTCCTTCTGAAAGGGCAAGCAGATTCACAAGGGCCTTCCCTTTTGCAGCGCGACCTGCTTCTGGTACCTGGTATGCCTTGAGCCAGTAAAGCCGACCGAGGTTAGAGAAAAAGAGCATGTAATCATGTGTTGCGCCTATGAAGAGTTCTTTAACAAAATCCTCTTCTTTTGTTTCCATGCCAATAGAGCCCTTTCCACCGCGGCGCTGACTCCTGTATGCACTCAAGGGATTTCTTTTTATGTATCCCTGGTGAGAAAGGGTAATGACCATCTCCTCATCAGTTATAAGATCCTCTATAGTAATCTCCTTGGTCTCTGAGGTAATCTCCGTCCTTCTCTCATCTGCATACTTGTTCCTGATAGCGAGGAGATCTTCCTTAATAATCTGTGAAACAAGGGCATCACTTCCGAGTATTGCCTTTAGCCTCTCTATCTCTTTCAATATATCCTTGAATTCCTCTATTATCTTTTCCCGTTCAAGTCCTGTAAGCCTCTGGAGTTTCATATCAAGGATAGCCTGTGCCTGAATCTCAGATAATGGATAATCCCTCATCAGTGCAATTCTTGCCTCATTAGGTGTCGTTGACCTTTTTATAAGGGCAATTATTTCATCGAGGTAGTCAAGGGCAATCTTTAGTCCTTCCAGTATATGAGCTCTCTCTTCAGCCTTTTTGAGTTCAAAATGGGTTCTTCTTATAACAACATTACGCCTGTGCTGCAAGAAATATTTGAGGATCTCCTTTAACTTCAGTATCCTGGGCTGGGCATTAACGAGTGCGAGCATAATTGTCCCGAAGGTAGTTTGCAACTGTGTATGTTTATAAAGATTATTCAGGATAACCTGTGCCATCTCGCCCCTTTTAAGTTCCAGTACAATCCTGATGCCATCCCTGTCAGATTCATCTCTTAATTCAGATACTCCTTCAATCTTCTTTTCTCTTACAAGTTCAGCAATCTTTTCAATTAATCTTGCCTTGTTCACCTGATAAGGGAGTTCTGTAATGATAATATTCTCGCCGCCTCTATGCTCTCGTTCAATCCTTGCCTTTGCCCTGACCTTAATAAGTCCTCTCCCTTCATTATATGCCTGAATGATTCCGTCAGTGCCGTGGATAATGCCGCCTGTTGGGAAATCAGGACCTTTTATTTTAGCCATCAGATCTTTTAACCCTGCATCAGGATTTTCGAGCAATATAACAAGCCCGTCTATAATCTCTCCAAGGTTATGCGGCGGTATATTTGTAGCCATACCAACAGCAATTCCTGAGGAGCCGTTTATGATTAAATTCGGGACCCTTGATGGCAGTACAACAGGTTCTTCTGTTTGTTCATCAAAATTCGGGATAAAGTTAACTGTATCCTTGTCTATGTCGGAAAGGAGTTCTTCTGCAAGCGCTGCAAGCCTTGCCTCTGTATACCTGTAAGCAGCCGCCGGGTCTCCATCAACAGAGCCAAAGTTGCCCTGTCCGTCAACGAGCGGATATCGCATATTAAAATCCTGGGCGAGTCTGACAAGTGCATCATAAACAGCTGTGTCGCCATGGGGATGATATTTCTTTAATACCTCGCCAACTACACCCGCGCATTTCGAATATCTTTTACCAGGGAGAAGACCCTCCCTGAACATTGCATAAAGAATCCTTCTCTGGACAGGCTTTAGCCCGTCTCTAACCTCAGGAAGCGCCCTGCCTATGATTACGCTCATCGCATAATCAAGATAAGAACTCTTCATCTCCTCTTCTATGCTTACCGGTACCTTTGCCATTACAATCTCCTTTAAAAATTCAAACAGTTCTTATTTTAACATATTGCATTTCCAACGCGTTTAAAAATATAATCTATCCCTATGCTTTCTAAGGTTCTCAGCGCAAGTATTATAGGTATTGACGCCCACACTGTAGAGGTCGAGGTAGATATCGCCTCAAGGGGGCTCCCTCATTTCTCAATGGTTGGCCTTCCTGATGCTGCTGTTAAGGAGTCGAGGGACAGGGTCAGGGCTGCACTCAAAAATATCGGGTTTCTTTTTCCGCTTAAGCAGATTACAGTTAATCTTGCGCCTGCTGACTTAAAGAAAGAGGGCTCATCTTTTGATCTCCCGATTGCAATTGGGATTATAGCGGCCGAAGGCGTGATTGAAATAGGTTCGGCTGCTGGTTATCTCCTTACAGGTGAGCTTTCGCTTGACGGGAGGATAAAGCCTGTAAGGGGTGCTTTATCGATGGCACTAAAATCAAGAGAGCTTGGGTTAAAAGGCGTGATTCTTCCTGAGGAGAATGCGCCAGAGGCAGCGGTTGTTAAGGGTGTGCCTGTATTTGGGTTAAAGAACCTTCCTGAGGTCATCGAGTTTCTGAGAGATGGCAATCTCAAGAGACCTTTCGAGATAGATGTTCATAAGGCGATGAAAGAAAACTCTATCTATGAGGACGATTTTGTTGAGGTTAAAGGCCAGGAACATGCCAAACGGGCATTTGAGGTTGCTGCTGCAGGCGGGCATAATGTGCTGATGATTGGTCCTCCTGGTTCAGGTAAGACAATGATTGCCAAAAGGCTTCCTACAATACTCCCCGGGATGACATTTGATGAGGCTTTAGAGACAACAAGGATACATAGTGTTGCAGGCCTTCTAAGGGAAGGACAACCTTTACTTGCTATAAGACCTTTCCGCTCGCCACACCATACAATTTCAGATGTTGCTTTAATCGGCGGCGGGCAGGTTCCAAAACCGGGTGAGGTCAGCATTGCGCATAATGGTGTCCTTTTCTTGGATGAACTGCCGGAATTCAAGAGAAACGTCCTTGAGGTTTTAAGGCAGCCAATCGAAAATGGGGAAGTGACAGTCTCAAGGGCAGTAGCATCTATAACTTATCCGGCCAGCTTTATGCTCGTTGCTGCCATGAACCCCTGTCCATGCGGGTATTTTGGAGACACCCGCCATCAGTGCACATGCACACCGGGTCAGATACATCGTTACAGGCACAGGGTTTCAGGCCCTTTGCTTGACAGGATTGATATTCATATAGAAGTTCCGGCAGTGCCTTATAAAGAATTATCTAATGAATATTCAGGGGATAAATCAGAGGACATAAGAAAACGTGCTGTTACTGCAAGGGAGATCCAGCTTGAACGTTTTAAGAATGATAAGAAGATTTATTCAAATGGGCAGATGAAGACAAGGCATATAAAGAAATATTGTAAGCTTCATCCTGATGCGCAAACACTTCTTGAAACTGCGATGCACAAACTCGGCCTTTCTGCACGGGCATATACGAGGATACTCAAATTATCACGGACGATTGCCGACCTTGAGGCATCAGAGGAAATCCAATCCCATCACATCGCAGAAGCTATCCAGTACAGGACATTGGATAGAGGGGTGTATTAAATACATTCTGTATTCCTTATTCCCATAACCACCACCATGGAACCGCCAGTACCTTTGAATGCAGCCATTTGACAGAATTCCCGGAATGTACGAGTAAGCCGCGAATTGCCTGTGGATATTCCTCGATAAATGTCAGGAGATTTTTTGCATCATTGAATGAAGGATTCTGCGTGAGTTTCGTCTCGACAGCCAGCAGTTTCTTCCCATGTTCCACAACAAAATCAACCTCTTTCCCGTTTGTTGTTCTCCAGTAAAACACTCTTGCCTTCGGCACCATGAGTTCAGAAGCAATTTTGATATGCATATGAATCATGGTCTCAAAGAAACTGTCCAGTTCCCGCGCGTTTCTTAGGGATTCCTCGTCATAGTAGCCTGAGAGATAAATACATAATCCAGGATCGATAAAGAACAATTTCGGTGATTTTGTAATCCTCTTTGTTCTGCTCGGGTAATATGAAGGCGTTCTGCTTATAATGTTTGAAACCTCAAGGAGTTTCAGATACCTGTGGACAGTCGGCTGGCTTACGCCTGTATCCCTTGAAACCCCAGTCTGGTTCAGGACATTCCCTGTTCTCACCGCGATCGAGTCAAGAACCCGCTTAAAGTCTATGAGCGATTCAATCTGAGTCAGTTCCCTCACATCCCTTTCAAGATAGGTCTTGACATACCCTTCCCACCAGAGGAGGACATCACGCCTTTCGGTCAGAGTGAGAAGCGATGGCATAAATCCTTTCAACATGAAAGGCACAGGGTCGAGGATAGACAATCGTGACTCTTCGATTTCAGAAACAGGATTCCAGAGATCAATAAATCGTTGAGGAGATTCGGTCTTATTTTCCATTTCACTGTAAGTCATGGGATACATTTCAAAATAAACAGCCCTGCCGGCAAGGGTCTCGCTTATCCTCTTCATGAGCAGAATATTGGAAGACCCGGACAGAATAAATCTCTTCCCTTTTCCTTTTTTGTCGACAGTTGTTTTTATAGCCGTAAACAGCTCAGGTGCCTTCTGTGCTTCATCAATAATCAGACGGTCAGTATCGATCCATAATGAAGCCGGATCGGCTCGGGTCTGCTGTAAGGTGGAAAGATCATCGAGACTGACATATTTGAAGTCTTTGAATTCCTTCTGTAAAAGAGTACTCTTTCCAACCTGCCTTGCCCCTGTAATCACAACGACAGAGAAGCTCTTAATTGCAGCTTTAATCTGAGGGGTTATCCACCGCTTTCTATACAACAATTCTTGCCTTGAATGAAAATCATTCACGCTATGAATAATATTACAAATGCCCTCTTTTGCCAAATTTATATTTTCGGTTTATGAAAAGGCACAAAATATAATAAGAGGGTTGAAATAACTGTAAATATTTATGATAATAATTTAAAGTATTTGTCATGATAGAAACAGCTACTATAATTGAAGCATTATATTACATCCTTCAGAAATTAAGAAAAGCCGATAAGATTAAACTCGTCAAACTTATGTATCTTGCGGACAAATACCACCTTATTCGTTATGGAAGAACAATAACAAATGATGATTACTATGCTATGGAACATGGTCCGGTGGGTGCAACAATTAAAGATGTCCTAAGCCTTGACGCTTTTAATATCTCATCAGAAGGGTATAAGTATGCCTCAAGGTTTTTAGAGAAGATTGATAAAAATAATTTTAGAGCTAAATCTGCAAAAACAACTTTTAATATGCTTTCAGAAAGCGACAAAGAAGCGCTTGATTTTGTAATAAAAAACTTTGGCAAGATGAGCTCATGGGAGCTGAGGAATTATACGCATAAATATCCTGAGTGGTATCAATATAAAAATCTATTTAGAAATAAACTGACGAGAAGAGAGCGTATTGATATTAAAGAGCTTTTGTCTACCTTAAAGGACGATCCTTTTTTTAAAATATCTAAAAAACATATCAAAGAATCAGAAAAAATCCTTACAGGGGCTTTTGCTTAATAGTGGATCTTCTTTTAGGTCTTATTGCGAAAAGCCTTAAAGGGTTTTGTGTATGTTATTTCAAAAATATTCAATATGACGAAAAAGCTCCCCCACATTATTTCGTTACTATCCCTGTCAATGATGAACTGAGTCTATTAGTCTGCGTCATCACCTCTCAAATTGAAACCAAATTGTGGTATTACCATAAAACAAATGAGAAAGCGATACAGTCTCTTGTTCGTGTTGATAAAAATAGTCTTCCCTTTCTTGAAAAAGAAAGCATCATAGAGTGTAATTTACCCTTCTTAATCAGCAGGCATTAATTTACTAAAATAGTAGACCCCAAGCATAAATTCAAAGTAGTGGCAAGAGATATCCCCTCAGAAATCAAAAAAAATATTATTAAGGCAATAAACAATAGTCCGATTGTTAAGCCCTTTATTAAAAAAATGCTTATCCAGCCTTAAGGTATGCCCGTTGAAGCAAGCTCACGCCTTCGCTCCTCCAAGTTTAGCCTTCGCCTTGCAGGGGACACTCTATAGCAAGTCTCGGCCAAGCCCCTTGATAACTTCCTGTTACAAACACCCCACAAGGTATTGTTAGAAGACAACATTTCACATAGAAGTCTTCTCCTTGAGAATTACCAACTTCTGAAGATTATTATTTGTACGCTGCAGCTAACGCTCCGGCGCGCAGTGCGCAGTGCCTTCTGTTGTTGACGCCTCGCAGGTTTGCTATAATTGCGTTAGGTATACGCCATAATCGACAAAGTCTCTATTCAGAGTAGATATGATTTATATATATAAGGATGTGAATCAGGTTTTGAGGTTCTGTAAAGGAAACGGATTTTTTGGAAAATTGGCAAATTTTAAAGGAAGGAGGACTAAGATGAGTAGGATCTTCTTGATAGGTTTTTTAGTCTTGGGATTGCTTTCTTCCTATGTTTTTGCCCAGATGAGCAGCGGTCAAGGCGGCGGCATGATGGGTGGTGGTTGGGGATGGGGAATAGGCTATGGATGGGGTTTCGGTATCATTATCGTGATTCTCGTTGTTTTTGTTGTCGCTTATATGATGAAACGAAAGTGAAAATCTGAAAGGGCAAAAAATATTTCTTATAACCCAATTCTTGGTGCATCTTATTTTTTGAATGGGGAAGGAGGAGGTCGATCAGATTAAGAGCTTTGAGGTGAAGAAGGTTTGTTGTGGTGATAAAATTAATAATGTTAAGGAGGTTTGTGATGAAAAAAGCATTTTTCACGGTTGTATTAGTCTTGGTGGTTACTCTTAGTTATAGTTTTGCTCAGATGGGCGGTGGCATGATGCGCGGGCAAGAGGGTACGAAGGGCCAAATGCAGGAAATGAAGGAACAAAAGGAGATGATGACCCCGGAACGGACGCAGACGCAGAAGGAAATGAAGGAAATGGCGGATCAGATGTCCAAGATGATGCAGAGGATGGCGGGAAAGATGAAGGACGCGAAGTCAAACGAAATGATGGAGATGACGACGATGATGCAGGATATGTCCAAACAGATGCAGGACATGTCGATGGCGATGGGAGAAGGCTGGGGCAAAAAACACGATATGGAAAAAATGAAGCAACAGATGATGCAGATGCAGAAGAGAATGGATGAGATGGAAGGAAAATAGTAAAGGCCAAAATAATTATAGACGATGAAGCCCTGCCTTGTGAGGTAGGGCTTCAGGATATAATTGGCGGCACTAAAGCTTGAGAGGTTTTGTCATTTCAAGCTTTAGTCAACGGCTGTAAACAAAGAATAATTTGTGGACGCGTTACGTTGTAAATTCAAGAGCAGGAGTTGGGGCCGCATTTTACAGAAGCGGTAGAAGCAAAAGCGGCTGAAACTCCGGGGCAGAAGGAGGAGTATCTCATGAAGAGAATTCTTGGGTGTGCCGTGGTTATTATGTTTCTGGGAGCAGCCCCTTTATTGGCCCAGAGTTTCGAGGGGAACGAATACGACAAGGGGGAAACACTTTACAAGAACAAATGCCAGTTTTGTCATGGCATTAGGGGAGACGGGAAAGGACCGGCGGCTGAACCTCTTCTGGGGCACTCTGTTGACTTCACCAATTCCAAGTTTTGGCAGAACGATGTTGAGAAAAAAATCGAATATACAATCAAAAAAGGCAGAGAAATGATGCCGGCATTTGACCTGGAGCCCGATGAGATAAAGGCCATCATTTCTTATATGTCTCATACCTTCAAAAAAGCAACTTAGAACAATCATTGACGGGGGGATGAAAAATGATCGGGGAAAAACTGAGAAAAGTGTTCTTTCTTCTCATAGTGCTCGTGTTATTGCAACTTTTGCCGTTAAACACTGCCCAGGCAGTACCGAGTTTTGCGCGGCAAACCGGTATGTCGTGTAATGAATGTCATACTATATTCCCGGAATTGACACCCTTTGGACAGATCTTCAAACTTGGCGGTTATGTAATGAGCAAGACCGGCAAGCCATATGAGTTTCCTCCGCCGTTGGCGGGCATGGTGCAGGCATCTTATACAGACGCCAAGGGACTGATTTCCGGGGTTGCTCCTTTTGACTCTGCCAACAGGGCAACCGATAAAATAAACCTGCCGCAGCAGGTTAGTTTATTTTACGGAGGCCGAATTTACGATAAGGTAGGCGCCTTTGTGCAGGGCACCTACGATGGTGTCAGCAACAAGATTTTCCTGGACATAACAGACATACGTTATTCAAACAACACCATTGCGTGGGGCAAAAACCTGATTTACGGACTTACTCTCAATAATAGTCCAACAGCGCAAGATGTCTGGCATACCACACCAGTGTGGGGGGTCCCTTTTGCTTCTTCAGCCGTTGCCTCAACTCCCGCCGCTGGTACGATAATCGACGGGGCTTTAGACCAGCAGGTGGGCGGCATCGGCGCCTATGTCTTCTGGAACAATTTGATTTATCTGGAAGGGACTGTCTACCGCACAGCCGGTAACGGCATTACCAAACCATTGGGCGCTGGCACCCCGACTGAGCAGGTAGTGGACGGTGCAGCCCCTTACTGGCGCCTGGCATTGGAACAACGGTGGGAAAACCACTTCTTTACCATAGGCACTTACGGCATGCAGGCTGATATCTTCCCCTCCGGCAATAAGAGTGGACCGGTAGACCGCTTTACAGACATCGCCTTTGACGCTCAATATCAGTACATGGGAACTATTGAAGCGGAACATATGCAAATGGAAGGCGAACATAAGGCTGGAGCTGGAAAGCATATCATAACGGCGCACGCCACATGGATTCATGAGAAACAGGACTGGAAGGCAAGCTTCGCCCTCGGGAATACGGCTAACTCCTCTGACTTCCTGAATACATTCAGAATGAACCTGAATTATTACTACAGGAGCCATTTGGGAGATATTGGTGGATCGACAGGATATTTTTCCACAACCGGCAAAACAGACCAGCTGCTCTATTCTTCTATCCCGGTTGACGGAAGCAGAACAGGCAGTCCCAACAGTAACGGTTTCATTCTTGAGGCGGATTATCGACCGTTGGAAAAGTATAAGTTTTCTCTGCAGTACATAATCTATAACAAATTTAACGGTGCCAGTTCAAACTATGACGGATTTGGACGGGATGCCTTTGACAACAATACGCTGTATGCAGTTATTTGGCTTATGTTCTGAGATTATTTTTTTAGGGGATTACAATTCGCCGTCAGGTTGCACATCATAGTGACAGAATGTGCAGCCCTTTTTATGCGGTTTCAATCGGAGCTCAATATATTTGTGCTCAATGCCATTTAACACTTTCCACTTAAACGTCGCATTTATATAGCATCAGCAGTTGTGCGGACTCGATGAAGAAATATTGAATTTTCAAGCCGTCCCGTTTTTAACACCTTGTAGGTGTTATCGATAACCGTCATCTTTATTCTTCAAATAAAAAACTTATTATGCTTTGAATATTTCGCTTACAAGGTTTGTGCTTACTACTCAACCAATCCGTCAACTGCTCAGGATCTCTTCCCATCATCTCACCTAACCGCTCAAAAGAAAGCCCATTCACTTGCTTAAAATATTGCAGCTTTCCTATCGGATCGTCATTTTTATCCTTTTACTGCCATATCAAGGTCAAAGACAAACTGTTTGACATGGTGCCTGAAAAACTTTTTGACATTATCCCAGCTTAACTCTTTACCGTTTATATATTCGGGATCCGGATTAGATTCGGCATCCGAAAAATATACCAGTGATTTGCCAATGTGAATGGGATTTATCCTCTCTCTTCCAAAGCGCCTCACCATATGTTCAGCAACCTTATGAAACGGCATATCCTGTAAAATAAAAAATAAGTCAATAAAGTCCCTTTTTGTCCCTCTCTGGCTGATGGCTATGACCTTCATTGAGGCTATATCAAGAATCCCGGCCACCTGAACTCCTTTATAGAAAACCGGTTTCTCCATAAAAGGATACTCGTATTTGAAGAGAGATACCTTTATACCATCCACATCAACAATCAGATACTCCTCTCCCTCTGAAATAATGCGAAAAGGATGCCCTTTCTTCCTTATTCCTGAAATGATAGATTCCACTTTGAAGTTGACATTGGTAAAGAAATCAAGGTCTATTGAGATTCTATGTCCAAGGTGAAGAGCCAATGCGGTTCCTCCAGCCAGTGTCGCCCTATATTTTGCCAGTATATCTTTGAGACTATATAAAATTTTCCAGCCTTTGTTAGGTAGGCACTCCTTATACATCTGTAATACCGAACCAGAGCATCCAGAAGTTTCTGGATTTTTCAGTAATGAACCTGCTCAAAAATATTACATCGGCAATAGTCCGGGCAGGGTAAACCCTTTGCAGCCACTCCAGTGCATACATATCCCCGAACTCGAGTACCCTTTCTATAATGTATCTGGTGTTTCTTTTAATATGTACCTTGCTAAGGCTCGTATCCCAGAATAGATATCGCATCCGTTCCGGGATGGTTGAAACCTCTTCTTTATCCAATCCCAATTTAACTACTTCTGGATTCTTTGCAGGGCCGAGATATTTATGAACCACCTTTTTACCTTCCCTGAAAACAAGGTATGAATATTCGCGATTGGCTATTTTTTTTGTAATTAAATTCATTTATGGATATTAGCACACATTGTGTACTAATATCAAGTGGATTATTCTATGGCTTAAAAGAGGTGAGATAGGGGAAGCTTCATAACTTATGATCGAAAAGTTCTGAGGACAAGACTGGTAAGGTAAAAATGATTATTTTAGCAGGCACAGGGTTTCAGACCCTTTGCCTGACAGGATTGACATAGATATAGAAGTGCCGGCGGTGCCATATAAAAAGGTTGTATGGTGTTATTGGGTCTTTTGAGTTAAAATATAATTTTACGAGAAAGCTATAATTAGAAAGAAGAATAAGGAGGGAAGAGTGAAAAAACAGCTAATGTATATCGCATTCATATGGGTGCTTTTAACTGTTTCAGGCTGTGGGTATAACGTGATGCAGGCGAATGAAGAGGCTGTGAAGGCAGCATGGGGCGATGTTGAGGCATCATATCAGAGGAGAAATGACCTCGTCCCGAATCTGGTGGAGGTTGTTAAGGCGTATGCAAAGCATGAGAGGGAAACCCTTACGGCAGTGACAGAGGCAAGGGCAAAGGTCGGCACTATACAGATGTCAAAGAATATGCTCGATGACCCGAAAGGATTCACTCAGTTTCAGGAGGCACAGTCTGCAATGAGCAGTGCACTTTCAAGGCTTATGGTTGTGGTTGAAAGATACCCTGACCTTAAGGCAAACCAGAACTTCCAGGATCTCCAGCATCAGCTTGAAGGCACAGAAAACAGGATAAATGTTGCACGCACGCGTTATAACAAGGCAGTGGAGACATTCAATACCTCGATAAGGGTATTTCCCAACAACTTAACAAATTCAGTTTTGTTGCATTTAAAACTTAAAGAGCCATTCAAGGCTGAGGCAGGTACTGAAAAAGCTCCTAAGGTAAAGTTCTAAATTGAAAAA
>Ga0315282_10014492_pt1 | contig 11721 bp, 11 predicted proteins | sample YL17G07_20_MG_FD_203693 | JGI IMG/M metagenome (GOLD analysis project Ga0315282, IMG submission 203693) | Sediment microbial communities from Yellowstone Lake, YNP, Wyoming, USA - YL17G07_20 | ecosystem: Environmental > Aquatic > Freshwater > Lake > Sediment | place: USA: Wyoming | collected...
GTGAGTCGGCACAAGCCGCCCTCGTTTTGCTCGTCACTCGTCACTGAAGAGGGGTGGAGGCAGACCAACCAGAGAGCCGTTGCGGCCTGCCTGCCCGCCTACCGCAGGCAGGCCGCAGGCAGGGCTGAAGATTGATCGCGTGCGTCTACCGACTTTTCCGGTCGTCCCCGTTCTGCGCCGTCTGCTGCCTACCGTCTACTGTCTGCCGACCTTTCCGCTCGTCACTTGTCACTCGTCACTCGTCACCGCATTTAGGAGGGAAAAAGCCGCAGACCTACAAAGCAGGTCGGCGCTACTTGCTGCCGACCCAAGTTGGGGCTTCTATTTGTCGTGCGACTGGTGCTAGAGTAGCGATGTCGGCGAGAGGGAACTGCCGGACGGAACGGCTCATTCGTAAGCTAAGGAATGCCCAAGCCGGAATTGAGAAAGCCGGTTAAGCGTAGCGGAAGTATATGGGTCAGGGCTTCGCGTGTTCGTTCCGCCCTCGTAAGGGCCGTTTGCAGAGCGCTCGAAGGTGTTTATGGCGCTCCTCGTCTCGGCAACCCTAAACAGTCCCTCGACGACCTCGTTTACATAATTGTCTCAAACAAGACGACCCCTTGGATGGCCCGGATGACTTACCGGAGCTTGAGAGACAGGTACTCCATGTGGGACGACGTGTTGGCCTCACCCCCTGCAGTACTTCGTTCAATGCTCAAGTCTGCCGGCCTTTCAACTGTAAAGTCGGGCCAGATACGCGGAGCACTCCGCAAGATCAAGCGGGATTTCGGTAAGTGCGACCTGCGCGTCCTGAGGAGCAAGGCCGAGGACGAGATTCACGCGTATCTGACCGGCCTGCCTGGGGTGTCCGACAAGGTAGCTAAGTGCGTAATGATGTACACAATGGGTGCTCGCGTACTACCTGTGGACGCCCACGTGCACCGAGTCGCAACCCGCCTCGGGTGGACGGCGAGAAAACGCGCGGATCAGTGCCACGAAGAACTAGAATCTCTTGTACCGCCCGATTGGCGGTACGCTTTTCACGTGGGCTGCGTGCTTCACGGGCGTCAAGTTTGTCGTCCTGAGAGCCCGGCCTGCGAACGATGCTGCATACGTCGCTACTGCGAGCACTTTAGGAAGCTAAATGGAAAAGGCTAGCCGACCGATCGGGGTCGATTTGTTCTGCGGTGCCGGGGGAATGACCCTGGGATTCGAGCAGGCAGGGTTCGATGTCCTTGCCGCCGTCGACGCCGAGCCAATTCATGTTGAAATTCATCAGAAGAACTTCCCCAAATGCAAAACGTGGTGCGCTGACCTGGCTCGAGTCTGCGGAGACGACATTAGGAGGGAAACTGGCTTAGGGCAGAAACACATTGACGTAGCTTTCGCAGGAACGCCCTGTCAGGGGTTCTCCTTAATCGGCAAGCGTCTCCGTGACGATCCGCGCAACTTCCTTCTCTTCGAACTGGCCCGTCTGATCGGTGAATTGTCGCCCTCTTACTTCGTCGTAGAAAACGTAGAGGGAATTCGACTTGGGAACTCCAAGAGTTTTCTCGCGGGGTTTCTGGCGCGGATGGCCGAATATGGTTACCAAGTCGTCGAGCCGATCGAGGTGTTGGATGCGGCAGAATTCGGGGTACCACAGCGACGACGACGCGTCTTTATGTTGGGTTACAAGCGAGGGTTACGAGCTCCCGAGTATCCGAAGCCCATTTACACGATAGGTGGAAACGGGGATTACGACGGGCCGACAGTGTGGGATGCTATCGGGGACCTTCCGAGGGTTGACAATTACAAGTACCTTCTCACAACCGATGGGTACGCTGGCGATCTGGGCACGCCCAGCGACTATGCCAAGGTCTTGCGGGGTGAGGCTCCCGACCCGGGGGACCTGTCGTACGAGCGCGACCGGAACGGAAGCGGCTTGACGGGTTGCATGAGGACCGTGCACACTGCCAAGACCATTAAGCGTTTCAGAAAAACAAAACAGGGGGCCTATGAAGAGGTGAGCAGGTTTCATCGGCTCGCAAAGGACGGACTGGCGAACACCCTTCGGGCAGGAACGGGTCCCGCGCAAGGGTCGTTCATGGCGCCGCGCCCGATTCATCCGTTTCAAGATCGCTGCATTACGGTGCGCGAAGCAGCGAGGCTTCACTCATTTCCTGACTGGTTCTGCTTTCATCGAACCAAGTGGCACGGTTTCCGGCAGATTGGTAACTCCGTCCCGCCGCTGTTGGCTAGGGCTGTTGCCAAGCGTATTCGAGATGTCATTGTTGGGGAAGGAAGGCGCCGAGATGCCTGAAGAACAAGCGACTACCGAGACTGCGCAGGGTAACCCGTCCAAGGGGTTCTTCATTGCGATGCTCACGAGGGACATTTCTCTGTCTGACTGTATACTCGACCTCTTGGATAACTGCGTCGATGGAATCAACCGAAAGGTTCGGACGAACGGTGCCATGACTGATACGAACAACAAGTACAGCGGGTTTTGGGTGACCGTCAAATTCGATCCGAACACTTTCAGCATCAGTGACAACTGCGGCGGGATTTCCCTCGATGCCGCAAAAAACTACGCCTTCCGCTTTGGGAAGCCTGAAGACGTGATCCAGGACCCGGGGCAACCGATAGGGTTGTACGGAATCGGGATGAAACGCGCGATGTTTAAGATGGGTAAAGCGATTAAAGTTGTTTCGTCAACCGGCGAGGACTCCTTCGAGCTGGATCTTGTGGTGGACGACTGGAGGAAGCAACCGGAGGCGGACTGGACTTTCAAGCTGAGTAACGTTAGGCGAAACGCGACTGACGTTGAGGTTGGTACCACGATTTCCATAACGGAACTCCACCCGTCTGTCGGCCGCGAGTTTGGCACACCGGGGTTCTCTATCTCTTCCACCCGGGCCATTAAACGGGATTATGCTTTCATACTTCAGCATGGCCTGATCGTAAAGGTCAACGACAAAGCGGTCCATGGAACGATGCCTACCTTCAGAGAAAGCGGCGAAGTGGCACCGCTCAGGGTTCGTAGGTCGGAGGGCGAAGTAGAGGTCGAGATCACGGGCGGACTTTCCGCATCGCCGCCAGAAGACGACTCACCCGAGCATAGGTTTCCCGAAGCCGAAAGTTATGGCTGGTACGTAGTCTGTAATGACCGCGTCGTCGTGACGGCCGACAGAACGAACGTCACCGGTTGGGGCGTTGGTTCCGTTCCCGCTTGGCACCCACAATTCTACGGTTTTCTCGGAGTGGCTCACTTCCGATCTAGCAAACCCCAGCTTCTGCCATGGCGTACAACGAAGAGAGATGTGGACCCTAGCAATGAACTGTACAAGAAGGCCCTCGTTATAATGTGTGAGGCCGCTAAAACTTTCACGGATTATACGAATCGTCGAAAGACCGAGTTGAAGAAGGCCCGGGGCCTTGAGAGTGCCGCACCAGTCAAACCGATTTCAGCAGTCGGCTTCAGTAACGTCATGAAGCTGCCTGCGGTGGCGCGGACCACAATGCGCCGTATTTCTTATGAGAAGCCTGCCACCGAGGTAGAAGCGGTGGCTAGGGCCTTACGGCTCCGCTCAGTTTCTGCCAAAGAGGTAGGAATCAGGACGTTCGATTACTTCGTCGAGCGGGAAGTTGAGAAATGAGCCAGGCGGGGAACGGCAAACATGCGTGAACCCTCTTTTGAAAAGATAGACTACACTCTTCGGCCGAACAAAAATGTACAGAGAAAACTAGTAGTGGAGATGTTGTCCCGCGTCGGCAGGTCACCGCGGTTCAAACTCGCCAACTATCGGTACGTCGGATTGGGGTCGATATGGTTTGCCGACTTTATTTTGATGCACCGGCACCTTGGAATTACAGACCTCGATTCGATCGAAAGGGAGGCGACCCGAGAAAGAAGGATGGAATTCAACAGGCCATTTTCCTGCGTTACGGTCTGGATTGGACCCACGAGCGACGTGATTCCTACGCTAGATTGGAACAAGCCGACCGTTGTTTGGTTGGACTACGACGATCCGCTAAGAAAGTACATGTTCGATGATTTTGAAGCTGTACTCAGGCGGCTCCACAGCGGCGACGTGTTGATCGCGACAGTCAACGCTAATGTGGATCAGATCAGGGACGTTAAAGAGGAAGAGGTGCCCTTGGACCCCGATACCGCCCTGCGCCAGGTGTGCGGTGACGAAAATGTGCCGATAGATGTAGCACCCGATCTAAACCCTAAGCGTTTTCCGTTTGTGGTTGGCAAGATTTTTGCCAATGCCTTGGTTACAACAACAGCGAGGTCGCACACGGACTTACAATTCGTTCCGCTGCTGAATATCACATATAAGGACACCACACGAATGGTTACTTGTGGCGGAATGGTTGTTGACGATTCAGATCGGGGCGAACTGAAAGCTAGTGGCGTGGAAGATTTGGAATACTTTGCGGGCCGGGGACAATTCGAGATTTCTGTTCCGCATCTAACTCATAAGGAAAGGCTCGAGTTCAACAAACTTCTTCCATGTGCTGCGCCGCCCGATCCTTCAAAGTTACCCTTCGAACTGAAGCCGAAGGAAATTGAATCATACTGGAAATTCTACCTTCAATACCCCGTATACCAAGAACTCCAGCATTAGAGCCCAGCGCTCATCATGCGCACGCCTCTGCTCAACGGATGACCTAATCTGGATGGTCCCGTGCCATCTGTCGCAGCTTCTCTTGCACAGCACGGAGGCGCTCGAGATTCTCTTGCCGGACTGTGTAAGGTGTGCCCTGTGTGTCACTGACACGCTGGATGCTGTACTTTACGCATTCCAGTAGCACTTCGATTTCGGCGCGCGTCAATTCCATCGTGCTTTGCTCCCTTCCGCGAACGATATATTTCAGTGAAATACTGTAACACCTTGTGATGCCCAAGCAAGTGTTGTTCCGAGAAACTGGAGGGTGCCGCATACCGCGTGCCACATGCTTGGACTTTTACCGGAGCCGTCGCCGATCAATCGGCAAGACTTGCTGCCCGGTTACCAGGAATAGGTGAACGGAATTTAGGACTTTGTCATCTGAAAGTTCTTGCTCGATGGCGCTGACCCAGGATTTGCCACAGTTACAATTGCGTTCATCTTCGCGGGTGGCGCATACATCGCGCCTCCTGCGATGTGTGCGATGTAAGAGGCGGAGGTTCAGCACAGCATGACAGTAATAGCCTCGGCCTCTCGCGCCGTTCAAGAGCCAGCGACTCTGGCCATTCCTGTCACTGGCCCGGCTCCGGTGTCCTCAAAAACAGCTTGACACAGCATCGCCGTTTCAGAGATGGCTACCCGCTAATTGTCATTGAGCTGCGAGGTACCGAAGTTCGACCTCAGCAAAAACTTGCTTAGCTGAAAGCAAGGAGAAGAGATTGTTAAACACGAGATAGTATGTGCCAGCCTGAGAGATGGGTACGTTTATCTGGCCGTTGGTTACTGCAGCGGTGGCGTAGAGCACCCGCCTCTGGAGCCATTTCAGGCCCTTGCTCAGTAAGATTTCGTGGAGGTTCTCAAACTGGGCCTGGTCGGCAAGCACTATCTGAATATCGTTCCCCCAACCACCAGATGCTCTAAAGCTACCAACCACGCGAGCTTGTTGCATCGCAGGGTCTACCTTAAATGTGATAGCGACGTAATCACGCGCGGGCACGACGAGTTGCCGCAACAGCGTCGGGGCCAGCTTTAACGTGATAGGTCGCAGGGCTGGTACGGCTGGAGACTCCAAGACCGGAGCCCGCAAAGGCTCTGTAGTACTTCGCGGCAAAGTGGGCTTCTCGGCTACGCTTTCCGAAGACGTCTGATCTAACGTCACGAACACCGTCTCAGTCTCCGCCGAGCTTACCGTAACCTGGTCTTCCCACGTCTGGTATCCCACTTTCGACACGCGCAGGCGGTAGTCACCTGGCGGGATGCTGGGCACCCGCAATTCGCCTTCCGGGCTGGTCAGTCCCTTGAACTCATCGCTTAGGTAGACCTGGGCTTCGCCAGGCTTCGTCTTGACCTTCAGATTTCCGGATTGGGGCTTGGCTTCCTCTTTGTTACCCTTGCGGGCCTTCACTAAGGCTTCGATAAGCTCTTGCGTGGCACCGGCCTCGCGAAGCTTTTTCGCGATGTCGGGGGTAATCTCGAAGTCTATTCCCTTTTCGTTGGCCAGATCGATCATGCGCGTGTTTGGAACATCGCCACGCAGGAGTTCGAGCACTTCTTTTTCACTGAGAGGCTTAGGCTTCTTGGCGGTAGCTTGTGCGGAAAACCCTAATCCAGCGAGTGTTGCAAAGACCAAGGTTAACACCGCAAGTCGCCGAATGCAGAATGGTCCTCTCAGCAGAGCCACCGTCCACAGACCAATTCGACTTGTCATGGTCGATTCCTTCTTCGGTGTTATAGACCAGAATTCCCGTTTTGACTTCGTGGCCAACCGGTTAATGTACACCTGACCGCCTCAGCATGCAACGCTCCAGCCTGGTTTCGAGTCCAAAGTCTTTTCGGCGGCCGCGATCCCGCGGAGCGGGACCCAAAGCCCAAAACTGACGCCTTTCCAACCCATTCCTCAGACACTTTTCCTTCCTGCCTCCTCCGTCCCCCCAATCTGCTCCGATCCAGGGCTTGCCCATCCCGCTGTTCCCGCAGAGCGGGATAGTGCCGCGATCCTTCGCAGCATCGCTCCAAAGAGCCGCCGCGTCAGATGGCTCTCCGCCAGGAGCAGCCAGTAGTACCGGGCGTGTTTGATCAAACGTCCGCCAAGGGGCAACTGGGTGTTCTTCCCCCGAGAGTCGGTCAAGTGTTGCTCGATGAGTTCGCTGAATCCCAGACGTTCGTCCAACTCCCGCACCAGGATCAGGCCACCATCGGAAGTCACTCGCGATCCCTAGAAATCAACCTTCAAGGAAGCATTGAACGAGAGCTGAAAGGGCTGGTTTTGCTTCTCACCCAGTGGGTGTGAACCTCCAAGGCGGGACGCGCGTAGCGCAGACCCGCCGCGGCATGCGCCACCCGCGCCTCTCCGGAAGTCGAGGCCTCCGCTTGCTGAAGGCGCTCGAGGCGATCTACACGCTTCCCGAAGTGGCCTCCCCGGTGTTTGCCGCTTCCAAGCACTGGGATTTCTTCATGGGTAGCCACCTCCACAATGCGCGTTCCGGCAAGTTTCAGGGCGGCTATCTGGCGGGCGCCGGGTTTGACGCCAAGCCGAGTCACGCCCACGAGTTTGAAGAGCTGATCAAGAACAACCTCGTGCCGGTCTTCGAGAAGCTCCTGGCGGACGGGGCGGTCACCTCCTACTCCGTCGCTGGCGAAGTGTTCCACTCGGAGAAACCGGGCCGCGTCACCCTTGTTTACACCACGGCCGATGCGGCAGGGGTGGACAAGGTAGAGCAGGAAGTATTGTCGGCACTCGAGAAGAATCCCGCCCTGGAAGCCGCGTTACAGACTGCGGTAGATCACGAGACCCATCGTGACTTCCTGGCACGCATCGGTAGCATGACGAATAAGTAGTTGCAGCAGGGGTCGCCACGGTTGATCCGCGTCCCGCAGAGCGGCATCAACCATGGGTTTGCGACCGAAATGAAAAGCCCAGGGTTGTCGAAGACCCGCCGTGGTGGGGAGAAGCATCAACGGTGGCTAGCCAGTCCCCCACCGCGTGTTACGCAGACCCGATTCGCGAATCGACCTCTCGGCCAGGGACGATTCATGAATTGCCCCTACCGATGGTGGCCAGATGGGTAGCGCGGACCTTCAGATCCGCGGCCCTTCCTGCGCCAGCCCGCGGATCATCGTGAGCTCTTGCCGTCTGGAGTAGCTGATCGCTCGGTCATTTTCGAGGGACGATTGCATGCTTGGACAAAGGTGAAGCCAAATGTGGTGAAGTAACAGATAGGATTGTCCGGTTTTGGTTCCGGATACGATTCGGTCCTGAGAAGCCCCAACCTCACAAGGTTTTCGAGCGCCGATACGACTTCCGGCGTTGGGTCATCTTTTGGGATGGAGTCTGGGGACATTGAACGGTATTTAAGGGTGAAGCATTTCTTTATTACCTCTATGGTGTCGCCGAGAGCTACGTGCCTGACGTGCGTGACGCCATACTTGGACTTTTGGAGTTGGCCGGCCACGCGCTCGTACATGTCGTTTAGTAGCCGAGCCTCCAGACTGGAAAGTTCCCGGAGAGTAGTGATGTAGCGAGGAAGTACGTTGACCTGGGAGTCTGAGTCGGCTGAATTTGCGAGTAGGCTTGCCCAGCGTTCCTGAAGTTCTTGGTCTTCCTCTAATGACGCACTCTCGAGTAACGGGTGGATGATTTTCAATGGAACTTCCTTCGGCGACACACCCGCTTCCTCTAGCTGCTCCTTGGCATGCGCGACGATCTTTATAAGATTACGAAAGCGGCGGGCGGAGACTTTATCTTTCCAGAGCTCACCCATTTCTTTTGCGGGAGGTCCGAGAATCTCCTTGAGAAAACCCTCGGCTTTCTCGGCGGTCTTGGCAAGCGTTAGGGCACCCTGGAGAGGGTCCATGTCTTTACCCCAAAGCAATTATATACCCGGCGCCAGCCCGCCCGGCCAGAAACTCCCAGGGAGAACCCACCCATAGTCCTCCCTCCCTATATCGCGGCCCACTCGGTGAGAAGTTCTCTATACGCCTGAACCATCTGTTTAACAGTCTTCTCACTCTCCTTATAGGTTATTGGACGTGTATGCTTGCCGGTCTTCTTCTCTGTCGGGTGAGCGATTTCGGCAACCAGTCTCAAACTGTGGCAAGCCGAGAAGATTGTACAAGCGGTTGCAAGGACACTCTTCAGCGAAGGGTGCTTGAGCCAACTGCCAAAATCAGGAATTTTGTATTTTCCCGCGGCGCGTTTGTGAGCCGCTTTAAGAGACGGATGCATGGCCGAGAACCGTTGAACGAGTAAATCGTTAAATGAGTCCAGCACTGTGATGAAAACCGATGGGTTTGCCCCCCACAATCCACGCATCTGGTTGCTGCGCCTTTGGGCCTCACTATGGCTCTTCGGCCCCAAGAGTCGCGACCAGTCCAAACTAAAGTAGAGGCCGAAGTATTGCTTGAAAAAATCAGTTAACAAGCTCGGCTTCTGGCCCCGAATCTTCACCCCCAAATGCTTCAAGAGCAACCGGCCCGCAGGGGAAGATCTCCCCGGGTATAAACTCAGTTCTGTAAGCATCAGGTAGGTACAATAACGGCTAAGATCAGCGTCGAGATATGCCGCGAATCTTCTTATCGCCACTGAGATGTCAGCAGGTTTTATGGTACGCCGCATGGGATCCAACGCGAGCCTGTGAATCACCAGTCCAGCGCTTATTGGTGAACTGTCACCTGCAATCTGTTGCACAGCCGTGCCCTTGTTCATCCTTCTGAGGGCATACACCTTCACAGGGACGCCTAGCAACAACGAGCTCTCCTGCGAGCGGGCGGGCAGTTTCACCACAAGGTTCCTGAATTTCCGAGGTTCAGGCCTAGGGACGCAGCGGTCAAGCACGTCCACATATTCGCCTGCCGCGGCGTCAAAGACCGGGTCATCCTTGAGAGCCTTATGCAAGATCGCTGCGGTCTGCGCATTTCTTCCGAAGGAGGAAGCGTAGTGAGCTAGCACCCCACTTAAGTCCGGCCGAGCAAGGAAAAGGGGTGCAATTCGCTTGAGGACTCTTGATTGACGAGGCAAACGATACAACGCGAACTTGAATCTAGTCGGATCCTTAACCACTACCCGACCTGCAAGTCCTGCGAGCGATCTTCTGAGTAGTCGTTCGAGTCTGCGGATCGTCGACTTGGTAATCCGTCTCCCTCGTCGCCTGCCTTGTGCCCCGACGACCGCACTTGGGACACTTTTCAGCTCTGCCTTGATGTCATCTACTTCACGAATCGCTATTTTCTGTGCTTGAGGAACCAACCCCAAGTTCTTCGATTGCAAATCGAGTTTTATTAGCGCACGTTTGACCGCGCTGTAGCTCTTGCCGAGGAGCTTGATGTCGTCAACGTAGCGCAAATAGACCACGCGGCCGTAATGGCTCTTGTCAAAGTCGCTCAAGAAGACAGCTGCAAGAAAGGCGGAGGCTTCGGGTCCCTGCGGTATTCCATGTCCTTTCAGGTTTTTGGAATCTGGAGAGCTCCACCGCTGCAAACACATGTCCAGCAAATCCAGCAGTTCGCCACTTCTTACCCTTCTGTTTAGAACCGCCCGCAACGCCTTATGGTCAATGAGGTCAAAGAAGGAGACGAGGTCAAAGTCTGCCATTATCCTGTTTCCCCGCGAGTAGGCTCGGGTAATGGCGCGATTGAAATCACGGTAGCACCTTTTCCATTGCCGATAGAAAAACTTACTATTTCGACCAGCGTAGAGCGCGCCAAAAGTTCTTTGGCCATACAGCGGCCTTATGGTGCCGTAATACCTGTTCGCTATTACATTTGCGATAGCTTGATAAACGATCTGGTCGTTTATCGAAAGTAAAGTCACCGGGCGGAGTACGCCTGTCTGTTTTGGGAAGTACACTTTTGTGCCGGGCGAAGGTTGGTAGAGTCCAGCCTTGACCTCGCTGACCAGATCCTGAAGGTTGGTGCGCAATGCGAATCTATAAGAGGGATAAAGGTGAGAAAAGAGGCGTTTGTATTCTCTGTTGCTCCCCCTCGCTACCCGATGCCACGCTAGCTCGAAATTGCTCAGAAGTGTGAATTCCTTGGGGTAATAGCCCATACAAAATCGATACTAAATGTTCCTCTCTTGACTTGGCCTTATCTGCTGCCGGCGGTGGATTTGTCGCGTACTGTGCGATGTGTGCGGCAAAGTCGCCGTCCTCCACCGCTTCCACCCACGTGTAATCACTCATGTTGCCGGTGATCTCGGCCGCAGCGGTCGTCCGGTCTAGGTATAGGGCGAGGGCATCGGTCGGGGTAACAGTAACTCCTATGCAAATTCGGTGCAAGGGGAATTTGGGGCTGGGAGCCCCATCGGGCCATTGATTCATCGGGTCATCGGGCGATTGAACGCAGAAGGCTGGTCGTTGAACGCGAAGGACAGGAGTCGGAAGGCTGAATGCTGAACTATGAATTGTGAATTATGCAGCCGAGCCGGAGCGGTTCGCAATTCACAATTTACCATTCAGAGTTGACAATTCCCACCGCGACGGCGTGGGGATTAGATTTCTTCGAGCGAGGGCGGCAACTTGACGAGGCTCTGGACGGGGACGAAGGCGGGGCGGGTTTGCGGGTCACGCCAATTATCGAGCATGGTGACCTGCTGCACGCAGGAGACGGTGCATCGCGGGGCGCAGGATTTTTGTGTGTGGTACTCGTGCTCCAGGTGCTCGCGGGTGTACTTCTCCAGGGGAATAGCCGGGAAGTCGCGCTGCTGCGAGCCATAATTCACCAGCCCATCCTCGCAGATGTACAAGTAACGGCTTCCGGCCCCACTGCCGCCGCTCATAGAGCGGCGCTACAGCGGCGTCTTCGAAGCTTTCCGACCGTGGAAAAAGCCGCAACGTTAAGAAGGCAAACGTTGCGCTACTTCGTGTGACCGCTGCCTGCCTGAAGGCGACCGCTAGGCCGGACTTGGAACGCGTCGAGCCTCAATCGACGACAGCGCCGTCAAAATCATGGGCGATGAGGTTTTGCGCAATATCGCTCGCCAGCTTGTGGAGACTGTCCGGCGGAATACGACCATCGACTGGACCGTCAAAGAAAGCGTGCGCGCCAAGCTGCGCACCACGGTCAAGCGCATTCTGCGTAGGCACAG
>Ga0315282_10014493_pt1 | contig 11720 bp, 11 predicted proteins | sample YL17G07_20_MG_FD_203693 | JGI IMG/M metagenome (GOLD analysis project Ga0315282, IMG submission 203693) | Sediment microbial communities from Yellowstone Lake, YNP, Wyoming, USA - YL17G07_20 | ecosystem: Environmental > Aquatic > Freshwater > Lake > Sediment | place: USA: Wyoming | collected...
GTTTCTGATTTACAAAAAAGTATAAAGAATATTGAGCTAAATATGATAGGTAATATTTCAGATAAAGATACAGATAATATTGGAATTATAAAGAAAAGACTTATTGAGACTATTGGTGATAGTTCAAGTTTATTATTAATTTTTTCTGGATGGGCTGGCTCAACATCAATATTAGAAATAATTGATAATTATCTTAGTTTACCAATAATTGTATGGAGCCTGCCTGGATATTATTATAATGACTGTCTTATAGCACCTGCAGCAGCAGCAGGAGCAAGTTTATTAAGAAATACGCTTGATTATCTGAATGTTAAGAATAAGGTTGTTTATGGAAAATTAAAAAATGATAATAGTGTTAATGAAATAGCATATTATGTTAATTTTTTTGATTCAATTAAAACATTAAGGGAATCAAAGATAGCCTCCATAGGTTATGCTTGTTCAAATTTTTTACCATTCATGTATGATGGAAATTTAATAAAAAAACATACAGGTGTAAATGTAGATAATATTGATCTTTTAGAATTAGAACAATTAACAATTAATTCTTGTGAAGACGAAATTAATTATTTAATAAATGATTTAAAAAACAAAACAAATTCTGAGAATGAAATTTCTGAATCCGAATTTAAATTATTTGGAAAATATGCAGTAGCTATTAGAAAATTGATAAAAAAGGGTAATTATAAAGCTTTAACAATAAAATGCGGAAGTGGTCCAGGAGAATTACTAAATTTTACCCCATGTATACTACTCTCATATTTTGGAGATAGTATTGATGTAATATGTGAATGCGATGTTTATAATCTTTTAATGCAATTAATTATAACTGAGATTTCTGGTTTGAAAGGAACTTTTCTTGAAATATTTGAATTTTATGAAAACAGTGCTTTATTTGCATCGTGTGGTTTTGCCCCATTCAGTTTATGCGAAAAATCATGCATTAAGATTAAAGCACATGATTGGGGTGGTACAGGTGGAATAATGAATATATCAGATTTAAAAACAGGGAACATTAATTTATTTAATTTATATGAAACTGATGGGAAGTTAAATATAAATGCTTTTTCAGGTAAAGGAATTTTACCTGAAAAATTTCAGGAAGAAGGTTGGAGCAGAAAAAAAGGTCCAAAAATTCCATCATTAGAAATTTCATTTAATTGTGAAATTGATTTATTTAAAAATAATATTACTTCTCCACATTATATAGTTGTATATGGAAATGTTATTGATAGAATAAAAGAATATTGTATGATTGCAAATATAAAATTTAATTATTTTGCTTGAATTAATTTTCAATTATTTTGCAATACTTAATAATGTTAGTTAATATGAATTTATAAATCACTATTGACAATTTTAATGAAATTTATTATATTTTAATAAGTTTGAACACCAAACAAATTAAAATTTAATTTTGAAAATAATATTTTATATATAAATCTTAGCTAGTATTATTAAGGGATGATATTTAAAAAACATCAAAAATCTTTTAGAAATTTTTATTTGAAATCATTTTAAATTTTAAAATTCTGTTAAAGGAAATTTTATGTATTTTAAAAATGATATAGAAAAATGGATTATAAATAATGAAGAACTGATATTAAATACTATCTCCGAACTTATTCAAATAAAGACTGTTAATACGCCACCGACTGGTAATGAAAAACCAGGCCAGGAATATATTTATAATTTCATATCTAAGTTTTTACCTGAGAAAAGCATAGACGTGTTTGAAATTGATGATGTTGAAGGTATAAGAAAACATCCAATGTTCTTTCCAACTGTAGATGGAGTGGAAAGAATATATAAAGGAAGACCCAATTTTGTTGCTAAATTAAAAGGAACTGATAGCAAAAAGTCTTTATTATTTTCCGGTCATGTTGATGTAATGCCTGTAAAAGAAAAAAATTGGAATATTTTTTCAGATCCTTTTAGTGGCAAAATTAAAGATGGTAAGCTTTATGGAAGAGGATCTATGGACATGAAAGCAGGTACTCTGGCAGGTTTTTTTGCAATAAAATGTCTAAAAGACCTTAATTTAAATTTAAAAGGAGATATTCTTGCTGAAAGTGTAATAGATGAAGAAAATGGTGGGGTCAATGGTACTGTTGCTGCAAGATTAAGATATCCTAATATAGATTTTGCAATTTTACCTGAATCAAGTAATATGCTGGTTAGGGTTGAAACAATTGGTGGAAGCGATTGGAAAGCCAGTGTAGATGTTAAAGGCCCCGGAGGTTTTGGTTTTGGATTGGAGCTCCCAAATCCGATATATAAATTAAGCAAAATTGCTTTAGCACTTGAGAAATATGACAAAATTTTAAAAACAATAAAGGCTTCAAAAAATTATAAAAAAAGAACAATTTATAAGATTGTTAACTTTTCAATTATATTCTGGAGGAACAAATTATCAAGAATCAGGAGCTGTCCCGACAAATGGCCATATTTATTTCTGGCTGGAAACTTTTGCGGATAAGAATGAATGTGAGGTAAAAAATAATTTTTTAAATTTTATGAAAAATGAATTAAAAGCCTATAAAGATTTTGAGGATTATTTTCCTAAATTTGAAATGGTTATAAGGTTTCCTGAGGGCCATAGGACTGATGTTAACCATGAAGCCATGAAGTCAATAAGAAAGTCATTTTTAGATATAAACCATGATTATAATGAATGTGGTCTTGGTATTGCATGTGATGCTTTTGTATTTAAAAAGGTAGGAAACACAGAAGTGGTAGTAATAGGTCCCAAGGGTGAAAATCCCCATGGGATAGATGAAAATGTAGATATTAAAGATATTCTAGATTTAATCAAAATAATGATTTTAACCGCTATAGATTATTGTGGTTAAATATTAAAATATCTATTTTCTTTCAAAGGAGAAAAAATTGTCTGTACATATAGATAATGTAAAAAGGGCTATTGAGTTTAAAAAGTAATTAATTTTTTATTCTATTATTATTTTATAAAGAATTATTTTATAAAGAGGAGGTTGTATTGTCTAAAGATTTTAACCCGGATATTGATTTAATAAATTTTAATCCTGCAAAATTTCTTGCATTTAGGGATATGGAAGTTTGTAAGAAAGTTGCAAAAATAAAGAAAGAAGATATTTGCAATGTTCCAAATGATTCTCATCCTGAATTTAAAGTTAGAATCGCACCTGTAAAAGATTTTCACTTTCAAATGGCTCTTGATATGCTGATAAGAATAAAAAAGGCTCTTGAAGAAGGGAAGCAATTTGTAGGAGTTTTTCCAACTGGTCCTATTTTTCAATATCAGCTTCTGGCTGATATGATTAATGCATTAAATATTCCATTAAAACATGTTCATTATTTTGCTATGGATGAATATTGTGATGAAAATGGCAACGATGTTGATTATAACTGGCCGGGATCTTTTCACTGGACAATTGAAACTAACTTTTTCTCAAGGGTAAGACAAGATCTTAAAATTCCTGAAAAAAATATTCATTTTCCGAACAAAAATAATATAAATGATTTTGATGATATGATTGTTAATGCACGCAAAGAACCAGGAGCAAAAGGTGCTAATATAGTATATGGAGGTACAGGTTTTTCAGGTCATTATGCATTTTGGGATCCACATCTGGCTAAAGAACGTGGTCTATCTTTTGATGATTGGATAAAAGCAAAACCAAGCCTTGTAGAATTTCATCCACTTTCTACATGCCAGATGGCTATGACAGATATGGATGGTGCTTGGGCATTTATCCCACCTAAAGCACATACAGTTGGTTCATCAACAATATTAAATGCTGATTATAGATCATGGTGGAACGATGGATGTGGACTCACTGATCAAGGTGGTTATTTTCCTGGAGGAATAACTTGGCAGAAATTTATTGTTAGGTTAGTGCTGCATGGTCCTATAGTACCGGAAATTCCAAGTTCAATTTTAAGGTTTGCACCTTGTGATTTTGTAATAATTGATCCAGTTACTGATAATTTAAAGATTGCTCTTACATCTTAATATAAATTTTAAACTTTGCAAAGGAGCTGGATTTTATGAAAATAATAGATGCTTCGGGCCCAATTTATGACGGTATGTGGTCTTATGGAGATCCTTTCCCTAATTTTAAATTGGTGGATTTGAAAGAACCAGACTGGGTCGAAGGGTTTCATCCTAAAAGCAATGCTTTTGAAGGTTTTAGTATGCTTACAGGAACTTATATCGATGGGCCTGCACATTCCTTGGGATTAGAAAAATCATATCCGATGAGCGATATTCCAATGGAAAAATCTTTGGCGTTGATGCTTATATTTTTAACTTATTAGGCTTAAAAAAGAGAGTAAATGACCCATTGTTGATCTTTATGCTATGAAGAATGTTGAAAAAGGATAAAAAAAGATGAACTTGAAAGAGAAGGAAGGAGGGAAAAGAATAATTATTATTTAAAAAGAAGAAATTTCAATAGTTAGAAAGGAGTAAGATTTACGATAGAATATTTATTAAAAGCTAAATAAACAGAATGAATATTAAACAAGAAAATATTTTAAAAATGGGGTGAGTAAGAATGAAAAAATTAATATTATTAAAGATTATTTTAATAGTTATAGCCTCCATGGTAATTTTATTAGGGTGCAAACAAAATATAAACACTGGAACATCTGCGCCAACTCAAACATCTGAGTCTAAAGTTCAAGAAACTAAAGTTCAGGAAACTACTAATCAATCTGCAGAACCAATAAAGCTATTGTTTTGGAATTTTGGAGTATATGGAATTTCTTATTTAGAGAGAAATAAAGAAAAAAGTGAATGGTATATTAGTAAAGCAATTAAAAGATTTGAAGAAAAAACCCCAATATTACAATAGAATTATCATCAAATGAGGGTGCTAAGGCTACTGAAATGATGTCAGCAACAGCAATTTCAAAACAGGGCCCCGACATAGTAGGTATGTGGGGTGGAAGCTATGTTAAGTCTTTGAAAGATATTTTTCTTCCACTAAACGATTATTTCACTCAAGAAGAGATTAGTGCTGTCGGAGGATGGGAAAATAGTGCTGTTGATGGAAAGTATTATGCTGCTCCGATCAGGACTATGATTACCTGTTCTTTTTATAATAAATCACTGTTTGCAAAAGCAGGAGTTGATTTAGCAAAGGAGTATGATGGAACATACAAATCATTCTTACAGATATGTGAAAAGCTTAAGAATGCTGGAATAACTCCTTTAATTAATGGAGCTGCTGATGGATGGGGAATGAGCTGGCTTGAAGGTACACTTTTTGCAAGCAATATAGACAATCCCGAAAAGGTTATAAATGATATTGTTGCTGGAACAAAGAATTTTTCGGATACTCCCCAACTCATAGAAGCATTTAAAGCTGCACAGGATTTAAATAAAAAAGGTTACTACAATAATGATATAACAACTATAAATAGACCAGAAGCCGTTACATTATTTGCAAATGGTAAAGGAGCAATATTTCCAAGCATTTCATTTGACTTATTTGACTTCAGAGCAGGACTCAAGGATGATTTGGGTTTTATGACTATGCCATCTTTGTCAGCACCTGGTTCTCCGAATTTTGGTGCAGCCGTTGGAGGAATAGGTACGGATGCAGTTTGTGTTACTAATTATAGCAAGTATCCAAAAGAGGCTACGGATTTTTTAAGATTTCTTGAAACTTATGATGAAGAAAAGGAGTTTGTAAAAGATACTGGAGAATTACCTAACGTTAAAGGAGATTATAGTAGTGTATTATCTGATAAAATTCAAGCCGAGATACTCAAAATTTCTCCTGTGAGACAATTTCCTGATAATCTTATGCCTGCTAACGTAGCAGAAACCTGGTGGAAATTCGAACCTGTAATGTTATCCGGGCAAATGACGGTTGAAGATTTTATGAAAGAAATGGACAAATCTCGCGATGAAGCTTTAGCATCAAAACAATAAAGTATTTTGTAATAAATAATTATGGCACATTCGATTAAAGAATGTGCCATAATTATAGGGCTAAGGTAAATAAATAAAAATAAAATTGATTAATAATCAGATTGAAATGAGTTAATAATGAAGGAAAATTATTTTATTGGTATGCAATCTTGGTTTATGACTGCGTTTTTAGATGAGGGAGTTGGAGAAGCTATAAATAATATGATAGAAATGGGTGGTGTTAATAACCTTCTATTAGCAGCTAATACAGATTATATGTCTTCAAAGAAATGGAGCACAAAAACCAGGAATCCTAAAAGGGAGTATGTAGAAGCAGATGGTTTTAATTATAATTTTGATTTGGACTATTATAAAAAAACAAAAATAAAGCCAGTTAAAACAAAGATTCCAGCATTAACTAATAAAGATATTTTTAGAGAAATTAGTACTGTAGCAAAAAAAAGAGAATTAAATGTATATGCACTTATCCAACACAGGTTTCCAGAAATTGATAAATATGAAGATATGCTTATGGTGGCAATTAACGGGGAAAAAATCCCAAAAGTTTTTTGCCATAATAATCTTCAAGTTATGAATTTATATAAATGCATGATTGATAATTTAGATAAAGAATATCAGTTGGATGGATTTTGTCTTGATTTAGTTGACCATTATGCACTTTTTGGATTTGAAAGCTTGACAGATGAACTTGCTGATTCTTTGGGAATTGATAGATTCCCGATTCCAGAATTGGGACTAACTTGTTTTTGTGAAACTTGTGTAAATGAAGCTAAAAATGAGGGCATTGATGTAGAAAAGGTAAAGGAGGGTTTGTTAAAAGGAATTAAGCTTGGATATATTCCTAAAAGGATTGAAAGAATGACTTATGCAGATGAAATGATCAGATTCTTGCAGGATGTTCCAGAGTATTTGGTGTGGTTAAAATTTAGATCAAGTAAAGTAGTAAAATTGCATAGAGAACTTTATGAATATATAAAAAATAAAAATAAAGATTATAAAGTAGGTTTGGATATTTACGGAGCAAGGGAAGACTGGAAATATCAAATGAGATTTGACAAAATAGCTGAGTGCTGTGATTGGATTAAACCTATGTTTTACTCAAGTGTTTTAGAGTTGCCTTTAACTCCAGAACAAGTAGGTGAAGGCGTAAAAATAGCTAAAGAATTGTCAAATAAACAAATTTATCCTGGGATAAGTTGTTTAATTGACAACAATAAGGAGCAAATTGAAGAATCATTTAAGTCAGCTATTAATAATAAAGCAGATGGGTTGGTTTTATCTTGGGATTATGCATTAATTTCTGACTATAATATGGGTTTAATAAAAAATAAGCTTAAAGAGTTGAAAATATTATACTAAAATTAGATATAGCTGTTTACTAATGCTTAGTTATTATAAAAATGAAATATTTAAATATTATATATATTGAATAATACTTTTTAAAATTATGATAAAGGCAATTCATAGAATAAAAAAATTTAATAAACAAGATTCTTTCAATATTTTTATTTCAATCTTACCAATAATTGTTTTAACATTTGTAATAATATTATATCCGCTGATAAGTGTATTTTATCATGGATTTACGAATTGGAATTTAACCGGTGCACAATTTAATGGACTTCTAAATTATAAAAATCTGATAAATTCCGGTAATTTGCTATTATTATTAAAAAATAATTTTTTCTTACTTTTTTCGATACCAATTCAAATTTTCCTTTCATTAATTATTGCTTATCTTATTTATCAAGAAGTACCAAGTTGGCAGTTTTTTAGAATTATTTTTTATCTTCCTGCTGTTTTTTCTTCTGTAGTTATTGGATTTCTTTTCAGGACTTTTTTCTCACTGAACGGACCTTTAAATGAGGTATTTAGAGCGACAAGACTGGATTTGCTTGTTGTTAATTGGTTAAATAAAGGGTCTACTGCTTTTATTGTAGTAAGTATTGCTCTAATTTGGAGCCAATTTGGGATGGCTGTTTTAATTTTTCTATCTGGAATGGGTCCGATAGAGAAGTCAATACTTGAATCTGCTGAAGTAGATGGAGCAAACTTTTGGGGGAAATTTATTCATATAATATTACCAATGATAGTTAGCACTATAGAATTTTATTTAGTAACTCTAGTAATTATTTTTTTTACTGCAAGCTTTGGTTTTATATACTCAATAACATCAGGAGGACCAGGTTATTCTACTACTACATTGGAATATATGATTTATACAAAAGCTTTTAAATCTATTTTATTTGGACAATCCTCTGCATTAGCTACTATTTTATTCTTTATTGTTTTAGTAATTGTAATTGTAATTTTAAGAATATTTAAAAAATTGGGTAATTGGGAGGAATAGATTTGAATTTGAAATCAAAAAAGTTACGAAATAATATTATAATAATTATCATTTTAAGTTTAATAGCCCTAACAATGATTTATCCTTTAATATTTATGATTCTTAATTCTTTCAAATCTCAATCTGAGTATATTCTTAGCCCTCTCGCGTTGCCAAAAAGTTTCTTTCTAGCAAATTATAATACAATTTACAACTCGTATAAAATATTGGAGTTGTTTACCAATTCTTTAATTATTGTTTCTGCATCTATTTTTATTGAATTATTTTTATGCTCATTGGGAGCTTATGCGTTTTCAAAACATAATTTTAAATTTAAAAATTTAACTTTCTTATTAATAATTTCCCTGATGATTGTTCCATTTCAAGTATTAATGTTACCCCTATATGTAATGTTTTCAAAATTTCAGCTAATAAATACAAAAATTTCATTAATAATAATATATTCTGCAGTATTGATTCCTTTTGCACTTTATTTTTTAACAAAATCATTTAGATCAATTCCAAATGAAGTGTTGGAAGCTGCTAAAATGGAGGGAGCTTCTTATTTTGGGATTTACTGGGCAATTATTCTTCCAATTGGCAGAATGGCGATTATTACTATTTTTATTTTAGATTTTGTTTGGTTATGGAATGAATTAGTATTGTCCTTAATATTTTTACAAAGTGATGAAACAAAAACTATGGTTTCCGGAGTTGCAACCATCTTGAACCGGTATCTAAATAATCAACCTTTACTATTGACAGGTTTACTCCTTAGTTCCATACCAACAATTATTATTTATAGTTTTGCAACCAAATATCTTATAAAGGGCATATCTTCAGGTGCAGTGAAAGGTTAGAATTATATTTGGATATGAATTAATTATTTATTATAATAATTTTATAAAATTTTTTTGCAAATTTAAAAATTAGTAACAATTTATGAAAATTTCCTTATGAATCAACGAAAGATAGGCAAAGATATGGGAAGAGAACATATTGAAATAATAAAAAAGGCTTTAGAATTTAGAAAAACAGAATATTTACCAATGGAAGTTATAGATGTTCCAGGAATATATAATGCTTATTTTACACTGAACCCCGATTCTGTAAAATTAGTTCCTGATACTGAAAATTTTGATTCTATCTGGGTAAACTGTTATTCATGGATTCAGGAGATAATAGAAAAAAATCAAAAAGGTGATGTTATACGAAAAGATAAATTTGGTATCGTTCAGCAAGTCTTAAATGATAAGAAGTCTTCTTATTTTACAATTAAACATCCTCTTGCAGGTAAAGATTCTTTAGATGGATATACTTTCCCTGCTACTGCTGATGACAGTGATCCCATTTTTAAATATTTAAGAGAAAAGATTGCCGAAAAATATTCTGACAGGTTTATTGATGGTTTTATTGACCCGGGGTTTTTTGAAACAAGTCAAATGCTGATAGGAACACAGGAAATGTTTTATAAAATTGCTGATAATGTAAATTTTGTTGCTGAGGTTTTTGAAAGAGTAGCAGATTATTATAAATTACTAGTTCCAAAATTTAAAAATGCAGGTTCCCATATGATAACTTTGATTGATAGCATTGGGAGCAATACAGGCTTGGTTCTAAATCCAAAAACTTGGCAGAAATATTTTAAAAACACATATATAAAATTTTTCAAATATGTGCATGAGCAGGGATTATATGCTTCCCTTTGTGTCGATGGTAATTCTCAGGAAATTTTAGATGATTTATTTGATATGGGTATCGATTTATACTTTATACCAGATATTAATACCACTGGAATTAAAGTTATAAAAGATAAATTAAAAGGTAAAATCTGTTTAAAAGCTACAATAGATATGAAAAGTACATTAGCGTTAGGGACACCGAAAATGATTATAAAAGAAGCAGAAGATTTAGTTGAAAACCTATCAAGCCCCAACGGAGGCTTTATTTGTGAAGTAATACGCTGGTATAGACCAGAATATCCTCCTGAGAATGTAATAGCATCAGCAGAAGGTTTCAATAAATATAGAAAAGCGGCATATTAAACATTTTTTAATCTTATAAATGATAAAAAACAAAATATTAATAGTCATTATAATATTCCTTAGTTTTTATATATTTTCAATAAATAAGAATTTTAACAAAATAGATTCATTAATTTAAAATTAAGTATTACAATTTTGTTAAAATTATATATAAATAATAAAAGATTATATAAACGCAATAATGAGCAAAATTAATTATTTTATAAAAAATGATTATAGGAGCGTAAAATGACTGAATTCAAACATAAAATATTTAATGCCATGCCTTTTCAGGATATGCAGGCTTGCAAGAGAGTAAGAGCTATTAAAAAAGAAGATATAGCCAAACATCCAAACCCTGATTTTAAAATAGAGGTAGTTGCCAATGAAGATTTTGAATTAAGAAGAATAATTGAAATGTTTATGTTTATAAAACAAGCAGCTGATGAAGACAGACAACTTGTTCTGATAATGCCAAACCCTCACCCCGAATACAAACATGTAGCTTATCTTATCAATAAATTTAAGGTAAATTGTAGAAAACTTTGGACCTTTAATATGGATGAATATGTAGATGAAGATGGCAGGGTTGCTCCTGATGATTGGCCACTTGGTTTTAATCATTGTTTTTTAAATAGTTTCTATTATCAGATTGATGAAAAACTAAGACCTTCAAGAAATCAATGTGTTGGTTTTACTGATAAAAATATTAAAGATTATGGTAAGATGATTGAAGATTTAGGAGGAGCAGATGTTTGCTTTGGAGCAATAGGATGGTCAGGTCATATTGCTTTTATTGATCCTGGTGCTCATGAATTTGCCTGCTATACTTTAGAAGAATTTTTACAAATGGGACCAAGAATTGTTACATTAAACCCGATAACAATTGCCCAGGAATGTCTTGATCCAAGCGGTGACTGGTCAAGTATTCCTCCCAAAGCGGTTACTATTGGGCCCAAAGAAATCATGAGTGCAAAACTTTATCAATCATGGAATGGCTACTATATTAAAAATACAAATATATCATGGGAAAGGTTTATTGTAAGACTTGCTGCTCATGGACCAGTAACCCATCTTGTGCCAGCGTCTATTTTGCAGTTAAGAAGAACCGATTTTAAGATAAGAGAAGTACTTGCTGAAAATGTTTAATTATATTTTATAAATTTTTAATTAATTCCTTTTATAATTAATCTCAAATTTTATGTTATGAATAAATAATTAAAAAGTAGAGCCATAAGAAATATAATGGTAATAATAAGAAATAATAAGAATAAATTATGCATTCAAAATAATCTAATTATAATAAAATAAGAATGCATAATTTATTTATTTCATCACATATATTATATTATAAAAATATGAATAATGATGAAATAATTTTAAAGATAATAAAGAAGTTTAATATGGTTCCGCTTAAAAATGAAGGCGGTTATTTTACAGAAAC
>Ga0315282_10014494_pt1 | contig 11720 bp, 10 predicted proteins | sample YL17G07_20_MG_FD_203693 | JGI IMG/M metagenome (GOLD analysis project Ga0315282, IMG submission 203693) | Sediment microbial communities from Yellowstone Lake, YNP, Wyoming, USA - YL17G07_20 | ecosystem: Environmental > Aquatic > Freshwater > Lake > Sediment | place: USA: Wyoming | collected...
GACCAGCTCGGCGTTGTGTCCGTAGAGCGTCTGTTGGCTGGGGTCGTCCCCCGATGTGGTCCCGTGCCAGTCGCGCGTGTAGGCGATGTAGGCGTTGCCCGAGTCAGGCACCAATGCGTGGATCCACTCGATCCGGGACCTAGCCGGGCGCGTGGTGGACGCAAGGGCGTACGAGGAGCTGTGGATCGCTCGGTGCCGCAAGATGCACGCGCGACTCGGCGATCCTATGGCTCCCCCTCCGTAGGGCTCTCCGGCAGCACGTGCGGGTGCCAATCACGACGTCCGTCCGGGCTCAACGGGCCCTCGTCCAGCTCCCGACGCTTGCGCAGGATCCTCCTTTCCAGACCGACCAGGAAGCCGGCGAGGGACCGCTGGTCATCAGGGGACAGCTCCCACCACTGCACGGCGATCAGTGGGAACTGGTCCTGGTTGCGCGGCTCGATGATGCGCAGCACGTGCGCACCGAGCGCCACGGGGGCGTCGTCCCCGAAGACGATGGACACGATGGCGGTATCCCCGGCACGCAGATCGTCGCGAAGGGCATGCATCTGTGTGTTGAGGCGGATGCCGGCTCCCCCGCGGCTGATGTTGTCGATGAACCCGTCGATGGGCCGCGGCCCTTCGGCCCCGGCGGGCATAACGCCGCAGCTGAGAATGCTGGGTGGCTTGATCCGCACGAACATGCGGCGCTGGATCCAGTAGAACACCTCCGGCAGGTCGAGCTGGACAGCGGCCTGCCGCGCACCCTTCTCATCGGCCTCCACCCCGCGGCGGCCGACAGTCGAGAGGAAGCCGAGGCCACGATCCGCGATGTTGGTGAAGACGAGTGCGTCAGCCCCCTCCTGAAGGAGCACCGTCCCGTCGGCCGCCTGCGGCGCCAGCACCACCACGTACGGACGCGCACCCTCGACCAGTTTCAGAAGACGCGTGCGGCGCCACTCGACCGCGCCGGACCGTTCGACACCCACGTCGACCGGGTAGTCGCCGGAGTACACCCGACGTAGAGCCTCCAAACCTTCGGCAGGGGGCACTGGGGAGCCGCTGTCAAGCCAGTAACTCAGCACTGGGGGCCGCACCTCCAAGACGCAGGGCTACACACGCGCGGCGGCGAACCACCGCGTAAGTTCCCGGGCGGACCGGGGCCCATCTTACACTGCACTTTTCTTCGCGCCCGGTCCCGGAGTTCCTGGGAGCTCGAGATGAGCGGAGGTGGCCGGCGTGTACGTTCCTTGCTGGAACTGTGGGACCGAGGCTTGGATTGAGACTCAGGTCGAGTGCCGCGACTGCCGGGCCGTAGTCCGGCGATGCGAGGACTGCGCTAACCTGCGCAGGGGGGACTTCAGTTGCTCTGTCTTCGGCGTCGAGATAACGGACCTGGACCGGCTCAAACCAACGTCATTGTCCCTGAGCTACAAGTGCAGCCACTACAAAGCGTCCCCTGAAGCGATGGTGAAGCTCAAACAGCACGCCGCCGAGGTGGCCGGCAAGGCCTCTCAGTCGACGATACCGGTCTCCGCCACCCCGGATCCGGCGGCCGCCCCGCCCGCGGCCCCGGTCGGCCTGCCCTCGCAGCCGGCCGTGATCCCCCAGCCGCCGGCCCAGCCGCGTCGGAAGCACCCCATTGTCATCGGGCACCGAGGCGCCTCGGCGCTCGCGCCCGAGAACACCCTGACCGCGGTGAGGCGTGCCGTCGAGGGCGGCGCGCAGGCGGTCGAGGTGGACGTGCTTATCAGCCACGACGGCAAAGCCGTGTGCATCCATGACACCACACTCCAACGGACCACGAATGGCTCGGGGTTCGTGGCGGACCACACCGTCAGGGAGCTCAAAGACCTAGACGCCGGCTCTTGGTTCAGCGAGGAGTTCAGGGGCGAGCGCATCCCTACCCTGGACCAGGTCTTCGCGGCAGCGCCGGCACCGACCCGCATCAACGCCCACCTCCGGGCCCACGAGAACGAGAGCGACCGGTGCGAGGCGGCCGTTGTCAACGCGATGCTGGCCGCGGGAGCGGTCAGCCGCACCTGGGTGACGCACCACACCAGACACGGGCTTCACAGGATCAGGGAGCTGTCGCCCGAGCTCCGACTGTGCTGGGTGTCTCCCGGCGGCGAGAGCGACGTGGAGTATGTCGATGACGCCTATTACATGGGCTTCCGCATGCTCCAGCCCACGCTCCACAGCGTCACCGAGACCTTCGTCCAATACGCGCATGAGCGGGAGATGTGGGTAAACGTCTCGTACGCGCGCACTCAGGAGGACATCACGCATCTGGTGGCGCTCGGCGTCGACGGCATCCTCGTTGCCGACCCCGGGATGATGAGGAGCGTCCTGCAGTCCGGGGAGGGGCAGGCCTAGCGCGACGGGGCCTCCGCTACCGCCGAGACGGCATGTGTGCGGCCGAACGGAAGGGCCCCGCTGGCCGACCGTCCGGCTCTTGCCGGCCCCCGGCCGACTGTGTAGAATGCCGTCTGCTTGGCAGGCAGAGCCCGTGCCGGCTGTCATCGGCGTGCGGGAGCCGGCGAGGTAGCTCAGTTGGTAGAGCACAGGACTGAAAATCCTGGTGTCCCCGGTTCAAATCCGGGCCTCGCCACCATCGGCAACTGAGGGCCGTTCCTCCGGGAGCGGCCCTTCTCGATTCCGGCCTCTAGCGCCGCGACCGGGCGCCGAACGGGGCTACCGCCGTGGGTGCCGGGGCGCCGGCGGCGAACAGGGGCCGCAGCGCGGCGGCTGTATCGGCGAGCAGACCCCACGACCGAGCGCCGTCGGGTCCGACGGCCTCGACCAGGACTGAGCCGTCCCGCCAGAATGTCGTGATCGGCCAGGACGGGGACCCGGTGACCACAGGACGCTCGAGCCCGCTCACTCGATCGGCGATGCGTAGCATCCACGACCCGGGCCCGTCGGCCGCCACGTACCTCGCGATGACCACGAACCGTCCGTCCGGGCTGACCGCCGGGCCGCGATCAAACCGGTTCGAGCCCGCAAGCTCGGAGTCCGCTCCGTCCACCGTCACATGCACGCGTGGATCGTCATCATGCTGAGGAGACACGTATGCCAGCACCCGACCGTCCGCGGAGGCGCTCGCGTCGAAGCCCCACGGCCCGACCATCTGCGGAGGGCCGCCTGCCGCGGGCAGTCGCAGCACGCCCACCTCCTCGTCGTCGGGTTGCGCGCCCGACTCGTAGAGGACGTCGCCTGTGTGTGTCCACTGCGGATTGTCGCCTGTGCACAGCGAGATCTCGGTGGCGGATGCTATGTCGTACACATAGACCTGCCGGCCCACCGAGTAGAGGAGGCGGCCACCGTCGGGGGACCACTCGATCGACGTTACGAGCGCTTCCCGAGTGCCCAGGCTGACCATCCGCCGGACTCCATCAGGTGGCGCAACGACGTTGAGCGTCCACCCCTTGTCGTCTGACGCGACGTAGGCCACTGCGGCACCGTCCGCGGACGCGGCCACGAGGTCCACATGCCCGTCCGGCTTGGCGATCGAGCCGGCCGCGCCCTGCGCATCGGCAGCGTTCAGACCCGCGGCATCCGCCCACACCAGGGCGCCGTGGGCAGGCCCGGGTTCCTTCGCCCCCGCCTCCGACTCCGGCGCGAGCTCCTCCGGTGGGGTCACGGGCCCGGGCACGGGCTCTGCCGTCGTCTCGGGCGCAGTGACGGGCTCAGGGCCTGGCTCCGTGGCGGTCTCGGTCGGCTGAGGCCGCGTGATCGGCTCGGTGGTCGGCCCGGTAGTAGCGTTCGGCGGCGCAAGCGGCTCGACACGGACGAGGTCGTAGGTCACCGGCCCCACTATCGTGTCGAAGCTCCAGCGGATGAAGCCGGTGTCCGGGTGCAGGATCGCCTCCAGGCCGGGCTTCGCGGACGTGACCCGGAAGCAACCATCGAACGTCCCTCCCGGCACGACGACCGACCCTGCCACGGGCGCCAGGTTGAAGGAGAACAGATCCACCCGCTGGCCGTCGACAAGCTCCCGCCACCATCGCTCCGGGATGTCGACCGCCACGGTGCGCTCGCGCTCCGCGAGCGGCCGCTCACCCGCTTGATCGAACCACGGGAGGCCGAGCACACTGACGCCGGGGGTGCCCGTGAGGTCCGCCTCGCCCCTGACCTTGCAGGTTATCTCGCTCTCCCCAACCTGGTCGGTTCGCTTGTAGGTGTAGGCGGTCCACGGCCTGAACGCGGTGATCGCCGGCGCCTCGGGCTCGGCGGCCTGCTTGTCCGGCCCCTTGACGAGAACGTACTCCCCCTTGCCCTGCGGCGACTCGAAGATGATGGCCACGATGCCGACCTCACGAGCCAGCATCACCTGGCCCGTGACGGCGACCGGCTCGGCCGTGAGAGCACACACGAAGCCCTCGGGATAGTCCGCCGCCCACGTGCTGCAGGGGCCCGGGACGGAGCCGGGCGCGACGGTGCACAGCGGTCGCTCCCGTTGGCCGTCTGAGGCCAGAATGGTGCCCACCGCGTCGTCGACTCGGAGCATCACGCTCGCGCCGGCCGGGCCGCCTGTCGCGATGGACCAGGGCGCCGGGAAGCCCTCCAGCGTGACACCGGCGTCCGTCACCTCGGTGACGCGCATCTCAAGAGGGTCGCGCGCCGCGCCGAACTCGCACCAGTATGAGTAGGTAGCCCCGACGGTCTGCGGCAGGAACTCGCGCAGGTTGACGGCGGGCGCGTCCGGGGCCTGAGCAAGGGTGACGATGCCGAGCACGAGCCACGCGCTCATCAGTAGCCGCTCCTTCGCGACGCCGTGTCTGCACCGAAGCGTCTTGTTTGGCAAGTGTAGGCTGAGGGTCGGGAAGCGTCAACGAGGGGGCGGCGCAGTGGACGTACCGCGCGGGAGGCGCGTGGTTACTCCGCCCGCTCGACCTCGTCGTGGATCGACCGGCGCGTACCCAGCCGGCCAACGCGCACGAGCGCCTCACGATCGTCGACGGCGTAGACCACGCGGTACTGGCCAACGCGTAGGCGGTAGTAGCCTTTGAGTGGCTGACTCAGAGCCTTGACGCCGCGTGGCCGAGGGTCGTCCGCCAGTGCCCGAATCCTCGCCCACACGCGCCTGCGAGTGGGCTTGTCGAGCGCTTCGAGCGCCTTGGTGGCCGAACGGGTCATGGTTACCGTGTACGTCATAGGTCGAGATCACGCTCAACTTCATCCAGGGTCAACCATTCCTCGTTCGGGTCGGCCAGGACCCGCTCGAGCTCCCGAACGTCGAGCTCATCCTCGAGACGCTCGAGCAAGCGCAGGTCCTCGATCGGTATGATCGCGGCCGCTGGCCTGCCTTGCCGCTTAAGTACGACCCGCTGCCCGCGGAACTCAACGTCGTTCAGCGTTGCGCCGATGCGGTTCTTCAGCTCCGTAGCCGTTACCGTGTCCATGGGCTCCTCCGTGATACGCAGTACGCGTATCATACGCGGTCACTAGCTGTAGTCTACCTACCTCGCGCTTTCCACCCGGCTCTTCGGGTCGAGCGCATCGCGGAGGCCGTAGCCGAGGAGGTTGAAGCCCGCAACGACGAGCACGATCGCCGCCCCGGGGCAGAGGACCAAGAGCGGCATCGATTGGTAGTAGCTTCGCGCCTCGGCGATCATGCGGCCCCAGCTCGGCGTGGGCGGCGGCACTCCGAGGCCGAGGAAGCTGAGGCCCGCGTCGAGCATCACCATCCACGCGGTCATCGTGGACGCGAGGATGATGATGGTCGGCAGGACGTTCGGGAGTATGTGCCGCCAGATGATCCGCGCCGGGCCCGCGCCCAGCGCGCGAGCGGCCTCAACGAACTCCTTCTCCCTCACGGACAGCGTGCTCGCACGGACGGTCCGCGCCACCCAGGTCCAGTTGACAAGACCGATCACGATGAACACGTTCCACAGGGACGGCTGAAGCACGGCCACGAGCGCCATGGCGAGGAGCAGGGCGGGGAAGGCGAGCATGATGTCGGTAACGCGCATAAGCGCGTCGCCCGGGACGCCGCCCGCGTAGCCGGCGACGAGCCCGACGAGGGTGCCGATGGTGATGGCGAGCAGCATCCCCAGCGTGCCCACCGCGAGGCTCACGCGCGTGCCGTAGATCAGCCGCGAGAGCTCGTCGCGCCCGACGGGATCGGTGCCGAGCGGGAAGCGGTCGCTCGGCGGCAGCGGGTCGCCCGTCGCGGAGGTTCCGTCCTCGTACTGTGTGATGGGGTCGTGCGGCGCGAGGAGCGGCGCGGCGAACGCGACCGCCACGAGGACCACGATGATCCCCGCCCCGCTGACGATGAAGCTGTTGTGAAGAAGACGCATGTGCCTGCCGGCTACCCCACCATCCCCGCCGGGGCGGGGGATTCGCGCTGGAGGGCCGCGAGATCGAGGCGGTCGACGCGCACCCAGTCCCACACAGTGCGCGACTCGGCCCACCCGTACAGGAACAGCCTCAGCGGGCGGCTCTGTCCGGGCAGCCGCGGAGCGCTCGCGACGAGTGCGTTGTTGACGTAGGCCCTCACGCGGCGATGCCCGGACGCGTCCGCCGGGCCGGCCAGAAGCCGTAGCTCCGCCGGCGCCTGGACCTCTGCGCCGCTCTGCGACCAGCGATCGACCCAGCCTTGGGCGCGCCCGCGCTCAAGCCCGACCTCGAAGTAGCCGGTGAAGTCGCCGGGGCCTCCGCCGATCAGGGTCATCAGGCCGTTCGTGCCCTCGTACTCGGCCAAGCGCGCGGTCACAACCAGCGCGTCGAGCCCTGACTGCGCAAAAGGCTGGGTCAGAACGCCGAACCTGCTCTCGGTTTGCCCCCGGATCGTGAGGCGACCGTCACCAAGTTCCAGCGACCCATCGGTGCCCACCATCGCGGCCGCGGACCACAGTTTCGGGTCGAGTGACGGGCCCGGGAAGTCATCGGTCATCACGGTTGTTCTGGGGACTCGGACGCGGCGGACCGAGAAGGACTCCCAGAGCCGCTGCCCCTCGCCCCAGCCGTAGAGGAATACGCGCGGCCTGGCGCCCAAGAGCCAGCGCACATCGGTGGCGCGCTGCGCCGTGACGCCGTTGACCGTCATCTCGACAGTGCGGCCGGACGGAGTCGCGGGCCCCATGACCATGCGCAGCACGGCTGGCGCCGCCATCCGCTGGCCCGTGCGCTCGCATCCCGGGCCCCACGCCTGCACACGGCCGCGTTCGATGCCTAGCTCGAGGAAATCCGCGAACTGGCCCTCCCGTCCCTCGGTCGTGAGGTGCATCAAAGCGTTGAGCCCCTCGAAGTAGCGAACCGTCGCCTCGATCACGAGCGCCTCGTCGGCGGCGCAATCGAGGGGTCGCGAGAGGAGCCCGTACCGGGACGGGCCGCTGCTCGCGACCGCCGCGGCGCCCTCCCAGACGGCGCACGTGCCAGCCGGTCCCTCCAACGACGTCGCGGTCCAGACGGAGCTGTTGAGGTCGGGCTCCTGGAACTCATCGCGCACATCGTAGCCGAGGCCTGCGGGCGAGCTGCCGAGGGCGAGCGCCGCCTTTGCAGTGCCGGGCCCGGCAACCAGCCGCGAGTGCGCCGGGCGGAGTCCTGAAGCGGTCGCGGCGAGGTTGTAAGCGCCGCTCGGGACTCCGAGGATCGCCCGGCCTTCCGCGTCGGTGGTGACAAGCGCCGGCGGGTCGTCGTTGGCGGAGACAGCCTGTACGGTCGCATCGGACACGGGCCGCCCCTGGTCGTCGGTCACCCTGACCTCCACGGTCGACTCAGCACGCTCGGCCGCGGCCTGCGCCGCGACATGGAACTCGAGCACCGTCACCGTCATCGGCGGCAGGTCGCAGGTTACCTGCGCGGCTGTTCCGGTCCACGCGACCACGGACGGCGCGTCGACCTCGCGGATCTCCACCGCGTGTGGGTCCTCGAAGCTCATCAGCGCGCCCGGGCCTCGCTCTCGGATGCCCCACGCCCCGGTAGCGACGGGCTTAGCAGCGATGTGGTCAAGCACGAAGGCGGCGCGCACCCGATCGCCCCCGCGGTTGATGAGTGAGACGAGAACGCGGTCGCCATCGCGGGTCGCCACCGCGTCGAACGCGGGCAGGCCGTCGCCCCTTGTGGCCGCCTCGAAGGTCGGCCCCGTCGTCGCGCAGTGCAGCAGGTCCCTCCCGGTATGGTGCGCGAGCAGCGCGATGGCGAGGCACTCCGGGTCCGGGAACGCAATCGCCTCATTGTTGCGGAAGCGGACGAAGCTGTCGGAGGAGTTCGTCATCGCCACCCAGTCCGCGCGCCTAAGGCACTCGTGGAGCAGCCCAGCGGACGCGACCGCGCGGTCAATGCCCTGCCAGTACTGCCACGAGTAAGACCACTCGTTCACCGCGAGCCTCAGCTTGTCACTCGTCGCTCCGCCGGCTCTGACCGCGGCGATGTGCGAATCCAGCCACGCGGGGACAGCAACTGCCGAGTGTGCGACGCAGTCCTCGGGTGACGGCACATTGTCGTAGATGTGAAGTGACACGAAGTCGAGCAGGTCGCCGGCGCGCTCGACCAGGAGCCGGTTCCAGCCAGGATCATGGCCGCAGCCGATCAGTTCGATGTCGCCGTCCTCGGCCCTGAGCGCCGTCGCGAACGTGCGGCACTTCTCGGCATACGCCGGGGCGTCTAGCTGACCGTGGATGTGCGCGTATCCTATCTCGTTCCCGATCTCCCACAGCCTGACGCCGTGGGGCCGCGCGCTACCGTTCGCGACGCGCCGGCCACCCCACTCCGTGGTCGCGTCCCCGTTGCAGTACTCGAGCCACTCGAGCGACTCGCGCAGGGCCCTGTCCGTCGAGTTGTCGGGAAGGGTGTTACGCCCGCCGGTGTCACCGATGTTGAGGCAGATGACGGGCTCGATGCCGACGCGCTCGCACAGGGCGAGGACCTCATCGGTGCCGAAGTTGTTCGGGTCGGGGTAGTTCCACCAGGCCGGGCTCGGCACGACCGGGCGCAGGTCGGGGTCGCCCAGCCCGTCGGCGAAGTGGTAAGTCTGGCTGAAGTTCCCGCCCGGGTAGCGGAGCGTCCCGGGCCGCAGCCACTCATAGAGCCGGACGATGTCCCCGCGCCAGCCGCGATAGCTCGACTGAGGGATGGCGCTTACCTGGTCGAGCCACACGGTGCCGCTACCCTCGGCTAGGATCAGCAACGCGCACGGGTACGTCGATCGCGGGGGGGTGAGCGTGACCGTACGCTTCGCCCAGTCGTAGGTCAGATCGGTGACCTCGGCCTGAGCCATCACGGACCATCCGGCGACCTCGTTCCCCGGCCTGCCGCCGGGTGCTCGCGTGGCGAGGGCCACAGTGAGCTCCTCGATGGCGCCGACTACACCGACGTAGAAGCTGACCTCCAGCCGGTCACCCTCGTCGACCGCGATGCCATCCTGAACGATGCCGGCCGGGCCGCCGTCAAGGGCGAAGCGCTGCGATGTCGATGACCGCCCGTCTTCGAAGCGCGGGAACGACTCTGTGGAGTCGAGGGCGAAGTCCGCGCTTCCCACGGGCCGCCAGGGATCCCCCACGCCGTCGCCGTCGGCGTCGCCGGACTCAAACCCGCGCCCCTTAACCTTCTGAGCGGCTAGGCGCCAGTCGAGGGAGTCGCCGAGGTGCTCGCTGAACAGCCCGAAGAAGCGCGGATCGACGCGCCCGGTCGTGCGCGAGCAGTCGATGTAGGCCACCGCATCGGGGTGGCCGGCAAGGACGGGGAGCAGGGACGCGGCGAGCAGCACGGACTGGCCACCTCTCGGTTCCGGGGCCTTCCGTGACCGTCGTCGCAGGACCTGCGGGCTGATGGAGCAGCTCGCGGAGGTCGTCAGCAGTCAGGCCGGCTTGTCTAGGGATTGCCTGAGTCGTCGTAGCCGGCAACGTGTGCGGTGTGGCCTGAACAGTCGCGGCACGGCCGGTGACGGCGTCCTTGTAGCGCATATGGGAGCCATCGGTGTGGTCCAAGTAGAACCCCGCTCGTACAAGGGCCCTAGCCATCTCGCGACCTGACACTCTTGGTAGTCTAGGCAACCGCCCTAGCCTCCGCCGGGACGTTGGCAGTCAACCGTAGTATGGTAAGCGCCCCTGTGGCTTCGTCTGCGTCCAGCACCGGCGGGTCATCGTGCGTCTCCTCCGGGATGAACTCGCCGCTCTTCAGCCGGCCCCCGAGGCAGCAGTCGAGCGCCTCCGCCGCCATCGCCCTGGCGTCCTCGAGATCCGTCCCGTAGGAGACGATCTCGGGCACCATCGGGACCAGGATCGCGTAGCCGCCCTCGGGCTCGGCCCTGAGCACAACGGTGTAGGTCATGGTGGCGCCGCCGAGCCTGTCCCATTGTACAGCGGCAAAGCATCGCCGTCGTCCGGCAGCGAGCCCTACCTGCGGCGAGCGCTAGCGGATCTGGTCATAGACGTGCTCTCTTGGGCCCACCGCCCAGACGATGACTCGCCTGGTGTCATCGAAGACATCGAACAGCACGCGGTACTTGCCTACTCGAACGCGGTACAGGTAGACCTCGCCGGCCATCTTGGTCGTTCCGGGCCCCCTGGGCTCGGCTTGGAGCCGTGTCAGCGCGGCCTGCACTCGCGCTTGGAGCTTGCGAGAGAGCTTCGCGATAGCGCGGCTCGGCGGCGGGCTGGACGATCACCGTGTACGGCATCGGCTAGGGGTGCCGCAAGCGACGGCGTAGTTCGTCGAGGCTGATGCCCTGGCCACCCTCTTCCCGTGACTCGCGGACAAGCGCAAGGTCCTCCGCGTCCCCCGCGTCTCATCGCGCTCGGCGCCTAGCGCTGACGGCACGCACCAGACGAACGACCAGGTTCTGGTGTCCCAGCGACCCCACGTGCGCTCTTGCCACCTCGCGCACCTCCCAGTGGCTCGATGGTACCCGGTACCGGCGAGGCGGTCAATGCGGACCGGCGCTAGACGCCGCAGTCCTGCAGGGAACCCCACCCGTTGCGCGCGAATAGGCCCGATCGTGCGCGCACCGTCACCATCCGACAGCTTGCCACCCCGCCGTCCGGGTGTAAGGGCCAGGGCGCTCCTGCTCAGCCTGCTGCTCTCGCTGCCGACGGTCTACTGGATCATCTACGTTGAGGTCATCAAGTACGCCGGCTACCCCACCACCACGTCGCTCTTCTACAACGTCGTGGCCGCGCTGTTCCTCGTTCGCGGGGCGGCCTCTCTACTGCGCCTTATCGGTTTGCGCGACGCGTTCACCGACACCGACATCCGCGTTGTATACGTCTTCCTAGCGCTTGTCTCCGCCGGCGCGAGCCTGGACTTCACGCAGAACCTGATGGGTATCATCGCCTATCCCGAGCACTACGCGAGCCCGGAGAACCAGTTCGCGGAGAAGCTTCTGCCGCTGCTCCCGAAGCACCTCATCGTGCCGAAGGGCGATGCGAGCGAGGCGTTCTGGCAGGGCGGGCAGCAGCTCACGTGGCAGAACGCCGCCGGTTTTGTACAGCCTCTTTCCTGGTGGTGGCTGTTTTGCATGTTCCTGCTGCTGGGCGGCGGCGGGCTGGTGATGCTCCTCCATCGGCGGTGGTCGGAGTCCGAGCACCTCACTTACCCGATCCTCGAAGTGCCGGCAGCCCTCGCCGCCGTCGATCGCCCTCTGCTCACAGATCGCGGGTATCTGCTCGGCTTCGGCATCGCCGCACTGATCGAGACGTTCAACAGCCTCAACGCGATAAGCCCACGCTGGCCGCAGATCCCCGTGCGGGCGTGGCACGGTTCGTACAACCTCGTCGCCGCCATCTGGGAGCACC
>Ga0315282_10014495_pt1 | contig 11720 bp, 5 predicted proteins | sample YL17G07_20_MG_FD_203693 | JGI IMG/M metagenome (GOLD analysis project Ga0315282, IMG submission 203693) | Sediment microbial communities from Yellowstone Lake, YNP, Wyoming, USA - YL17G07_20 | ecosystem: Environmental > Aquatic > Freshwater > Lake > Sediment | place: USA: Wyoming | collected...
CCGGCGGCGTGTTGACCCTGCCCGTGATCGCGATGGGGGTGCTCGACGCGCCGTCGTTGTCCACGGCGACGGCGAAGTACCGCGCGTCGCCCAGCGCCAGGGCGGCGGTGTTCGTGGTGATGAGCGTCCAGACGCCGCCGGCGCCCACGAGGGTCTGCCCGAGCATGAGATCGTTGGGCATCTCCAGCAGCCCGTTCTGGTCCAGGTCGTAGAAGAACATGACCTTGGCGATGGTGCCGTCGATGTCCTTGGCGGCGGCCGTGAGCTTCAGCGTGCCGCCGGGTTGCGACAGGGGGTTCGTGACGAGCGTCATGCCGCTCAGGGTCGGGGCGCGGTTCGTGGCGGTGGCCGTGCCGGTGGCCGTGCCCGTGCCGCCGTTGTTGTCGGTAGCGCGGGCGATGATGCCGTTGCCGCCGGCGAACCAGCCGGCCGTCGGCGTCGTCAGGGCCCAGTCGCTCGTGCCCTGGACGAGCTTGGCGCTGCCGAGCAACCTGTCGACCTTGGTGATCTTGCCGTCGGCGTTGACGTCGAGATAGAACTGGACGCCGGCGATGGTGCCGGTGCCGGCATCCGTGACGTTGGCGGCGGTCAGGGTGATCTTGTCGCCGCGGGCGACCGGCCCGCTGGCGGTCACCGCGGCGATGGTCGGCGGCGTGTTGACAAAGCTGGTAACGGTGTATATGGCGCTGGTGCCGCCGACATTGTCCGTGGCGCGGACGAAGAACCTGGCCACGCCGGTGCGGAAGGTGGTCGTGTTGGTCGTGGTGAGAGCCCAGTTGCCGAGGACCTTGGTGTCCTCGCCGAGCTTCAGGTCCGTGCCGTCGTCGAACGTGCCGTTGTTGTTCGTGTCGTAGAAGAACTCGACCTTGGCGACTTTGCCGTCCGGGTCATTGGCGCCCGCGATGAGGGTCACCGAGCCGCCCGGCATCGAGATGATCTTCGGGCCGACGGCCACGCCGCTGATGGTCGGCGGCTTGTCGACGACGATCTTGATCTGGATGGGCTTGTCGGAGGCGGCGGTGCCGTCCCACGCGCGGACCTGGAAGGCGTCGAGGGTGCCATCGGCGTTCTGGGGCGGCGTCCACGTTACGTACTCGTCCGGCCCGAAGAGCGTGACGCCCTCGACGACCGGCTGGCCGTCCTTCGTCATGGTGCCGCTGGAGATCTTCTCGACGCGGAAGGAGATCGCGTCGCCGTTGGCGTCCCAGGCGTCGCTGTAGCTGTAGCTCGGGTTCGTGAGGTTCTTGAGGAGTTGGGCCGAGATATACCCCGTCTGGTTCCTCAGCAGGGTGCCCATCGTGAAGATCTTGGTGAGCGAAGGCGGAATGTTGAGGACGATGGCGGTGACCGCGCTCGGCGAGCTGCCGGTGCTGCTGGAATCCTGGGCGCGGGCGAAGAACTTGGTGGGTCCGGGCGTCCAGCCGGTCGTCGCCGGCTGGATCGTCCAGTCGCTGGCGCTCTTGGTGCCATCGCCGAGGTACTGGTCGGTGCCCGGCTCGAGGAGGCCGTTCGAGTTCGAATCGCGGAAGAACTCCACCTTGGTCAAGTCTTTGCCGGGGAAGCTGGTCACGCTCTTGGCCGTCAGCGTGAGCTGGCCGCCCCGAAAGAACGGGTCGGGCGAGGCCGTCAGCGACGGGATCGACGGCGGGTCGACGGCGGCGTTGACGGCGACCGCGAAAGTGCTCTCGGTGTACGTGCCGTTGACGTCGGTGGCGCGGATCGTCACGTGGGCGGTGCCCGTCTGGTTCGGCATGAAGTTGATCGTCAGGCCCGTGCCCGAGACGCTCAGGCTCAGGAGCGTCGGCGTGTCGGTGGTGGCGGTGTAGGTCAGCTTATCGACAACCCGGATCGAGTTGATCAGGACGATGTTGTTCGGGCCGGCCTGGGCGGGGGGGGTGTTCCGCAGCGGCAGGTTGTCGAACGCCGAGTCGATCCCCGTGCCATCGTACACCGGCAGCGCCGCGATCGCGTCGGCCACGTTCATGCCGCTGCCCACCACGTGGCCGAAGACCGTGAAGCCGCCGTTCTGGTTGTCGAGGTTGGCCGAATTGTTTGAAAGGTTGATGAAAAACTGGTTGGTGGCCGAGTTGGGGTCGGTTCCCAGCTTCGCCATCGCCACCGTGCCGCGCAGGTTCGACCGCGTGACCGAGTACTCGTTGACCACCGTCGGGCCTGCCGTCACCTTCGTGAAACTGGGATAATCGTAGCCGCCGCCCTGGATCACGAAGCCGGGCTGCCCGCTCGGGTCCAGGTGCGTGACAGGGTCCACGCTTCCCGGCGACGAGCGGTGGAAGATGGTGTTGTTGTAGCTGCTGTAGTACGTCGTGCTCGTGAGGGCATCGTGGTTGGCGTGGTGCAGGAAGTTGGCCACCGTCAGCGGCGCGGCCGTGTACGCCCCGACCTGCACGTTGAACAGCTCCACCGGGATGACGCCCATCACCGTGTTGATGCTGACCAGCGTGCCTACGATGGCGGGATCGTCGAAGTGCCCGGCCAGGCTCATCGAGAAGGCCGATTGGTTCTCGTTGAGCGCGAGGTCCGTGAAACCCGCCAGAGTGGTGGCGGCCAGGAAGAGGCGAGGCTCCAGGGGGCACACTTCGGGGCGGCTTGGGGTGGGCACACCCTCATCGGCCTCTGCCGCGATGCCGCGGGCGCTCCGCCGCCGCTCGCTGCCATACGGGACCGGGGGTCGGCCTTCGCCCGTGGGTCCAGGATCCGCAGTTCGCATGCCGCGCCTAAACAGGCGTTCCAGCAGACTAGACATCGCGTAACTCCCTCGGAATTGGCCCTGACAGCCCGCCCCCGGGCTTTAAGGACATAGTATTATACCCGATTTCCGTGCAGTCAGAAGGCAGAATCCGGGTTTCTTGTGGGTTTTGCGAGGTTTATTGGGCTTGACTCTTGTGGGGTCCGTGGCCGTTTGCAGCCAGCCGCGTGTTGGCCTTTTCATCCGAGCCCGCCGCGGAAGCGGCGGAGGACGTCGGGTCTTGGGCTCTCGCGCCTCTCCCGCGGCGGTCTCGGTGCCCGGCAGACAGCCGCCGAGGCCGGATCATGCTTGCGTCCAAGGACGGGCGGCGATAGCCTCTCCCGGTACCACACGCCGCTTTGCGCGGCGGGTCTCTCGCCACGGCGAGAGACCCACCGCGCACGAGGCGATGTGGCGGTTTGGTACCAGAGACTCTTGTACTGGCCCCGGGGGGCAAGTGCCATGAGATTCGCTTGGGCGGCGGTGGGGTTGTTCCTTGGACTGGCGTGGGCCGCGCCCGGCGCCTCGGCCGCCGACGAAGAGTGGCCGATGCTCGCCCACGATGCCGCACGCTCCGGCGCCACCACCGCCGAGATCCGTCCGCCCTTCGAGCGCAGGTGGTACCGCCTTTTCCCCGACGAGGGGCTCATGGCCGGCGTCCAGCCGGTCGTCGCGGGCGGAAAGGTCTTCGTCGGCACGATGGCCGGAAAGCTCCACGCCATCGACGCCGTCACCGGCAAGGACGCCTGGGTCTTCCAGGCCGGCGGTCCTATCCTCCACACCGGCGCGGCCGCCGGCGGCAAGGTCTTCTTCGGGTGCGCCGACGGCAGGGTCTACGCCGTCGCCGCGGCCGACGGAAAGCAGGCGTGGGCGGTCCCGACGGGCGCCGCCGTGTGGAACGCCCCGGCCGTCCACGAGGGGCTTGTCCTCATCGGCAGCCGCGACGGCCAACTGTACGCAATCGACGCTGCCGCCGGCGCGGTCCGCTGGACGGCCCCGACGGGCGGCCCCATCCTCTCGAGCCCGGCCGTCTCGGCCGGGGCAGGGCGGGTCTACGTCGGCAGCGAAGACATGCACGTCTACGCCTTTGACCTCAAGGACGGCAAGCCCGCCTGGACCAGCGACAAGCTGCCGGGCGCGTCGCTCCGCGGCTACCATCCCGTCATCGCCCCCGACGGCTCGGTCCTCGTGACCGCCGCGCCGGTGATCGGGTACGACGCGTTCGGCCCGGTCCTCATGGACCTGGTGAAGGAAGTCTTCGGCGACTTCGCGAGCTGGCGGCACAAGAAGGAGGAGAACGAGAAGCTCCGAGCCGAGAACCTCAAGAAGATGGCCGAACCCGGCACGTACGACGCCCAGCTCGCGTACCTCCGCAAGCGCCTGGCCGCCGAGCCCGCCTGGCAGACGTTCTTTGTTCTCGACCCGGCCACGGGCAAGCACAAGTTCGTCGCCCCCATCCTCTCGGCCGAGAGCATGAACGGCCCGGCCGCGCCGCCCGTCGTCACGCCCGGCGGCAAGGTGATCGTCAAGTACCAGGCGCTCCTCAGGAGCCGCTACGAGCACTACTCGCCGTTCCTGAACGTCGGCTACCTCGACACCGCCACGGGGCACATTGCACCCCTCATGGATCAGTCGCGGACCTACGGCTGGCACGACAGCCTGCTGCTGGTGCACGACGAGCAGTGCCAGCTTTCCGTGGCCGGCAAGGTCCTCATCAACACGCACCAGAACGACGTGAACGCGATGGACCTGGAGACGCTCAAGGGCTACCCGGAGCCGTTCTGCTTCAGCATCCACGAGCCGGCCAAGGGCGAGGCCGTCGGCATCTGGGCGTGCCTCCTCCGCGGCCAGCCCGTGCCGGTGGGCAAGGAGTGGCTGGAGCGCAGCACGGCGGTGTACGGCGGGGGGTCGGTCATCGACGTGCCCGTCTCGGTGGCCGGCGACAGCTTCTACTACGTGCCGACGCACGAGATCAACTCCGGCTGTTCGGTGATCGCGTACCGGATGCAGGCCGGCGGGACCGCCGCCAAGCAGTCGCCCCCGCCCGCGGCCCAGCTCACCGACGACGAGTGGAAGAAGGTTCGCGAGATGCCGTGGGACTGGGACCTCCTCGCCACGCCGCGCCTCAAGAACGTCTTGGAGGCCCTGCCCGGCAAGGTTCCCGGCACCCGCCAGGAGCCGCTGCGCGCCGAGGCCGACGCCGCCCTCGCGAAGATCAAGGACGCCGACCTCGACAAGTTCGTCTGGGAAGCCCGCGTCGCCGGCGGCCCCGGCGGCGACGCGACCGCCGGCCTGCGGGCCAGGCTCTCGCGGCAGGTCAACGAGCTCATCTCGCAGGACTGGCGGCCGCTCGTCTTCCCGGCGGGAAAGCACCCCATCGAGGCGTACCGCTTCTTCGCCGAGCCCACCGAGACGCTCTACGCCCTGGCGCGGGCGTATCCGTACCTCGACAGGGACCTCCAGGCGCAGATTCGCGAGTACGTGACGCGGGCGAGCGCCCCCGGCGGGCCGCTCGACGGGCTGACCGGCCGGCGCACCTACGCCCCGAGCGCCGGCGCCGTACGCTCGCTCTACGATCTGCCCACCGAGAGCCTCCTGCGCATCGCCGACGACATCACGCGGTGCGACGTCGCCCGCCTGTATCCGCTCTGGCTGTGGGCCAACGTGACCGGCGACTGGCGACGCATCGAACGCGACTGGAACGGCCTGAAAGCGCTCGCGGCCCAGCCGCCGAACAAGATCGAAGAGGATTGCCGCAACGGGTACGTGGCGGGCCTCATCGCGTACTGCCGCCTGGCGAAGCACGTGGGCGATGCCGCCGCGGTGGAGGACGGCTTGGCCAAGGTCCGCCGGGCGATGGGCGAGCGCCTGGCCTACGAGTTCACCTACCCCCGCGGCGCGGTCATCACCGAAGTGCCCACCAGCCGCACGATCTTCGGCCGCTGGCGCCACCTGACGCCGGAGGTCGGCCGCCTCCTGGCCGCCTACGCCGCGCCGACCGAGCGGCAACTCATGAGCGTTTACGTCGATTACCAGCGGCCGGCGTGGTGGCTCGCGTGGAACGTCGAGATCATGTGGCGGAACGAAACGCCGTACGCCTTCCCGACCGTCTCCGCCGAGGTTTTTGCCGCCCGGGCCCTGGTGCTCGACGAGCCCGCTGCCAAGCTGTCGCAGGCCCTCGACATTCCCTGGTGCAAGGCGGACCTCTTTCACATCCAGAAACTCGTTTTCTGCCTCGACGCCGCCGCCCCGCCCGCGTGGAAGGATGTATCGAGGCCGTAGGAACCGCAACGGCGGGCTCACGCCAAGCCGCCAAGACGCAAAGCACGACCTTCTCTTTCTGTTTGGCGGAAGAAGAGTCCTTTGCCTTTCTTTGCGTCTTTGCGTGAGCCGCCGTTTTTTCTTTCGCCGTTTACTCCGCACTCCGCGTTCCGCATGGAGTTTACCCGCCGCGGCGGGCACTTTCTGTACGTAAGTGTTCCTGCAAAAACGCGACTTACGATTTTGGAACCTCGAAAACCCCCCTTTTTGGCCCAAAGTTATCCACAAAACGGCCTTGGCGCTAGCGCCAGGGCCGGTAACCCCGTGAAATGTTAAGATGGGCAAGGCGAAATTGTGCGTCTTTTTCGACTTTTTGATCGGAGACCCCCCTCCTTTTTCACTTTTTGATCAAAACACGCGCGTTTTTTGCAGGTGCCCGTTGACGTAAGTCATTTTTCAGAAATGCGACTTACGTTCAAGTTGTGAAAGATTTCACGACCAAAAGAACAGCGGGAACCGGGAAGCGGCAACCGGGAACGGACGGCGACAGACAACGCCGAGCAACATTTAGCCGCCCAGCTTGCCGAAGAGTCGCCGTGGCGACCTGGGCGCGTGTTGTTGGGCGCGGCCAAAGACAACAACAACGGCGGGAACCGGGAAGCGGCAACCGGCAACGGACGGCGACAGACAACGCCGAGCAACATTTAGCCGCCCAGCTTGTCGAAGAGTCGCCGTGGCGACCTGGGCGCGTGTTGTTGGGCGCGGCCAAAGATAACAACAACGGCGGGAACCGGGAAGCGGCACCCGGGAACAGGACGGAAACTGCCAAAACGGCAGGGGGGCGGGACTACGAAAGGCAAGGACGCGCTCACTACGCCCGCGCCAGATTCAGCCGGAGGAGATTGGCGAGGACCTTCTGGTCGATCTCCGCCCGCCGGGCGGACAGGGGGTGGGCGGCGGGAAGGGGCTGGCCGGCGCCGGTGTCCTTCCAGACGTCGGCCCAGTCTTCGGACCAGCCGCCTTGGGGGTCGGCGGCGGCATAGGCGGCCAGGACCGCCCGGTCGAGTTTCTCGTGGGCCAGCCGCAGCCACGTCGGCCGCTCGTTGTACAGGTTCGTGAGGGTCCGCTTCTTCAGGCGCGGGTCCTTGGCGGCGGCGGCCATGATGAAGGATTGGCGGATGAGGGGCCGGGCCTCCGGCGGCACGTCGGCGAACGAGTCGGCGGAATCGATGCCTTGGGCGATCGGGTCGGTCCATTCCGGCGGGTTCAGCCACCGCTCGCGCTGGTCGTCCAGTTCCCGCGCGGCCTTTCGGCCCTTCACCCAACGCTACCCTCCGGGCGAGGCCTGTCAACGGACAAATATTATTGTCCACGGATTGCAGTGTGGCTTTTCCAGACGGGTCCGTAGATCTTGTCTACCATTACACATGTGCGTTCGATTGGCGGTTTCGGCGAGCGGCAATCGAATTGCCTGACTCATTGACCGGCGTGGCTCTATCCGGTAGAATGCCGCACACTATGGCGTCGCGCGATTGAGCGGGCCTGTACGCTATCGTCCGATGCACCCCTGGCCCGCCAGCCGATGTCAAACCGAAGGATGCGGATTGTGCCGACCATTCAATCGCCGCTTGATCAAAGGTTGTTCGATCTCACGACTGCCCATTTGGCCAAGCTGGTGGATTACGTGCCAGGGCCGGTCAAGAAGGCTGGCGCCGGCAAAGACGCACTGATCAACACGTATCACAAAGATCCTCTGTACAGCATTTGGGGGCTGGATTCGCCAGAATACGTCTCGGCCGCGCTGAGCGGTGGCACGATCACCTCAATTCACCGGAAGCTGGGCGACATCTATCAAGACTCCGTGAAGACGATCTTCGTCACGGCACTTGGACAGAAGGCCGCAGACGTGAACTACAGCGCCATCGTCACGTCAGGCACGAAGGATGAGACCCGCAGCGCCGACGCCTACCTACAATTCGACAAGCTGAAAGTTCCGGCACGCCGGCGGGTAACCGCCTGGTGCGGCACGGAACTGGAGAGGCTGACTGCGAAACCGCAAGTCAAGATGATTGGCGTTGGGATGGAGATACGCCACTGCTACCAGACCGGCGACAGCAAGAGGACGCAGGCGGATGAAGCGATGGCGCGTCATCTGCTGGTGTCGGGCATCCTGCCCGTAATGCCCCTGTTCTGCAACCAGAGCAATCCGGGCATCGTGTCGCGCTACCGCAGCGTCTGGATCGTCAAGCAGGGCATGGAAAGTTACGACATGATCAAGGTGTTCACCCGCTACGACTACTACGATTTCCTGAAGCGCAACCGGGATGATTTTCGGGCGCCGATTATAGCCATGCTGCGGAGGCTGTCAGCATGACCCATACCCGAACCCAGAGCATGCTTTTTGAAGACGCGCCGAAATTCACGAACCGGCATACAAGCGCCGTCACTTTCAGGGGCAAGATGGCGCTGCCGATACACCGCTGGTATAGGTTGACGCCCAGCTTCTCTCCAGAACTGGCACACGACATCGCCTACCATTTTGGGCTTGGGGAGGACGACCTGGTTCTGGACCCGTTTAGCGGCGTTGGCACCGTGCCGTTGTGCATGAAGTACCGGGGGATTCCGGCCTGTAGCATCGAAATCAACCCTTACCTTCACTTCGTCGGAACGGTGAAGACTCGGACGTACACCAACGTCGACAGCATCGACGCCACTTTCAAGAAGTTCCTCGAAGCATTCGGCGCGGAAGCGAAGAAGCTTCCAAGCGAAGCCGACGCCGCTGCCTACCAAGAGGAGAACAGAACCTTCCTGCCGCCGATCCACAGGGCAGAACGCTGGTGGTCACCAGGCAACCTGATGCAACTGACCTGCCTGCGGAAGCTGATGCTGGCCTACCAGGGCGAACCCGAACACCTAGATCTGCTACGGATGGGGGTTCTGGGCATCCTGGTTCCGGTCAGTAACGCGAAGCACAACCACGTATCACTGACCTTCGCGGATAAGCCGCTTCCGACACTGGATGTGGTAGGCGTGTTGCGGCAGAAGTACCGGGACATGATCGAAGACCTGCGGGCAGTCGAAAAACTGCCGCATGCCCCCGTCACGATCTACCGCGGGAACAGCAAAGAAGCGTCCAAGGTTCTACCGAAGACATTGAAGGTGTCAGCCGTCATCACGTCTCCCCCCTACCCGAACAGGTTCAGTTACGCCCGCGAGACAAGGCCACACCTCTTCTTCTTCAACTTCATCAGCGACGCCGCTGCGGTCGGCCAGATGGAGACCGACGCCATAGGCGGGACATGGGGCAAGGCCACATCGGTTCTTGCCAAGGGCGTTGAACCCGCGAATGACTTGATTCGGTCGCTGCTGACGCCTTACACCGGGAATATCAGCGCTGAATGCAAGTTGATGGCTGCCTATGTGACCAAGTACTTCAACGACACCTTCACGCATGCGGGCGAGATTGCGAAAGTCTGCGGGAATAACGCAAGGCTGGCTTACGTGATTGGGAACAGCAAGTTCTTCGACCACCCGCTTCCCAGTGACGAGATCCTGGCGTCGATCTTCGGTTACTTCGGCTTCAAACTGGATGGGATCGAACGCATGCGGAAGAGGCAGAGCAAAGGCGGGTTGTACGAAGCTGTAGTCTTCATGAGCCGTTGACCGGATTTCGCTTTGGCGCCACGTCCAGCACCGCTCCTCGCCGCCAGATGAAGTGGGCGCTTTCTACTCGGGGTGCTTTCGGGTCCTCCTACGGCTCACATCAGACGGCTACCCACTTTTCTGCCAGTGGAAGATTCATGGTCGGTTCTTTCTCGGGCGGGCGCCTTCGCGGGGCCGTAAGAGGTCCTGGCAGCGGAAGCCGCGCCGGTGACCGGCACGCTTTTCTCGAAGGTGTACTCGGCGCCAACGGCGTCGGTCTCGGCGGGCGTGGGCTGGCCGAGCAGGCGGCACAGGTCGAGAAAGTGCTCCTGGCTTGCGGCCCGCTCCGCCAGTTCGACCGGTCGCCATTTCGCCACGAATTGCGCGGGGGTCATGGAACCGGCTTGTCCCAATGCGGCCATGGCGCACATTGTGCCGTGAAAGAAGGCAACTGCCAAGGGTAATCAACCCGCAGTCTGGGAACCTCATTCTCCGGAAACCCGGCCGGCTCCTGAGAGACCAAACCGAACCGACCGACTGACAAGAAAGGCTTTAGGCTGTAGGCTGCAGGCTGTAGGAAATCTCAACCGCTGGGGCAGAACCGGCCGACTGACAAGAAAGGCTTTAGGCTGTAGGCTGCAGGCTGTAGGAAATCTCAACCGCTGGGGCAGAACGACCGACTCACACGCCGTTCTCTGCGAAATCTGCGTAATCTGCGGATCGCGCGCTTTCAACATCTGGGGCAGGAACGACCGACTGAGACGTGCTGCCGCAGTCCATCGGGGGGTTCCCTCGATTGCCCAGGTGCGTCGGGCGGCGTCAGACTTCCAGCCGCACTTCGAGCGATGGCAAAGCGAGGAGGTCCACGGTTCCCCTGGCGGGCACGAGTACTGGTTCGGCCCTCGGCGGAGCGACCTCCTCGGCGGCAGCAAAGGCCGGCGGAACCATGCTTGCGGCAAGGAAGCCCACAGCCTGGCCGGCATCAGCGGCGCTTGCCGCCGCCGATCCCGGTGAGAGTGCCGCTTGCGTGGCTTCGCCGGATGTCGGCGCGATTGACACCGCCGTCGTCGCGTTGCCGGAAGGGACCTCAAGAGCGACCGCCGGAATGCCCGCCCCGGATGCCGGCGACGCGGGGCAGTCGCCCAGCATTGCCGCCACCGGCTGAGGGCTGCCGGCCGCCGGCGGCCCGGGGTCCGGATCTCGCTGAACGCCGGGGTTCGGCAGCGCGCCCACGGGCCGGTCGAAGGACCAGCCCGGCCCGGACACAATCGCCGCGAACTCAGCCGCCGTCACCCTCTGGCGCAGGACGCCGAGGCTCGAGAAATGCCCGGCGCCGAAGGTGGCGCCGGCATGGTCCGTGCCGAAGACCAGGCTCGCGGGCGCCCCCACGACGATGCCCGGCGCGGCGACTTCCTGAAGGCCGCCCGCCGGGTCCCAGATTCGCAGGGTGCAGCCCAGGCTGTCCGAGGACAAGGCGAAACGGAGCGTATCGAAATCCCGCCATGAAATGGCCGTGCTCGAAGCGGAGCCGACGCCGTCGCTGAGCAGGAACGTCCGGGTCGCGGGCTGATACGACAGGTCCACATACGTGCCCCCCGCCCCGCGGAAGCTGACCAGCGGCAGCGGAGCCCCGTAGTTGGCCCAGCCCGACTCGGGGCGCCAATCGAAGAGGACCGACAGCGGCGTCCCATAGCCGGCCAGCGATAGCGAGGCCGATTCGTCGGCGCGGGGCGAGTCCCTGGGGTCGACGTAAGAGCCGCCGGTCCTCCAGTCCGCCCCGTAGTCGATCATCACGCAGTCGATGAGGAGCCGCGGGACCGCGTCGGGCCCGGCCCCCGTTTTCTGCACGGTGAAAGATATGTTGTCCGGACGCGCCCGGCCGTTGCCGTCGAGCGCCGTGACCGTGCCTTCCCAGACAAGATCGATCCACCCGTCTTCGGACGGATGCACCAGGGGCATGGCGTTGACGTCCGCCGCGATGGTCCCCGCGCCGCCGCCGTAGATGTAGAGTCCGACCCCGAAATTCTGCGGCCACGGGGCGACCGCCTTCACCCGCGCGCGGAGCAGCACC
>Ga0315282_10014496_pt1 | contig 11719 bp, 14 predicted proteins | sample YL17G07_20_MG_FD_203693 | JGI IMG/M metagenome (GOLD analysis project Ga0315282, IMG submission 203693) | Sediment microbial communities from Yellowstone Lake, YNP, Wyoming, USA - YL17G07_20 | ecosystem: Environmental > Aquatic > Freshwater > Lake > Sediment | place: USA: Wyoming | collected...
TGGGCTGGTGCGGGGCGGCGGGTATGTGATCAACCCGCACATCGGGCTGTACACCGGCATTGGCGGACAGGCCCGGGCGGAGGGCGGTGTGGTGGAGAGCCGCGTGCGCGCGGTCTGCGTGGAGCCGCTGAAGAGCTGGATCAGCGGCGCGCTGCGCGCCACGGTGACGAACGTCGTCCCGGCGAAGACGCTGGTCTTCGGCAACAGCGATCAGGAGTGGACCCTGGCCGGCTGCCAGCCGGACCTGATGAAGGTGAGCTGGGCGGTGGGCGAGCCGCTGATGGTGGAGTGGGAGTGGCTGGGGCTCACACCCACGCAGAGCGAGGTGGGCGACACGCAGGAGGCGGTCAGTGGCGGCATCACGGATGCCTGGTCGGCGGCCGATGTGCTGATCGCCGCGGCCGACTACGACTGCCAGCGGTTCGCGTGCGTGGTGAAGAACGGCGCCGCGTACCACAGCAGTCTGGACCTCCGCAGTGAGGGCGCGCGGCGACTGCCGGTGGCCATCCGGCTGGGTCGGCCGCAGCTCGAGGTGCTGTTCGAGTGCCGCCGGCAGATCCCCGCGGCGACGCTGGGCTTGGTTGCGGACAGCATCGTCACCGATCTCGGCGCCTCGGTCGCCGCGACCGGCGTGACGTTCGCGTTCACGAACCTGCACTGCGCGGAGGAGCCGAGCAAGTTCGAGGATGACGAGGGTTTCGTCTCCTGGCGCTACCGCTTCGGCTCCCATGCCTGGGCGCCGCTGGCGGTCTCGTGACCGTCCGGTGGGGCAGGCGGCCCGCCTGCCCGTCCCGTAGGAGGCGCCATCGGCGGCGAAGTGGTGGTTGGGGCTCTGGATGCGGATCCCGGAGTCGCCCCCAATGGGGCCTCCCACGAACGACACGGCAGCCCAGAGGCCCGAAGGCTCCCGGCCCTTCCTGCCGATACCGTTAGCAACAGCGCCTGGGGAGAGCCTCGCTATGCCCACTGTGAGCCGCGAGCAGTTCATTGCCGAGCACCTGGAGGCCTACGCCGACCTGCCGCCCGACTGGCGGCGCACGGCTTGCATTGCCACGCTGACAGTAGTGCTGATGGACCTGGAGGGCCTCGACGACTGGCAGGCTCAGCGCGTGGCCATGGAGGCGGTAGACGACCACCTCGCCCGCACGGTCCTTGCTCGCGCAGCGTAGGACGGCCCTTCTCCCCTCCGTGCCGACGGCTCGGATCACCAGGCGGCCACAGCGGCCCGACCCTTCGGCTGTGCTCAGGGCAAGCAAGAGTGTCGGGCCTACGGGTCAGCCCCAGCACCGCGGTCCTGTGTGACCTCTGGAGCTTCTATGCCCTTCCTCCCCTCCGAGGTTGGCCGCACCTTTGATGTCACCATCGAGATCCGCGGCGAGCCGGTGCACTTCACCTTCGCGTGGAGCGTCGCCGCCAATGAGGCCTTCGCCCGGGCAGTGGACTGGAGCGGCGAGGAGCCAACCGTGGACCTCGAGGCAGCTACCGACCTCATGCGCGCCACGATGATCGCCTGGGACGGCGTGCAGGACGAGGACGGCGCGGCCCTCCCCTTCTCCCCGGAGGCCTTCGCGGAGCGCGTGCCGCCCATCTACTGGGTGCTGCTGCGGCGCGAGTTCCTGTCGGCGGCCTCCGGCCTCGTCGCCCGGGGAAACTGATCTGGGAGCAGGTGGCGCACGAGAGCTACCTGCTCCACACTGACCGCGCCTGGCGCGAGCCCTGGGAGTCGGCTGCCGCCGCAGCCCACGGCATCCGCATCGAGCGCCTCGAGACAGTGTACGCCCTCTACGCCCGCGAGCACGCACTCAGCTACGAGCAGTTCCTGGCCCTCGACTGGCGCGACCTCGAGATCTGGAAGGCCGCCCGCCACGGGCGCGCGGTCGCCGCGCGGTGTAGGGAACGGCGGGAGTGGCATGGTGGGGTGGTGTGAACGGCATGGATGGCATGAACGGCCTGGGGGAGCGCTTTGAAAAGCGCTCCCCCAGACCCCTACCCAAACTCTCTGTAAGGGGGGCACTTTCGACGCGGCGCGTAGCGCCACGCCGAAAGCGCCCTGCTGCCCCGCTGGGCAGGCAAGGCACCTGCCCAGCGGCCGGACGGGAGAGCCTTCCGGAGAAGGTGCCCCCTGCTTGCCTCTGCTGGAGCACTACCTATGACCCCACCCTCCCATGCGCTTGCCGATGAGCTGACGGTTGAGGCGCGCGAGCATCTGCGCGCGCTGGCCCGTCGGGGTGGCAATGGTCTGGTGTTGCTGCCCGAGGTAGCGACGATGAGCGGCCCGCGGTTGAGGTATCGGCTGGCGGCAGGGCGGTCCCGTTCCATGCCCCTGGGGTCCCGTTCTGCGAGCCACCCGCAGCCGGCGTCATCATCCACCTCGGCGCGGGCGGAGCTGTCGGTCGGGCAGACCATAGAGCAGCTCAGTTCGTGCAGCGAGGTGGTGAGCGTCCGGGAGAGGGCGCAGTCGCGATCGAGCGAGAGTGGTCTGGTGGGGCAGGCGGCTCGCCTGCCCATGCGCAGCGCTGGTTCTGGGCAGGCGGTGAGTGTGGTGAGCAGCGAGGCGGCGCCGGTGGCGAGGACCGTGCGACGGCCAGACGCCCCGGCTCCCGCTGAGCGGTCACCGATGGCGTCTCGTCGCCCCGCGCGGCCCCTGACTCGTCCGCGGGCAGCGCGAGGGGGGACCTGGCCCGTCTCAGTAACGCCCCGCGGCGCCGTGGCAACTACCGCGGGCGAGCCGTCGCCGGAGGGCGGCGGAGCGCGGTCGCCCGCCGTCCACGCACTACCCCGGGCGGGGACTGTGATGCTGCCGGAGCTGCCCTCCGAGGCGCTCGCCAGTCGCAGCGCTCCTGCTGGCCTGCCCTCTGCGGAGGGGGGCTTCGATGCCCCACCTGAGGGGGACGGCCTTGGCGAGGACCGCGATATGACACGCCTGATCACGCACACGGTGGAGCGCAGCCTCTTCGGCGCCACCAACTGCCTCAACCCGGGCCCGCACGGCGCGGACCTGCGCCGGACCCTCCACGCCGGCGCCGAACCCCGCACTGCCGCTGAGCGCCACGCCGTCCTGTAGGGGTGCCACTCATGGCACCCTGTCCGGGCTGTGGCTCCTCGTAGGAGGCGCCCCCGGAGTCGCCCCCAATGGGGCCTCCTACGAACGACGCACCTGGACCAGTCGTCGCGCCCCACCCGCCCTGACCTATGGAGAGCGCACATGGCCGCACCCCTGACCGTTGGCGACAAGGTGTGGTTCAACGGGGCGCTGGGGACCATCGTCGCCACCACGGCGACCACTGATCCGGCTACGGGCGCCGGCAGCATCACCTATGGCGGGTTGACCTACGGCTTCCTCGCCCTGCGGGTGCGGGGCCCCGACGTGCCCTTCGTCGCGACCGATGATGACTGGTTCCGCGTGGGGCTGTTGCAGCACCCCGACGGCCAGCGGCATGCCCTGGTCCTCGACGATCCCCAGGAGGGGCGGCTCATCCGGGCGCGCTACCCCGGTCGCACGAACGACCAATGGGAGGCGCACCTGCACGAGCAGCAGCAGGTCTTCGTGACGTGCTGGGAGCCCGGGCGGATCACCTGCAAGAAGCAGGGGGCGGCCTCGGCCAGCGAGGTCGTAGGGCTGCGGGGTGAGTGGAAGGGCGGCGACGGGTACATCCGCACGGGCTGGTTCCCGCCCAGCGCCTACGTGACGAACGGCAGCGGTGTCGTGCAGCACGTCTGGCCGGACGGCACCACCGAGCGCGTCCTCTTCCCGCGTGGTCATGGCGCCTGGGGCCAGCGGGCGAATGACCGGATGTGGGAGGGGCCCGATGCGCCGGCAGTGCCGCGACCCCTACAGCACCTCTACGTCGTGCGGCAGTGGGAGCTGACGCAGATCCCCACGTTCACCTCTACGGCGGAGAAGGAGGTCTTCGAGGGCACCGTCGTCGAGTTCGACGTGGAATCCTGCACCATCAACGTGACCGGCAAGGCGAACTCCACCTGCTACGCGCAATGGTACGGCACGGGGCTGCGGTTCGCGTGCACCATCGGTGCCGGCGGTGCGGGCACCCTCGCGAATCTGCCCGCAGGCGAGTATCACCTGCAGGTCGGGGTGGCCCCGAACCCCCACATCGGCACGGTGGACTGCGGCGCCCGGCAGAAGGTGACGGTGGCGGAGGGGCAGACCCAGAGCGCCGCCTTTGGCGCCGGGACCACGGTTACGGCGGGTGAGGTGTGGGGGCGTCTGTACTGGTACGGGGCCGAAGCGGCGGTGGGGCAGACCGTCAACCTGACCTACTACAACATGATGCTGCCGCCGGGGTCGCAGTACCAGTACCGGACCGTTACCACGGACGGCAATGGCTTCTGGTCGTGCAGCTACATCCTCAGCTACGGCGGCAACAACTACCTCCTGACCGCGGCAGAGGTCGGCACCGCCAAAGGCTACTGGGGCTGCAGTCCGAGCAGTGGGACCTGCTACAACATCGCCCTCGGGGGGCGTCTCGCGCTCTGCGCGACGCCGTGGCACTCGCCAGGCAGCGCCGGCGCCTTCGGCATCGTGGCGCCGCCGGCCTACGTGCGCAAACAGAGCACGACCGCCGTCTGGTGCTGGTTCGAGCAGGACGCGGGCACCGGCTGGTGGTGGTCAAAGGAAGCGATCTTCGACTACGCCGCCAGCGGGATGGTGCAGCACTGGGAGATCATCGCGGCCGACGGTCTATCTGTGTACGCTACCGGCCTAACGGGCCTCTGCGACGGCAGCGGTTCCAGCGGCAACGACTATGGGGACAAGGACGTCGAGACGCTCGGCGGCACGATCCACGGCAACCTCGTCGGTGCCACGCAGGACAAGATCGAGGCGGACGAGCCGCTGCTGGAAGACGCGGCGCGCATGGGCGCGGAACGCGGCGTGCTGGTCTGGGGGATGGAGGCGCGGTTCAGTAGCTTGGCCGCCTCGCAGGCATGTGACACCTGGGACCTCGTGGGTCTGCCGGTGGACCTGATCGCCTTCACGGCCTCCGTGTGTCCCTACTGCGGCAGCGAGGTCTGGCGTCTTCCTGACCGGACCTTCGCGCCCTACACGTACAAGCGCGGCTACTGTATGTTCTGCCTGTTGTCGCCAGCCCTTGGCGGCTATCTGGGATATACCGATGCCCGCAGCTACTTCGACACGCCGACGATCCCCAGCTACAGCGACTGGCGAGCGTATATGGCCGCCGTGCCGACCTGCGGCGGGGAGTCGGTGCGCGAACTGCAGGCGCACTGGCGGCCGGAAGATTACCGCGAGGTCAACGCCTACCTCGCTGACAAGGACTGGCTCGGCCCGGCCGACGAGGAACGCTGGCTCGCCAAGCACTTCACGTTCGCGACGTGGGGCGCGGCGGGGTTCGTGGACGGGACCAGCATCGCTGCGCAGGAAGCGTTGCTGCCGGCGACGCTCGCGCTGCGCAAGACGGCGGGCCACTGCCCCGCCACCATCGGGCCTTGCCAGCTCAAGGCCGTGGCCGCGGATGGCTACCAGTACCAGGGCGCGCCGGCGCACATGCGCGCCACCTGCACGCGGCCGGACGGCAGCAGCGTGGACGTGGACTTCATCATCCCGACCGGCTTCGCGGGGGCGGGCGTGGACGGGCGCGTCTTCAGCGACTTCATGCGCCTCAGCAGCAAGGAGCAGGTGGACGGCGACACCGGTTTCGCGCCCAACAGCGGGTTCTACACCGATGTCACGGCGCTGGTCTGCCTGGATGACCCGGTGCCCGGCAGCCTCCGCTTCACCCTTGTCAATGACGCGCCGCACCGCAACCGGACGGGGGTGCCGGTGACGGAGCTGGCGGCGGAGCCGTACCTGGTGCTGGGGCCAGCAGGAGGCGAGGGGGCGCCCTATCTGTGCCGCGATGCCGCCGGCCGCATCCACCGCTTCCTGCGCCGCGGGGGCGCGATCCTGCACGAGGTCCTGGCGTCCCGGCAGGTTGGCTGGGAGGGTGGCGAACTGGCCTCAGACCCGGCCCACGCGGCCGACACGCCCTCCGGCGCCATCCTGCCCGACGGCACGCTGCTCTGCAGCTACGAGTGGTCGGGCGGTACCGTCCTGCGTCGCAGCCGCGACGACGGTGCGACCTGGGAGACGGTCAACATTCCGTCGGCGTAGGCTCTCGATCGCTGTTGCTCTATGTTGCAGAACGGGGTAACATAGAACACGGTGATACAGAATGGACGTGGCACTACTGACCGTTGCGGAGGCGGCTCGGTACCTCCGCTTGCACCCTGCCACGCTCCGGCGCCTGGCCCGCCAGGGCGCGGTGCCTGCCGCCAAGGTGGGCGGCACATGGCGCTTCCGGCGCGAGGACCTCGCTGAGTTGGCCAGTGGCGCGGTTCGCGAGGAGAGGGGCTCATCGGGCGGCCTCCGGCCGGAGAACGCACGGCTGCTGAAGCTCCTGGAGGAGTGGGTCGCCAATCCGGCGCCAGTGGATGAGGAGGCCTGGAGCCAGTTCGAGCGTGACCTGGCCGAGAACCGCTTCCGCGTGTGCGACATCGAGCCATGAGCATGCGCGCAGGCCCGCCCTCGATCGTCCTCGACAGCAACATCATCAGCGATCTCCTTCGTGCAGAACGGAACCCGGACCTTGCCCAGGCCTTTGCGGCCGTGTTGCGGGCAGATGCGCGGGTCTTGCTGTGCCCCGTCGTCTACTACGAGGTGCGACGAGGCTTGGAGCATAGGGAGCTGCCGGGGAAGCTGGCCCAGCTCGAAGCGGTCGCCTCTGACCTGGAATGGGACGACCTGCACCGAGGTGACTGGGAGGCCGCGGCTGCGCTGTATGGGCAGCTGTGCCGCCGTGGTCGGATACTTGAGGATCGCGATATCCTGATTGCCGTCTACGCTCGCCGCCGCGGCGCGGCAGTCGTCTCGCACAACGTGAAGCACTTCGCCGCGCTGGGGGTGGAGGTCGTGGACTGGAAACGGAGTGGTTGAGCGGTGCCTCTGGCCGATGATCTGACGAAGGCCGAGATCAAGAGCGATGCCGCCGGGCGCGTGCTGGCTGTGGGGCTCGCCGGTGGCTGGGCCTACCTGGAGATCAGCGAGGACGCTGGCGCTACGCCACGGCCGTGGCCTGATGGCGCGGTGCGCCAGCCAGTCTGCGCCGCCGACGAGGAGCCCCCGACGCTGGAGGTCTTTCACGATGGCACGCTGATCGTCTGCGCCACCCAGTCCGGCCTCGTTCGCACGTTCCTCAGCCGCGACGACGGCGAGCACTGGGAGGGGTTGTAGGCCCCGCAGAACCACCCAGGTCCCGCCCGAGAGGACGGGGCCTGAGGCGAGGTGCAGGGCGGTTAAGCGGCGTCAGTCGTCGCGCATGGTCCACAGCCGACGCGGCGTCGTCTTCAGCCACTTCGCGTGCCCGTCGTAGAAGGCGAAATCAGCCCCGTCGTTGTGCCGCTTGTCATAGGACCAGTCCGCCGCCTCCAGGGGGTTATAGGCGTTCACATCACCACAGCAGCCGCCCTCGATGCACGGCCGGCCGCAGCTATTGCTGTCGCTGAGCATGATCGTCTCGGCCGGCACCTTGAAGTCGGCCATGGGCCGGTTATCCGGGCGACCATCTCCGAACCGGGTCATGTTCCAGCTGTAGCCCCACCTCGCCGGCTGCCAGCCGCCAGTGTTGCGGGGTGGCGTGCCGTCAATGGTGTTGGCGCTGGGGCAGACCAGAAGCTGCCAGTTCTTGGTGTAGGGCTGGATGAGCGCGCGAAAGGTGCCCTGGCGCATCAGCCCATCGTCGGGTTGGGTCAGGTCCAGCGGCCCACCGACGCCGTTGGCGAATCAGCTGAAGTTGCGCTCGTCATAGTCGTCAATGTACATCTGACAGCCCAGCGCCAACTGCTCCAGGTTCGAAAGGCACGACGTCTGACGAGCCTTCTCGCGGGCCTTGGCAAAGACGGGGAACAAGATGGCGGCCAGGATCGCGATGATGGCGATCACTACGAGCAACTCGATGAGGGTAAACCCTCAACGACTTCGCATGGCCCGTACTACCTCCTCAGTTGAGCGATCGGGGCCGGCTACGCCGGCCTTGGTCGGCATGTCGCCCGGCAGACGCGATCACTGGCCCGCCGGCGGCTGCGGTCCTGGTTTCTGCAGCGCACTGGTGTCCGGCGGGGGCACGGATGGCCCGGGCAGGGCGCCGCCTCCGGGGCCGGGTCCTGGTGGCTCAGCTTTGCCCTTCTGGGTGTGCTGCTTGCCCATGGTGGTCTTGTAGCCGACAGCGATGACCACTGCCAGTACCACCACGATGAGCACCACGATCACGGCGGGCGACAAGCTCCTCTGCACCCCGTAGCCTCCTTTCTGTGCCTGGCGGCACGCGCAGCAAGCCGGCCCCGCGTGCACTACCCGCGGTCGTGGCGGCCCCTAGGTGATTCTCCCCTATCCGCAGAGTGCCTGCACTCATTATTCGGTAACGTCCGGCTCTGCCCATCGATTCGCCAGGGACCTGGCCGTCCCCAGCACAGGACGCACAGCGCCTGAGGTGGTCTTGCCGTGGCCGAACTAGCCCCTCTCGCACAACTGACCGTGGACTACCCTCACTGCGATGGGCTGCTCGGTGAGCCGGACGGTGAGGGCTGGCAGGAGCGCTTTGGGCTCACTGCCGACTTCGCCTTCACCGCCGACTACGAGCAGCCGCGGGTGGACCAGAGCCCCCTGAGCAACTGGATCCTCGGGGAGCAGGTCATCTACATCCCCGAGCTGCGGGCCATCGCCCCGCGGGGCTACTGCCGCTATGCCGACATGGCCCTGGGCGACTGGACGGTGGAGGCGGGCCAGGTGAAGGCCGTCCGGTGGGCCGGCCGGGAGCGCGTGGCCGCCCTGTGCTGCTACGGCCCGCTGGACCCGACCACCGGCATCGTGGCCCGCGTGACCTCCGAGAGGCTCTTCCCCGCGGATCCGGCCCTGGAGCTGAACCTGCTGCGCTGGGAGGTCCCGGAGGAGCACGACCAGCCCGGCAGCGTGCGCCTCACCCTCTGGGGCGCTCTGGGGGACGTCGCCTGGCGCCTCGAGCTGCCGTTCGGCGAGGGCCGCCGGGACAGCGAAGCCGGCACGCTGCTGCCGGTGCTGAGCAGCAAGCAGCCCGGCCCCGACCACGACTGGGTGCCGCAGGCCATCTGCCAGGCTCGCGCCGCCCGTCGCGCGCTGCAGCGCAAGCAGCCGGGCCACCAGGTCGTGCGCTGGGAGGTGCAGGACGGCTACTTCCTGCTGACCATTGATGACGCCACCTGGCTCTACTTCGACCGCGACGCCTCCGGCCGCAAGGTGCCCATCACCCTGGGCATGGGGCGGGCGGGGCTCGAGGTCCTCGGTCACCAGGCGCTGGCGCATCTCGAGCGCATCCGCTACCCGCTCCAGGCCGACGCCTGCTACGCGGAGCTGTACCAGCCGTTGGCTGTACCGCCGCAGTACTCGTTCCCACCCGCGGCCTGGTCCGCTACCGTGACCACGCCACCCGGCACCAGCGTCACCATCGAGGGGCAAGAGGGCCTCGCGGGGCGGACCGTGCAGCCGCGCGTCTGCTTCGCGGGCACCGACCCCAGCCGCCGAGCCCTCTGCTATCTGGTGCAGATGCGCTGTGACCCGGTGCTCTCGGCCGGCGCGAGCAACCCCTGGGAGAGCCAGGGCCGGGAGGCGCTCGTCGCCGCGCGGGGCCGCCTGAGCGACGAATGGCGTAGCGCCACCTGCGAGGTCACTCTCGAAGTGGACGCCGGTGAGGCCGAGGCGCTGCCCGCGTGGCGCGGGAACGACAAGTTGCAGGTCGTTGCCGGCCGGGACACCGACGGCGGGCCGCTCACCGAGACGATGTTCACCGGCTACCTGTCCCTGGACGGAGCGCAGCTCAGTCGCCAGGCGCAGCACCCGGGCCGCGTGCGCGTGGCGCTGCGCGCCACCGACGCCTATAGCCGCCTGCAGCGCAAGGTTTGCAAGGAGTTCGGCTCCTTCGGTGGGTGGCTCTACACCGACGCCTTCCGCTTCATCGCCAACTGCGCCAGCTTCCCCGACAGCCTGGTAGATACCAGCGCCATTGTGAGCGCCGACCTGCCGCGGGAGGGCCGGCTGCCCACGCGCGGCGCCGAGCCGATCCTGCAGTTCGCCGAGCACCTCCCCTACCCCGCGGCCCTCGACATGCTGGCCACGCAGATGCGGGTCCGCTGGGGCATCAGCCGCGAGGGGAGGCTCGTGACCGAGCCGCTGTGGCGCTACGTGCCGCCCGAGGAGCGCGATCCGCCGGCGACGTGGGAGAGCGAGGGGTACTGGGTGCTCGACGACGACGCCCTGGACGCCGACGAGAGCGTGCGCCTCATTGACGTGTTCCGCAGCTCCGAGGAGGCGGCCAACTGCGTGGGGGTGATCCTGGGGCGCCGCGGCGAGGAGAGCCGCGTGGTGATGTGGGACCGGGCCAGCATGTTCCAGCCGACCTCCGAGTTCTTCCTCGGCGACTGCTGGGATGAGATCACGACGCTGCGCGACGATGAGGATCCGTTCGGCCTTGCGCTGCACCTGCTGGGCGAGCGCGCGCAGCGCCACCGTTACCTCTGCTTCCGCACCCGGCGGCACAACGGCCTCTGGCCGGACTGGTGCGTGAAGGTGCAGGCTGATGGCTTGCAGCTTCCGTCGAACGCAGTCTTCAAGGTGACGGAGAAGCGCTGGTCCGTGCAGGCGGGCGAGCCGGCCGCCGGTGGCGCGGTGATCACCGCCCGCGCCGTCGTCACCTACAACCAGCTCTTCCAGCAGTTCCAGCAGGTGGTGGCGGGATGAGGTTGGGGTATGTGCAATGGAGTTCCTACGGCGTCGTCGGCTTCAGCATGGCGGGTGGCTGCCGTGCGGGTCCGCCCGGCTGGGGCCGCGTCGGCCTGGCCCGCGTGGGGCGCGCCGGCGCCGCGCCGCCCGATCAGCGGCGGAGCTGGTCCACCGTCGGCTTTGGCCGCCTGGGACCACGCGCCGGCCCCTGGCAGCCCAGCGCCGCTTGATCCCCTAGACCCCTAGCCGTCCCCCCATGCCGTTGAGGAGGCCTTCATGTCCTTCAGCTTCGATCACGACTACCACACCTGGGCAACCGACGACGAGATCACCGCGGCGCGCCTGAACCAGGGCCAGACGGGCATCCAGAACTGGTGTGAGGCCGTTCAGGGCGCCTTCCTGCTGAATGGCGTGCAGACCGGCCTGACGCCGACGCTCGATGCGACCAATGATGAGGTGGACATCGCCGGCGGGACGTGCTTCGTTGCCGGGAAGCGGATCACGGGCTCCGGCAGCGAGGCCTTCACGACCGAAGCGACCGGCACGTACTACATCTACCTCGATGCCTCGGACGAGACCGATCCCCTCAAGAAGAGCACCAGCAACCCCGGCAACACGGGCAACTACCTGACGCTCTGCTCGTGCACCTGGACGCTGGCCACGACGACCCTCAGCGACCTCGTGGACCTGCGCCCCTTCGGGGTGCTCCCGTGGGCGATGCAGATTGACCTCGGCGGCGCCCTGCCTACGGCCAGCACGACCGACCCCGTAGCCTGCTGGGCGATCCCGCGGGATGTGTGGATCGAGGATGTGCTGCTGTCGCTCTACACACAGGGCAGCACCTCGGGCAGCACGATCGCCGACGTGCACTGCGGGGCTAGTGTAGTGCTTCATATTTGATGGAACTTATCTTGGGCGCCGGTGTTCTGCCTACGGAGGGAGGGCGAACACCAT
>Ga0315282_10014497_pt1 | contig 11719 bp, 10 predicted proteins | sample YL17G07_20_MG_FD_203693 | JGI IMG/M metagenome (GOLD analysis project Ga0315282, IMG submission 203693) | Sediment microbial communities from Yellowstone Lake, YNP, Wyoming, USA - YL17G07_20 | ecosystem: Environmental > Aquatic > Freshwater > Lake > Sediment | place: USA: Wyoming | collected...
AAAATCCTGCCGTCGAACGTGGCACAGACTTCATACACCGCATCGGCAAAATAGAACGCGCGATCGGTGATGGGAACTCGTGCCTCTTCGAGCGGAAGAAACTGATCATCCACATAGGCAATATCGGGCATTGCGGGATACTCCTCTTATGTCATACCCCAGTGGTTTTGCCGCGATCAGACCGTGCTGAATTCTTCGTAGGGTTCGGGGTACTCGATTCCCACCAGGATCAATCCCTCGGGAGGGGCGGTGGGGCCGGCTTGAGAGCGATCGCCCTTGCCGGCGAGCAACCGCTCGACGTCGTCAAGAGCCAGGCGTTTCCGCGCGACGTCGAGCGCCGTTCCCACCAGCACGCGAACCATGCGATGAAGAAACGAGCGGCACGCAAAATCAAAGATCAAGCGATCGCCTTCGAAAGTGAGACGGCTTCGGACCATGGTCAAGGAAGTTCGTTTGGCGCGACAGGCGCTGGCGCGAAACGCGGCGAATTCGTGATGACCCTCGAAGAGAGCAACGGTTTGCCGGAGGAGGTCCGGGTCTAAATGGCCGGGAACGCAGGCCCAGCTGTGGCGATCGAGGGCGGGACGCATGGGGCGGTTGATCAGGCGATAGCGATAGTGGCGCAACGTGGCGTGGCGGCGCGCACTGAATTCCATCGGCGCGTCCGCCATGCGGCGGATGACGATGTCGTCGGGGAGGAGGCGGTTGGCCGGATGGAAAATGCCGCGGGTCGGCAGCGCCGTTTCGACGAAGCAGTTGGCGGCGTGGCCGAGCGCGTGAACCCCGGCATCGGTGCGTCCGGCGGCGCGGAGGATGACTGGCTGAGCGAGCACTTCTCGCAGCACGCGCTCCAGCTCGCCCTGGAGCGTGGGGGCGTGGGCCTGCCGCTGCCAGCCCTGATAGCGCGTTCCGTCATATTCGAGGTGGAGAAAAAGATTTCGTTTCATGTTTCAGGTTTCGAGTTTCAGGTTTGAAGCGTCAGGCAAATCCGGCAACACCATAGGATGGGGCGAAGTCAAGTCGCAATGGGGAAAGTGGGCGGCGATAGGAGGAGCGGGAAATCCAAAAGTCACGGCTAATAAGGCAGAATCTCCTGTTTATCGGACAAACAAGAATTGGCCCCATTTTTGTTTCTTCCGGCGGGGATCAAGCCCCTTTCCAAATCGCGCGTCGGCCTCTCCCTGAAAAGCGCAAAATGCAGGACCGCTGTCTCGTTATTCTCGTCGCAGCCACGAGTTCTTACGGTGCGGCCAGGGGGGCTTCGACTTCGGGTTCCTGCATCTTCTCGGCGTGGCACCGCTGCAAATATCTCCCGAACGCCTCCACCACTTTGGGATCAAACTGGGTGGCGGCCTTCTCGCAACAGCGCTTATAGGCCACGGGGAAGGTGATGGGATGATTGTAGGTCCGCTGCGTCGTCATGGCATCAAAGCTGTCGGCCACGGCCAGCACGCGCGCTTCGACGAGGATTTGCTCGCCGCTCAACCGGTCGGGATAGCCTTTGCCGTCGAAATGCTCGTGATGCTGCCGGACGACCGGGACGATATCGCGGAGGTAGTCCACCGGCGCCAGGATTTTCTCGCCCGTCAGAACGTGGGTCTGGAAGGTCAAGACCTCGGAATCGGTCAAGGACCCGGGCTTATGGATCAGTTGCTCGTGGACGCCGATCTTGCCGATGTCGTGCAGCTCGGAGGCTCGGTTCAAGCGATCCATGCTCGCCGGCGCAAGACACATTTCGTGACCGATGCCGACGGCGTACTCGGTGACCCGTTTGTGGTGGCCATAGGTGTAAGGGTCTTTGGCCTCGATGGCGTTGATCAGCGAGAGGATGATCTGGTGATAGGCTCGCTGGAGGTTCTCATAGAGCCTGGCGTTCTCAATGGCGCTGGCGGCCTGGGCGGCAATGCTGGTCAGCAGCTCGAGGTCTTCTTCGCCAAAACACTTGGCGCAGGTGCGATTGTCCACATACATCGCGCCGATCGCTTCGGCTTTGCTGACCAGCGGCGCACACATGACCGACCGAATGCCCAGGGTCGCGATGCTCTGGACCGCCTGGAACCGCGTGTCATGCAAGGCATCGAGGGCCAGAACGCCGACCTTTTCCCGGATGGCTTGCTCGAAGATCGCATTGCTGATGGTGAACGCGTCGGTGCGTTCGGCGTTGCGCGAACGAACGGCGACCGGATAGTGGGTGCCATCCTCGGAACGCAGGACGACGCAGATTCGCTCGACTTCGGGGAACACGCGAAAGAGCGTCTCGCTGAGGTGCTCGTAGATTTCCTCGACGACCATGATGCGGCTCAAGGTCCGGCTCAGATCATAGACGATGCGCAGGTGGGAGAGCAGTTTGGTGCGGATTATGGTCGAGGCCGTCTCGCGCCGCGTGGGAGTCGGGACGGCTTTGGGCGTGGCCACGTCGGTGGGAGCCGGCTCGACTTCGTCGAGCTTGCGCACCATGCTCTCGACGGGGATGGTCAGCGTAATGCTGGGGTCCTTGTCGTCCTCCCACCGGACTTCGTCCAGCGTGTTGGTGGCAACCATGCGGAACTCGGTCATTCCCACCACGACGTTGTCATTGGGAGCCAAAACGTGGCGGCCGATCCTGACGCCGTTGACACAGGTTCCGTTGGTGGAGTTGCGGTCAACGAGGACGAGCTGACCCTCGGAGCGCCGGATCTCACAATGAATCCGCGAAGACTTGGGATCATCGAGGACGATGGTGCAGAGAGGATCACGGCCAACGCTCAGGTTGGCTTCCTCGATCTCCCATTCCTGTCCCTTGAAGGTCCCTCGTGTACAAACCAGCTTCATGGGCGTCCGATTTCGCTTGACCTGCTCGTGGTCCCTTGAATTCAATTGCTGGGGAAGAGCGAACCGGCCAGAGCGGGATTAACTCAGCTGGTAGAGTATCAGCTTCCCAAGCTGAGAGTCGCGGGTTCGAATCCCGTATCCCGCTCCAGTTTTTTTTGGCCCGCGAAGAGAATCCCTTCCCCTCTTGCCTTCGAAACTGAATCCTTTGCCCACAACGTACCGATGATCCATGCGCATACGTCAAACCGGGCCAAATCGCAAGGGAAAACTTCACCCCACCGCCGCCTAATTCGCTAGTGTCCTGGAAAACACCGCCTTTCGAACGGCCTCCGGGCTCCCCTGCGCTCTCGGCGGTTCATTCTTTTAGAGCTTCCAAGGTGGACATCGCGGCTGGAGACTGGTTTGATCCCGGCTGGAGTCGCGCGGTGGTCATCCGGAGGGGGTCCGGTTGCGTCAGAGAGATTGAGGAGAACGAGCGATTGAATTTCGGCGGACATCTTGGCGCGGGATGGGTGCTGGCTCACGCCGCACGGCTCGACCGCCACGAGCGCCGCTGGGTGGTCGTCATGGCGGTGCTGCCCGACGTGGACGGGGTATTTCTGCTATGGCACGGCTCGGCGCTCGGCGACTGGCATCGAACGTTCGGCCACAACGTGTGGGTTTGGCTTCTCGCGCCGCTCGCCGGGCTGATGTTTGCGACGGCGGGTCGGCGGCTGCTGGTGCTCGGCCTGGCCTACGCGGCGATGACCAGCCACGTCGTGCTCGATCTGTTCGCCACGGGCTGGTGGGGAATGTATCCCTTCTGGCCGTGGGGACTGAAGCTCCTGTGGCCGTTCAAAGGCGCCGAAATCCTGATGACGGACTATCTGCCCGAAAACGTGATGAAGTGGCTGATCCAACCGGTACTGATCGCGGTTTTCGTGGGAGCGATGGTTTGGATCTACATTCGCCACCGCCGGACACCGCTCGAAGTGATCTCGCCCAACGTGGACTCGCTGCTGATGAACTTCGTGACGCTGCCGTGGCGGGAGCGGTGCGGCGAATGCGGTGGACTGGCGTTCTATCGTTGCTCCCAGTGCGGCCGACCGCTCTGCCCGACCCACCGCACGATCACCCGGCGCCTGGACGTGCAGTGTCGTCCCCAATGCCCAGAAAGAGAGAATCTGTGACGGGCAAACTGGAACGCCGGCGGCCTCGCCGGGTAAGAAGAGGTCAGAGGCAAAGGGTAAGAGGCCAGAAAAAGCAAGGGAAGGCGACCGAGTTTTCTTCCCACCTCTGACTTCTCGCCTCTCACCTCTCTATTGAGGCCGCCGGCGTTCCCTCACGGACCAAAGCGACAGAGATCGCCGTGGCTAATGCTGCCGTTGGTCGGGTCGTAGGCCAGCGAGAAGTCGTCACCGTGACCGTTGTTGGCCGCGCAGTCGTTGCTGAGCCGATCCGGGCCCCAGGATTTTAGCTCCCACTGGGCTTCCGGGATACCCAAATAAGCGGGAAGGACCCCGCTCCCCCTTCGCCACCCCCACGGGTCAAGATACGGCCAGTTAAACTCATAATAGTCTTTCACCATGCTGTCGTTGCGGAGGTTTCTGGGGGTGTAGGGCGGATTCGGATCGTAGTCCTGACGTTTGACATACTCAAACGTTGCCTTGACCACCTGTCGCGTCTCAAACGTCGAGAACGCATCTTGCGGCAGTGTGCCAATATAAGGGACCGGCGTGGTCATGGGCATGGGTGTAAGAAGTGGTGGGTAGTCCTCGTTATCAAGACGATAAGCCTCCATAGCCATTGCCAGCGAGCGCATGTCCGCATACACCCGCGAGACCTTGGAGCGCAGTTGGGCCTCCAGAAAGTTGGGCACCGCGATTGCCGCCAAAATGGCGATGATGGCCACAACAATCAGGAGCTCGATCAGGGTAAATCCTTTCCGATCCATGGTCCACTACCTCCTAGTAATAGAATCCGAAATAAGAACAAATGGAGTTTCACTCAGCCCAGCGGAAGGTCAAGTGAATTCGGCCAGCCCATGTCTCGGGGGGCTGCATCTCCCGAATTCGGGAGTATGTGTTTAGCGACCCTTTGGAGTGCACCCTCAGTTTTGCCAGTGCGCAGGGTGCCGTTGTCGTTGTTGCTTATGCGCGCTAAACAGATACATTCGGGAGATGGTTTGCTTAATTTGGAGTGCTGCGGCTTGACGCAGCACTCCAAAAGTTGGGCAGCGAGAATGTCCACCTCCTTCCGTCGGCGGCTACGCCCTCTTGACGATTCTATGGATTGGTGAGAAACGAAGCGCCCGGCGATCAAAACGTCATCGCATCGCAATTGGGGCATTTGCGTTTGCCCTCGACGGCCGAGCCGCAGATGGGGCAAGTGCGCGGGGCCGACTTCGTGCTGGCGAATCGCTCAAAGACCGCGTAGACGTCCTTGATCTCTTTGGGCGAGGCCTTGAAAAGAGCGGGCACCGGGGTCTTGCTCTCCACGCTTTGCTCGAGCAGCCGCTGGAGCAAGTATATGGCCAAGTCCACAATGTAGGTGACAAATTCGGGCTCGTCTTTGAAAAGACGCGCATTGGTGCGAAGAATCTCGATCACCTCTTCTTTGGTGAGCATTTTCCTGGGTTGAGTGACGGCCATACGTTTCTCCTTCTGGGCCACAGCCCTGCGGCGATGGATCGAGCCCGCCGTCTTTTCGCGAGGCCATTTCTAATGACCTGTTAGGTTTATACTACTCACGGTTATGCGCCGTCAACCGCTGATATGCTTTTTTCAAGGGCGCAACCGAATACAGGCTTCCGAAGGCAACCAGAAGCGTGTCGGCTTGGGCGAGGGCGATCGCCCGGCGCAAAGCCTCGCCCGGACTGTCGGCCTGGACGATGGCCATGCCCCTCGCGCGCAGCGGCTCGGCCAGCGATTCGGTCGGACACCCCCGCACCGACGGCGCACGGAAGACCACGACCGTGGCGCCGCGAAAAGCGCGAGCGACAGTCGCCACAATGGCTTCGATCGGCTTATCGTCAAGAAGGCTGAAGAGGAAAATCGGCCGGGCCGCCGGCCAGCGCTCGCGGATCGTTTCGAGCAGCGCCTCGACCGACAGCGGACAGTGGGCGCCGTCGAGAACCAACGGCGGCCGCCCTCGCAGCCATTCCACCCGGCCCGGCCAGAAGACGGTTCTCGCGCCCGCCCGGATCGCCCCATCGCCAATGGTCCAGCCACGCGACCGCAATACCTCGACCACAGCCAGTGCGGTGCGAAGATTCTCGGCCTGGTGGGGACCCAGCAGCGGCAAGGCAAGCTCGACCTCGCGCGCCGACCGCCTCAGCCAATAACGTACCGTCTGACCATCGGGGCGGACGGTGCGCGAGACCGTTCGAACCCAGCGCGGGGCATAATACAGCCGACTGCCGCGTCGCCGACAGATGTCCCGCACGGCGCCGAGGACCTCGGCAGCGACCCCAGGCGATTGGCGGGCCACCACCACCGGTCGGCCGGCCTTGACGATCCCTGCCTTTTCGCGTGCGATCGCGCGATGGGTCGTGCCCAACAGATGGGTATGATCGAGGCCGATGGTCGTGATGACCGACAGCTCGGGCCGAATGACGTTGGTCGCATCGAGCCGCCCACCCAAACCTGTTTCGATAATCCCCAGCTGAGCCCGCCGATCGCGGAACAGCTCGAAGGCCACAGTGGTCAGAAGCTCAAAGGTCGTGCGGTAGCCGGATTCGAGTTTCGCGCCGGTCTGTTCCAACCTCCGCCGCAGCGACTCGACGGCTTCCGCGAATTGCTTCTTCGAGACCGCCTCGCGGCCAATCCGGATCCGCTCGCAATAGGATTCCAGGTGGGGCGACGTGTAAAGACCCGTGCGCAACCCGGCTTTGCAGGCGATCGAATGGAGGATGGCGGCAGTCGAACCTTTGCCCTTGGTGCCGGCGATATGAACGAACGGCAGGGCACGGTGGGGCGAGCCGAGCTCACGCAGGAATTCTTCAAAGCGCCGAATATGCAGCGCACGCGTATTGTATTTCATCCGGCCGCGATGCAGCTCATAATTGATGAAACTCTCGAGAAAAGATACGGCCTGGGAGTACGTTGCCATGCTCAACTTTTCCCACGTGCCAAAGTCATCTCAAAATCACAGTCTATTGATGATCCTACGCTCCATCCTCAGGAAAGGAAGCGCCGACGGCCCTGCCGGAGCTTTTCACGGCGTGTCGTTGACGGTTTTTGGCCCCAAACCACCGCGCTCGACGACAGCGTGTCGAAGCACCGGCGGGGCCGCGAGCGCTCCCTTTTGCAGCTCGCTCTGGAGGAGGGGTTGCGAAATGGCGAATCTGAACGTCGAAAGCGAGTGGAAACAGTGGGGTGGACTGTCTAGCCGATTTTCGGGGCTGACAGCCCACACCCCTCTTTTTCGCAGCTCCCTCTCGAGCCAGAAAGGCAAACTAAACCTTGACACGTCAAGGCCGAACACAAAAATATTATTTCGATATTGCCTGGCGAGCATGGGGCAGATTATCGCGCGAGAAAAAAAGACGAGAAAGGGCCTTTCCCCGCAATGACTTCCGCCATCACCAAAGCGTGTCTCCCCCTGGTTCTGGCAACCTGGCTTTTCTCCTGCGCCGCCGGAACCGCGCCGCAATGGAAGTATGACTCCAACGGCAAGCCGACTCAGTACAAGCGCTATCCGCGAAACATGGCCGTGGACTATTTCACCCGGTTTCGCCGCGTGGCGTACCTCAAGGTCACCCATCCGGTGGAGCATTTTCTCTCCGACGATCAGCGAAAGTGGCTGGGCAAGTATGGCCAGCCCGACTACACTCGCCGTCCGTTTCGCTCGCGCCAGGGCGAGCAGGTCGAAGAGTGGATCTATCTGAAGAAGAACAAATTGGTCCAATTCATCGGGGGGCACGTCGCGTATGACGGGGAAGTGACCGACATGGAGAAGACCATGATCACCTTCGGCTACCCGCGCGGCTGCCTCATCGCTCAAGATGAGCCGGCCGTCGAGCGCTTCACCTTCGTCTACCGCCGTCCTTTTGATCTCGAACGAGAGGTGTTTGACTTTGCAAATGGGAAACTCATCTTCCGCCAAACGATGCGCTAGCGGGGAGCGCTCACTCCACCCCCCGGAGGATCCGTCGCGATGAAACGAATCCTGTGGAATCTAATCCTCGCGGCTGTCGCGACGGCCTTGACGTTTGCCAGCTGTCAGCGCCCCGGTGACATTGATCGGGACACGATCACGGGTCGCGCAGCCATTGACTTGATGTCCGAGGGCGAACGGTATGAGAAAGAGGGCAACTACAAAATGGCCCTCGATAAGTACAACAAGGCTCTCGATCAGTCGCCCAGCCCCGCGATCTACTATCACATGGGGGTTTGCTACAACGCGCTCGGCGAATATGCCAAGGCCCAGGAGAGTTTGAACACCGCCGTGCGGATGGCGGGCGACTATCCCGCCGCCCAGTATTTGTTGAGCAAGGTGCGCATCCAGGCGATGCTCGTCGCACGGCAAGGCAAGACCGGCGCGGCCACCTCGGCTCGCCCCACGCTGACCGCTACCCCTGGCACCGCGGCGGGCTCGGCGACTCCGCCCGCACCCGTTGTGGCCATCACCGCGACGCCTCGAACCACCCCGCGCGAGGTGGCCGAAATGACCCGCACGCCCGTCAGACCGGAGAGCAAAGTTCGAACGCCGACGCGGGTGGTCATCACTCCAACCCCGCGAGCAACGGTCGCACCGACGCCGGCAGCGGTCGAACGGACGCCCGTGCCCATCGAGCGAACGCCCACATCCCTCGCGACGGAACAACCCGCGGTCTCGCCGTCCAATCCGGTGGTCATGCCGCCTCCGGCCAGCGTCGAGGCGATCTCGACCCCTCGGCCCACACCGCGGACGACGATCATCGGCGCCCCGACACCCGCGCCAAAAACATCTTTGCCCCAAGTGCCTCTCGACGCGATCTTTCCGCCCACTTCGGTGGAGGATCTGTCCAGCACTTCGACCGCGGCTCCCAGAGGGGTCATCGGGGCAACCACCGAAACCGGCACGCTTCTCAGCCAGTGGCAATTCCATTGGGAACAGGCGAAATCGTTCCTGGATCGCCACATGGATCAGGAAGCCGTGGACGAATTGCTTCAGGTGCTTGGCTCTCAGGTGCGCCACCTCGATGCGCGGCTGGAACTGGCCGATGCGTATGACCGCCTGGGAAGCGGCGCGAAAGCCGTCGAGCAATATGAGAAGGCGCGGGTTTTTTGGCCCAGCGAGGCCAAGCCCTATTTCCGCACCGGCAATTACTTTCTGCGCCACGCCAAAGACAATCCGACCTACTACGACCGCGCGCGGACCTACTACTTCACCGCCATCAACGTGAACCCCAAATATTTCTTCGCCTATCATAACGTCGGCGTCTCTTACATGGAGCAGGGCAATTACGAGTCCGCCAAGACCTGGTTCGAAAAGGCCCTGGCGGTCAAACCCGACTACGCCAGCGCCCATCGCAACCTGGGCCTGCTCTACGATCAGCACCTCAACAATCCCAAGGAAGCCATCCGTCACTATCGCGAGTACATTCGTTTGGGCGGACCGGACACCGCTGAAGTCAACGAGTGGCTGAAAGCGCTGGAAGAAGCGAAGTAAGAGCAATGATGAATGATGAATGATGAATGATGAATTCCAAAAGCACCTCGATCATCCCAAGGTTTCTGGGCGACATGCCGGGGAGAAAGGAAAGAGATCGAGCCGTCGAAAGAATGGTTCCCCGCAAAAGATCGAATTACCGTTTTTCCCCTAGTATCTCGAGGTATGCACATCTCCTCGGTCATTCGGCACATCTCCTTCATCCTTCATCCTTCATCCTTCATCGTTTTCTGTTCATCATTCATCATTCATCCTTCATCCTTGCTCTTCGTTTGGCCATCCGATGAAACTCGTTCTTGTCACCCTTTATGATGAAGCCGCGCGCGGACTGCGCTACGTCGCCGCCGCCGCCCAGGCCGCCGGCCACCAAATCGCCTTCGTCCATTTCAAGTCCTTCCGGTCGGTGACGATCCCGCGCCGCCAGGTCGAGCACCTGAAGTGGGCCCTGGCGCAAAGTCCCTACCAGGTGCGCGAGATCACCCGCGAAGGGGAACGGTTCCATCCCTATCCTTCCCCGCCGACCGACGCCGAACGACGCTTGTTTTCCGGTCTGATTGACCAACTGAAACCCGACGTCGTCGGCCTGAGCTTCGGCACCCATGCGTTTGGCCGCGCGATCGAATTGACCGCGCTCATTCGCGAGACCTGCCCGCGCGTCCCCATTCTCTGGGGCGGAGTCCACGCGATCATTGATCCCGAAGCCTGCATCGCGCATGCCGATGCGATCTGCGTGGGCGAAGGCGAAGAGGCCATTGTGAAATATCTCGCTGATCCAAAGCGCACCGATGTCGCCGGGCTCTGGTTCCGAACCCCCACCGGGGTCATCAAGAACCCGTTCCGTCCGCTCATTCAGAACCTCGATGCCTTGCCCTGGCCGCTCTATGGCGCCGACGAATACCAGATAAACGGAGAGCACGTCGGACGATTGATGGTCGAATCGCCGCCCTACATCGCCTGCAATTATTACACCGAGACCACGCGCGGCTGCCCGTTCGCTTGCTCCTATTGCATCCACAGCACTTGCCGCGAACGCTACGTCGGGCAGAAGTATGTCCGCCTGCGCTCGCTCGAAAACGTGATCGAGGAAATCCGCCTGTTTCGCGAGCGCTTCGGCTTGCAGGCCGTTCTGCCGTTCTTCGACGAAATCCTCCTGATGAACAAGAAACGGGTCGCGCGCTTCTGCGAACTGTACCGGCGCGAAATCGGTCATCCCTTCTGCGGCTTTGCCCACCACCAGACCACGGATCGAGAGATGCTCGAAATGGCGCGCGATGCCGGAATCGCCGAAACCAGCATCGGCGTCCAGACCGGCAGCGTTCGCATCGCCCGCGAGATTTACCATCGCCCGATTGATCGCGAGGCGCTCATCCGGCTGGCGCGTGAGATCCACGAGACGGGCGCGGGGCGGCTCATCCTCAACGTTCTGAGCGACTGTGCGTTCGAGCAGGAGCAGGATTTGCGCGACACGTTCGAGCTGCTGCTCGAAATGCCGCGGCCCTATCTTCTCCAACTGTCCCGCGTCGTTCCTTTTCCCAATACGCCTCTAGCCCGAATGAAGTGCGACGTGCCGCCACTGTCGCAGCCCATTCGCGAATTCTGGGCCCAGATGTATCTTCTCACCCAAAGCGACCGGCTGGATGGGACGACCTTGCGAGGGCTTGCCGAGGATCCCTACTTGCGCGAGAAGCCCGAGATTCTCCAGGACCTGGTGTATTGGCTCCTGCATGAGGGCGACGGACGACCAACCCAACCACGCGCCGGCGGTGGAGCAACCACGCAAGCCACCCCGGCTGCCGCCGGTGCAAACGGTCTTCTTCGCCGCCTCGCCCGCAAAATCAAAAACCGCCTCGTTCCGCCCGACCGTTAGGACAGTCAGCTGCCTGCATCCGTCGAGCTATTTCACACCAGGACTTGACCTTCAGCTACAGTTTCCCACCCACTGCGAGGACGTCCCAAAAGTCACAGTCCGTGGCAAGAACCTCCTATTTGCCAGGCGACCAAAAATGGGCCAGCCTGCTGGCCCGGTTTTCGTTTTCCCGATGGGAATCAGGGCCCCTCCAAATCGAGCATCCCTCTCTCCTTGCTACGTACACCTCAACACAATAGAGGGGTTAAATTGGGGGTACGCGCTGGCTTGCGCGATTTTCAGCAGCCCCAAAGGGGCGATGGCCAGTAGCCGGGGGTGACGCGAAACGAAGTGAAGCGAACCCCCGGAACAGACGCCCTCCCTTCCGGTCAAGCCCCGAACGGGGCGGCCGAGACAATCCGGGCGGCG
>Ga0315282_10014498_pt1 | contig 11719 bp, 14 predicted proteins | sample YL17G07_20_MG_FD_203693 | JGI IMG/M metagenome (GOLD analysis project Ga0315282, IMG submission 203693) | Sediment microbial communities from Yellowstone Lake, YNP, Wyoming, USA - YL17G07_20 | ecosystem: Environmental > Aquatic > Freshwater > Lake > Sediment | place: USA: Wyoming | collected...
TGGTGGCCTCAATATTGGTAGTCATAGAGTAGTAACTATTAACTTAGTTAGACTTGCTAGAAAATCTAAAAAGTTAGATCAATTTAAATTATGTATTAAGAAGTCAATGGAAGACTGTGCAAAGATTCTTGTGTGTCATAGACAGTTAATAAAAGATAGAGTTGAACAAAATTTCCTTCAATTCTTTAAACCATTAAGATGGTTAGATCTTGATACTATGTTCTTTAGTACAATTGGAATTATTGGTTTAAATGAAGCAATGTCAATTCTAGGAATTGATTTATGTCAGGATCAAACTGAGACAGTAGAACTATTGCAATATTGTAATTCAATATTGAATGATTTGGCTGGACAATATCAAGTTCCATTTAATCTTGAACAGATTCCTGGAGAAAGTGCATCAGTAAATCTAGCAAAGAAAGATAGAGTTTATTTTGGAGATAGTACAGATGTACTTTATTCAAATCAATTTATTCCATTGTGGAAAGATATTGATTTAGTATCTAGAGCAAAGATTGATGGAAAATTATCTGGATTCTTTGGTGGTGGAGTTATTAGTCATTTGAATATTTCTTCTAAAACAAGTAAACAACAAATGATTGACTTAATAACTTTTGCATCTTCTTGTGGTCTTGATCATTTTGCATTAAATTCATGTTTTTCACGTTGTGAAGAAGATCATATTTCTATAACAAATGGTGAAGTATGTCCAATATGTGGAAAACTAATAGTAGAGAAGCTTACAAGAGTTGTGGGTTATTTTACTCCAGTGACAAATTGGGTAAAAGAAAGAAGAGAATATGAATTCCCACTAAGGAAATTCACTGAGCTAAATATTTAAGGAGAATAAAAAATGATAGTATTGCAACCGGATCAAGTATGTCCATTCAGTAGTAGATGTAGTAGACATAATCCAAATATGCCATTAAGTTCTTGTCAAGGTGCTACCGAGAGAGATTGTGTTTTTATCTGTGATTTTGCTGATTCAGCAGGAAATATATCAGAAGGACCTATGAGAAATTCCCTGGATAAAACTGGCAGAATGAATTTTATCCAGGAGTAGAAATGTCTGATATTATTGAACAAAACAGTGATAATAATATTATAGATTCTCTATTAATTGAATACAGAGAAAATCGTAATGATCTAAAAATAATGCTTGAAGAAATAAAAGAAATAAAAGATAAAATAGATTCTTTGTTTCCAGAAAAATTAGATAATAGGTATACAAGATTTTTTGAAGAAAAAGTAAAAACTGCATCAGAAATGTTTAAAACTCTTTTAGATATTAGAAAAGAAATTTCTAAAAGTCTAAAGGATGAAATAGAATTAAGAAGAAAGATAACTAATGAAAGTCAAAAAGAATTTGACATCGATGTCCGTGAATTAGCAGAAAAAATAGAGATGTTAAAATAGGAGAAAGTATAGTGGCAATAGGAATAAGTTTTGGTGAAGATAGAATAGATGAAGATATTGTTAATATTCCTGATATGGCAAAAGTCGATGAACAAGCCAAAGATGCAATCTTAGAGCTTGAGAAGAAACTTGAAAAAATTAAAGAAGATACCACTCCAGTAGTAGTAAAGAAGAAAGCACAAAAGAGTAAAATATCTCCTGAAGATGTAGATAATATGCCTGAAGATGATCTAATGGAAGGAATAGATTCAGAAGTTAGAGATCTTTATGAAAAATTCAACGCATTTATGGAACAAAGAGGTGAGTTAAAACAAGATCTTGGAACCAAACAAGTAATTCCAACTGGTATCGATCTAATAGATACGATACTTGGAGGAGGATTTGCAGTTGGATCAATATCTATATTAGTTGGAAATCCTGGTAGCGGAAAATCTATGTTGGCTATGCAAACTCTCGGAAGTGCACAGAGAAAATTTAACGGACGCGCAGTAGTATCTTTCTTAGATGCGGAACAATCAACTACCACACAAAGATTATATAATTTAGGGGTTAAGTTACCAAAGATAAGACCGTATAGTGATTTTACATTAGAAAAAGTATTTTCTTTTCTTGAACTAACATGTGTACAAAAAGAACAAGAGGGAAAGATAGATACTCCAACTGTTGTAGTTTGGGATTCAATTGCAAATACATTATCTACAAAAGAACAAGAAATAGATGATGTAAATCAAACTATCGGATTAAAAGCTAGAATACTTTCTCGATTACTTCCAAAGTATGTAGCAAAATGTGCAAAATATAATATTTGTTTGATTGCAGTAAATCAATTAAGAGATTTGATTAGTATAGATAGATATCATCCAGCTAGTAATGACTTAAAGTTTATGACATCTTCAAAAGACATGCCTGCTGGAAATGCTATAAAATATAACGCATTTCATTTAGTTGAATTAAAAATTAGAGGATTAACTGATATAGATAAACATGGATTTAATGGTGTCATAGTTGGAGCAAAATGTGTAAAAAACAAACTCTTTCCACCAAATATTGAAGTTAATATCGTAGGAGATTTTGTACATGGATTCTCAAATTTTTGGACTAACTATACATTCTTAACTGACAACAAAATAATTCAGGCGGCATCATGGAATACTCTACCTGGATACTCAAAGAAGTTTAGAACAAGAGATGCAAATAAGTTGTATAATACAGATCCTGAATTTCAAAAGTCATTTGATGAATTATCGAAAACAAGTTTACAAGAGTTCGCAAGGAAACATGAAGATCTTAACTATACAGAAGATCTTCCAGAGGAGAATGAAGAATGAAAGAAACAGTTGGAAAAGTTGAAAATAATACAGTATATAAAAATATTGAAAGTGTGAAAAGTATTAATGATAAAAGAGAAGAATTAGAAATTGATAAACTCCCTTCTCCAGAAGAATTCATAGAGACATGGAATGAAACTTCTTGGTGTACTACTACTAATTTCTATGAACCGCTTAAAAAAGTAACTATAAAATTCAAAAAGTTAGATTCAGATGCAATTATTCCATCATACAAATCAGAATTTGCATCAGGCTTTGATTTATCTTCTATAGAAGATAAATTGATAAAACCATTTGAAGTAGTTAATATAAAGACTGGACTTTCAATTGAAATTGGAAGAAAAGATTTAGAGTTACAAATTAGACCCAGATCCGGTTTAGGTAAAATTGGTCTTACAGTAATAAACACTCCAGGTACTGTTGATAATGACTATCGCGGAGAAATATGCGTACTCTTAATAAAATTAACTCCTGGTGATTATCAGATAAATAAAGGCGATAGAATCGCACAAGGAGTTATAATGCCAGTTATTAATGCCCCATATGTAACTATAATTGAAAGTAAAGATTTAAGCGAAACTAACAGAGGTTCTGGTGGTTTCGGAAGCACAGGAAAGAATTAATGAATGAAATTTTGAAAACAATAAATAGAATTAAAAATAGACATGAACAAATGTTAAAATAACATTTTTATTTTTAACATGAAAAGGAATACGTGATGAAAATAACAGAATTTTTGAAAGAACAAATTGAGCCTATAATTAAGAGTTTTGTTGATCAACCATTAGAAGTAGTTGTTAGTGTTACTACGAGTACAACTACAGTCATTCTTCAAGTAAAAGCTGCACGTGAAGATTATGGAAAAGTAATTGGGAAGAAAGGTAGAACAATTGAAGCATTAAAATTGATTACCTCTGCAATTAAGAACACTCATTTTCCAAGCGATATGAGAAAAATATCACTTGAGATACTTGATGATGAAGTACCAAGTTTCTCATACAATAAAAGATAGTATTTGAAAAAAAGGAGATTTTTTAGATGGCTATTAAAAAAGCTGCCAAGATAAGAATTCTTGAAAATTACTTTGCTCTTGATTTGACTCTTTTTGGAAAACCAATTTCTAAAGTTGAGATTCAAGAAGATTGTGATGTTTGTAAGAAAGCACTTGTAAGTGAATATTTAACAACTAAAGGTGCGTTGTTAGGTACTCTTATTGAAATGTACAAGTTAATTGATCACTCTCCAAAAGTAATTAATGAGAAAATTGAAGCTAGTGACATTCAAAAAATGGCATTGGAAAGTAGTAAAATATCTATTAAAAACGGAAAAAGTTTAGTTCAAACTGAAGATGCTAGAAAAGAAATAAAAAATAGTCTAGTTAAAACTCTTACTGAAGGTAAACAAGTAGATGAAGTAAAAGTAATCAAAGAAAAAGCATATTCTCTAGCAATTGATAATATGTTAGTTACTAGAGTAGTATCTGAAAGTAAGAACTTCAAAGAACTAAATTCTTGGTCTGGAAGAATAATCGAAGATGCCTATAAAATCCTTCGAGACTCTTTAGTAGAAACTGCGCTTGAGATTCAAAGCGGTCAAAAGAATGAAAAAGAAACAAAATAAATTTTATATCTACGTATACTTAGATCCTAGAAAATCTGGGCATTACTGTTATAACAATATATGCTTCTTGTATGAACCAATTTATGCTGGCAAAGGGTGTGGAAAAAGATACTTAGAACATCTAGTCTATACTAGATATACAAATAAACATCTCAAAAATAAATTAGTAGAGATTTTGCAAGAATTTACTAAAAAAGATGTAGAAAAATATATCTTAATAGTCAGATACAATTTAACAGAGAAAGAAGCTTTTGATCTTGAGATAAAACTGATTAAAGAAATTGGACGTTCTAATTTTAATCTAGGACCATTAGTTAATTTTACAAATGGCGGAGAGGGTGTAAGTGGATGGACTCCAGATAGTAACTGGAAGAAAAAACAATCAGACTTGAACTACCAAAGATGGTCTTCACCAGAATATAAGAAAAGGCTTTCTGAAAGTCATAAGAACCTTAGAGGAAAAAATCACTGGATGTATGGTAGAATTCAAACTTATAAACAAAAAGAAACATCTAGACAATTTATGTTAACTGACAAAAATCCAATGAAAAGATCAGATGTAAAAATAAAGTTTAATGGAGAAAATAACTATTTGTCTAAACTAAACAATAGAGAAGTTACATGCATAAAAATGTTGATAAAACTTGGATTTTCAGATAAATACATACAAAAATATTATTCAAAAGTTTGTGAATCAAGCATACATAATATTAGAAATAATTCAACATGGAAGCATATTATAGTGTAGATAAAAATGAAGAATGTAGATTTTAGTGACCTTTTAAAAATACTAGAACAAGAAGAAACGAATATAAAACAAAATCAAGAGAAAAGAGGGCAAAGCCAGAAAGAAATTCCTTTGGCTTTGCCCTCTCTAAGCACTAATCATCTTCAAACTCAAGAAGAAAAGATTAGTGGTTTTAACATCAAAGAATTTGAAAATTTATTAAGAAACCAACTTTTAACAGAACATAGACAATCATTAAAGTGGGATAGGCCAAATTTATCTGTAACTGAGCTACTTTCTTGTGAGAGAAAAATTTGTTATAGTAGACTTAAATATGAGATAGATGAATCATCTGAATTCAGATTTGCATACTTATATCTAATAAATAAAGTAGGCCAGGAAGTTCATTCTATAGTACAGAAACTTTGTAAATTTGACGAAACTGAAAAAACAGTTATAGATCCAAAGTACAAAGTTAAAGGAAGAGTAGACGCAATAAAAGGAAACACATTAGTTGAAATTAAAACAATGGACTCTGATAAATGGACTGGTACATATAAACCAGAACATTATAATCAAGGTATTATATATTCTCATATACTAAATACAGTATACAATTACAAAATAAACAATATAACAATTGTTTATGTATTTAGAGATTTAAGAACTATACATGTACGTGACTTAGAACCAAATTCAAATGTTGCTGAATCTTTCCTTAAAAAAGCTCTCCTTATACATCATTGTATTGACACCAAGAATATCCCGCCTGTTGAGTTCAATAAGAATTTAGAAGAGTGCACTTTTTGTTCTTATAAGAAATATTGTCAAAAAAATGAACAGAATCAAAAACATATAGATTTACTTTAGGAGACAAAAAGATGATATACACTTATCCGTGTCTGACTAGTGCAAGTGTCAGTTCAAGCATATTACCAGGCATATGTAAAGTTTTAGAAAGATTCATTCTAATCTATCAAATGGATGATATTATTAAGTCAATAAATAGAAGAATAACCTGGGGGAAGATCATAAGTAAAGCCGGGGAATGGGCATTAATTGCTGCAGCAACTACTGGAGGTCTTACAGCAATTGGTAAGGCCATAGCTAGTAAAGAAACTGGAGGCGCAATCAGTACTTTGGGAAGTTTCTTTAAGCACGAATCTTGTTTAAATGAACAAGATTCTGATGCCGAAGAAGAAAGAAAAAGGGAAATGCACTCATGGAAGAAAAGAGAATCTGAGAGGAAAGAAGAAGAGTTTAACTTCAAAAAGTCGGAAGAGGAAAGAAGAGTTAGAAATGACTCTAGAATGGCATCTGATGAGTTAAGAACTCAAAAAGACTCCGAAAGAAGAGAAGATGAGGCAAAAAGAAAAGCCAGAGAAGATGAAGCAAGACGTAGAAAAGTTGATATAGAAACTCCGAACTTTACTTCATTATCTGTCGAGCCAACTTGGATGAAGATAGATACAGCACTTGGAACAAGACTTGTAGGCGTTAAATGTGTTCCATTTCCAGTATCTGACGAAACTAATTTTACTTCTCTCCTTTCAAATGATAAGAAGATGAGTGAAGCAGATGCGGAACTACAGGGCATATGGAGAACTTCAGTCAGAGCGGCATGGAATGTTTGGACAAAAGGGAAGAGACTTCTTGTTCCTTTTAGTGGAACACCAACTGGTGATCCACAAAGAGATGTAATATATGGTGAAACTTCACATGGTAGAAATATTTTTTGTATATTTAATATGGTTGACTTAGGACCTGATTTTATTTCAAAAGCACAAGATATAGCAAAATTACATCACTTAGGTTGGACTTCTTTTGTCATTTGTGATGATGTAAATAAACGAGCATATTTTTGTATGAGAGAATTTAAAGGACTTTGTTCAACAGTTTTATATAGTTTTATGCACTCAACTCTTGGAAAAGAACATGCAAAAGTATTTGAAGATTTAGATGATATAAAAAAGGGAACTAGTCCTTTCTTTAGACTTAACGTTAGATCTTCTAAATTACTTGGAGAATCCATGGCAAATTCTAAAAAGTATAACTATTTCATAATGGAGTACTGATATGCCAGAGATCCAGGCAGATTCACAAAGACTTGAACTCTTTTCAAAAGATTTTCCTAGTTCATTAAGTCTAAGAATTCATAACTTTGAACAGACGAATGATCTAATAAAATTTGTAAAAGGATGTGAAAAATTAATTAGACTAAGTACTGAATATAAAGAATGGAAAGATTATCTAACAAGTGTATTACAAGATAATTACTGTTTTATAACAATGGAGACAATGGATCAAGTATCTGTTGAAATTCATCACCATATTCCATCTTTATTTAGTTTAGTTAGATCAGTAGTCAATAAAAAAATAGATGAGAAAGAAAGTTTCTGCTCATTTGACATCTGCTTAGAAGCTATGTCTATTCATTTTTGTAATCAAGTAGGTTATGTTCCTCTAGTGAAAACATTGCATGAAAAGTTTCATAATAACTTTCTTCAAATTCCAATAAGTCTAGTTAAAGGTGACTATCAAACTTATCTAAACAATTACGGAAAATATCTTGATGATGAAGACTGGAATATCATTGATGAAAGAATGTTAGTAAAAACTTCTAATTGTACTTGGTCAAAAGATAATTATCCAGGTTTAGAACAAGTTGTATAGGGGAGGATAATTTATTGCAAACGGTAGACAACGAATCCAGATTAAACAAATCACTTGTCATAGATATTGATTTTTGGAGAGATAGATTTGTAACTAAAAATGAGTTACTGACATTTCCAAGTCCTACTATATACGTAATTGAGAAGAACTTGTATTTTCTCTTAAGAAATTCAACAATAAAAGATTTTGATAGAAAATACAAGATGAAACCTAGTTATTTATCTTTTGATGAATATGGAACTACTATCCTTGATAAAATGTTAATGTATGTAAATAATTGTTTTTCAATTGAAGATTTTGATTTTGATAATGTAATAGTTCCAACTATGCAAGCAATTACTACTGTCTGTCAAGATAAAGTACAAACTAAAAAAATAACTGAATTAGAAGCAATAGAGTGGTAGAATATGATAATAAAAAAGAAATTTACACTACTAAAAGATACACCAAACACTATCTCTTTGTCTAAATCTGTAATAAAGGCTTTTCAGGTTGAAAATGGACCACGAAAGTCTTTTGTTATTATCAAACTTATCGAAGATAGAATCAAACATTTTACAAAAGATCCAGTTATAGATTTTATAAGTAGACTCAGTAAAAGAGAAAGTATAGAGATAGTTAATATGCCCAACTATCTATTACCAGTGACTTTCAATACTACTACTAATTCAGTAGTAATTAATTTAACCGCATTAGGAAATCCAGATATATCTAAAATTGATCCAAAAAACTTATATGCTGCTTTTACTTATGGTCTTTGTTTCTCATCTTTAGTTACAGAACAAGTAAAAATTTCAGAAGTCTATTGTCCAAGTATTGTAGGTTTTTTACTTGGTATCTTCACTCGGCTCTTTGGAAAAGAATTTGGTCTCTTAGGAATTTATGCTACTGAAATTTCAAAATTAAAGTTTCTTATATCTTGTTATATACTTGAATCATTCTTTGGATTAAGTAGAGATCAAGTATACAAAAGAGCTACTTCAATTTCGTCATTTAGTCATAAAGATATTGAACATGATTTAGATCAATATGACTTCTCAAAAATAGAAGATTTCATTACATCTCTAAGTTCACTTAATGTTATGCCCGGGTTAAACAAATATTCATTCACTTCTAAATTCTTGAAATTATTTGGTCATAGTTTTCTTCCAGCTTTAGAAGATGGATCAAGATTTATTTCAACTATTACTACAAGTTCATTATCTGGAACTAATGTAGTCCCAACTTTCATAAATAAGTATAATGAATACGAATACTCTAGTTTGCTAGAAATATCAAAAAATATTTTTAAGAAAATCTAGTGGAGTTTTTATGAAGTGTGAAATATGTAAAAGAGAATTTCAAAATGCTAGAGGGTTATGCAGTCATATTCAATCACATCAAATGAATGTTAAAGAGTATTATGATAAATACTTAAAGAGAGAAAATGATGGAGTTTGTTTAGAATGTAAGAAAGATACTAAGTTTAACGGATTAAGTGGATATAATATATTTTGCAGTGTAAAATGCGCACATAATTCTCAGGAAGTTAAAAATAAAACAATTCAGACTAATATAGAAAAATATGGAGGAACTGGATTTCAAGTTCAAAGTTTAACTGAAAAATATAGAAATACTTGTTTAGAAAAATACGGAGTAAACCATTATAGTCAAACTAAACAATTTTTAGAAAAATGCGAGAAAACATGTTTACAAAAACATAATATTGATCACTATTCAAAATCTGAAGATTTCAAAAGAAAAGTAAGACAAACTTGGATTTCAAAATTCTTACCACAAATGTATAGTGCGATTGAAGTTTTAAATCTTGAACTTCTTGATAACTATATGAATGCAATTAGTATAATAAAAGTAAGGTGTAAAAAATGCAATTCTAAGTTTAACACAACTTACTTTAACTTAAGTCAAGGAGATGGCAAATGTCCAATTTGTTATCCAAGAGGAAGTAGAGAACAACGAGAAGTTTTGAATTTTATTAGAAATCTTGGGATTTTGGACATCTTAGAAAATGACAAAACAATTCTTGAAAATAAAGAAGACAAAAGAAAATCAAAAGAACTTGACATATATATTCCAAGTTTGAAGGTTGCCATAGAATATGATGGTCTTTACTTTCATGATGAAGATCATAAAGATAAAAACTATCATCTTAGTAAAACTTTGGAGTGTGAAAAATTAGGGATTAGACTTATCCATATTTTTGAAGATGAATGGAACTTAAAACAAGAAATTGTTAAATCTCGATTAAAACAGATCTTAAATAAGTCAAATAGTCAAAAACTTATGGCAAGAAAATGTCAAATAAAAGAAATAGCTTCAAAAGAAAAAGATGAGTTTTTAGAGAGATTTCATATTCAAGGAAAAGATATTTCTAAAGTTAAACTAGGTGCATTTTACAATGATGAACTAGTTTCAGTTATGACTTTCTCACATGGATCTATCTCAAAAGGCATGAAAAATAAAGACTATTCACTATGGGAACTTAATAGATTTTGTACTAATTCAAATTATCACATTCCAGGAATTGCAGGAAAACTTTTATCTCACTTCAAGAAGAATTATGAATGGAAGGAAATCTATTCATATGCTGATAGACGATGGTCTCAAGGAAACCTCTACTACAAACTTGAATTTCAACTAGATCATATAACAAGTTTAAATTATTGGTATACAAAAGGAATGAAAAGAATTCATAGATTCAACTTAAGAAAAAGACCAGATGAGCCAAAAGACATCTCAGAATCTATCTTAAGATTACAAGAAGGATATTCTAAAGTTTGGGATTGTGGAAACTTGAAATTTATACTTAAGAATAAAACTTTAATCTAAGGGAGAATAGATAGTGATTGAGAAATTTAAACACCATACTTTTCTGCGAGCTAAAGTAGTAGATTCAAAAGATCCAGATAAGTTTGGAAAAGTAAAAGTCTGGGTCCCAGATATAATGCCCTTGATTGATGAAAATGATGGAATGTGGGCAAGACCTGCCAATAATCCTATTGGTGGTAGAAATTCAGGAAGTTTTGATGAACAATCATATGCTGGCACTTGTTACATTCCGCAAAAGGGATCTTGGGTTTGGATTTTTTTTGAGCTTGGATGTCCAAATTATCCATATTACTTAACTGGACTTGACATAGAAAATGGAAAAGTTTTACCAGAGTGTCAACTTGGAACTAACTATGATAAAAAATGGGTTGTTCTTAAGTCTCATCAGGGAAGATGTATAGTGGTAAGTGATGATCCTGATGATGAGAGAGTGGAAATTACAGGAAAGAAAAGAAAGATTAAAGAGCCTCCTACTGGAGATACAGATTCAGTATATACTATAGATGAGAATCAAACTACAATCCTTTTTGATGAAAGAAAAGGAAAAGAAAAAATCCTAATCAGGACCTACAAAGGAGACTTTTTCCATATAGATATTGATAGTGGAAAACTTCAAATATCTTTTAGTTCTGATATAGAAATAAAATCTGGCGGTAAAGTTAATATTACTGGTGAAGAAATAAATTTATCATCAAATGGAAATATTAATCTAGAAGCTATAGAAAATATTAATATTAAAGGAAATATAGTAAATACTCAAGGAAGTACTGGAGTTAATCTAAAATCTGATACTAGTGTAAATACCCAAGGAACTACTACAGTAAGTATAAAGGCTGGTACAACATTTGCAGCAGATGCTCCTTTGATACTAGAAAATGGTGGTGCATCACAACCTGCTGGAAGTGCTGGAAGTGCCACAGCTGCAAATCCTGAAGGATCAAGAGATACGTAAAAATGGCAAATGAAATAATACAAAATATTTGTAGTCAATTAGATTCTATGTTAGATGAATCAATCACAATACTTGATTCGGCAAAGATAGCATTATTTTTACCAATTAATACATTGAAGAGTACTATTAGAAACCTTCAGTATTCTTCGCAAGAAGCCATAGATGGTGTTAATT
>Ga0315282_10014499_pt1 | contig 11718 bp, 12 predicted proteins | sample YL17G07_20_MG_FD_203693 | JGI IMG/M metagenome (GOLD analysis project Ga0315282, IMG submission 203693) | Sediment microbial communities from Yellowstone Lake, YNP, Wyoming, USA - YL17G07_20 | ecosystem: Environmental > Aquatic > Freshwater > Lake > Sediment | place: USA: Wyoming | collected...
GTGACAGCCTATTTTCAATTCTGGGGTGAGAAATCCGGGCTGGAAAGACCGACATACGGTGGGCCTTGTAGTCCTGCATCACGATCTGGCTGATGGGCTTTTGCGTCGGGCCTTCCCCCTTACCCGGTCCGACTTTGTCGGACCACCCTCTGCCGTTGGGAGGGGGCATCCCGCTGGGGCGGAACGGCCGTCGCGCGACAGTCCCCTACGAAGGCAAGAAATAGAAGAACACTCCCAGGATCACGTACACGCTGAGGAGCTGCAGGCCCTCGAACCAGTTGGTTTCGCCGTCCTGAGAGACGAGCGTGACCACTCCCACCGAAAAGATGACCGCGGCGATTTCCAGCGGATGAAAGACCAGCGACATCGCGGAAGGCATAAGCTGCGAGACGATCACGAGTAGCGGCGCGACAAAGAGGGCAATCTGTGTGCTCGAGCCCACGGCGATATTGAGCGCCAGGTCCATCTTGTTCTTGCGCGCCATCATGACGGCGGTCGAGTGCTCCGCGGCGTTGCCGACGGTGGCGACGATCACCAGACCCACGAAAAGTTCCGTCCACCCGAGCGATTTCGTAACGAATTCGATCTGACCTACGAGGATTTCGCTGGCGAGGGCGACGAATAGCGTGGCGAAGGTGAGGATGGTGATCGCCACGCCGCGACCGAGCACCGGCGTGTGGTGGCTCTCGCCGCGGAAAACATCCTTGTGAGTGCGGAAGGTAAAGACCAGGCTCGCGAAATAGCTCGCCAGCAAGACTGCAGCCGTCCAGAAGCTGAGCTGTTCGATCATCTCGCCCTTCTCTTCCAGCCGCCCGAACACGGCGAGGTCGAAGATCGCGGGCATCACCAGCGCCACGACGGCCAGGAAAAGCATCGACGTGTTCGCGCCGATGGCCGTGCGGTTAAACGTCTGCTTCTCGCGGCCTATCCCGCCGAGCAGGACCGCGAGGCCGAAAACCAGCAAGAGGTTCCCGATAATGCTCCCGGTGATGGAAGCCTTGACGACAGTGGCGTGTCCCGACTTGAGGGCCAGGAAGGCGATGATGAGCTCGGTGGCGTTGCCGAGCGTCGCGTTGAGAAACCCGCCCAGTGCCGGGCCGACATGACCGGCGAGTTCCTCCGTGGCGTCACCCAACAGGCTCGCCAGCGGAATGAGCGCCAGGGCCGACGCGCCGAAAATCGCGACCGGGTGCTGGTGGAGCGTTTCGAGCACGACCGCCGCAGGCACCAGGAGCAGAATCGAAATCCGCCAGTTGCCGAGCGACCACCTAAAGGCGTGACCCCACGCGGACTGAGCCGCCATGACGCTCCTGTTCGTCCTGCACGAGTAGCGATGAGAAGCGAGGAGCCGCATCGTAAGCGGCGCGCAGGCGGCAAGTCAAGGAAATGCGGAGGTGCAGGAGCGATTCGGCCGAAACACGAAGGTCTTGAGACGGCCAAGGGCGCGTGTCTATTTCGGTTGGGCCTGCTGCTGGGTAGACTGTTTCTTCTTGAACATGCCCGCAATGCCCTGCACGAGGTCGGCGGGTGCCGGCTGTTGCTGGCCCTGCGCGTCCGTCGGCTGCTGGCCCTTGGGGCCGAGGAGGCCCTGCAGTCCCTGGAGTCCACCTTTGCCCGCGGACTTCAATTTGAATTGCGGACGCTGCAGTGTGCCGTCGATCCCGAAGGGGAAAGTCAGTTTGCCGTCGGCGAACGTGGCGCCGGAGAGGCCGGCGAGCAGGCCGGTGACGGGATTCTGGCCCGCGGCGATCTTGGCCAGACCCTCGTATTTCAGGTCTCCCGCGCCGGCCAGTGCCATGCTTCCCCAGCCATCCACGTCCACACCGTTCCCGACGATGGTGATCTTGTTGCTCGTGATTTTCCCTTCCGCGATGTTGAGGTCCGCCGACATGGAGGAGAACGAAGAGGGATCGCCCTCCGCTGAGCCCAGATTGGAGAGCCGCGCGAGCGTCATCAGGTTCTTGTTGAGCTGTAGGCTGGGCAATTGACCATCCTTGATGCTCATCTGGCCCGTGCCGCGCATGCCGGCGAGCGGGCCAGGCGAGTGTGTGACTTCGCCCGCCAGCTTCATGTTGCCGTCCATCGTGCCGGTCATCTTGCCGCGCGCATCCGGAAAGGCTTCCAGCAATTTCGCCACGTCCACACCGCTCAGACGGGCGTTGGTCGAGTAGCGGGGATTCTGGCCTGCAAAGTTGAAGGAGAGCGTTCCGGAAGCACGTCCCCCATAGAAGTTGGAGTTGAGATCGTCCAAGAAAACCTGCTTGGGGAAGAGCCGCAGTTTCGTCCTTACCGAAGTCGCCTGGAGCGTCCCGAAGCGGAGCGAATCCGCGCGCAGGGTTCCTTGCGCCGCGGGCTTACCCTGTGCCGGCGCCGCGTAAAGCACCGTGGCTCCCAAGGCTGTCCCCGCGAATGGGCGAAACGCGTCGAGCGCCGGCGCCAGGGAAGCGGAACTGGAGGCGATGAAGGCGTTGATATCCACGTCTTCAAGATCGAGGGACACCGCGCGCGCCTCAAAGAAATTCGGACCGGGTCGCCCCGAAGCCAGCAGGTTCGCCGCCGCCAGATCGCCGTCCTTAATGCTGACCCTGGAAATCACTCCCAGGGTAAACGAAGACGGCGAATTGTCCGCGGGCTTTGAAGTCCTTTTAGAGATCGGCGGGTTTTCAAAGTTCCACTTGCCCCGCACGTCGGAGAGCAGCCGGATGACAGGCTGGTCGAGTTCCAGCGATTTGATGATGACCTGACGATTCCACAGCGCGGCGCGGTCTACGACCGCGTAAATCCGGCGAGCCTTCACCAGATAGCCCTTGGGAAAGCCTTCCGGGTTTCCCAGCGCGAAATCATCCACGCGAATGGAGAGCGTGGGGAAGATGGTGAGCGTTAGCCTGCCAATCTCGGCAGGCTTCCCGGTCTCCTCCTGAATGTGTGCGATCACCTGCGGGCGATAGCGGTCGATATCAATCAGCATCGGGATGGCAATCACCAGCCCAAGTACGATAGCCGCAATGACAATAAGGATGCCGAGCGCAATCTTTTTGCCTTTCGACATGGCTTCCCCTCCCCCTGCCGGCTTGGGATCAGCCGCGGCCTCGGTCACTCGCATCGTCGCAAGCGCCGACCGTGGCCGCTATGAGGACATGAAAGCAGAGCCGGGCCCCGCGCGCCCGGTTTGATTCTACACCAATTCTATCGGGACAACGCTGGCCCGGATTTCTCATTAGGGAATTGCAGAAGGCTGTCCTTCGTGGCATAAGCGGCTGTGATCCCAAGGCGGGCCTGGCCAATCCGGCGGCCGACCGAACCGAGGGGGTGGCCGATGAAAGTGCTTCTCTTGGCTTGTCTCCCAGTCGTTTTTGGCTTGCTGTTGTTCTTCGTCTTCCTTTACTTCTGGAGTCGCGGGCGGGAATTACGCGATCGAGGGGTTACTACCAACGCAACGGTCGTCAAGAAACTTGAGACGGGCAGTGGCCTTGTAAGGCATCACTTCCTGGTGGTTCAGTTTACCGACCTTCATGGAAACCTGCACACGGTCGAACTTAAAGTGCGCCGCAGCAGAGGTTGGGTCATGGTGCGCGAGGGTAGCACAATACCGATTACCTACGTTCCCGGGAACGCTGAAAAGGCGGAAATGGGGGTTAGGTGGGGCAAGAAGCTCGCGGGCTGGGTCTTAATGATTTTTGCTCTGTTCGGAGCTGGCATGGTAGTGTTTGGCTTGGTCCAAATCATCGGCCTTCTGACCGGGAGGCTCAAGCCGGGTGAAGTCTGAGACCTTGTCCTCTACTCCCTCAGCGGCGGGAGCACCGCGCCTATCGCATGCTTTATGTTTGCCAGCCTTATTCCCTTGTTGTGGAGAAATCGGTGAGTTAGGAGAAATGCGATGCCGCTGCAACCCGAATTCATGCTGAAATTCGAAGCCTTCGATGCCGATCGGCGGAGTGTCCAGACTTTGGATGAGTGGTTGGCCTTCCAGCGGAAATGGTTTGACCAGTCCCAGTGGCCGACCAAGAGCCTTGAGCAGATGGGCGCCGAGACAATGCGGAAGAGAGGCCCCCCCTTCGTTTGGGTGGACGATCGTGGAGTCGCACGTGCTATGTATACGATATAACGCCCGAGGCACGCTACGAATATTGGGCAACGTTCCTCACGGTAGGGGATGCCATTCAGTTCCCTCACTTAAAGCCTTTCGAAGTCCCCGCGACACGATGGGCGCAGTGGTGCCCTTACTGCGAGATTTCAACCAGCGAAAAGGGCGAAGAAATATGTCCGCAATGCCAGCGTACCTTGGTGTACCAACATGTCACAGACTGACGACCCTGTCCCTAACAGTAGCCCTTTTGCCGGGAGGCAAATTCCGACTGCCCTCCCAGAAACGGCAATAAGGAATCCACCCGGCAGCAACGCGTGCGTGCCGAGCCTTCTCCGCTCACCGCCGCATCCTCTCCTGTAATCCCCGACGATAGCAGTACAATTGCGTCAAGTATTCCGAGCCTGAGAACCGACTGAGTCGATCATGGCGACACCGGACACGTATCCCTCGGGCCAGCGAGGATTGCTGAGGCGCAGCGTCGAAATCTACCGTCAACATTTTGGGGTCTTTATCAGCATCACGATTCTTCCGCAGATACTGATCTATACGGTCTTGCGCCTGCTGGTGAGGATTCCGGAACTGATAGGAATAAAAGGAGAAGGGCTGATCGTCATTCCGGGCCTCTTGGCGGTGATGGCGCTGCCCTGTTTTGTGGCGCTGGCCGTCGCGGCCTTTGCGGTTAGAGATATTCAACTGGGCCACCTCCCAGCATTTCGCGCGGCTTATGGCCGGCTGGGCTGGAAGAAGTCGCGGGCACTGGTGAACCTGACTGGTTCGATTGTGTTGCGAGGCTTTGCCTTCTTCGCTTTCATCTGCCTTCCCTCTGTCTTCATGGCGATCACCGTTTCACTGCCAGAGGGCGAAGCGGGCAAATACACCCCGCTCGTGCTGGGCCTGGTGCTGGCCGGTTCTTTCGTCTCGCGTTATGTGGTCGCGGTTCCGGCCTTGTTACTGGAAGATATCGATTCACCGCGAGCCCTCGAGCGCGGGCTTCTCCTGACGAAAGGGAAGGGACTATTGGCCGTCGGGACAGGGCTCCTCTCGATGGCGATCGCTATTGCCCCCGCGGTGCTGTTTCATTTCTTCGCTAGCTTCGCTGCGGCGATGCTGAGCATTGGCTCGGGTCCGCACCCGTCCTGGCTGGGCTGGCTTGAGGTGGCCGGAGGCGCGGGCGGACAGATCCTGATCGGCCCCATCTGGACAATCCCTCCCGCACTGCTTTATTACGACCTGAAAGCTCGCCAGGAGCGCCTGAACCCTTGAATCTCAAAGACAGCGGTCATAGACCGCCGGTACGAGGGCGCTAGATTCCTTGCGGCGGGTTCCCAGGGGTAGGGGGCGAGGAGGGCTTCTCCGCAGGCAGCCTGGATGGTTTCCCCCCAGGCGAGGAAGGCGGTTTCTCTGCGGGCGCCGTCACGCGCATGAGCTTGGCTGTGTAATAGTCGAAAAACGGCTTCGTGGGCGGGGCGACCTGAACCGCTTCCGTCAACTCTCCAGTATTGGTCCGCTTCAGCGTGCGGCGGAAGAGCCAGCCGGGCGGCGGCTCCTCGCCACCTTCGGGATTCAGGTAGACGTTGGCCTCTTCGACGGTGACGCGGTAGCGCGTGATGAAGCCCGTCTCGGAGAAGACGCGCAGCCGAAATCCCGTGCCCGAGGGGTCCGGACTGAGGATGCCCATCCAGGTCTCGTTCGTCTCCGGGACATTGTCCGTCGCAGCGAGCTGGACCTGCTCGCGGAAAACCATGAAGCGTTTCTCGAGGTCGTACGAGACAGCGAGGTGGACTTCGCCCTGCGGGCTGCGCTCCGTGGTTTTGCCCGCCCATTCACCGACCAGCCAATCGAGCGCGCCGTAGTCGGGCGTGGGCGGAAGCGGAATCCGGTGGATCACCGGCGGCTTCTCTTTCGCCGACGCGGGAGCCACGCCCACCAGGCAAAGCAGAATCAGGAAAGCTGGCCGCATGTCAGAACCCCGGTCTTCCTCGTGGCCGCGGGTCTGGTCTCAGCAACTCTTCACCCCGCAACCCGACCGTTCGCGAGCCCGTCGCGCACAAAACCCAGGTGCGTGCGCTGATGATAGAAGACGCGCGCCCCGCCCACCCGCGAGCGACGAAGCAATGCGGCGAGTTCCTCGCCGGTGTAAGCGGCGCGAACGGAATCTACGAAAAGCTTCTTCATCAAGCCGGAATAATGCCTCCCATGCCAGCCCACGTGAAAGGAAAATATCAACCGTCCGGGCCGCCGCAGGTCGCGCAGGAGGACGACACCCGCAGGCTTCGCCACGCGCGCCATCTCATTGATCACGGCCACCGGGTCGGCCAGATGGTGCAAGACCGAATTGGACAGAACGAGATCGAAGAAACCATCCGGGAAGCACAGCCGGTTCCCGTCCCCAACCAGGAAGTACGCCCGGGCCTCGAACCCCTGCTCGGCCGCCGCCTGGCGGGCGGCGCGAATCATGTTCACGGAGTAGTCGATGCCCACCACGCGCAAATCCAGCAGACGCCGCGCGATCTTGAGCGGGATTCCTCCAGGCCCCGTGCCAATATCCAGCAGCCAGCCGCGCGCCCGCCCAAGCGAGAGCACTTGCTCGACGAGCGTATTGTCGATGGCATCCAGATGGGCCTGCGCGGCAGCCGAGGCATACGCGTCGACTTCCTCAGCATCGTCCATCACTTCCGGCTCGGGCCTGCGGGGCAGAGTCAGCCAGCTCATGAGGAAGGTATAACGAAAGAGACCCCCGAGGTTCGGTCCGATGGAGCGCGCGCGTCGGAGCCTCAGGGCTTCCGAAAGCAAGGGCAGCTTCTGCGGGTCACGCCGGCGTCGAAGAGCTCTCGGAAACCAGCCCCTGGTCCCGGATCATGTGCACAAGCAGCCGCAGCATGTCGGTGGTCGAGACGATGCCCACCAGTTCGCCGTTCTCGACCACGGGCAGACAACCGAAGCGGCGGGTGTACAGGAGATTGGCGGCTTCAAAAACCGGTTGATTGGGTCGAACGGTGACCGGGTCGCGGGTCATCGCGCGGGAGACCGGCGTCGTCTCCAGAAGTTGGTTGTACTCCTCCGGGCTGACGCCGCTCGTCAGGGAAGGGCCGAACTGTCGCACATCGTGCTCGGTGACCACGCCCACAAGCAGCTTGCCGCGCAGGACGGGCAGGTGTCGGAAGGAAGAGCGCACAAAGACCATACGCGCGTCTAGCAGCGTGTCGGTCTCCTGCAGGGAGGTCACTTCCGTGGTCATAAAATCTCGCACTAACATGGACCTCTCCTTTTCCCGCCCCGCGCCCTCCGCCGGGCTCAGGGTTTGTCGCTGCGAGGACGCCTCGTGGCTGACCAGCGGTCCGGCGGAAAACTGATTTCCCAGAACCCCTCTTGATCGAGGATTTCAAAGCCCAGCTCGACACCGTGGGGCGTAACCTGGGTGGAACGCCAGGCGACTCGGGCGCGCGCCGACCGGTCTTTGTTGCGGACGCGGATTTCCAGCGTGTCGCCGACCTGAAAATTCTGTTTGGCGCGGACCATCCCCCCGTGTTGGCTGACCGTGATGGTTTCCACCGGCTCCCACTCGGTCTCCACCGATTCACCGACCGCATTAATGATGAGGGGGATACGCAATAGAATTCGCGTGCTGCGACGGCGCGGCGCCGCCTTCTCTTCGGCAAGCGTTTCAGTCTTCATAGGCCCAACCGGCAGGAAAAATACCTCAATTCGCCTGCCGTCGAGCGCATCATACCACAAAGCAGCCAGCCACGGAGTGAGGCAGGGATCCGCGGCTTCGCGCATGGGCGCCCCAGGGCCGCGGCATGACGCGTAGGCGCAAGCGTCTCCGGCGGCCCGTGTCGCTCCAAAACCCATACGGGGGCTCAGCCATCCCCCTGCGAATCGGCTGAGAGGGATTGTTGTTTTTCTCTACATTTCGTCGGCGTCTTGTGGCATGATCTTGACCAGCGAGAGACCACAACTGACAAAGCCACTACCACCCCCCAACGAGGGGGGGAAGTGTCACGCAGGACCCGGAGAGCCGGGGCAACATCCTACCAAAAAAACGCCCCGGTTCCTTCCGGGTTTTCCCTTGCGAATTGACGGCAGGGAGATTTCGCTCCACCTGAAAAGGGTGACAATCCCCAGACCCTATGCGCGTCGAAGTCCTCAAGGAAATTGATCCCGGCGACGACACGCTGGAAATCCCTTGGGCAAGCCCTGAGAACCCCCATCTGCGCTACGTCGACCTGAAGGCTCATCCCGCGTTGATCACCCAGCTTGAGGAGTGCCGCCGCTTCCCTCCTCTGGCGGATTTTCTGCGCAAGGTCAATTCAATGGGATCGTCCTTTCGCACCGCCAAGTGTGATGTCTGGGCCACCACTGAGCTGACCGAAGATGAGCGGGTGGATTTTCAGCTCCCCTTCAAAACGGGCAGCTATGTGGACCTGCTGTTCGATCGCTCAGAATTCAATTCGGCACTGGGATACCATCTCCAACTCGGGGAGAAGCTTAGGCAGGCTCTGGCCACTTTTCACGCCTCGGCTCAAGTTGAGGTTTCGGTCCGCCGCTGCCTGTTCCATCCCGAGGAGCGCTGGGGCTACCACCTGACCCTTTTCACGCACGCCTACGGGGCTGATGGGGACGAAGCGGCCCGGGAAGGGGGCCGCGCCCTCGACGCCTTGGGCGAGGCGCTGGCAGGCATCGATCAGATCCTCCGCCAGGCTTTGGCCGCGCTGCCCGATCGATCTCCTAGCTCCTAGGGACCACCCCACGGCCCAATTTGGCGGGCGTCGCAGCCTATCGCGTGTGGCAATGGCGGGCACTATTGTCATCCGGTTTTCAATGTGTTATAACCCGTGAACTGCGACAGCTTCCGGACGTCCGAGGGCGGTGGCCGCGTGTCCGAAGGAAGTTGGTGCCTTTTCGCCCGAAGTGCCTGGGGCCTGAGCCGGTTGTGTAAAGGGGACCTGATCGCGTGAGCTTCATTAACTTCGCCGCCCGGGAAATCAACTGCAAAATTGTCTATTACGGCGCGGGCCTCGGCGGCAAAACCACCAACCTGCATTGGATCTTCGACCAGACGCTCGGCAAGAAGGGCGGGAAGATGATCTCCCTCGCCACGGAAACCGACCGCACGCTCTTCTTCGACTTCCTGCCGCTCGAACTCGGCACCGTGCGGGGGTTCAAGACGCGCTTTCACCTTTACACCGTTCCCGGCCAGGTCTTCTATGACGCCAGCCGCAAGCTCATCCTGCGCGGCGTGGACGGAGTGATCTTCGTCGCGGACTCGCAGGAAGAACGGATGGACGCCAACTTCGAGGCGCTCGAGAACCTGCAGGAGAACATGAAGCAGCACAGCTACGACTTCATGAAGGTCCCCTACATCCTCCAGCTCAACAAGCGCGACCTGCCCAGCGCCTTGCCCGTCGAAGAGCTGAAGAAAGCGCTGCAGAAGAAAAATGAGCCGGCCTTTGAGGCCGTCGCTTACAAAGGCGTCGGCGTCTTCGAAACCCTGAAGGAATGCGGCCGCCTCGTCCTTGCCGAACTCAAGAAAGGCTGAGCGAGCCCTTCCGCGCGCCGCGCTTCGACTCTCCCGTCCCCTCCCCATCCTTCGCCTCGGAATAGCGCCGCGGATTTCTCTCGGCTCTTCGGCCGCGCGTTTTTCCACCGCAAGGCCAAAACTGGATTATGCTCTCCGAGTCTACGAAAATTCCGGCGGGCTCATGAAGGGCTCGTCGCGAGACGCCAGGGGATAAAGAACATGAGGACGTGTCTCGTCATTCTCCTTGTACTCGCCTTCGAGGCTGGTGCGGCGCAGGCTCAGCAGCCCGTGCGCCTGACGCTCCAGGGCGCGCTCGACCTCGCGGGGAAACAGAACCTCGATCTGGCCGCCGCCCACCGGCGTCGCGCCGTGGCCCAGGCGGGCATCCAGGTGGCCGGGCAACGTCCTAATCCTACTTTCAACTTTACGGCCCTGCGCGATGAGCCGCATGAAGGATTCTTCGTCAATCAGCCGATCGAGACGGCGGGCAAGCGTCGCCGGCGCATGGAGGTCGCTCAGCAGGAGAGCGGGCTGACGGAGATTGATATCGCCGCGCTCGCGCGCCTGGTTCGCCAGCGGACCCGCCAGGCGTATTACGAGCTCGCGTTCGCACGGGCCGAAACGGCGCGGCTCGGCGAACTCGTGCGCCTCACGGAGCGGCTCAAGCAGATCGCGCAGGACCGATTCGAGGCTGGCGCCGCGCCCCAACTGGAAGTGATTCAGGCTGACCTCCAGCTCGCCCAGGCCCAGGCGGCTTTCCAGGTTGCGCGTCAGCGCGAGAAAGTTTCTCTTAGCCAGCTCAACGCGCTCCTGAATGAGCCGGCGGGGACCTCGTGGGAACCCACGGGAACGCTCCGGGATCCGTTGCCCGATGCGGGCCTTCAGGACCTTGTCGAGCGCGCTTACACCTCCAACTATGAGTTGCAGCGGCTGGCGCAGGAAGAAAAGCTCGAAGAAAGCCGACTGCACTTGGCCCGCGCGCAGCGTGTTCCGGATCTGAGCCTCGAGTTCGGGACCGACTTCAATGCTCCTCAGGATTTCCGGGTGGGGCCGAGGAGCCAGATTTCACTGATCGTGCCCCTCTTTTATCGCCATCAAGGCGAGATCGCGCAATCGCTCGCCAGCCAGCAGGTCCTCGCAGCGCAGATTGCGGCCACACGGCGAGCGGTTGCTGGAGAAGTGGAATCGGCGTATTTTGACTGGTCGGCGCAGAAGAGCCAAGTCGAGATCTACCGCGACACCCTGCTGCCGGCCGCGCGCCGCCTCGAGGAAATGGCGGCAGAGAGTTATCAGGCGGGCAAAGCCAACATCCTGGCCGTCATCGATGCGCAGCGGAACGTCCAGGAGGTGGAGAGGACTTACCAACAGAGCCTCCTGGGGTTCCAGACGGCTTTTGCGAACCTGGAACAAGCTGTGGGATCTTCCCTCGACTAGATGACAACACGTGCAGAGTGCGTCTCGATTGTGCTCCTCGTCACGGCGCTGACGTTCGCCTGCTCGGGCAATCGCGCCTCCGACGAGGAGGAGTCCTCGGAGGGCGCAAGCGCCGTAGCCGAAGTGACGGTCACCCGCGTCGAGCGAGGCACCGTCAGCGCCACAGTCACCGTTACGGGCACCGTCGCGGCGCTGCCCAACCAGGACGTCAAAGTCAGCTCGCTCGTGCCCGGCCGCGTCGCGCGCCTGAGGGTGGCTGAAGGCGACCGCGTCGGCGAAGGTCAGACCATCGCCGAGATTGAAGATCGCCCTTACCGCGACCAGTTGCAGCAGGCCGAGGCGGCCGTCGAGCAGGCGAAAGCGAATCTCGAAAACGCGCAACTGAACCGCGACCGCAACGAAGACCTGTTCAAGCGCGGCATCGTCGCCCGCAAGGACCTCGAAGACTCGCGCACGCAGGTGAGCGTTCAGCAGGCGTTGCTGCGCCAGGCGGAAGCCCAGCGCGAGCTGGCCCGCCTGCAGATTGCCCGCACGCAGGTCCACTCGCCGCTCACGGGCACGGTGGTGAAGCGGTTCGTCAGCGACGGCGAGCAGGTGGACGGCACGGCCGCGCAGCCCATCGCCGAAGTTGCGAACCTCGACCGCGTCGAGCTCTATGGAAACGTTCCCGCCGCTT
>Ga0315282_10014500_pt1 | contig 11718 bp, 7 predicted proteins | sample YL17G07_20_MG_FD_203693 | JGI IMG/M metagenome (GOLD analysis project Ga0315282, IMG submission 203693) | Sediment microbial communities from Yellowstone Lake, YNP, Wyoming, USA - YL17G07_20 | ecosystem: Environmental > Aquatic > Freshwater > Lake > Sediment | place: USA: Wyoming | collected...
GCGCTCGCACAGGCATCGAAATTGCGATAGAATTAATCCAACAAATCAAACCGGCCGTCCAGGGGGTGTATTTGATGCCAGCATTCAACCGGTTTGACTATATCGCCGAAATTATCGAAACGATAAAGAAACCATAAACAGCTAATTATTTTTACGAAGGTCATTGAATGGTTGATCGCAAGCTGAAATATCTGTGGGCAGGACTGGCTCTGATTTTAACTGCCTGTCAGTCAGGCATGCTTCAATCCCTTATCCCGGCGCAATTTATATCAACCACGCCAACTCCCCTCTCATCTTCGGCTACGCTGGGCGCCACCCCAACTCAAACACTGGAACCTGTCCCTACTTTCAAATATCCAACCGCACCCACGCTTACTGAAGAAATATTTCCTACCCGGCTGCCCACCTGGACACCTTATCCTGAACCGGAACAAATCACCCCTTCTGTGTTGGGCGTGTTTGGCTTTTCGCCCGATGTTGATCCGCTGACCGGTCTTACCAGCGCTAACCCTAAGATTCTGGACCGGCGTCCGGTAATGGTCAAGGTCTCGAATTTTCCGTCCAACGCTCGCCCGCAGGCCGGGCTATCCTTTGCCGATATCGTCTTCGAATATTACATTGGCGAATTCATGAACCGCTTCCTGGCCGTTTTTTATGGCCAGGATGTCCCGCAAGCCGGTCCAATCCGCTCGGGGCGCTATGTAGATGCCCAGTTGGTCAATATGTACGGCAGCCTTTTAATGTACGGCAGTGCCGATAAACGCGTCGATGATGTGCTCAGGCAGGTGCTGGGCGATCACGCCATCTCGTACCTGGAGGCTCCCTGCCCGGTGGTGTGCGGGGGAGACTCTCACCTGAACCGGGTAGTCGTCGATACTGCCAAATTGACCCAATTTGCCATCGACAATCATGTGAATGAAGACCGCCCTAATCTGACTGGTATGATTTTCGACCCGCGCGTCCCCCAGGGAGATCAAATGGCCATCCAGATTGCGGTACAATACGTTAAGTTTTACCGCGGCGAATGGCATTATGACCCGAAGACCAGCCTGTATAGGCGCTGGATAGACGATGACAGCCTGAAAGTCCCCCCGGTCATGGTGCCCTTGAAGGACAGTCTCACCGGCAAGCAGTTAGCCTTCGATAACTTGGTCATCATCTTTGCCACCTATATAGAATATAACCCTACCCTGCATGATGTTGAGATTTGGAAAAATACGTCTGGAAAGCGCGCTTTATTCTTCCGCGATGGGGTTATGACCGAAGGCATCTGGAAAACTCCCGGTTATGACCGCCCGCTCCAATTCTTCAACCGCTGGGGTTTGCCTTATGCGCTGAAACCCGGTAATACCTGGATCGTCATCGTTGGTGACAGCTCAATCTTCGTGCAACCGGCGCCAGGCCAGTGGGAACTGCGTTTCGATTTACCCTGAGCCACATTTTCTTAAGGAGGCGATTTTCAATGGATATGAAATTAAGGCGGTCACCGGCAGCAGTTTTAGCCATAATGGCCCTAGTGCTTTCTGCGTGCCAACCTGTCATTTCCTTGTTTGTACCTACCGCAACCGCCACACCCATACCAACAGATACACCGGTCCCGCCCACAGCCACTCCTACACTCACCTTCACCCCCACACTGACCCCAACGCCGACCTCGACCTTTACGCCAACGGCGACCCTGACTCCTATCCCGGTCGTCTATGGTCCCAAGTCGTTTCCGACGGACGTCGACCCGCTCACCGGCCTGAAAGTGGCTGACCCTAAGATTTTAGACCGCCGGCCCGTACTGGTCAAAGTATCCAATTTTCCTCGCAATGGGCGCCCGCAGGCCGGTCTTTCCTTTGCCGATATCGTTTTTGAATATTACATCGGCGAAGGCACCAACCGCTTCACGGCCCTGTACTACGGGCAAGATGCCCCAAAAATTGGCCCGGTTCGCTCGGGCCGTCTGGTGGATTGGCAGTTGACCCGCATCTACCAGGGCATCCTGGCTTTTGACAGCGCCGACCAGTGGACCGTTTGGCCAGCATTGATGACGCAATTGGGCAAGCGGGCTATTTCTTATGCGCCAATCAACGTCCCGGCCATGTACGACATCGGGCCCCACACCGTGACCAGTCTTTTTGCTGACTCGGCCAAATTGACCCAGTACGCTGCCAACCAGCTTGGCATCCCCAAGGTGCGTCCCAGCCTGGACGGCACCACCTTCAATTCTGCCGTCCCTGACAGCGGTTTGATGGGGCAGACGATTGGCGTACAGTATAACCCGGTCGACCGGGGTGAGTGGCGGTATGACCCGGCCTCGGGTAATTACCTGCGCTGGATCGAAAGTGTGGATACGAATAATACGGTCACCATGGTCCCATTGATCGACCAATTGACCGGCAAGCAGCTCTCGTTCGCCAACGTAGTGATCCTGTTTGCCTACTATACCGAATACGCCCCCACCCTGCACGATATAACCGTATATTTTAACCAGAAAGGACAGCGGGCGGTCTTATTCCGCGATGGTAAAGCCCTAGAAGGTATCTGGAAAACGAAAGCATCGGATAATCCGCTCCAGTTTTACATGGACAATGGAGTTAATCCACTGCCTTTCAAACCCGGTAATACCTGGATGGTTATCACTGGTATTAATACCAAACTCGATCAGCCAGTGCTCGGCCAATGGGTAATGCAGTTCGCCCTGCCCTAATAACTATGCGCATTTTGGTAATCTCGGACATCCATGCCAATTTAACCGCTTTTGAGGCGGTCGTAAAGGCTGCCGGCAAAGTCGATGCAGTCTGGTGCCTGGGCGACCTGGTAGGCTACGGGCCTGACCCGAATGAGTGCATCGCCTTACTTCGCTCACTGCCTGAGATGACTTGCCTGTTGGGCAACCACGACGCGGCGGCGCTGGGCGAGATCGACCTGGCAGCGTTCAACCGCGAGGCCAGCCTTTCCTCGCAATGGACGCGGGCGACCCTCACCCCTGCAAATATGGCCTATCTGCGCAGCTTACCGGAAAAATTGTTCATCGGGCAAGTTACCCTGGCGCATGGCAGCCCACGCAACCCGGTCTGGGAATACCTGCTCGATACGATCACCGCTGCCTCGAACTTCGACTTTTTTGAAACTCACCTGTGTTTCGTGGGACACACACACCTGCCGGTGGCTTTCATCATGGATGAAAAGACTCATTACGTAGACTGGCGCTTGATGCGCCAGAGCAAACCGTTTACCTTTGGGGGACGTACTATCATCAACCCGGGGTCAGTCGGCCAACCGCGCGACCGCGACCCGCGCGCCGCCTACGCTATTTTCTATCCTGAACAAAACCTTTGGGAACCCTATCGCGCTGAATATGACATTCCCAGCGTCCAAAAACGCATCATGAATGCTGAACTACCGCTCCGTCACGCTCTGCGCCTGGCAGAAGGATGGTAACGGGAACATTCTCTGTCCTGTTTACGTCTAAGGGATGAAATCGACTGAAATTGTTTGATCCCGCAAAGGAGGGAAGAATGATAAAACGCAGCCTCGTTATCCTGATGATGGTTACCCTGTTCCTGACTGCCTGCGCAAGTATGGCTGCTACGCCAGCAGTCTCCCCCGGTATAGATAGATCCAATCAGACTGAAAAACAACTTGCCGCGCCGGCCATGCCTGCGCCCCAAGGTGAAGGAATCGCACAACCTGCCCAAAGTGGTCTTCCTCCCCTCCCCCAGGATCAAACCACTGCGGACCAGCGTATCGTGTTGATGAACGCCGACCTGTCTATCGTCGTGGTAGATCCTGGCAGCGCCATGAACACGATCACAAAAATGGCCAACGATATGGGCGGCTTTGTCGTCAGCTCTCGCCTGTATAAGGTCCACACTGATCGCGGCATCGATGTACCTGAATCTACGATTACCGTGCGCGTCCCCGCCGAAAAATTGACGGCAGCCATGGATCAGATCAAATCCCTGGTCAAAGACTCCCAAAACGATATTCTTTCTGAAAATGTCACCGGGCAAGACGTCACCAAGGAATACACCGATCTGAAATCGCAGCTCACCAACCTGCAGCAGGCAGAACAACAGTTGCAGAAGATTATGGACTCAGCCCAAAAGACTGAAGATGTACTGGCAGTTTATAACCAGCTCGTGCAGGTCCGCCAGCAAATCGATGTGCTGCAAGGTCAAATCCAGTATTACGACCAGGCCTCCCGCCTGTCTGCTATCGGTGTAACCATCCAGGCCCAGGAAGCGGTCGCCCCCTTGACCATCGGCAGTTGGCAGCCGGTTGGTACAGCACGTAATGCCGTCCAGGCTTTGTTGAATTCCTTGAAATTCCTGGCAAACGCCGCAATCTGGATCATCCTATATATTATTCCCATGCTGGTTGCCATCGCCCTGCCGATCTGGTTAGTCGTAATCATTATCCGGGCGCTGGTCCGGCGGGGCAAGAAACGCAAAGCTGCTTTGAAGTCTTCTTCGGAGAAGTAAATCCAATATTTGGAAAGAAAAAGTACAAAGAGCGCTGGCGCGAAAAACTGGCGCTTTTTGTATTTAGATAAAATCAGGCTTATCGGAGCTTCCGTCCTGGATCCTCAGATCTTGGAAATCCCAAAGAGCCTGATATCAGGATGGTTTTGTTGTAAAATAAACGCAGAGACCATAACTCATTCAGGGAGAAGAATCCATGCAAAAAACAAACCACCGCTTTCGCCAGGTCCATCTGGATTTCCATACCGCATTAGAATGCGACAATGTAGGCTCCCTATTCGATCCCGGGGCTTTTGTAGAAACCCTTCAAATGGGCAAGGTCGATACGATTAACATTTTTGCCAAGTGTCACCATGGATATTCCTATTATCCCACCCGGGTTGGCACAATGCATCCAAAACTCAAGTTTGACCTGCTGGGCAACATGGTCGAAGCCCTGCACCGGGTGGATATCAAATGCCCGATCTACGTCTCGGTAAAGTGGGATGATCTGGCCGGCATCCAGCACCCCGAGTGGATATGCGTGCGCAAAGACGGCTCACTCAATATGCGCCCGGTGCTAAGCGGAGATTGGGGCTGGTCAACGATGGACCTCTCCACCCCTTATGCCGATTATTTTATTGCCCAGGTCGAAGAGCTCATTACGATCTTCGGCAAAGAGATAGACGGGTATTGGTTCGATATCTGCTTCCCAACCCCGAATTATTCTCCGTGGAGTATGAACCGCATGCGCCTGGCTGGAGTCGACCTGGAAAATGACGCGACCGTGTGGCGTTACGCTCGTCAGCAAGACCTCAGCTTTTTTAAGAAGCTATCTGCCATTTGCCAGGCGAAAACTCCACGTGCCACCATTTTTTATAACGGTACGATTACTCGCAATATCGGCGAAGTCGATCCCTATGAAACCCACTTTGAAGTGGAAAGCCTGCCCACCTCGGGCGACGCCTGGGGCTATTTGCACTACCCGATTATGGCGCGCCTGGCGCGCACCTATGGGAAAGAGATCATCGGTATGACCGGGCGTTTCCACCGCTCGTGGGCAGATTTCGGCGGCTTGAAAACCCAAGACCAGCTCGATTATGAGTGCGGCGTGATCCTTTCTGCCGGAGGAAAAATTTGCGTCGGCGACCAGCTCCACCCATTGGGCGTGCTCGATCCGGCAGTTTACCGCCTGCTAGGGAAATCCTTCAGCCGGTTGGAAGCCCTGGAGCCCTGGCTGGAAGACTCGCGCCCGGCGGTTGAAGCAGCTATTATTTCGCTTGGGAACGCAGACGAAGCTCATCCGGGGGTAGGCGCGCTCAGCCCGGACGTCGAAGGTACGGCGCAGACTCTGCTCGAAATGGGTGTTCAATTCGACATCATCGACGTTCAAGCCGACCTGGCGCGTTACCCGGCATTATTTTTGCCCGATCAGAGCTCCCTATCTCCAGAATGGGTGAATAAGCTGGAGGTATACCTTTCCGGCGGTGGTAAGCTGGTTGCCAGCGGTACCGCTGCCCTCGATTCGGCCACCGGCGAATTCTTGCTCAGCGAAATGCCAGTTACCTACCTCGGTTTGGCTCCCACCAGGCCATCTTACCTTCGTCTGGATCAACATCTGGCCATGGAAGGCGAATTGGCGACCGATTATGATTATGTTTTTTACGACCAGGCTTACCTGGTCGAACCGGTTGAAGGCACCCAGTCCTTTGGCATGCTCAAACGCGCCTTGTTCAACCGCACCTGGGAGCATTTCACCAGCCACCGCCACGCCCCGGTGGGCGAATCGCTCAATTCACCCATCGCTGTGAAAAATGACCATATCCTTTACTTCGCCGCCCCGCTTTTCAATGCCTATCGCAGTTGGGACTATTGGGCGTATAGAGCAATTGCAGCCAGCGCTGTGCGTGACTTCCTCCCTCAAGCGCTCCTCAAGCCCCACGCCCCCGGTTGGGTTGAGATGACCTTGCATACCCAGGCCAAATCAGCCGGTCACCCCGAACGTAAGATCGTCCATGTGGTGGCTTATCACCCGCGCCGAAGCCTGCAAACCATCCCCCATGTCGACCAGTGCTTCCCGACCAACGGCCTGGGTTTTGCTATACGGTTGGATGGGATGACGCCCACAAAGGTTTACCTGGCGCCCGAAAACAGGCTGCTTGAATTCAAGGTGAATCAGGGTTACATCGAAATTTCCCTGCCTCCGTCCGGCGCCCATTGCGTGGTAGTGATCGAGTAAAGAAAATATCCCTTATTGGATAAACTGCCTGGTTCGAAGATTGAAATCCAGCCGCCGGCCATTTTCCGCCTGTAAGTTCAAGACCAGGCCGTTGGCGCCGATGATTTCAAGCGGGCCGGCGTCAGGCGGGGCCTGGTAAACCTGCGATTGTGTCTGCATACGGTTGGCCGAGGTGACCATCACCACCACCACCCCCTGGGCAGAATTCTTTCCAGTGGCTCCTACATATACCTGGAGATAATCTCCGCCAACCTGAGATTGCCAGTGGTTGGCAATTACCGCCTGCCCGTCATGGAACAAGCCGCCGTCTCCCGGGAAGATGCCACTGCGCATGGGCGCATCCTGCACCGCCTGTGGGGTGGGCCGCCGGTGGGCTGCTTGAACGGCTGGATTATTTTTCTCGGCCTGCCGTTCAGCAGCTACCTGGTTGGCAATGGTCAGTTTTTCCAGCAAACTGCGCCGGGCCTGGGCATCCGGCAGCCCGCTGCGCAATAGCTGTTGCAGGGTAGACACCTCATCTTGGGCAGTTGAAACACCCGAACTTGCGCTGGATGAAACACCCCACCATTTAATATCCGTCGACCAGGCCAACGCCTGAGCGGTGTGGGCGTCGCGCTTGAGCTCGTCGAAAAGCTGCTGCCAGCCCTGCGCAGGCGTGTTATCCAACCCTGACCCACAGCCATCGGGGAACTGCTGGCAGGCCTGCCACTGCGTGAAAGCGCCCTTGAAATCCATGCGCGCCCCGTGATTCTTATAAGCATACAGGCTTAATAACGCCCACTGCTGGGCGTTTCCGCCATCCGTAGCATAAATTAACGGTAGAGGGTAAGAAGATCCTGAGCCAAAGGAAACGTACCAGACGTATTCCTGGGTCCAGGGATTGTTGCAAGTCCAATTAGGAAAAGCGCGGGTCGGGCAGCCAGCCGCGTCGCCATAGTTATAAAAGAAATACGAACTGACCGAATTGTACCCATCCAGCCAGTCAAGAGTGGTATCCGGTGAATTCCAGCTCAATTCTACATCGCTGGCCCCCACTGCGTCCACCCGGGAAAAGTAACCCTGAGTCTTAAACCAAGTATTGACATTATTAACCATTTTTCCCCAACCAATGCCGGTGGTGAAATTGACGTCAGAACCGTAATTCGAAGTGCCAATCCCAATCCGCAGGTGCGAATCCTGGTCACTACCGGAGCAAGCCAGATATCCTACCCCAAATTGTTCCGCCGCGCTGGCGATCTGGGCAGTGGTTGCCGGACCCAACCCGAACAGATCTGCCCCCACTCCGCTTGAATCGTTCGTGGGCTGGCCGAAATCCAGCACTACCACCATATCCTGCACACCCGCCAGCTTCTGATCCTGTTTACCTTTGTCACAGCCAATATTGTAAAGGGACTGGGTGTTGATTGTTCTCATATAGTAACTGGTCGAATAGGCGGGCGGGACATTTGAGACCGGCGTAGCGGTAGACGTCGACGTGGCAGTTGGTGTGCTCGTGAGAGTTGGCGTTCGCGTAGGGGTGGGAGTAATCGTTGGCGTGAGGGTAAGCTGATAGACCACCATGGGCACATATAGATAAGTCATCGTGGCTGCCCTGACCATCGAAGCCGCCAGTAAGAGAACCACAAATAGAACGGAAATCCTAAGAATCCAACCCCAATACCTATCCATGTAATTCTATTATACCTTCGGGATGGTATAATCCCCTGCATGCCCGCAATCGTCGCCATCGACATCGAAACTACCGGCCTGGATTCCCAATCCGACGCAATTACTGAAATCGGCGCCGTCCGTTTCAATGGACGGCGCACCGAAGCTGAATGGTCGACGTTGATCAACCCGGGCAGGGCTATTCCGGCTTTGATTACCCAATTGACCGGGATTACCAATGAAATGGTGCGCAACGCGCCGCCTATCCGGGCGGTCGTGCAAGAGCTGGCTGATTTCGTCGGGGATGCGCCTGTCCTGGGACATAATGTCCGCTTTGACCTGAGTTTTCTCCAGCGCTATGGCCTGTTTGAGTTGAATGAGTTTTTGGATACCTACGAGTTGGCATCCGTCCTTTTGCCCGACGCCAGCCGCTACAACCTGGGCGCTCTGGGACAGCTATTGGGAATTCTCTTGCCAGCCAGCCATCGCGCCCTGGATGATGCCCGCGTCACCCATGCCGTCTTTTTACAGCTCTTTGATAAAGCCCAGACCCTGCCGGTGGATATGTTAGCCGAATTCGTCCGCCAGAGCGAGCCATTTGAATGGGGCGCAAGCTGGCCTTTCAGCCAGGCCCTGCGGCAGAACGCCCACCAGCCAGTAAGCGCCAGGCAGGCCCATGACCACGACCATGGTCCGCTTTTCGCCCCAACCGCTGAGCCGCCCCTGCCCTCTCTCACCCCCAACGAGCGCCTGATCGCGCTGGACATCGATGAAGTGGCAGCTTTGTTAGAATACGGCGGGCCATTTGCCAGCTATTTCGAGAATTACGAATTGCGCCAGCAGCAGGTCGAAATGCTGCGAGCTGTCGCCCGTTCCCTTTCTGAAGGGATACATCTGATGGTCGAGGCTGGCACTGGAACTGGTAAATCCTTCGCTTATCTGGTACCGGCAGCCCTGTGGGCTTACCAGAACAGCACCCGCGTAGTCATCTCCACCAATACGATCAACCTGCAAGACCAGTTGATCAAAAAAGATATCCCGGACCTGCGCTCAGCCCTCGGATTAGATATTCGCGCAGCGGTGCTCAAGGGGCGCGCCAACTATCTCTGCCCACGCCGCCTGGAAGGGCTGCGGCAGCGGACACCCGAGACTATCGAGCAAATGCGCGTGCTGGCCAAGGTGTTGGTCTGGCTGTGGCAAGGCGGCAGCGGTGACCGCACCGAGATCAACCTGAACGGCCCGCTGGAACGCGAAGCCTGGTCCCGCATCTCTGCCGAAGACGAAGGCTGCAAAGCCGAGGTGTGCATGGCGCGCACCGGCGGCGCCTGCCCCTTCTACCAGGCGCGCCAGGCTGCCTTGAGCTCTCACCTGGTAATCGTCAACCACGCCCTGTTGTTATCCGATGTGACGACGGGCAGCCGGGTCCTCCCAGAATACGATTACCTGATCGTCGATGAGGCCCATCACCTGGAAGCCGCCACGACTAACTCCCTAAGTTATCGCCTGACTCAAGGAGATGTAGCCCGCCTGCTGCGCGAGCTGGGCAGTATTTCCAGCGGAGTGCTGGGTCATCTGCTTGGCTTCGTCAAGGAAATTGGCAAGCCATCTCAACTGGCAACTTTCCATCAGGATATCCAGCGCGCCACCGACCTGGCTTTTCGCCTCGAACACGATAGCAGCCAGTTATTCAAGGCCGTCGAAGTCTTTCTGAGTGAACAACGCGAGGGACAGCCTATCGGCAACTACACCCAGCAAGCGCGCATCCTGCCCGCTACACGCACCCAGCCGTTCTGGAGCGACGTCGAGATCGCCTGGGACCAAGCAGCCGAAACCCTCAAGCTATTAATCAATCTGGTGGTGCAGATCTACAAATCTACCAGCGATCTTGGAATCATAGAAAGCGATGAGCTGGAGGATTTACAGGCTAACCTGGCGGATATGCACCAGCGCCTGTCAGAGGTCGAAGCTAACCTGAACCGGCTGTTCGCTTCACCCGATGCGGGAGACATCTATTGGGCTGAAACCTCACCGAACAACGGACAGATTGCCTTGCAAATAGCCCCGCTGCACGTTGGCCCGCTGATGGAACAGTATCTGTGGCACGAGAAATCCAGCATCATCCTGACCTCGGCCACCCTCACTGCCAACGGGGAGTTCGATTACATCCGCAGCCGGTTGAACGCCGACGAAGCCGATGAACTGGCCTTGGGCAGCCCGTTTGACTATGAAAATTCTGCCATGCTTTACCTGGTCAATGATATCCCAGAGCCAGCCGATGCGACCAATTACCAGAAGGCCGTCGAACACACCCTTGTGCGGCTGAGTAAAGCCACCGGCGGGCGGCTGCTGGCGCTCTTCACCTCGTATGCCCAGCTCAAGCGCACTTCGCAGGCTATCACCTCTATTCTGGCTGAGGCAGAAATCCAGGTGTATGAACAGGGCGAAGGCGCTTCTCCCAATACCTTGTTAGAGACATTCAAAGAAGCTGAACGGGCAGTGTTGCTGGGCACGCGTGCCTTCTGGGAAGGGGTTGATATTCCCGGTAACGCGTTATCCGTGCTGGTGATTGTCAAGCTGCCCTTTGACGTGCCCTCCGATCCGATCGTGGCAGCCCGTTCAGAAACATTCGATGATCCATTCAGCGAATACAGTCTCCCCGAAGCCATCCTGCGCTTCCGCCAGGGTTTTGGCCGTCTTATACGCACTCAATCAGATCGAGGTATTGTGGCTATCCTCGACCGGCGCATCCTGACCAAAAAATACGGCAAGCTGTTCATCGAATCGCTGCCTGAATGCAAGCTGAAGATCGGTCCGATGAGCGATTTACCCGGTATGGCTCAGAAATGGCTTGATATGTAAGGGTTAGGCCCAGCCCATTAACTGGTATACGAACAAACCAATATATTCTTTCAAGGCGTCAGTAGTCGCTCCCAGGTCAGAAGCATCCGGCAACAGGTAAATTATATGCGACTCCAAGCTGCCTTTCACAAGACTATCCCAGTCAACCTGGGTGACCTTAAAGTCCGTAGGGGCTGGTATGATCTCCAGGCCCTGCTTTTTAAATACTGCCATGGCCCGCGGCATATGAATCGCCGATGTTACCAGCAAAACACGGTGAATGCCCTTTTCTTTCAGAATCTGCGCTGAAAAAACTGCATTTTCGTGGGTGTTTTGGGATTTATCTTCCAGCCAGAGAACGCCCTGCGGAACCCCCATGAAAGTGAGAATATCCGCCATTTCAGCCGCCGGCGTGGTACTGGTGCTACCCATCCAATCGATCGTCCCGCCGCTCAACAAGACGAAAGGCGCTTTGCCTTCCCGATACAAATGAGCCGCATATAAAACCCGGTTACCCGCCCCGTTGATTTCGGTGGTAGGGCG
>Ga0315282_10014501_pt1 | contig 11717 bp, 9 predicted proteins | sample YL17G07_20_MG_FD_203693 | JGI IMG/M metagenome (GOLD analysis project Ga0315282, IMG submission 203693) | Sediment microbial communities from Yellowstone Lake, YNP, Wyoming, USA - YL17G07_20 | ecosystem: Environmental > Aquatic > Freshwater > Lake > Sediment | place: USA: Wyoming | collected...
AGGCAGTCGCTGGCTGATGGCCCTGAGCGTTCGATCATGGAAGATGACGAAGGCGGGAAGTTTAGATGCCTGAGCGAGTTTGAGACGCATCTCCTTCAGGGAAGCAAACAGGTCTTCATGGCAGGGCAGGCCCGAAATCTCAGGAGATTTCTCCGGAAGTTTCCCCTTAATGATCCTTTCTTTTCTGGTAAACCCCGTTAGAAAGGACGGGGCTTTAACCCCACCCTTCCTGGAAGGAATTGCCGCCAGCCCAGAGGGCCTTCTGGCCCGGAGGGAGGATTTATTTATATCATCCCTACCAAAAATGGCGGGGCTTTCTAACGGGGTAAAGGCCCTGGACGTGTAAGTTTCGCCCTCATCGAGACAGTTAGAACAGTTATCACAACTTTTCTTGGTTATCCGTTCGCCGAAGTATTCGAGAATAAATCGTCTTAAGCATTGGTCGGTATAGGCGTAATTGATTATCTTTTTGAGTTTTTTCCGTTCAAAAAGACTCCGGCGTTCAATCTCTTGAAAATTGATATTCAGTTTGGAGACAGGAACCCGTGACAGTATTTTCAGACCCCGGCCTCGAAACGGCGGTCGATATTCCATTGATCCTGCTTGATGAAGCGTAGAGAGATGCCGTCTCAACTGCTCTGAAGTAAGATTCAAATTCTCGGCCATCACATCCAGGTCCACGAGAAGGGTTTTGTCTTTCGATCCATCCAGGACATCCAGACAATAATTTACAATCTCTTTCTGGTATTTGCTCTTTCCCTCAACCTGGCGGCGAAGCTCCTCAGACTCCATACGCAGTGTCACCCTGGCCTGATGCTCCCCTTCAGATCCGCGCTCAATGCAGCCGGCCTTTTCCAGGATCTTCAAGCACGAAGAGACGGCCATCTCATTCGATTTGGTACGGCCGAGTCGCTCTGCCAGGGCCTTCTGGGTCATCTCAATTTCATCTGTCCCGATATCACATAAAACCTCGTACGTCCGTTCTATCATGTCGCGGGGAGGATAACTTCCGTCGATAAAAAATTCCTGGGTGAAAGTGTCGGCGTAATTGAACAGGAGCAGGCAGGTCGCAGGCTTCCCGTCACGCCCGGCACGGCCGACTTCCTGGTAATAAGCCTCGAGGGAACCGGGGATGTCATAATGGACGACAAAACGGAGGTCCGCCTTATCGATGCCCATGCCAAAGGCGTTTGTTGCCACCACCACCGGCAGGGTTCCCTCCATAAAACGGTCCTGGACAAACTTGCGGGACTCCATCTCCATGCCGGCGTGATAACCTCCAGCTTTGTAGCCATTGGACCGTAATGCGGAGGTCAAGGTTTCCACATTCTTACGGGTAGCGGCATAGATAATTCCCCTTGGTGCCTTCTTTTTGAGCAGGCCCAAAATGGCATCGATTTTATCTGCCTCACCCTCCACCCTTTTGACCTGAAAACGGAGATTGGGGCGATCAAAACCGGCAACGAAGGCGATCGGCTGCAGGAGACCCAACTGGGTGATGATATCGCGGCGGACATCAGGAGTGGCCGTCGCTGTCAGAGCGGCAACAGGTGGATGGCCCAGTTTTTCAACAACCCCTTTAAGGCGAAGGTAATCGGGACGAAAATCATGCCCCCATTCGGAAACGCAGTGGGCCTCATCAACGGCAAACAGTGAAACACGACAGGATTGAATCCCCTCCATAAATCCCGGATTCCGAAACCGCTCAGGAGCAATATAAACCAGCTTATATCTGCCCTGCTGAATCTCTCTCAGTCTCTGCCCTTGCTCGGAAGGAGTCAATACGCTGTTGATGAAAGTTGCAGGGATTTGATTCTCTACCAGTCCATCCACCTGGTCTTTCATCAATGCAATCAGGGGTGAGATCACCAGTGTCACCCCATCCAGGAGCAGCGCCGGCAACTGGTAACAGAGCGATTTGCCGCTTCCTGTGGGCATGACCACGACCACATCGCGCTTGGTCAGGAGGGTATCGATGATCTCCTCCTGCCACTTTCGAAAACCAGAGAAGTGGAACTTCTCGCTCAGGACCCGGAACCGTTCATCTTTCATCGAAGCATTAATAGATAAAGGGATATTGGGGGTATGGTAAACCCCGTTAGAAGGTCTCCGACCTTCCAACGGGATGGCTCACACGGGGCTTTAAACCCCGTGTTCGCTCCAAAAGGAATTCTATCTCCATCCCCGCTGCAAGCAGCGGGGCTTTCTAACGGGGTAAATTGAAACTGAAAAATTCAGCCAGCAAATTTTGCTAGCTTAAAATCTTCTATTTTATGGGCCACTCCCCTCTTTCCTTCAGAACATCCCGGTAAACATGAAGAGCCGCATTAACAGCAGGCATTCCCGCATAGGTAGCCAGTTGGAAAAAGATCTCAGCAATTTTTCTTGGGTCACAGCCGACATTCAAAGCTGCATTCACATGAAGTTTCAATTCATCCGTGGCTTGTAAAGCCTCCAGCATGGCACATGCAACCATCTGCCTTTCGGGCAGAGTCAAAACCGTTCTGGAATAGAGATTGCCGGAGATAAACAGGGATAAATCCTTGGCAAGGTCTTTGTCAAATTCTTTCCACGTCAGATAAGGGGGATCCATCTTGATCCCTTTACCGAACAGTTGATCGGTTGTCTCTCGAGTCTTTTTTTTTAATTCGTCATTCACGATAGGAGTCCTCCTTCAATCATTTTATCCTTCAGGAACTAAATTTGCTTAAAGGCGTTATCACAAGCTTGGATTGTCTTATCCAGATCCTTCTGCGTATGGGCAAGGGAGATGAAACAGGCTTCAAATTGGGAGGGTGGAAGATAAATACCCTGCTCCATCATTTCGATAAAGAATTTGGCAAATCGGCTCGTATCGCTCATCTTTGCCGTACGATAATCTTTCACTGGCCCTTCTGCGAAAAAGAGGGTAAACATCCCTTTCGTATGATTGATGGAGAGAGGTATTCCCTTCTCTTCTGCGCTTATGGAAATATTTTCTATAAGGTAGGAGGTCTTTCTCTCCAAGTCCTGATATATCTTTTTGGACTTCAGCAGTTCCAATGTCTCAATCCCTGCGGTCATGGCAAGGGGATTCCCAGAGAGTGTTCCTGCCTGATAGACTCCTCCAAGAGGAGCCAACCTCTCCATGATCATTTCCTTTCCACCGTAGGCGCCCACCGGAAGACCACCACCGATGATCTTTCCAAGACAGGTCAGATCTGCCTTGATCCCGTAAAGCTCCTGGGCACCTCCATAGGCTACCCGAAATCCGGTGATCACTTCGTCGAAGAGGAGAATAATCCCTTCCTCGTCACAGATCTTTCTTAATCCTTCCAAAAATCCCCTTTCAGGCAGAACAACTCCCATATTCCCAGCGATGGGCTCCACAATGATACAAGCGATCTCACCTGGATATTGCCTCACCAGAACCTTAACACTTTCTAAATCATTATAAAGAGCTGTTAAAGTATGTTTGGCCAAATCTCCTGGAATTCCAAGGCTATCTGGAATACCTAAGGTCGTCGCACCAGAGCCTGCTTTAACGAGTAGGCTGTCTCCGTGGCCGTGGTAACATCCTTCGAATTTAAGGATCTTATCTCTTCCCGTATACCCCCTTGCCACCCGAATCGCACTCATCACTGCCTCTGTGCCAGAACTGACCATCCTCACCAATTCCATCGAGGGAAAGGCCTTCTTCACTTTGATGGCAAGCTCAACCTCCAGGGGCGTAGGTGCACCAAAACTCGTCCCCTTGGTTGCTATCATTTTAAGGGCTGCCACAATCCTCGGATGGGCATGGCCCAATATCATCGGACCCCAAGACCCCACGTAGTCAATATATTCATTTCCATCCACATCCCAAATCTTTGACCCTTTCGCACGTTCAATAAAGGTGGGTGGAATACCAATGGCCTTGAAAGCCCTGACCGGACTGTTCACACCTCCTGGGATCAGGCCTATTGCTCTGCGGTAGAGTTCGATCGATTTCTTCCTTTTCATCTCTAATCCTCCGATCCTTTCTCAGCCACTAGGATATTGCTCAGAGTGCCGATCCCTTCGATGACCACATCGATCTTATCGCCGATAGTCATCGGGCCGATGCCAGAAGGTGTGCCTGTGGCGATCACATCCCCCGGTAGGAGGGTCATAACATGAGAAATGAAACTGACCAGCTGGTGAGGTCCGAAGATAAGGTTCTTCGTATTAGAATGCTGGCGTCTCTCACCGTTGAGGTAAGACGATATTTCTAAATGGTGAGGATCGATATCTGTCACAATCCAGGGACCGATCGGTGCAAAAGTGTCAAAGCCCTTCGCCGTTGTCCACTGACCATCCTTAGGTTGAAGGTCCCTCGCGGTAACATCGTTAAGGCACGTATACCCAAGAATATATTCAGCTGCCCTCTCCTCTGGAACGGCCTTCACCATCTTTCGAATGACCACCGCCAACTCAGCTTCGTAATCGACTCTCTTAGACATCTTCGGATAGACGATGCCTTCTCCTGGACCGATCACAGATGTGGAGGGTTTGAGAAAGAGAAGAGGTTCTTTGGGAAGGGCTGTCTTCATCTCTTCGGCATGATCTCGATAGTTTACACCTAAAGCGACGATCTTTGATGGAAGGCAGGGTGAAAGTAACCTCACCTCTCCAATCCTCTTCGCCTTAGGTGAAAGATGGAAATGCCCGAAGGGATCCCCATCCATTTCGCGTACCATATCTCCTTCCACCACTCCCCATTTAACTATATCGCCATCACGGTACCTAACAATCTTCATCCTACCTCCTCTTTTTCACATATAAGTTATAAGCTGACGGGTGTGCCGGAAAAGTTTTACAGCGAAAACCTTTATATATCTAACTGCTGAATCCAAAAGCAATCTCCAAAACTAATTATTTGCAGCAAGGAAAGTTACCCATAAATTATTATGTTCGCTTTGTAAAACTTTCGAGGGATACCCGTCAGCTTAGTTTATCTCCTCAACCCCAATACATCCTGCATATCGTAAAGGCCATTGGGTTGATTCACCACCCAGAGAGCAGCCCTGACTGCTCCGCGTGCGAAGTTATCCCGGCTGTGAGCACGGTGGGTGATCTCCAATCGTTCACCGATTCCCCCAAAGAGAACGGTGTGCTCACCTACGATGTCTCCTGCTCGGATCACTTGCATCCCGATCTCCTCTTTTGTCCTCTCGCCCACCATTCCCTTTCTTCCGTAAACACCAATCTGACCAAAATCCCTTCCCATAGCCTTGGCAATCAGCTCTCCTAACCTGACCGCTGTCCCACTGGGCGAATCCTTTTTCAAATGATGGTGGGCTTCCAAAATTTCAACATCGTAATCTGGCCCCAAAACCTGAGCAACCTCTTGAACGATTCGAAACATCACATTGACTCCCACGCTCATATTGGGGGCCATGACACACCGAACGCCCTTCGAAAGCTCTCTAACCTTCCCCATCTGCTCTGAATTCAAGCCGGTGGTACCGATGACGATGGCTAAACCGGCCTCGTGAGCGAACTGGATACTTTCTAAAGAGGCCTGAGGATTGCTGAAGTTAATGATCACATCTCCTCCTCCCTTTCGCAACTCCCCCTCCAATGGAATCCCCAACTTTCCAAGACCAATGATCTCTCCAATATCCCTTCCAATGGATGGGTGGTCGGGTCGCTCAATTGCTCGAAAGAGTTTAATCGAAGGATACTCTTGGATGATATGAATCACCCGTCCTCCCATCTTCCCAGCCGCTCCAACGACAATTGCTTTGATTCCCTCTTTCCCCTCTTTCATCGATAGGCCTCCTCCCACATCTCAGCTTCATAGACAATATGGACATCCCCCTCAAAAAAGACCCTCTTGATTTCTGCGGCTTCTATTTCGAAATAAACAGTTAGGATTTCCCCTCCCCACGTCTGGATGGAGACCGGTGATTTTACCAATCCCTTAAAGGCTGCCACTAAAGCGGAGGCTACCGCCCCCGTGCCACAGGCTAAAGTCTCATCCTCCACCCCTCGTTCATAGGTTCGTATGGATAATTGAGAATAATTCTCCACCCGGACAAAATTTGCATTGGTTCCGGCTGGTGCGAAATGGGGATGGTATCGAATTGCCCTTCCTGCTCGAACAACATCCACACCTTTGAAGTCTTCTAAAAAGATAACGGCATGAGGAACCCCCGTGTTGATGCTTGAGAGGGTTTGTTTTTTCCCTTCGATGAGTATGGTTTCATCGAGTTTTAGACCAAAAGGTTTGGTCATTTCCAGCTTCACCCTCTTCCCATTGACCTGAGCAGTGAGAATCCCAGCTAGGGTCTCAAAGGTGAGGGAAGGGCCTGTGATTCCTTTCAACCATGCAAAGCGGGCAGCACAACGGCCTCCATTACCACACATCTCTGCTTCGCTCCCATCTGCATTAAAGAACCGCCACTTGAAATCCGCCTTCTCCGATCGTTCGATCAGGATGAGGCCATCCGCACCAACAGAAACTCTTCTTTGACAGACCTTCCGGGCAAAATCCTTCATCTTATCCTCATCCAGAATGGGCTTCCGATGATCGATGAGGATAAAGTCATTTCCACTTCCACTCATCTTCATAAAAGGAATCTTCATTAGGGCTCCATTACAAGTCAAGGCTAAAGCCTTGAGTTACTGGTTTTATGGTTTTGTAACTCAACCCTTTAGGGTTGACTTTATCAAAAACTCAGGGATCTCCTCCCCCCGGATGAGATCCTCATAATTCTCCCTCCGACGAATCACAAACATCTGATCATCCCGAACGATCACTTCAGCCACTCTGGGCCTCGAATTATAGTTCGTCGACATGGAAAATCCATAGGCACCGGCACTCATCACGGCGATCAATTCACCAGGATTGACCTTCGGCATCTTCCGTCCCTTTGCTAAAAAGTCGCTCGATTCACAGATGGGACCAACCACATCGGCCACGATCTCCTCTCGGGTTTCCTCTTTCACAGGGAGAATCTGATGATAGGAGCCGTAGTAGCTCGGCCGCACCAGATCATTCATGCCCGCATCAACAATCACGAATCGCTTCTCCTCATTCTCCTTTGTATAGAGAACCTTTGATACCAAAATCCCTGCGTTCCCAACAATCACCCGACCTGGCTCCAGAATGAGGGTACAGCCAAATCCTTTAATTTCTTCGAGGATGTTGGAGGCATATTCCATCGGATGGGGAGGTTCCTCATCCTCATAAGTAATACCCAGACCGCCCCCCAAATCCAAATAGTGAATTTCCATTTCCTCCTTTCTCAAATTTTCGACCAACTGTTTCAGCTTCCGCAATGCCTCGATAATGGGCCCTACTTCTATCAGTTGGGAACCGATATGGCAGTCGATCCCCACAATCTTTAGGTATGGTAATTGAGAGGCCAAACGATAAGCCATCTGTGCCCGAAGGATATCAATACCAAATTTATTCTGCTTCAACCCGGTGGAGATATAGGGATGGGTCTTAGGATCGATATCAGGGTTCACACGGATGGCAACGTTCGCCTTCTTTCCGATGCGACCTGCCACTTCGTTGATCACTTGGAGCTCTTGAGAAGACTCTATGTTGAACATAAGGATACCCATCTTCAAGGCATATTCGATCTCATCCACCCTCTTTCCGACCCCCGAAAATACAACCTTTTGTGGATCCGCTCCTCCCTTGAACGCCCGGTAGAGTTCCCCTCCAGAGACAACATCAACTCCCCCACCGAGGTTGACGAAGAGACGGAGAAGTGCCAGATTAGAATTGGCCTTGGCCGAATAACAGACTAAGTGAGGAATTCCATTGAAGGCCTTATCAAAAACGGTGAAATGCCTCACCAACGTGTGATAGCTATAGAGATAGAAAGGCGTCCCCACCTTCTCCGCAATGGATTCGATAGGAATCCCCTCGCAATGAAGTTGATGATTCTTATATTCAAAAAAATGCATCCGAATTCCCCTTCATTTCAAATTGCAGATTGCAAATTTCAAATTGAAAATTACAAAAATCTAACCATTGAAAGCGTACCTGCCCTTTAACCTATAATCTCCAAGTCATACTGTTTATCAAAAATTCAATCTGAAATCTAAAATTTGAAATCTGAAATCAGAATTGGTATTTCACCCTGACCTCTTCAGAGCGTGGACTCTCGTTCTTTCGAACCGAGTTATCCACTGCTGTCACAGCATACTCATAATCTTGCTCTAATTCCACGTGCGTATCAAGATAGTCCTCCTTTTCCAAGGGAGTCTCGTTCAATTTCTTAAATTCTTTTTCTCCGGGTCTTCTCCGGTAGACGTAATACCCTAACAGGTCTGGTTCCCGGTTCCTCCTCCAATTCAATTCTATCCCATTTTTAAGGGGAATAGCCACAAGACCCAGGGGAGCATTGGGTGGGATGAGATCGGTGGGAGTGATTGGGGTACCCAGAGAACCCTTCCCTTCCACATCGGTCTTGACCACCCGTCTCACCGCTCTGACAGAATAGATATATCTCTTTTCATTTTCCACATTCAAATCTGTATACTGGGTCACTGTCAGTGGCTCTCTATTCAATGGCCTGAGGGGGAACTCCTCTCCCTCTCCTCTCCTATAGATGTTATAGCTTGTCGCACCCTCCACAGGTTCCCAATATAGATCTACCCTCTTATCTCCCCGTTCTCCTCTCACCATCCTCGGCGATTGGGGAGGATAGTCCCAATAGACTGTAACTGGATTTGAAGGAGAACTGGGATAACCTCTCCGATTGATAGAAACGACCTGGTATACATAAACCTTTCTCGCCTCCTGATCCTCAACCAAGACGGACATCTTCTTACCCCTTATCTCCTCCTTCCCATCCAACTTCATCTCATGGATCATCTTGATCTTTTCTCCGCATCCTCTGCATTCCCCTGCAATGAGAATTCCTTCCGATCTTAAAATTTGAAATTTTGCCAAGTCAATGAGAGGTGACTTATCGGTATTCTCCTTAGGAGATGTCCATTCCAAAAGAAGACGTCCATCTCGGGGTATGGCCACAAGGTCGACAATCCTTTTAGGGACGATCGTCTCCCAGGGCACCGGAGGAGCTTTCCTACCACAAGCCCCAATCACTATCAAAACGCACATTAGGAATATTATTTTTTTCATGATTTCGATTCTCAATAACCTGGACTGTCTCTCAATGAGGTTGAGGTTAAGGCTAAGGTTAAGAAATTCTTAACCTAAACCTCAACCTTAACCTAATCTTTTTTACTTTCTTGGTCCAAAGATCGCTGTTCCCACCCGAACATAGGTGGCCCCTTCTTCAATGGCGATCTCAAAATCATTCGACATCCCCATAGAGAGTTCTTTCATAGGGATTCCTTCTCTCACCAATCTCTCCTTCAATTCCCGAAGCTTAACGTAGTAAGGCCGACTCATTTCGGGTGAATCGAAATAAGGTGGCATCGTCATCAGTCCCTCTAAGGAGAGATGGCTCAGTTGAAGAATTCTTCTGGCGAGATTCAATATTTCTCCCTCATCTGTTCCAAATTTGGTGGCCTCTCCAGAAAGGTTTATTTCGATCAATACCTTGATCATCCGATCTGCCTGCTCAGCCCTGCGACTCAGTTCTTCGGCTAAGGGAATGTTGTCCAAAGAGTGTATCATATCAAAGAGGTAAACTACATATTTTGCTTTATTCGACTGAAGATGTCCGATGAAGTGCCAAGCCACTGACCTGCCTTCGCCGAAACGCCTGCCCTCCGCAAGGCTTCTGGAGGCGGGCTCCGTGCAGGCAGGTCTTCCAATCTCCTCAATCTTTCTCTTCGCCTCCTGAACATAGTTCTCCCCCAGAATAGATACCCCTGCTTCAATGGCTTCTTTGATGAGAGCAGCTTCTACTGTCTTGGAGACAGCAACCAGTTTGATCTCGCTCGGGTCTCTCTTAGACCTTTGGGCCGCCTTCTCTAGCCTCTCCATTACTTGTAATAGATTCTCTTTGATTTCTGGCATCTCACTCAATCAACTCGTGCTTGGATCAATGCAACCTCTCCTGGTCATTAAGTCATTTAGTCACTGGGTCATTAAAGAACCTATCCACTAATGACTTAATGAGGAATGACTCAATGACTTCGACTTCATATTTCGGTTTCTTTTATTCTGCAATCCGCAGTCCGAATTCCGAAATCATAATGGCTCCCAGACGGTTTAGCATCTGAATCAATTCACAAAGGGGAAGACCGACCACATTGGTGTATGATCCCCGGATCGATTCGATCATAAAAGACCCAACCCCCTGGATGGCATATCCTCCTGCTTTATCGAAGGGTTCGCCTGTTTGAATATACCACTCCACCTCAACAGGGCTCAGGGTCTTCACCTTCACTGCTGTCTGAACCGCCTCCTGATCCCCTATTCCTTTTGCCAAATGGCGGACAGAAAATCCAGTCAAAACCCAATGCTCCTGACCACTAAGGCGGCGAAGCATCTCCATTGCTTCTTTTGAGTTTCTTGGTTTTCCCAATATCGAACCATTGATATAAACGATGGTATCTGCAGCGATCACCCAGCAATCAGGATAACGACTTCCCACCTCCAGGGCTTTGGCCTCAGCTAATCGCATGACGTGCTGTTCCGGGGGTTCTTCCGGAATGGAATCCTCCTCAATCTTGCTGGGGATCACATCGAAATCAAGACCTATTTGTTTTAGCAGCTCATATCGACGGGGAGACTTTGAAGCGAGAATCAACCGGTTTCCCATTTAAAAAAACTAAAGGAATTTCATAGGATTGTCAAGATTGAAATGGCAAATATTCTATTCATCAAGGGATAAAGGCGGGTTTCTGGATCGGAGTGTTCTGGATCGGAGTTGACTGTAAGGGTTAAATCTGATAGGTTTGAATAGGAGAAGGAATTGGGGGGGGAAATAGGGGTAGAGTAGAGAGTTGGCGTAGTAGCCGATGCTCTATCTCCAGCTTCGCTGGGTAGAAGGGGCTACCCTATTGGTGCCCCCACCCCCACAGAACGCAGTCATGCATCTTACACGGCATACGGTCACATCTTCAAATGTCATCATATCCTCCACCCTCTCCTTAGTGTGCAGAATATAACCACGGGTAGGTTTGTGTCAACACGAAAAATCGCAAAGGGCATAGGGCATAGGGCAAAACGAAAATTAAAACCGCAAAGTGCATAGAGTAATTTCTAAATCGTAAAGCGTATTTTTCAGATCTTAAAGTGTAAGGCGTAAAGCGAATAAGAGAAATTAAGGAAGAGCCGGGGGAAGAAGTTCCACAAATTCAGAGGGAGTTAATCACGTAATTTCACGGGAATCAGTGTAAATCGTCAAAGTATTTCGCAATAAAAAATTTTCAACTGTTAAAATCCCTCCTTACCTCCCTTTAGAAAAGGGAGGAGATAAATCCTTCCCCCTTGGAAACGAAAATGACGATATTTCTGAAATAAGAAACTGGTCCGTTCGGTGAATGGACCCTACTTTGTTCGGAATAGGAACGGTCATTTGTTTGGGGTCAGGCCGACCTGAACCCCTTTTTAACACAATAAGAAAAGGCATATATTTTTTATTTGACAAAATTTAATAATTAATATATTTTATACTGCATACTATATATCAGTGTCCATGTTATGGCTCAACAAAGTTTAAATTTAAAAACACTTCCTCCTCTTCCTTCCTTAAAGGATATGGCCTTATCGGCAATAAAGGAGGCCATTCTTTACAAAAAATTAGAGCCAGGCGTATTATACACTGAGGCCTCTG
>Ga0315282_10014503_pt1 | contig 11716 bp, 7 predicted proteins | sample YL17G07_20_MG_FD_203693 | JGI IMG/M metagenome (GOLD analysis project Ga0315282, IMG submission 203693) | Sediment microbial communities from Yellowstone Lake, YNP, Wyoming, USA - YL17G07_20 | ecosystem: Environmental > Aquatic > Freshwater > Lake > Sediment | place: USA: Wyoming | collected...
TGATTCCGTCTACTTCAATGGTATAGACCGGCCCCTTTTCGGTCTGTCCTCGAATCCCAAAAGGAAGAAGCAGGGAAAAGATAGAGATGAATATTAAGAGCTTGTATTTTTTCAACATTTCCTCCTACTACTAAATATCCTAAAAGAGCAAGATTGTCAAATTTTAACCTTCATGAGATCTTCTGCCAACAAAACCTCTCCCTGGTAGACCTGCTTGCATTGCATCAGGATATCGTATTGATCACAGATCGGGTAAAAGTGGTAAAGCATCAGTTTCCGGCAGCGAGATTCTGATGCAATTCTCCCGGCCAAAGACGGAGTGAGGTGACCTTCCACTTTCTTCCCGTCCGGGAAGGAACACTCAAGAACAAGAAGATCGACTTCGGCGGCGAGGTCGATAATATTTTGACAATAATCCGTGTCCCCTGAAACGGCCATTGATTTTCCGTCTCTAAATTCGATGCGGTAACCAACACTCTCAGAGATATGGGCCATCGGCTTTGATAAGATTTTCAAGTCCCTGTAGGGGAGGCCTTCTTGAGAAATCTCCTTGATCGTCAATTCGTAAGATAGGGGGTCGATCCAATGGCCATAAAGTTTTTTCAATTTCTCGAAATATGATTTAAATCCGGGTCCCCCAATACATAGCAAATCCTCTTCACGAGGAAGTTCTGCATACTTGCACGCAAAGAGAATTGGAACGAGGTCAGAAACATGGTCAGGGTGGATGTGTGTGTAGAGGATCATGTCAACATCTCGATAAGTGACCCCAACGTCCAGCATTTTTCTCAATGTTCCAGAGCCGCTGTCGATCAATGCCTTTGTGCTGTCCGAGAGCAGAAGAAGTCCTGGGGACCCTCTCCGCAGGGAAGGGATGCCTGTTCCCGAGCCTAATACAATCAACTCAGCCAATGTTCTCTACCTCGGGGATAAAATTTAAACTTAGCTTATGTAAGATTACCATGAAACAGAGATAATGTAATTTCTTTTTTCACTCCCTCGGATCGTCGAAATGAATTGACATCGGATGGCCTTTTTAATAACTTATGAATCCGAGGTGTAGATTTGGTAGAAATTGACGGATCATACGGAGAAGGGGGAGGGCAGATCTTAAGAACCGCTTTGGCCTTCTCGGCGATTTTGAAAATCCCTATTCGTGTTAAGAACGTCAGGGCGAGTCGGAAAAAACCAGGCCTTGGAAATCAACACCTGGCTGCTGTAAACGCACTGGCTCGGATTTCGGGTGCCATCATCGAAGGAAATAATATTGGTTCTCGGACGCTGACATTCATCCCCCAGGAAATCCGTCCGGGAGATTATGAGTTTAAAATAGGAACAGCGGGGTCTGTCACCCTTCTCCTTCAGGCGATTTTTCTCCCTCTCTGTCTGGCCCAAGGAGATTCAACGCTGACCTTGGTTGGAGGCACCCACGTCCCATGGAGCCCACCTTTTCATTATTTTTCTCAAGTTCTTCTGCCCACCCTCAAACCGATGGGGGTCTCTGCTGACGCGTTGATTGAAAGGTGGGGGTTCTATCCGAAGGGGGGAGGTCAGGTTCAATTGAAGATTAGTCCAATGGATGGGCTAAAACCTATCTCGTTAGTTGAACGGGGTGTGCTGAAGAAAATTAGTGGGATTTCTGCCATCGCCAACATTCCCAAACACGTGGCAGAGAGGCAGAGAGAACAAGCGCTGAAGGGGATTCGAAGAGAGCTGAAGATTGATCCGGAGATCGCCATCCTCTCTGATGCGCCGTCTATTGGGGAAGGTTCCTTTCTATTTTTGTTGGCTGAATATGAAGGAATCGTTGTCGGGTTTTCATCCTTGGGCGCAAGAGGAAAGCCGGCAGAGAAAGTGGCAGATGAGGCTGTCGATTATTTGAAAGATTATGTAGAATCGGATGGGTGCGTTGATCCTCACCTGGCAGACCAGCTTGTCCCTTTTATGGCCCTGGCTAAAGGGAACTCTTCCTTCACCACCACACAAATGACGGAGCATCTTTTCACCAATTTGTGGGTCGTTGCCCATTTCATAGAGACGAAGATTCAAACATGGGGAGACTCGGGAAGAACCGGAAGAGTAGATTTTCTTAATAAATAGAAAGACTTGACTTCATCCTCCGAGCGTATTAGAATTCTTGAAAAAGGAGGAATAAATTAACAGAGTTTACGGGAATACAATCGGCTTAAAGCCGAACCAAATCAGAAGAATCGAACGTATTTACAGAAGGAAAATCCCTCCTCAAAAGGTTGTTACGCCTGAAATTGCCCGCCTCCTGAGTGACCTCTCGAATGAAATCCGGCGCCAGATTGGAATTTTAGTGGGTCGTCGTGGGTCTGTTGAGTTCGTGATTGTAGGAGACCAAAAGGGGATTACGATTCCCGATCTCTCCCGTTATCGATCCGGGGTCCTTAGGCTGAGGGGCCTTCGTCTTATTCACACGCACCTGCAGGGAGAACCCTTGACAGGGGAGGATTTGACAGACCTCGCACTTCTCAGATTAGATATGATGGTGGCGCTGACCGTCAACGGCATGGATGCGTCGGGGCTGATCCACTCTGCTCACCTCCTCCCTGATAATCCAAATAAAAAAGTCTGGGAAATTGATCCTCCATCTTCAGTCAGCCAATTCGATATTGACTTCCAAAAATGGGTCCAATCTCTCGAAGATGAGTTTCAAAAAGGCCAGAGATCGATTCCCCTCAAGGGAGTCAGGGAAAAGGCGATCCTGATCAGCGTTAGCAGAGAGGGCCGTGAAAGTTTAGAAAATTCGATGGAAGAATTGAAGGAATTGGCTGGGTCAAGCGGAGTGTTTGTCGTCGATTCTATCATTCAGCGGCCGCAAAACATTTCTCCCGCAACCTTGATGGGGGAGGGGAAATTGAAAGAGTTGTTGGTCAAGTGTATGCAACTGGGAGTCGATTTGATCATTTTTGATCAAAACTTGACGCCCGGTCAGATGGCTACGATTTCTGATCTCACGGAATTGAGAGTGATTGACCGCACCCAGCTCATTTTGGATATTTTTGCCCAGCGGGCCCATACCTTGGATGGAAAGATTCAAGTTGAACTGGCCCAGTTAAAGTACCTGCTTCCCCGGCTGGCCAGGAAGACACTGGCCCTCTCTCGCCTGACAGGTGGGATCGGGGGACGGGGGCCAGGGGAGACGAAATTAGAGATCGATCGCCGGCGTGTCGGGGATCGAATCCATCTCCTGGAAAGGGAATTGGAAAGATTGAGCAGAAGAAGGGAGCAGAGGAGATCCCGGAGGACAAAAACAGAAATCCCAATTATTTCCATCATCGGATATACCAATGCTGGAAAATCGACCCTTTTCAACCTTCTAACGAGGAGTGAATTCGAGGTCGAGGACAAGCTTTTTTCCACCCTTGATACGGCAACGAGGAGATTGAAGTCTCCGAAGAATCATAGAGTGGTCATCACCGACACGGTGGGATTTATCAAAGATTTGCCGAAAGACCTGATGGGGGCCTTTCGACCGACGTTCGATGAGCTGAGAGAATCGGATTTATTGATTCACCTGATTGATATCAGCCATCCTCGCTTTCCGGAACATATTGAGTCTGTCGAAAAAATTCTTCTTGAATTGAAGCTGGATGCTATCCCCAGATTGCGTGTCTTTAACAAAGAAGATAGATTGAGCCGAGAAGGGGCGGAAGCCATCTGTCAAAAGTACGACGGTGTCTCGATCTCAGCTCTTCGACCCGAAAGCCTGGAGAAACTTCTCCTGGCGGTTGATAAAAAATTGTGGGTGGCCGGCACGGCTCGAGACCGAGAAGGTCACTCCCTGGACGGGATGGACAATGTCAGGTTGACAAATGAAGATTCGTTTGATATATCAAGTGAAAATTGGATGATGGAAGTGAGGGAGAGCGATGGGAAACCATCCTATAGAAATTGAAGAATTCCTAACCTTTGACGATGTGCTGCTGGTTCCAGCTTTTTCTGAGGTGTTGCCCAAGGATGTGGATGTCAGCACACAATTGACCCGGACGATCCGACTAAACATTCCATTGGTCAGTGCAGCCATGGATACGGTTACCGAATCCAGGACAGCGATCTGCATGGCCCAGGAAGGGGGAATGGGTATTATCCATCGGAATATGCCTATTGCCGACCAGGCCGGTGAAGTGGATAAAGTGAAGAAATCTGAAAGTGGGATGATCCTCAATCCCATCACCATGGACCCGGAACAGAAAATTTATGAAGCTCTCGAGATCATGAAGAAATATCGAATCTCGGGGGTGCCCATCACAAAGAATGGGAAGTTAGTTGGGATTCTGACAAATCGCGACTTAAGGTTTGAGAAGCGACTGGAGGAAAAAATCTCCAGCGTGATGACGAAGGATCATCTCATTACGGTTCCAGTGGGGACCACCCTGGAGGCCTCCAAAGAGATCCTTCATAAGAACCGCATCGAAAAATTACTGGTCGTGGACGAACATAATAATTTGAAGGGGCTCATTACGATCAAAGATATTGAGAAAATAAGAAAATACCCCAATTCCTGTAAGGATCCCCTTGGCCGGCTTCGGGCGGGAGCTGCCATCGGTCCCGGAAAGGACAGGGAGGCGAGAACCGAGGCATTGATCAAGGCGGGTGTGGATGTCTTGGTGATCGATACGGCTCATGGTCATTCCAGGGACGTATTAGATGCTGTCCGGGATACGAAAGAAAATTTTCCGGACTGTCAGCTCATCGGGGGCAATGTGGCCACCCGAGAGGGCGCGTTGGACCTCATCAAAGCAGGAGTCGATGCGGTGAAAGTGGGGGTGGGGCCCGGATCGATCTGTACCACCCGAGTCATCGCGGGGGTGGGGATTCCACAACTCTCCGCCATCATGGAGACATCCGAACTTTCGGAAAAAAATGGAGTCCCTGTCATCGGCGATGGCGGAATCAAGTTTTCCGGAGATATTACGAAAGCCATCGCGGCGGGAGCGCGCTCGGTGATGATTGGAAATATATTTGCCGGAACGGATGAGAGCCCCGGAGAGATCGTGCTCTACCAAGGAAGGAGCTATAAAGTTTATCGAGGCATGGGATCGATTGAGGCGATGAAAGAGGGGAGCAAGGACCGGTATTTCCAGGGGGATGTGGAGAGCGAGAGCAAGCTGGTTCCAGAAGGAATCGAAGGACGGGTACCTTATCGGGGAGGCCTCTCCTACAGCATCCAGCAACTTATCGGAGGGTTGAAAGCAGGGATGGGGTATCTGGGGGCGAAGAATATCCAGGAATTGAAGCAGAAAGCGAAATTCATTCGAATTACATCATCGGGATTGAAAGAAAGCCATGTCCACGATGTGATCATTACCAAAGAGGCCCCTAATTACCGTTTGGAATAGACCGGGTCTCTTGAGAATCGTTGTTCTATGAAAAAAACCATCTTCATCTTAATCATTTTAATTGTTTCGTTCCTCTATTATACGGGTGCCCTTACGAAAAAGGAAACCCTTCCTTTTTCCAAAGAATTCTTTTCCGTCGAAAGCGCAGTGCCGGCCGATCGCGCATGGGATCTTAAGAGAAGTAGCTCCTTAAGCCAGAAGGAATTGGATCAACTCTACCAGTTGAAATTGGATCAAGGGATACGAAACATTCCTCTGCTCTCCTTCCTGCTTATAAGAGAATGTGAAAAGACAAGGGGTAAAGGGGACGCCGACCAAGCCGTCCGGATAGCGACCTATTCGATAAAATTCTCGCCCGACCTTCCTCAGCCCTATTTTGAATTGGCAAGAGCCCTCTGGCACCAAAATCCCTTTCAACTTCATAGAATCCTTCCAGAGGTGCTGAAAGGAGGGGTCGCGCAATTTCGGTATTACCCCAATTCCCTCAGACTTTTCTATAACATGTTTTATATCCTTTCCAACGCCATCCTCTTGACCTTTATGATTTTCGGCATCGTCGTCATGATTAGATATCTGCCTCTCTATTTCTATGATATTAGAAAGAACATGACTCAGGAGATCTCAAGGCTCCTGCTCACCAGCCTCAAGATCTTCGTCCTCTTCATCCCCTTCTTCCTCCGCTTGGACATGCTCTGGGCTATTTTATTCTGGTCCGTTTTACTATGGGGGTATGTCGCGGGCAGAGAAAAACAACTCATCCTCGTCTTTCTCATCGTCTTAGTCTACCTTCCCTTTTTCCTCCGTTCCTCCTCTTCTTTTTTGGATGGAACTTCTTCCGATATTATTTTGGAAATAAATCACATGAATCACGAAGACTGGGGAAGGTCAGTGGAAGAGAGACTGCGGACTTGGCTGGTGACCCATCCTGATGATCCTGAAGTCCTTTTCTCCCTTGGTCTGGCGGAAAAAAAACGAGGCCGTTATCCCGAGGCGGAAGAATTCTACCGAAGGGCGATCCACCAGGACCCCAAATTCAGCGAGGCCTTTTCCAATTTAGGGAATGTTTATCTGGCACAAAAAAAGACTCCTCTTGCCATCGCCTCCTATCAACAGGCAGCGGAGTTAAATCCCAGCCGGGGGGCATATTATTACAACCTTTACCGGGCCTATTCTCAAGAAACTTTTCTTTCTGGGAAAATCGATAAGGCCTTCCAGAAGGCCAGGCAGCTCAGCCCCCAACTTGTTGATTATTATTCGACGATCGACTCCCCCAATCCCAATCGACTGGTGATCGATGAGACGTTAACCTCTCGAATGCTCTGGAACAGGTTTTTCGACCAATTCATCGGAAGGGAAGGATTTTTGTTCCGCCTGTTCAAAGCCTGGTTCGAAAAAATTCCGTCGAGAGTTCCTTTTCTGGCACCCCTCTTATTTCTCGGGTTCCTAATAGGGATGGCCAGGTATTGCCGAACGAAGCGGTTTTTAACTCGGTGCCCCATGTGCGGCAGTCCCACCTACCGGTTTTATTTAGGAAGCTCTGATCAGGAATTTATTTGTTTCAATTGTTATCGTATTTTCATTCAAAAGGAAAAACTTCACCCTAAAATTGTTGAAAAGAAATCCTCTCAGGTTCGCCAATTTCAAAGACAGAATCATTTGATCAGCAGATTTCTTTCCTTCTTTCTCGTCGGATTTGGATACCTGTGGCGGGAAGAGATTTTCAAAGGGCTCTTTCTCCTCTTTCTCTTCTTTATTTTCATTTTGAAGTTTGTTTACTGGAGTGGAGTGATGCCTTCTGTCCTCCCCCAGCTGTTCTCGACCGTTTGGAGTTACATCTTCTGGGGAGGACTTTTTATCATTTTCTACATGGTTTCCGTTCGATATCTGTATCGATTGAAGCCAAAATTCGAGACGGAAAGTGAGCGATCGAGAGGCCATTAAGATATTTTTTCTTCGATGAGGACCGACTGGACGATGACAAGAATCCTGTTCCGTGCCCAGGGATGAAATAAAAAGGGGAAGGCCATGGCCCTTCAGGGGACCTTAAAAGATTTCAGTATTACCGAGATCGTTCAACTCATCGGTCAGCAGCTCAAGACGGGAGTTTTGAAAGTTCGTCGAGGGAAGGATCTCGTGGAGATCCATTTTGTCGATGGAATGATCGTCCATGTCTATTCGAATTATCGAGGAAAGAAGGATCTCATCGGTGAGATATTGGTGAAGGCGCAGTTGATCACCGAGGAACAATTGGAGAGGGTCTTAAAAATTCAAAAAGATACCCTCAGATACCTGGGCGAAATCCTGGTGGAGCTCCAGCTCTTGACCAAAGACGATGTGCTCAAGGTGATTTCGACACAGATTTATGAAACGATTTACGATCTTTTTTGGTGGGAAGATGGTCAGTTCAACTTTGATCTGAAGTTGGTGGAAAGCTATAAGAAGATCCCCTTCGCCCTGAGCACGGAACAGGTATTATTGAACATCCTTCGCATGGTGGATGAGTGGTCGGAGATTGAAAAGAAGATTTCATCACCCCACGTGGTATTTAGAAGAATCCTCGGACTTGAAGAAAAGTCTGTCGGCGGACTTCCCTCTCAAAGTTACTTGAAGGAGAAGCTGACCTCTGAGCAGGAACTGATTTACAATTTGGTGGACGGAACCCGCACCGTTCAAGAGATCATTGACCGGAGCCTTCTGGGGAAGTTCAATGCCAGTGAAATTTTAGTTGACCTCTCTGGGATGGGTCTCATCGAAACGGCAGGGACCCGAATTCCCAGCCTGATCAAGAAAGTGAGCATGGTCAATTTCAGGGAAGCCTTGGCCTTCGTTTACTATGGGGCCTTTTTAGTTTTTATCTTTTTCCTTCTCGTCTATTTCAAACCCGATTTTTTGCATCATTTTTGGGATTCGAAAATAGAGCGAGTGGATATTGAAATCCCGATGCACGTGGTTCATAAGGCACAGCTGGATCGCGTCAAGAATGCTTTGGAACTCTATTACATGGAAAAGGGACAATATCCTTCTCGCCTTGAAGAACTGGTCTCAACAAAGCTTCTACAGAAGAGCGACCTCTTCTACCAGAAAGGGGTCTCCTATCAATACGAATTAAAGGATGGAAAATATCTTTTAAAGCACTGAGCGTATACCAATTCCCTTTGTCCTCTTTCCCAATCGTTTTCGATCTGGATATAGAAAATGGAGAAACAGACTCTTTTCGATAAGATTCTCATCCTCGATTTCGGTTCCCAGTATACGCAACTGATTGCCCGGAGGGTGAGAGAATGCCGCATCTATAGTGAAATTCATCCCTATGACATTCCGGAGGAAAAGGTGAGATCCTTGGCTCCTAAGGGGATTATCTTTTCAGGGGGGCCGGCGAGTGTTTACGAGAAAAATGCCCCCCTTTCTGATCCCGGCATCTTCAGAATGGGTATTCCTATTTTAGGCATTTGTTACGGAATGCAATTGATTGCCCAGCAGCTGGGAGGAGAGGTCGCCCGTTCTGAGAAAAGAGAGTATGGAAAAGCCAAGTTGACATTAGGGAGGAGTGGAAAATTGTTTAAAGGTTTTGGGAGAAAAGGGAGTCAACGGATCGTGTGGATGAGCCACGGGGATTATGTCAAGGCTTTGCCTCCAGGATTTCACGGCATCGCCCATTCGAAGAATACTCCGTTCGCGGCAATTGAAGAGTCCCGGAAAAGGATTTATGGGCTCCAGTTCCATCCAGAGGTGGTTCATACCCGGCGCGGAATCGATCTCATCAAGAATTTCCTTTTTCAGATTTGTGAATGTTCCAACCTTTGGACGCTGGAGTCTTTTCTGGAACAGACCAGCCATGACCTCAAAAGGAGGATTGGAACGGGAAAAGTCATCTGTGCATTAAGCGGTGGGGTTGATTCCACCGTGGTCGCCCTTCTCCTGCATAAGGCAATCGGAGATCGGCTGCAATGTGTCTTTGTCAACAACGGCCTCCTGAGAAAAAATGAGGCTTCCCAGGTAGTGAATTTGTTCCGTTATCATTTTAGAATACCTTTAACCTACATTCCTGCACAACATTCATTTCTTAAGAAATTGAAAGGAGTGGTCGATCCGGAGGATAAAAGAAAGAGGATCGGGAAGGAATTTATTTCCATCTTTGAAAGGGAGGCCAGAAAGATTGGAGGCGTGCAATACTTGGCTCAGGGGACTCTCTACCCGGATGTGATCGAAAGCATCTCCGCAAAAGGCCCTTCGGCAACGATCAAGAGCCACCACAATGTGGGAGGACTCCCCGAGAAGATGAGATTAAAGTTGGTGGAGCCCCTTCGAGAGTTATTTAAAGACGAAGTGCGGCAACTGGGAAAAGTGCTTGGCCTGCCCGATGGAATCATCAAGCGCCAACCCTTCCCGGGACCTGGGCTTGCGATCCGGATCATTGGCGAGGTGAATGAAGAGCGGTTGGAAATTTTGAGAGCTGCCGACGAGATTGTCATCAGGGAGATGGAGAAGAAGGATCTTTTGGAGAAGGTTTGGCAATCGTTTGCGGTACTGCTCCCCGTGAAAACGGTCGGTGTGATGGGGGACGAAAGAACCTATGAAAATGTGATCGCCTTAAGGGTGGTGAGCAGTCAGGATGGCATGACGGCGGATTGGGCCAGACTGCCTTATGACCTATTAGAGTCTCTCTCCAACCGGGTGATCAACGAAGTGAAGGGTGTCAACCGGGTGGTCTATGATATCAGTTCCAAGCCGCCCAGCACGATCGAATGGGAGTAAGCAGATAAGATCATTCATTTGAAAATTGAGCTTTAGAAGTTGGAATTTTCATTATGAAACAATCTGATTTCATCCATCTCCACGTTCATAGCCAATATAGCTTATTGGACGGTGCCATTCGGTTTGAAGAGGCTTTCGATCTATCCAAAAAATATGGAATGAAGGCCATGGCCCTGACCGATCATGGAAACATGTTCGGCGCGATCGAATTTTATCAAATGGCCATCAAACATGGCATCAAGCCCATTGTCGGGTGTGAAATCTACGTTTCTCCAGGAAGCCGGCTTGAGAAAAGAACGGGAGAAGGGGGGGAAGGAAACTATCACCTCACCCTTCTCGCCAAGAATGAGATCGGCTATTTCAATCTATTGAAACTGGTCAGCCTCGGCCATCTCGAAGGATTTTATTACAAGCCAAGGGTTGACAAAGAACTTCTCGGCCGGTATCAGGAGGGTTTGATTGCACTGAGCGGTTGCATGAAGGGTGAGATCGCCGTCCATGCCAGCCGGGGGGAGATGAAGAAAGCCGTTCAAGCAGCCGAGGATTATCGGAGGATTTTTGACGGGCGCCGATTTTTTATTGAGATTCAAAACAACGGAGTGGAAAACCAATTGCAGGTCAACGAGCGACTTTTGGAAATCGGGCATCAACTCTCCCTTCCCGCGGTCGCGACCAACGATTGTCATTATCTCAACCGGAAGGATGCCAAAGCTCAGGAGGTTCTGCTCTGCATTCAGACCGGAAAGACGCTCCAGGATAGCGATCGAATGAGATTTGCATCGGACGAATTTTATTTCAAGTCCCCCCAAGAAATGGCAGACCTTTTCCAAAACACTCCGGAGGCGATCGCTCACACGATTGAGATTGCAGAAGCATGCAACCTTGAGATGCGCTTTGATGAGAAGCATATCCCCAGAATTGCCGTCCCGGCGGGAGAAACGGCTGAGGGTTACCTGGAAAAGCTGGCCAGGCAAGGGTTGGACCGGCGACTCTCCCGATATGAAGGGGAGAGAGATTTCAAGGATCGTTCTTCCCGTTATAAGGCCCGCCTTGAGGAGGAGCTTAAGATTATCAAATCGATGGGCTATCCGGGTTACTTTCTCATCGTTTATGATTTTATCCACTACGCTAAAAGCCATAAGATTCCCGTTGGCCCCGGAAGGGGATCGGCCGCAGGAAGCCTGGTGGCTTACGCCCTGAACATTACCGACCTGGATCCCATCGAATACGGTTTGATCTTCGAGCGTTTCTTAAATCCTGGCCGAAAGAGCAGCATGCCCGATGTCGATGTCGATTTTTGCATGGAAGGAAGAGATGGGGTCATTCAATACGTCTCGGAGAAATACGGCAAAGAGAACGTGGCTCAGATCATCACCTTCGGAAAGATGCAAGCGAAAGCAGTCGTCCGGGATGTGGGCCGCGTCCTCGGAATCCCTTATGCAGAAGTAGACCGAATTGCAAAACTGATTCCGAACAAACTCGATATTACCCTTGAACAAGCCGTGCAGCAGGAGGCGGGCCTGAGAGAAGCGATCGCCAAAGACGTGCGGATCGCTTCCCTGTTTGAAATTGCAAGATCTTTAGAAGGCCTGGCA